>Ga0182027_10006269_pt1 | contig 17875 bp, 19 predicted proteins | sample 712E1DmetaG_FD_121300 | JGI IMG/M metagenome (GOLD analysis project Ga0182027, IMG submission 121300) | Permafrost microbial communities from Stordalen Mire, Sweden - 712E1D metaG (Illumina Assembly) | ecosystem: Environmental > Terrestrial > Soil > Wetlands > Permafrost | place: Sweden... | reverse complement strand
TTTTATTGGTCGTTGGTGGTATAGGAATGTATTACTATATCAGTAAGAGGTCAGATCAGGCATCATTCTAAGTATTTGAGGCAAAACCTCATCAATATGAAGGACTGAAGGTACATGCTCGTTGTAGTCTGTTGTTATAAGCTTCTCGGGGTTGACTATTCCACTTTCCCGAATACGCTTGTAATTAATCGTCGGATCTCGTCTATCATAGATAAATAAAGCCGAATCTCGTAAATGTTTTCGGTCAAAATGCGCACTGTAGTGTTCAAGCTGATCAGCCCTCGAGGTTAAAGTTTTTAAATCAAAGTATTTAATCGACTTATTAACAATGCTCATTGGAGGGTTTGATGAAGATTTTGGTTTAAGCTGGTTGTAAATTTTAACTGCGGTTGTCCGAAACGACAAATTTGATTTTAATTCATTCTCAAAATATTTAGATGGAAATATTTTGGTTAAGATCTTTAAATAAAGAAATTCGTGAGTTGTGATTTGTCTAGACGAAAATGGCACCGATTCAAAGATCACATATTTAAAATTTCTGCATTGATTCCAGCCTGCGGCGATAACTCCACCCAGCGAAGCGCCATAAAGTACAGTATCCTTAGGATTGATCTGTAATTTCTCGAGCAATTCGTCCAGCCATGAATGATAAAAATCAAACGAAAAATCGGCGGGCTCTCCTGATCGCCCGCAGCCCGGAAAGTCAGGAATTATGATTCTGTAACGGTCGCCAAGCTGTTCTTCAAAATTTTTGTATTGGATTCCGTAAGTGAGAATTGAGTGTAAAAAGAGGAAAGATGATACGGCTTTTGGATTGGCCTCTTCGATATAGGTCTTAATCCCTTTGATAGTAATTTCGTGCCGGAAAATTTCCATGACACTATATTATAAGTTTAAAACCATCGTTGCAACAAGATTTGCATGGCTTGTCAAATAAGCCTTTTCGTGTTAAATTTACTTTGTTCTTTACAATATGGATCCGCAGTAGCTCAATGGTAGAGCAGCCGGCTGTTAACCGGCTGGTTAGAGGTTCGAGCCCTCTCTGCGGAGCTCTGAGGGGCACTGGTTCTCCACTAATACTTTTATAAATAATCGTCAGACTATCATAGATTTACATTTATGTTATAATTCTGATGTTTTAAAATTATTATTTACCAATGGATAATCAGTATATACAACTATTTTCAATAGTTGCTGGTTTTGTATTAGTGGTTGTTGTGATAGTAATTCTTTTTTCAAGAAAAGCCAGGCTGAATTTGAATATTGATATTGGGAAAGATGAGAAACATAAAGTAAGCTTTCAAAGTGAAACAATGACAGGAATAACAAAAATATATATAGACGATAAGCTGAATTTTAAGACAATCAAGTTTTTTAATGGAGATGCCAAGTATGACATCAGTGTTGGGATTAAAGAAAAACACAAAGTAGAATTTGTGATTTCAATGCCACTAATTTATGGAGCCTTCAGACAAAGGACTTGTTCTGTTTTCGTCGATGGAGAATTGTTCAAAAAAGTAATGTCTGGTTCATAAGAGTTCTAATTCCGTCCAGTAATCGGAGAAAATCAAAATCTTCAGAACCAATAAGTGCTTTATCAACATAACGTCCAAGTATTTAATCTCAATTTGGAGGATTACTCAAATAGGTAGAGAAAATTATTATCTGGAGTTTTGCGAAATCCGCATTCGGTTAGAGGTCTGTCTATTATTTCAATACCTCTTTGAAGAGTTATCGCTCCGCTAGTGACCTTATGATGATTAGGGGCTCCTATAGCACTTAACCCCGAGAGTACAGCATTTCGAGCAAGCATAACCATGTCATCTATTAAATTAACTCTGAATGAATATCCTTCTCGAACAAATCTTGATCTTAAGTCATGGGGGAGTGAATTGATTGGAGCTCCTTGGGGAGTATTCATAATTTCCATAAGATTAGCTTCTCTATTGATATCAAAACTTGCTATGGCCAATCGCTTGCCTGTTTCTCTATCAACTAAACTAACACCACACATGCCATCAATTGGAGAAGGATGCGAAGTAACCCGTGAAATTCCAATAGTATCATTGTCCTCTCGTGTATTTACAATTTGCCCTTGATCGCACACTTCATGAAGCCATCTAATTGAATCATCAATTGTGATTTTAGTTTGAGGTGATTCAACCATTTAAGTAAGACTATTTTGATATTGATTATACCTCGTTGGTAAAATATTTTGGGTAGTAATTAACCAAAAGAGTTCTAATTCCGTCCAGTAATTGGAGCAGTCCTCAAAACGTTTGTTCATCAATAAAATTTGAGTTCGAGCCCAGTGTAATTCAGTCTAATAATCGGAGTTTCTGGAATTTCAAAACATGCTTATCTTAATCATTGGGCTATTTCAAGTCTGGTGTGCTTATTAGTTTTTATGGCTCCGGTTCTAAAACTAAAATATTCTCAATAAAATGTAACCCATTACTACCAATTTCTATCTTAAGCAGATCCATGAGGCCTGGATGATCAATAAACATTTCTTTAATGCCGGCAATTACTCCAGGATGTCGCTTATAAATTGACAAATCCGCCTCATTCCAGACTTCAGCAATTTGAGCTGCAAACTCTTCGTCTAATTCATCCAATATTACTTTTTTGCCTGGGACAAATGGTGTTTTCATTAAATGCTCCCATCTTGAAAGTACTCCTTGATTTAAATAACTTGGATCAAGACCTAAGCTTTTAAGAAATATACTTGGTCCAATAAGAGCCACATTACCTAGTGATAGCTTGTCAGCTGACAACTCAGGCAATTCATAACTCTTTAATATTTCATTAACTACCTCTGGAATATATCGCCAACCATCCTCTGTTCCAGTAATGATTTCAGGGAAGTTATGCCTTTTATAAAGATTTAATGCTATTTCTTGAGCACGCTCACTTCCAACTTTTTCGTGGTCATCTAAAGCTTCAAAATCTGCAAAGGAAATATGATTTCTTCCTTGTAGTTCATTACTTTGTGATTCAAGTCTATGTCCCCCTGGATAATGATTAACGCATAAATAAGGGTGGTGAGAAACACATCCTAAAAGAGTATGTTCTAGTCTTGGAAGAAAATCATCTTGCAGTTCACAAGCTTGATCATAATTAACTTCATTGGTAAACACACGATAACCAAGTGTAACGGTATTGCTATCCGGCCCACGGTCGGAAACAATTATAGTATCTTCATTACAGGACTCAAGAACCATTGGGAGAGTGAGTAAACGGTCTAGAGCATACATCGCGCATCTAAGTTTAGTCGACTCAAGCTTATCTGTATTAGCTTCTAAAAATAATGATGCATAACTGCCTTTTCTATTCATATGTCGTACTGTTGCTCCAACAGGAGACCAGTATTGTGGTGCATTGGTTAAAACCACATCCCATCCACGTCCAGCTAATTCTTGGGCAACTCCCAATGTTGTTTCGTTCTTTCCTGCATGGTCTCCTCCTTCAGCACACAATTCAAATGGTCGGTAACCTAACATAAAAGTACATTAATAATATTGGGGCAATTAAGGTAGGGTATAACACAAAGTAATGCTGGCTTTCAAGTTGAGATAATAAAGGCCAACCATTAATAATCCTTGTTAATTAGGTGATGGAAAGCCTTCTTCGTTTTAAATATATTTAAAATCGCCTTCGGTTTAATATTAATCGTCTCAGCTTCAGTAGGCTGGATATACCTATAACCCACATGGTCCGAGTGTAATTCCGTTAAATTGATATTTTTGTTGATGATCCCATCATATACAAAGTTGATTTCGTGATACTTTATCCCTTTGTATATGAAAAAGTTTTCAACAATGCCTATCAAATTTAAATCAATGTCATCTTGTAACATCTCCTCGCGAAATTCTCTCTTTGCTGCGTCCATAGATGATTCATTAAGTTTAATACGCCCACCTATCGCAAAACAAAATCCATCCTCATGAACTTCAAAAATGTAGCCATTAGGTGTGCTAATCAATAATAAGACACGCAAGTTCAATATTGAATCTTTGATCTGAAGAGTCAAATCGTTGTCGTCCATCTTAGAATCGATAATATTTTGATCTTAATAATAGCATAAATTAGAGGAACGGGTCTTTCTCAGAAGGGTTCTAATTCCGTCCAGTAATCGGAGTTTCTAAAGCAAATCAATAAAGTCTTGATTATATTTATATGAAAGCAGGATTTTTGCCTCATCAACATTAAACCATTTTGAATGCTTATGTTCATCACTAAGTTGTATTTTAGCGGGAGTTTGAATCGAACATTTATAAACTGAAAGTTTTATTCCTGCCATTACATTTTTATATGGCTTTCTTATCTTTGCTATGACCTGCCCAATAAGTTTACCAATTTTTACTTTATCAATTCCAGTTTCTTCTAACATTTCTCGTTTTAAGGCATTTTGTAGGTCTTCCCCATGATTAATGAGTCCGCCTGGCAAATCCCAATAATCAATATATAATGGGTTTATTCTTTTATTTGGGTCGGTCTGTAATAATAGAATTTTTCCCTTTGAATTAGTTATAAGAGCTTTAACACCATAATATGTGAACATGGCAATATTATAACGGATAATTTAGAAGAGTTCTAACCTTATCCACTAATCAGAGTATTTCAAGCCTAAAATGGCGAGAATAGATAATTCCACTCATGATTAAGGTGTTAACTTTTTAATAATATGGTTTCTATCTTAAAAATGGATTTTATAACTTTCAAAATTTCGGACAAAATATTTTTAGTTAGGGTGAATCATAATTTGCCACAGTTAAAAATGCGCCAGCCATAGTAAAGCTAGCCTTTTCACCTTGACACATGACAGTCATAACAGGAACGGTATTTGCAATTTCACGTCGTCCAGTATCTAATGCCTTACCCCCCATATCTTTTTCTGGAACGATACTATAATCTATTAGTTGTTTTCCCAAAATATCTCCGTTTTTTAAAATAGTTGTGGCAAGAGTAATCCCTTCTTGATCAGTATTTACATGGGTTGCCATATAAGCCAATTGTGGTAGTGGAACAATTTTTCCATCATACCATAAAATTTGCCCTCCACCAGAACGTGGTCCACCAATGTAACCAACACAGCCCAATGTTGGGGTTGATAGCTTGTTTTGGGAGAATGCTTCCAAAACATTTGCAGTTTTTTCACGAAAATCTTTATCTGGAATTAAACCATCAACAGCTTTTACCGCATCTTTGCTCGGAGGTAGAATACATTTAGTACCTATACCTCCGGTTGTTATCCCAATGATTGGTTCCATAGAGTCTTCTCCATCAACAAGTTCAAGTGCTATTTCATGATAAATGGACCCATCCTCGAACATAGGTTTATCTGGTAGTGGATCTATAGCATTTATATAAATATGATATATATCAGGCTTTAAAGTATGATCGGGAGATAGTGGTTTTGCACTTCCACAAATTGCAGTAACTTCTGTAGGGACGACTGGCTCTGGTGTAAGAGTTGGCGAAGTAATTGTGGGGAATGTAGTAAATGTACTCGTAGGAATACCTGTAATTGTTGATGTTAAAAGTGGACCGTCCATCCCAGGTTGACTAGTAGCTGGTTTCCCAATCTGTGAAGCGATTAACCCGCAAGCAATAAGGGCTAATGAGGCGGCCGCAATTGCAGCCAACTTAAGAGCATTCATTGGTGATTGTATTGTAGCCTCAGGTCCAGTATTATTGTGGCTACTATCTTTATTAATCGACATCCAACAGAATTGTTAGTATATAATCTTTATATTATAGCCTATAGTAGGAGTTTTGTCGAATTGTCGGCATTAAAGCTTAAAGTTATATATATTTAAAAAATAAGATGGACTCCGTGTACTTTCAGATGAAAACAAATGAATTTCTTGAATTATTGAATGAGGTTTTGAGATAATAAAAGTTCTAATTCCATCCAGCTATCGGAGCCAATATGATTCAGTAACAACGATATTATTTTCGTTTGCTATACCAGTAAACTCCTCCTCCTCCCAATATTAATATGAAGGTCAACCCCAAAAGTTGAATAAGTGTATTATTTCCAGTCTTTGGTAGGGTAGTAATCACGGGTGTTGGGGAAAAATGTGATGTTGGGATAATCGTTGGTACTGAGGTGGTTAATGTATTGTCGGTGATTTCTATGGTTGGTGTTGCCGTAATCATAAGCGTTGCTGTTGGGGTTGCAACCTGGAAATGAAGATGTGCAGTTGGTGTCACCGTATTGGTAGGTTTTGGTGTTGGAGTTGCGGTAGGTTCCGATGTATTTACAGGCGTTGGAGTAGGTGTACTTGTGTCGACCACCTCGGTTGGCGTCACGGTTACATCAACACTAGCAGTATCCATTGTTGGCGGATCAGGAATTGTGACTGAACGTAATGAGGTTTCGCTTACTAATACAGGGAAGTCGTCACTAACAGTAGACCATATAGGAGTTATGCCTTCAAAACTCCAAAGATCTAATGGCGTATTAGTGTGATTATTTATAAATCTATCTGGCTCTGAATTGTCAGTATTAGTCTGAGTGCATCCGCCAATGTTCCCATCATCAGTTTGACCTATGCAATGAGCGATCCCGACTCTTGATACGTCGTAATAGTTGTTATTGAGGTTAATATCATTCATACCAACTTCACCAATAAATCCTCCCTGGTAGAAAGTATTATTAGAATAGACTTTCCTAACAGTGAATGAATTGTTTATTGTTGCATAGCCATTTGTGTTTCCAATAAAACTTCCGGAAGCTATACCACTTGACCACATTGTCCCGCTTGAATAACACTTATCAACATTTGCTGTATTCTCCTCATCAAATCCATTCAGAAATCCTATAAATCCGCCGGTGTCGCCATTACCATAAATATCACCTTTAGCATAACTGTTACTAATGTCAAAAGCTCCGCCATTCAGCGAACCGGCTAGGCCACCAATATGAGAATTAGCATCAAATATATTCATTTCGGATACGACTTGTCTGATTGCCAGATTCCCAGCACTCTCGGCTTGATTGTAATAATCGCCTATAATTCCTCCAACATAATCTACAGAATCATCGTCGTTTCCCTGAATAAAACCGGTGGTGTAACTTTCGGAAATCAGGTTTTCTTGGGCAGGATTCCCACCGAATTCTTGATCATAAGCGTTCATGTAATATCCGATTATTCCTCCGGCGTATCCTTTTTGGGGTTGCATTTGAGCTTCCACAACTACATTATCAATAGAAAGTTTAAAATTGCCATAATTTTCCATTGTCCCTATTATCCCCCCCAAATCCCAATTTCCTATTATTATGTAAGCACCCACGGCACAATGGCTTATTAATAATGTGCCGGTTGCGCTACCTTGACTTTGAATATATCCAATTAATCCTCCGGTTGATGCCGAATCGTCAACGCCTGTAATTCCAATACCCAGACCCTCGAATGTGCTGTCAGTAATTTGTCCACCCAAAGTACCGTTATCATAATAATCTCCGATGAACCCACCTGCAAAAGTTGTACCACCAACTATGCCGTAAACATGTGAACGTGTTATATTAAAACATTGATCCCCGGATTCGTTTCCACAGGTTATGCTGCCGACAAGACCACCGACCATTCCATAAGTCCCGTTAGTTCCGTCAATCTGTGTTATTACATTTGAATCTGAAATAACTAAGCTACCTTGTTCGCCATGATTGATATAGAAATCACCGATTAATCCGCCAATCATGGTTTGCTTTCCAGACATATTAATCTGGACATTTACATGATCAATTGAAACATAACCATTTGCATATCCAGCGACTGCGCCAATAAATCCCGGAGTCGATGAGCTTGATGAGAATGTAAAATCACTCGTATTTGCTATGTTTAAATTTGATATAGTTGCACCGTTGATACTGTCAAATAGACCAATATTTTCTCCTGATGAGGTGTTATATTCAATGTTCTGTATTGTAAAACCATTTCCATTCAAACTTCCGCGAAAAGCTCCATCTGGCCCCGAGAATATTATGGGCGTAAAATTTAATCCAGTACAATTTATATTATTGTCTAACTCGAAATTTGAATCATTACTTAAGCCTGAGATTCCCATCAAACCAAGCGAGTCAATATTTGAACTGCTAGAGCAGTCTTTTATGTGATAGGTTGATGGAGCGGCATATACATTTGTCGAGGTAATACCAAGCACGCAAAAGCTAAATAAAATTGCCCAGAGGAATTTGCTAAATTTTATGATCATCGATTACTAGGCTAATTACTAACAATATATTAGCGCTTTTAATAGAAGACGTTAACAGATATGTTGATTTATCTGCAAAGAAAATCTGAAGGCATAAAAAAAATTATCCAATAAAATGAGAGGTTAACTAATAAATTAATTGAGATTCAAACTAACCAGATGAGTTCTACCTTCGTCCAGTAATCGGAGCATCAAGCGTAAAGGGCTATCAAATAGCAATTGCCCCTTATACCATCCTTTTCTTTATCCAGGGAAAATTCATAAAACATAACAACAAGATAAACAGAGGCAATCCCCCAGACAGCATTCTCAACGGTAACTATACCGAGGAGCTGACTTAAGTAAATTGCTGGAGCTACTAGAAACAGAAATATCGAGAAAAAGTGTGATAATCGGAATACGATAGAGATTAAGCTTGCGGTTAACGGCATAACTATTTAAACAAATACTACCTATTATCCTATTTAGGGAGTGATTTTGAGGTATCCTTTTTCAAATCGGCGATTTCTGCCTTGAGTTCAATCATTTTTAACTCTCGTCCTGTCATAAGCCTATTTATTTTCTCTAATCTTTCGATAACATCATTTAACTTAATCTCAACATTTTTGCGATCAGTAACATCTGTTACAACACCAATCATTTTTATGGGTTTGTTGTTATTATCTCTGATAACTTTTCCATTTGCTGAAATCCAGTGTAATGTATTATCTGGCCACATAACCCTAACCTCAAAAAATAATCTGTTTGTCTTTATTGCATTAGAAAAGGCCTCTTTAAATATTAATTGGTCGTCTGGGATTACATGCTTAAGAGCTTTTTGTTCCCCCCAATCTTCGACTGCTTCTTTGTATCCGAATATTTTATCGTGCATTAAATTTCTAAAAGAGGTGTCATCTTCTAAATTAAGCTCCCATATCCCTATACCTCCTATTTCGGTAGCAACATTAAATCTTTGTTCAGATAACTTTAGTTTTTCAGATATATTTTTGTCTTCCATATAAAATTGAATTTATTTATAAAAATATTATCAATCAAACAATTACTTTCATTATATTCCTTTTTGCACCCTCCACAAGATTCGTGTTTTCTTATAAACTAAAGCATTACCAAAAATCGTCTCATTTACAATTCACTATATGGTTGGTGAAACTTCTGGAGCTGATGTTTTTGCAGCAGGCGGAATCACAACCAATATATCCTCTTTCGCACTTGATTGTGATAATCCGTACAAATCGGGTTGTGTCGAAACTTCCCTTATACCAAGCTTATCCTGAATGAGTTTAAGACTACCTGGCTTTTTTCCACCTGTAAAATCAAAAATCATCATATCTTTAACTTTATCGTCTGTGGCGACTTTCGTAATATTGAATGATGAATAGTATTTTGATGTTGATTTAAGAATATTTACAGGATTATCCTTTGGTAAGTCTGAACCTGTCATATTGAGCACAAGAATCTTAGGACTCTCCTTGTAAAAATCTGTGTTATTCCAGATCGCCTGAACTTCATTTCTAATTCCAGTATAAGTATTACCACGGAATGCAGCCACATCTTTGCCATCTATAACTGTCCCATAAATGTATTTGTTAAGACCGCCAAAATATGGATCCAATACTACACTTGCGGGATTTTTATCCGCATCGTTTATAAGTGACATTCCGGCCAAAAAGTCCTCAAATGTGAAAGTATAAGTAACATTTCCGTTGACAGCTTGTAACATCTGCCACCAATATTCAACTTTTTCTGGCAGAGTTTTGTTTTGGCTAAGAAGCTTGTCCTTAATTGCGTTAACAACTTCCTGTTGTCTTCTAACACGGGAGTAATCAATCTCAAGTGCTGCAGGACCACGGCGCAGGTGCCTGAATCGGGCATACACCAGAGCTTGTTGGCCGTTCATTGTTTGGCAACCTTTAGGAAAAGTGTAATAAAGCCATTGATTAGGGCTACTGGGTGTTGCGTCTGGGTTTGGGTATGCTGCCACAAATTCCTGATTGATGTAAGGGCAGACTGTGATCCCACCAATATTATCAACCAGATTAATGACTCCATCAAATCTAACTAAGACCACATATTGAATCGGTAATCCAGTCATTGCTGTAAGCTCTTCTTTTAGGTATTTGTATGGATCATTTTTATCGCGATTATGTGTATATGCGTAAACGGTATTAATTCTGTCATTATAATTAAATGAGAAGAGATCGCGTGGAATCGAAGTTAACATTGTTTTTTTTGTCGCATGATTGTACGAAAGAATCATAAGGGAATCAGTATTCATAAGAGTACCATTGGTTCGTGTGTCAACCCCAATCATTAAAACACTGGTGGTGCCGTTTGTCTCCATCAGTTGTGGTTTAAATGCTTCCGTCCAGCAGTCAGGGTTAAGGATATTTGTGCAAACGTTCGTAGATTCAACATTATCGGTGAATTGTTGTGTCCTGACCACATAACTGGATATTCTATAATACGCAAAACCAGCAATAGTCAAGAAAAGAAAAGTTATCCCAAAGATTACAATTACTCTCTTCTGGGGAAGTCTTAGCCTAATACCAGGCTTTTTATCAACATTTTTTTCTTTTATAGGCTCAGTTTCAGGAGCCTTCTTATTTTTCTTGTGTAAAAACGATAACATTCTTATATTTCAAAAATAATTAAACGTATTGTATCAGAAAATTAGGGTGATTATTATCAAGGTTCTAACTTTGCCCAATAATCTGAGCTAATATATTAATCCTCAGTATACGCATTGACTTCCTCACCTTTTTTAGTGAGAATCGAGTTAATTATCAATATAATTTCTTAAATTATGAATATAGATATCGATTTTGCTTCAGAAGATGATTTTGAAGAAATCTCCTTTTTACTCAATGAAATTTCCCAAGCTATTATCTCAGCTAGCGGTAGATGGTCAAAATATTCAGTTAATAGTGATAAATCAAAGCAAAGACAAATATATGATATGCTGATAAAAAGTAACAATAAATTATTCTTAGCAAAAATAAATGGAAAAGTTGTTGGATGTGTTAATCTACAGTTAATTCAAAATATCAGACATGGTTGGCTACGGGGACATTTAGAAGAAGTCGTTGTCAAACTTGAATACAGAGGGAAGGGGATTGGAACTATGCTTATGAAATCAGTTAAGGATTATTGCAAGAGGAATAATATTAAAATGATCAAAGTCATGTGTGGAAAACAGTTAAAAGAGTCGCATAAGTTTTATGAAAAGAATGGATTCAAGTATCTGGATAGAGGTTATCGTCTAGCAATAAATTGATAACAGTACTACTTCGTCTAGCAATCAGAGCTTTCATGCATAAAGTCCTGTCGGATTGGAGGATTATTAGGAATTGCCCCAAAATAGTCAATGACGGGTTTTAGAAATGACTTATCTGCCATTGGAATAGTTTTTCCCTTCTCCTTCGAAATAAACAAACTGATGATCTTAATAATCAATTTTTCCATGAAGTTCATGTCTGCAAAATTGAAAGCACCTGGTAATTTTGCATAGCCTATATGCTTAAGTATCTCTTCAGGAATTGCTAAGTAGCCTTTTGTACTTGCTGAGTTTGATTCAGGCAACATTCCCACTACGAAAAAAAACATTTTCTTGTCCTTGAACAATTTCCAATTAGAAGTTAGAAAGCCTGCTGCCAATATCTTTCCGGCATAAACACTTGAACCTAAGATCACACTTTCAAAATCAACCAGTTTTTTCACATCGAAACTGTCAATACTAGCTATTACTGCATTCGGAAAATATTCCAATAACCACCCAGCATATTGTTTAGTAGTACCATGTCTAGATTTATATAAAATTAGAATTTTCATAAAGGCCGTTTATAATATTAAAACATGCTCTGATTATCCATTATTATAGACCAAGTAAGGGTTGATTCACACCGTTGCCAATAGGTAAAACTTCATTCAATAATCGGAGTTTATTCGGCCAATACATCCCTCTGTTGACAAATGCCAATTCAGTGTTTACCATTAACTATATATAGTTAACACTAAATTATGAATCCAACCATATCGTTCAAAAATAAAATTGAAGAGCTTATTAATACCAAAAAACAGATCTCTGCCATTGAAATTAGAACAACCTTGGGAATCAGCAAACCGACACTTTTTAAACATCTTCATAATCTGGTTGAAGAGAAACGAATTTCAAAAATTGGCAAACCTCCCAAGGTATATTATGTTCCAGTCAATGTAAACGAAGTTTCAATTGGGGGAAGGGCTCAAATCGTTACTAGCTCGCCGGAAATCAAACAATATATTGATGAGAATTATTTGATCATAACTCCTTCCGGCGAATGGAAATCAGGCTGGGATGGATTTTTCTACTGGTGCACAAAAACTAATCAAGAAATTAATAAAACTGCGCGAGTGTATTTTGAAACAGCTCATAAATACGATAAACTGAAATACAATGGTTTAGTGGTAGGGACTAGTAAGATTCGAAGCACATTTCCGCAAAACACATTTATTGATAGGGTTTATTATCTTGATTTTTATAGCATCGAAGGATTTGGGAAAACAAAACTAGGTCAAATGCTGTTGTATGCCAAACAGAGTCAGAACAGGAAAATAATTAATAATCTCGTTGGATATGTTCAGCCAAAAATAATGCAGGTAATAAGGAGTGAACACATTGATGCAATAGGATTCATGCCTCCTACAGTCAAACGCGAAGTTCAGCTTATGAAAGAATTGGAGCGAGGTATCAATTATGGACTACCAAAAATTGAAATAATTAAAGTTACAGGCGAGATAGCCATCCCCCAAAAGACGCTTTCAAAACTTTCGGATAGGGTTGAAAATGCCGCATCAACAATAATTATTCAAGGCCAAAATGTATATAAAAATATTTTGCTGATTGATGATGCCGTTGGTTCTGGCGCAAGTTTTAACGAAACAGCAAAAAAAATCAAAGAAAGAAAACTGTGTACGAATACTGTGATTGGTCTGGCTATCACAGGGAGTTTAAAAGGCTTTGATGTTATATCCGAAGTTTAATTGTAATGAAGATATTTCTTTTAAGACATACTCAAACGTCAGATTCGGCAAGCCATGTTAATGGTTCCCGTAGAGATTTGCATTTGTCAGTTAACGGAATACAGCAGGCCAATGATTTAATTCCATCTCTTGAAAAAAACTTGTATGATATGATCTTTGTGAGCCCTTTAGCACGATCATATGAAACCGTGGAGCCATATATAAAAAAAGCGAAATTCAAACACCCTATTCTAAAAGATGAATTGTTAAATGAAAGGGATCTCGGAATTTATACTGGCACAAAAGAGGGTATTGTTGCTGCTGAGATGTCCAAAGGTGGGCAACAGAAGGTTGAATGGATTCCAAAAGGTGGAGAATCGACAAGGATGGTTTATGAAAGGGCGCAATTATTTTATCAGAAGCTCAAAAAGATATCAGTTGATTCGGTTCTAGTGTGCGCACATCAAAATATTTTAAGATGTCTGGAGCTAATCATAATGAATCTTCCACTAACTGACGATAATTATTATAACTACGTTCCTCCACGTTTAGATTATGGCGAAATAAGAGAATTCTAACTTTGTCCAGAATATAATAATTCTATTTTGCTAAAAGTATTTCTGAGTTGTAAACTTCTGTACATCTTTCGAGAGCATTATCATATGTAGTGTTAAGGCTATCAGCTAGATTGGTATTGAGACTGCAACCTTCTGACTTGCCATTAGTTGTACAGTCACTATTCCAATTAGCAGTATAATTGAGATATGCGTTACCATCGCAGATTGTCTTATTCGTTGTTGCCTGCGTTAAAATAGCAGCTTTTGAACTATTCGCGTTGTTATTGTTATTAATCATTAATATTATAATGACGGATATTATACTTATGCATAACATCAGAAAAACAACTATTGAACCAACGATAATAATTATTTTTGTCTGTTTTTGCATTGCAATGAAACACAAGTTTAAATATAGATAGGATTATACGCCAAACGAGATATTATTTCTTCTTCTTCGCACTATTTAATGGGAGAGATACATAAAAGGTTGAGCCCTTGTTTTCTTGGGATTTAAACCAGATTTTTCCGCCAAAATTATTGACTATTGATTTTACAATATAAAGACCAAGACCTGTTCCATCCGTATCTTTGGCTCGAACGTTGTCAGCTCTAAAGAGTTTGGTAAAGATTTTACTCTGCTGATTTTCTGGTATGCCATAACCGTTATCAGAAACTTGTATCAGAATGTCCCCCTTTTTATCATCAAAGGATATAGCTATCTCTATCTTGCCACCGGGTGCTGTGTATTCAACTGAATTGCTCATTAGATTTTGAATTATTATCTTTAGTAACTGTCGATCAGTTGTCATAACTGGAATGTTTTTAGCAAACCTTTTTATAATACTGTGTCTTTTCTTTTCGATTTGTGGCTTTTGTTCGGCTAGTATTGTTTGTGTTAAGGCAATAATATCAGTCGGATTTAATCTAACAGGCAATGTACCCAATTCAATTCGTGATACATCAAGAAGGGTGTTCACCAATTCAATCATCCGTTTGTTACCATAATATATTTCCTCAAGATATTTTTTTTGAGAGGGAACAACCTTACCAACATCACCTTTTAAAATCATTTCGGTATACCAGCTTATCATGGTTAAAGGTGTACGGAGCTGGTGTGATGCTAGTGATACAAATTCTGTTTTTGCTTTATCAACCTCTCTTTCTCGTTCAGTGTTTCGGAAGACTTCTATCGTTCCAATTATTTTATTGTTTAAAATTATAGGTCTCACTTTGATTGATACTGGAAATCTAGTCCCGTTCGTTCGTACATAATAGTAGGCTGAACGAATAATACTGCTAGTAGTGGTTCCATTTGAGGGCCGTCCTAACAAAGCCATATGTGCAGGACGTTTTTCTATAGGAATTGGTTGTCCCTTTTCATTTTCAATGAAAAGGACTTTAAGAAATTCTTTACCAAGAACCTCACCCTTTTTCCAGCCGATCAGTTTTTCCGCCTCCAGATTAACACATGTGATATAGCCCTTTTCATCTGTTGCAATCAAACCATCACCAATTGAAAGTAGAGTTGCTTTATCTTTTGCCTCAGCAATTTCCTCTCCCAATTTTTCTTCCTGTAGATCTTCAAGAACATTTTGAATGGCGTCATTGACATCCTGTAAATATTGGTCGGTGTTTATTCTAAATGTTATATCTTGAAAAACTGCTAAAAAAAAGTCCTTTTTGAAACTATACACTGAAATTGAATACCATTTTGAATCAGGCTTAATAAAGGTTTCGGACCTCTCCGGCTTACCAGTTAGTGATACTCTGTTATACATCTGAAAAAGTTCCGGATTATTTGGTATAAAATCAGGCATTACTTCTGAGACTTTTTTCCCAGTAGGACTTTTTACACCTCTGATTTTTTTATAAATTTTGTTAACATCAATATAAATGATATCAATAGGATTTTTTTTTGCATCGTAAATCATCTGGCAATATGCCAAACCATCCAACATATTGTCAAAAAGAGATTTATAAAAACTCCAGGAGGCATTAGGTTCCATTTTTGTTAGTCATTTTTATGATTAGCAGTATCCTTAATTTGTTTTTTATATTTATCTATTTCTTTTTTTAATTCTATCATTTTTAGTTCTCTACCAACCATTGATTTGTTTAATTTCTTTAATTGATCAACACGAAATTTTAGTTCTAATGACTTTTCATCAACAGAACCCTCGAGTCCTTTGGTATAGCGAGCCAACTTCTCCTCAAGGTTTACTTTATCTGTTATATCCTCCATAGCTAGAATTATTAATTGTGACGTGTCTATTTGTCTTGCATTTAGAAGAATCGTTCTATCACCAATAGTTTTGAAAACGTGTCTGACTCTATAATTCTTAACGATTTTTCTCTCAGGTAAAATCTCGCTCATCAATCTCCGCAATTCCGGGATATTCCACTGGCCATCGCCCAAATCATATAAAGATCTATTCTCAGTTTGCTCCGGTTGGACATGGAAATTTTTATAAAAAGTTGGATTTGCATTTACCACATTAAGATCATTATCAAGGATCAGAAAAGATTCCCTGGCAACATCAATTATTAGTCTCATATCAGCGGGAGAAAGGCTTGTTTTGCTTTCCATTTTCTTAAGTATAAAAATTATTTTATATTTTTAGAAATTCTTTTATTTTCTTCATAACATCATGAATTTTCCAATCGGATTTGACGAAGTAATACAAAGGTTTAAACTTGACCATATCCGCCACCAGTCGTTCATCAGTGGCGCTCAAATTAGTTAGAATAATAACAGGAACGTTTTTGCCCCAAGAATCTGCTCTTATCTTTCGAAATGCTGTCATTCCATCCATTTCCGGCATGATAAGGTCTAAAAGAATAAGATCTGGATGTTTAGTAATTGCCGACTCAACTCCTTCTTTGCCATTTTTTGCCTCAATGGTAAGAAGATTTTCACGATTAAGAATATCAACAATAGCTTCGCGAAGACTGCTTTCGTCCTCAACAATCAGTATTGTTTTTTTTGCTTCCATAATAACCTCCTAGGGTTAATAATAATTATTTATTTTCTGCCTCTCTCCGGAACGAGAAACTAACTTTTTTACCAAGTAGTTTTTCATATTCCGCAACGAGAGTGGCAATAATTTTTGATGGTTGGTCCGAAATACTAAGAATCCGTCCCGTTTTCTCGTCAATCTTTAATCCATTGACATGTGATGCAATATCAAGTGCTTCATCGCCGGCACGTTGACGCATCTGCATAATGGTGTCGCTAAGAATTTCATAAAAGATACGCTGATTTTTTGGGACATCCGAATAATCAAGTGGAGCAAGCCTCATCATACGGCTGCGTTTTATCAACGCGCTACCCAGTAAAATCAGAAGGAAACCAACAACAACAATAATAATACCGTATAGAATAAAATCGTTTTGAAATATTCCCAAAATTTTAGGCTCAACCGTAAATGTAAATTGCGTGGTTGCCGGCACTAATTGACCGTTATAAATTATTGAAGTTTTGGCAATATAAGTTCCAGGTGCCGTTCCTGAAGGAATGGTAATTGTTTTAATAAAGCTTGCTGTCGTTTCTACAGCAATGGTATCACTTATTGAATATATTTCTACTCCTTTAGAAGTAAGAATTGAATATTTGAGAAGGACATCCACCCGTTTACCACCGCCAAAGTTTGATAATTTTATTGAAATCGGTAATGCGTCTCCGTCTGCTACCTTAACAACCAGCCCTGCGTTTGTAGTACTAACTTCAGCATTTTCTGTTGGATCAATTTGAGCTTCTGTTTGAGCCTTCGACAAACCAAAAAACAACCCAATGGTCACAAAAAAGAAACAAATTATTGTAATAGCTTTAAATGATTTCATTTCAAATATTATTTTTGGTTTGTTCGCTACTTATCCTTTTATTTCGCATAATAAAAAATATTATTAACAAAATAATTGATATCCCCGCAACCGAAAAAATGATAATAGGGATAAAATCTTGCTGTGTTGATTGAACAGGGGCAGAAACGATATCAAAAAGTGCCGGTGTCGTTTGCGGTGTCACAGTTAGAATAATCGAGGTAGTCGGGGTCGTGGTAGGCATAGCCCTAGCTGTTGAAACGATTGCACCGTTG
>Ga0182027_10006268_pt1 | contig 17877 bp, 9 predicted proteins | sample 712E1DmetaG_FD_121300 | JGI IMG/M metagenome (GOLD analysis project Ga0182027, IMG submission 121300) | Permafrost microbial communities from Stordalen Mire, Sweden - 712E1D metaG (Illumina Assembly) | ecosystem: Environmental > Terrestrial > Soil > Wetlands > Permafrost | place: Sweden... | reverse complement strand
TTTTTCCAGCGGCCATGTGAATTCCAGACCAATCACAGTGACACCGCTGGAACGGGTAAAGTGCGGTTCACCGTCCTTGAACAAATTTGTCGCACAAAGACAATAGCTCACAAGCGAACGGCTGCGAGCGTTGCCTGCCGCAGCACGATTGGGACGCCAGTTTTCTCCCAATAGTACATACTGCATCAGGTCGAGCAGTGCTGACTTGCCCGTGCCGAATTTGCCGGAGATGAGGATGTCGTTTGAAACGTCCAAAATCTGGCGGAATCCATACCAATGAATGGCGAGAATCCGAGTAAGTGAAATGCGGCGGTCGTTCATGATTCCTCTCCATCAGATTCCGCTTCGGTTGCGCGATACAGCGAAGCCTGTTGTTCCCAAGCTTCGGTATTTTCAAAGGGAATCACGCGCTGCAATGTCGGCAGAATTTCCACCACAGAGTCACCGAATCGTTGCGGGTCATCGTGGCGTTGAAACCGGATCAGCCGCTTTGCCCGCAAACGCGCGATGATTCGCTCGAAATGCGAATCCGTCGGAGGCTCGATGTGCTCAAAGTAAAGTTTTAGTCGCGCAAAAATGAGATTGGCTGGAACAACGACGGTTTCCACCGAACGCGCCATTCGTTCTTCATCGTAAATTCGCCAGAGCGTGAGCAGCAGCAGCGTTTCGTCCTTCGTAAAGCGGCTCGTGAGATTGCACTCGCCCGGAATCGGTCGGGCTTGATACAGCGGGCGGTCGGGGTCTGGAATCAAGTCGAGGTTCAAAGGGGCGAGATATTCCCGTAATTCTTTCTCATGCTCGCGCGCCACGAGATAAAGTTGTCGGGCGCGTCCATCGTCGCCGAACAAAACTCCCGTGCCGAGCAACTCGGCAAGGATTTCCCGGATGGCGGCGCGGTCGTCTTCAGGAATATGCGCCCAAAAGGATGGCCAAGGTAATGTCATGCGATGCGTTCAAGAATAAACCGTTCGACTCGTCTGCCCGCCAATCTGTCCACCGGGATTTTGGCTGGTTCAACTCCATCGTTGGTGCGGGCAGGTTTTACTTCCCACCGCAACGGGTGATGAGGAGCACTTCCGTTGGCCCGTTCAAATGCCAGAACGGCCAGCAGATCGAACAAGTCGTCTTCCGTATGAAGGGAAAGTTCTGCACTCGAAATGCTCGCGCCTATTTTCGGAAGATGTTTTTCCATGAAACGCACTGCTCGTTGCGGCGTGATCAAATTGAGATTCAAATGCCGGATCATGTCTTGCGCCTGCGAAACGTCATCGGCGGGCGGCGGCTCAATGACAGATAAATCAACGCGCGGTCGTATTCGCCGCACTGGTGCAAGCGAGTCTTGCCCGAAGAAAAAGGCGACATCTGGACAAAGCAAGGCCATTCCCGGTTCGCGCCGAAGTTCGGCAAACGATTGCCCGGCGTGGATTGAGTCAGCAGTGTTGAGATAAGTTTTTACCTGCTCGGGCCGTCGGCCTCGAATTTCAGTTTGGTAGCGGTATCGCTGCGCGGAAAGCCGGCTGAAATCCGCCATGCGCCCGTCAATCAGCCGCTGCTTGGTCGGAATGGCTGCAAGCCCGCTCTCCAATTTGCGGAGCAATTTCTCTGCTTCGATATAAGCATCAGTCGGATCAATGCCGCGATGCTTCGCCAGCCCGTCTGCCAGCCGTTGTTTGGCGAATGGGTTGGCCAAAGCGTCCTGCACCACGGCTCGCGCTTGCCGCAAACGCGGGATGAGTCCGCCCTCTTGGAGGGCATCATAACAAACCATGTGTTCACCCGCGTGAAATTCAACCAACAAGCGGTTGAGGGTTTCACTGGCATTGACGCTGGCCCGCTGCCGGTCTTCATGCCGTAAAATGAGTGCCTCTACCGAGTGCATTTGCTCGGCGGCACGTTCAACGCGGTCGAGCAGTTCCTTCACCGTCTGGCGAAATTCTTCTGGAGTCAAATGAGCAGGATCGAGTGCGCCGTCCAAAAACAAGGTCTGACAAATGGATCGCAAAGTTGCAGCGAAATCCTTCAACTCCGCAACGTTGTCTTCGGCAATTTCCCGCAGTAGACGGATGAGTGGTCGCACACGCGGCGTCAGCAATACCCATCGTTCGTCCAGACTGACAGTTCGCTCTTGAAGCCAGCCGGCTTCCAAAAGTTTGTTGAAGATTTGGCCTGCTCGTTGCCGCAAATCGGTGAGATGCGCTCCTTCGTCGTCGCCAAGCTGGGCACGAGGATGCAATGCAAGCACTTCCCGAATCAGCAGCAGGGTGTCATTGTGAGAAAGTTGTCCCCCATCATCGGCGCTTTGCGCCAGCCTGTCAGCGCAATCCATGTAAATCGGCGCGGATGGCCTGGCGAGCGGACGGAAAAATCCGCCGTCCACGATTGAGGCAAGGCGGTCGCTTAATTTTGTGGCCCGATCCATTTCCCGGCCAGTTTAACAAAACCGGGTAGGACAAATACAGTCCAACCTCACATTTCGGCGGGAGTATGTATTTAACGCAAATTTCGTCCTTCGGGCGGGGTTTACCCAGCAAATAAAGCGCTGGTTTTTTAGTTTTGGTGCCAATTTGCGTTAAGTACATACTCCCGCATTTCGGAAATAGGCGGTTTGAAAACAAAACGCTTCGGTCTGCGGTCGGCGAGCGGGGAAAGTGGAGCGGAGAGCGGAGAGGAGCACATAGCGAATCGCAGCCGGAACGCAACGCCGCTGCCGAACCGCAGACGGAAGCCGGCCGCTCATGCGGCACATTGCAAATGCCGCTCGTGACGAGGGCGCGGTTTGCGAAGTGGAACGGGCGTGGTCGAGAGGGAGACAGGGCCGACCGGCAGCCCGTGAAGCGAAGCAACACGCGCGTTGGTCGCGGCGGGTTCGTGATTATGCTGGTACTGAATTGAGACCATCGACAAAGCATAGCACGTAATCGTTTTCCAAAAGCTTGCCGATGCAACCGCAAACCGAAAGAATACGCATCATGCCAGCAGGCCCCCAACAATTTCCGCCGATTTCGGACAAGGTCCATTTCCCCTTGCTCACAGCCGGGTCTGACCTTCCGTGCGAGCATTTGATGGGCTGTGAGGGACTGACCTTTTTTGCGCCCGAGAATTCCGCGGCCGCCACTTCTGTGATTCTGAAAGACGGAGTGGAGTGGCACCTATACGGAGACACCCGCTGGCCGTCGTTGTCCTCCTGGGTGGAGATCAACACCAGCCCTGCTAGTTTTTCTGGCTATAGCGGAGTTCTGGTGATGACCTACGAGATTCCGGAGGACCAATCCGACTCATTTGCTTGGATCGCGCAAAATGGTCCTTTGCAGCACCTTTTTCCTGAAGAGCGCAGTGATGCGGCGATTAAGCAACGGCTTGAAGCGCTAAGGCAACAGGCCGCTTCAACGGAAGAAGTGCCGGGACCGGCTGATTCGAATCCGCGTTTCGTCCAGAGCTACTGCATCTACCGGGGGCCGGGTGACATTCGGTCCATTGCCCGTTACACGGACCTGCTGAATAGCGACGGAATTCCCATCCCGCGATACAGGATGGCGAACGTCCAGTCTTACGATATCGAGATTTGCCGATTCTCTTTGCACGCCCTGTTTCGCCTGAATGAAGCTAGGCTGGCAGAGATGCAATTTCAGGCCACGCCACAACTCGATACTTGCGAACCGCTATACCTGTTTCCTGACGAGAAGAACCCGCTGTGGGCTCGGTTTCACCCATCACGCGTCTTGCGTACTCGGCCAGCAGTCCGGGCCATTCCAACACCCGGCAACCTGGTCGACGGCGTCATGCACATGGAGACTGCGCAGCAACTCATGGAAGCCAGGCGGCTTGAGGCAAATCTCCACATGCTCGCATTTGATCTCGACGCCAGACCACGATCAGCCATCACCAACGACGGCGATGCTTGCATGGCTGCGTTCAGCCATCGGGCTAACGGAGGTGCCATCTATGTGTTACCTGATCGGTTGGTGGAGGAATTCGACAATACCGACTGTGATGAGATGCGGATGAAGGACATCAAACTCCCCTTCCGGAATTTGTTCCTGAAATTCACACCGCCTCAACCGCTGTTCCTAGCTGAAGGCGCTCCAGTCGACGGTTGTTATATTGTGAAGCAAGGCGAGGAGTATCTGATTTCGATCACGTCTCACTGGGATGGAGTGGATTACAGCCGATCGCTCTCAGTGGCATGCTTGGATCCAACGTTCAGTATTCATTTGCCGGCACCTGAGATTAAGCTGAGTCAGCCAATCCAGAATACAGACTTGTGCATCAGCGAAGCCGTTGAACTCGGCATCAAGGAATTCTTGGAACGGAATGCCCCACCCACGGACAACATTAGTCAGACCATCACACGTCCTGACGGAACGACGGCTCACGTCGAGGATATCAGAGCTCAGAGCCGAAAACGCCGGATTGAAGTATTCCGGTCCCAAGAGCCGGTGTTTCGTGCCTGCCTCAATATCATTGTCAATGCGGCCTGTTTCATTTCGTTTCGGCCGGAAGATATCACCGAGGAGTGGGATGGTGAGCCGCCGGCGTGGGTCGTCGAGGCGCTCAACGATAATCGCGATACACGCAGTGCCAAGGATCGCAAACAACACGCGCTACGTACCATCTCCAGTGGCGACTACACACGGATAAGAATCTGCGGGAAGAACCTGTTTACAGATCTTCCCCACGACGGTGCCACCGCTGGTCATGGTGTTTCACCGCGAACACATTGGCGCCGAGGTCACTGGCGGCGTCAGAGACACGGAACGGGACTTTCTCTCATGACGCCCCGTTGGATTCGTCCGACCATCGTGAAGAAGAATAACGGCCCTTTGGTTGAAACCCGGATTTACGACGTTCAGGAACCTCCTGACAAAACGCCACCATCGTCAACCATGTGACACGCCACTCGGTTTGGCTTCGGTCTGCGGGCGGCGAGCGGAAGAAGTGGAGCGCAGGCAAAGTGACGGCGGGAACGGAGCCGGAGCGCAACGCCGCCGCCGAGCCGCAGACGGAAGCCGGGCGCTCATGCGGCAAATTGCAAATGCCGCTCGTGACGAGGGCGCGTTTTGCATAGCGGAACGGGCGTGGTCGAGAGGGGGCAGGGCCGACCGGCGGCCCGTGAAGCGAAGCAAAACGCGCGTTGGTCACGGCGGACTGCCAAACGCCAACTACGGTATTATCGCTCGATAAAAACGCTGGCTGGAGTTTGTAGCTGCCGGATCACGGAAATTCAGTGTTGTATTGGTTCCCACAAAATTGGTTAAAGTTGTCCAACTTGTCAGGTTGGTCGAAACTTGGATGTGTCCGTTCAAACCGGTTGACAATTGCAGGCTGAAAACCAGTCCATTCGTTTTCATCGGCAGCGCGTTGGTGAAGGCGAGTTCCAGCTTGAACGTGTTGCTCGACACCACGCTCAAGCTGTTGGTCGTTGAAAAGTTCCCGCCCAAATCCACGGCATACGCCTTCACGCTGTTGGTGCCGGTGGTCAGTTGCAGCGTAGTGGACCAATTTGTCCAGCCGTTGCTGGTTGCAGTTGCGTTCCAAGCCCCGTTGTTAAGCTGATACCAAACACCAGCTACTTTCCAATTGTCGCTGGCTATGCCAACGACGGTCGCCAAAGCATTGGTCATGTGCTGGCCGGAAGTGGGCGCGGTAACGGTGTTCGTAGGCCTGGTCACGTCCAAAAAGTTCGCCTGCAAGGTCAGATTCGAGGCCATCATGAATTGAAAATTCGTTTTGCTCATTGATATTCCGCCCAGCCAGTTCGTTGAGATTATCCAGTTTGCGAACACAAAACCTTTTGCTGGACTGGACGTGATGCTGTAATTGCGGCCGATTTCCAGCCACGCATTACTGTAGTTGGGAGAAATTGTTCCCAAACCGGTCGCTTGCACTCCCAAACGGTTGGTCACCACGAACTGAAAACTCATGCTATTAGTTGGCGAATTGTTCCCTGTGGTGTCAGTGGCATAAGCAGCAATCGTGTTTGTTCCCGGCGTCAGTGTTAAAGGTGTTGACCAATTCGTCGTGCCGGTCGCGTTAGTCCAGATTCCGCCATTCATTTGACACTGCACGCTGGCAACGTGCCAGTTGTCCGTCGCTGTCCCTTTGGCCATGAACACCAGATTGCTCCACCGCTGTCCTGCTGTCAAATTGGTGATGCTTAATGCCGGCTTGTTCGTGTCCGCAAAGTTGGCCTGTAGCATCAGGTTGGGTAGCATCACAAATTTTAACATAGCGCCGTTCGTTAGAACCACCAGCGGCAGGTTGGTGCCGCCCGTCCAGTTGGTAAAGGCAAAGCCTTTTCCTGTCGTCGCAGTCGCTGTCATCGAGTAAGTAGCTCCCGCCTGAAGCGATGCGCCGTTGTAGTTCGGGCTGAATGTTCCGATCCCGTTCGTAGTCACCACCAGCACTGAATTAAACACACACTTAAAAGTCACGCTATTGGTCGTAGATTTGTTGCCGCTCGCGTCCACCGCATTCGCTGCTATCGTGTTTGTCCCCGGTGAAAGTGTCATATTCGCATACCAATTGGTCGTGCCAGCGGCTTGTATCCAATCGCCACTGTTAATCTGCAACCACACACTTGCTACTGCGATGTTGTCACTGGCAGTGCCAGTTACCTGCACGGCAACATTGCTGAATGTTTGGCCTGAAATTGGCGACATAATGTTCAACACCGGAGATTGCGTATCTGGAATTTTATAGGTTACGGTCACTTGCTGGGTGGTTGAATTGTTCAAGAGATCACTGGCGATCACGGTGAGGGCATTTTGCCCCAAATTGAGAATCATTGCGGCATTCCAATTTGCCGCGCCATTGTCAATAGCGCTGCCTCCGATCGCCGTGATCCCATTAACTGTCACAGAAGAAATGCCATGGCCGCCTAATCCGTTATCACTTGCAATTCCGGTGATGGTAAGACTGGGATCTATTACAGTGGATCCGTTGGCCGGAGATGTAATTGTCAAAGAAGGACCTTGAATATCATAAGAAAATGGTGTCGCACTGATATCGTCGAGCGCCATATAAGCAGCGTCGTTTCGGAATCCGATTTTTAGCACGGTGTTATTGCCTGTAGCCACGACTTTGAATTGCATATTTGTCCAAGCAGTCTTGGCAATATTAGTTTGGTCAAAAAGCGTGTTTCCACCCCATGAGACAAGGAATTCATTAGGAGAACCACCATTGGTATTGTTGAACCAAAGAGATAGTAAATAAGTTTGCCCAACAACTGTTTGCAATGTTTGTGAAATATATCCCAAGGAGCTAGGCGGAGCTAAATATGCTCGGAAAACTCCAGAATGAGCATCCGTATTCCAGACGTTTTCATAACCAAAGCCTCCAGCCTTCCAATTTCCAGATCCAACCCAATCAGTAAAATCACCAGTTTCAAATCCCCCATTTTGGACAACTGATGTCCCTTGACCTACCAGCAAGCTGAACTGACGACCTTGCCCGACGCCATCGTTTAGATTGGTGAACCATATGTTTGCCGTATAATAGCCGTCGGGCAGATTGGTGGCTGCTGCGTTCAAACCCACACTCACGATGTTAGCGCTGCCTCCGGGGGACAATGTTCCACCGCTCAACGATGCGTTAAGCCAAACTGAGGTATTAGCAAGGGTCCAGTTGAGGGATGTTTTCCCCAGATTGGTTAACGAATAGATTTGAGGGGTTATATTGAAGGGACCACCAACGGGTCCATTAGCATAAAAATCAGATCCCGGCGTGATTTCGAGATAGGTCAATATAAAATTAGCTCCCCAGACATTGCCGCTGGTGATACCATAGTCAGAGGAAACGCCGGTTGAATAATTGGCGTTCATCGAAGCGTAACCCGTTTTGGTCACCGTGACCTGAAATTGTGAGGCTGATGGAAGCTGAGTCAAAGCGTAGATTCCGTTGGTATCGGTAGTTGCACTGTAGCTCCCACCACCAAGGAACGTAGCTGTGACAGCAGCATTAGCCACAGGTATGCCAGTTGGGTCCAAGACGCGGCCACTGATGATTTCGCCAGTGCCGTTAGTGTAGATATTGTAGTAAAAACCCTTAATGACCGTGAAATCATACCCGCCTGCATCCACGGTTGGGAGGTTATACCATGCATCATAGTAACCGCCCCAACCCATATTCAGATGATGATACAATGTTCCGACATTATACCCGTAACCGTCGCAAACAATTACGTGTCCGATGTCTCCAGAGGAGTCGGTGATCCAAAAACAAACTGGGAACTTCGCGTCCAAGTTCGGATGCACTTGGTTCGCAAATTGATCTCCCAGTCCGGAACCGTAAATCGCATTGGAGTAGAAGAATACGCTCCGAAGAGTTTGTCCGGATAGCAAAGCCCCTGACCCATCAGACGCATAACCGGTGCCCGCAGCTACCCCGATATCAGCGGTCAACGCGCCAATCGCCTGTCGCTGAAGCTCGGTCGTTGACGCGCCAGGCACCAAAGTCATCAAGTTCCACGCATAAGGCCCGCCCAGCCCATCGCCCCCGCGCAAGAGCCGGTTTGTCGCCACACCATCTACAAAGATGTTGAACGTATTCGTTCCCACCCCTATAGTCGGGTAGTTGTAGTAACGCATGATCTGTGCCCATGCCGTGTTATTGCAGCCACAGACGTAATTGCTCGAGGCCCCGGAAGCGTAGGGTGGCGTGTAGTAATTGTAACAGGCAACATACGCCGATCCGTTCCAAATAGTGCTCTGGTTCCATCGGCTCTGAATGAAGGGCGTCACCCGCAAATCGTCCACGGATGGGATCCCGTTATCCTGCGCCATAGGTGTGGCATACTGCGCAAAGCGCGCCCACTTCGCCTGTGCGGGACTCAGCGCCAGAGTGTTCACCTTGGCCGCTCCGTGCGCTTGCGCCAGCCGTTCGGGCAAATCTCGCTGCAACATTGCAAACAACGGGTTATGCGGGTTTGGGTCAAAACTTCCCTCCGCCGAGAAAGAGATGATCGGTTCCAAGTCGCTGTCCGGCGACGCAACAACGAACCCCTGCGGGTCCAGCGCAATGACATAATAAATCACTTCGCCTGAAGAATCGCGGAACGTTTTTGTCTGCCCCATGCGACCAATCAGCGCCGTTGCTAACGGTTTAGGCGTCGCAGCCAGCCAGCCGGCAACCACTTCAGTGGCTTCCTTGTCAGTCCGTGGGGCCGCAACCGCCTGACTGAAGTGAGCGAGACACAGCGTGAACCAAAGATACGATGCTGAAATTTTTAAGAGGTTCATAAAGAGTATCCGCCTGCCATTTCCAATGTTCCAATCAGCCTTGCAGTGGCCGGTCGGTGGGCAGTAGAAATGATTGGCGAAAGTTGGCCACGCCGGGGGTACGCCAAGGCCCAACTCGCAATCTAGATTCCCAGATTTGGTTCACAAGGAGTTTCTTTCCGAACAGTTCCGATTACATCACACTTAATTGAGATGTCAAACGAAAATTAGTTGGTATTTTTGCCGCCCTTTTGCCGCCTCTTGTGCAAGAATTGGCAGGCATTGGGCGAATCCCCGATGCGACAGGAAAAGCCGAATCCGTAAACAAAAAATGGTATGGGCGTATTGCTGCGCGTCCGGATTTTGATTCAAAGCAGCCTTTCTAAATCGTCCGGCGAAAAAAACCTAAAAATAAATTTGACAAATTATTTTGTTTCCTAATAAATATCACATGTTTTATCTGAAGACCGGTGGGCAAGGTTTCACGCCTCTCTTTCTAAATCCTTGGTAAAAATGTGCAGAATGGCAAACATCAAAACATGAAAAACATACAAATCTTCCCAGTTGTCCTTGTTGGACTTGCGGCGGCAATCTTTCTTGCCGGTTGTGGAACCATGGTAACAATTAACAGTGATCCGGCCCAAGCGAGTGTTTATCAAAACGGGCTTAGCCTGGGCTCCACGCCCTATACGACGCCGCCGATTGGAGGACTCTTTTCTGGCAAATGGCGGGGAGAATTGAGAAAAGAAGGGTTTGTTCCGATGCCGATAACGCTATCTCCAGGCGGGCCGACAAACAGCACGTTCAAACTTGAAAGGCCAAAAATCAATTTGACGAGTATCCCCAGTGGAGCCAGCGTTTTCACGCAAACTGGAGACGTAGTAGGTCAGACTCCTGTTGTTATCCCCCTTACTAGCGACTCCCAAGCCTATGAACTGCGTCTTATGTCTTACAATTCCAAAAGTGTAACACTTACGCCTTCTTCACCCCAGACATTTGAGGTGAACATGGGGACGCAAATCCCAGGCAATGTTTATCAGGAACTCGTGGTGGTGGACCGAAAGATACAAGTCCAATCCAGTGTTGTTTTTGCTGATCGTGATGTGATTGAACGGTCTCCCTCGGTTCGCGCTGTGCGGCGGCTCACGGATTTTCCAGCAACGCGATGGGTTGGCGGGTTCGCATTATCCCCGGACGGCAAGCGGTTAATAATGGATGTTCTAGATCAAGAACCGGCCCCGGATGGCACCCTTACCAAGTTCTCAAACCTGTGGTCCATTGATGTAGGTGCCGGCGGGAGCATGAAACGATGCACGGATGGCAATTATATTGACGACGCCCCTTGTTTTTCACCCGATGGAAAATTCGTGTACTTTGCCTCGAGCCGCGCCGGAAAGAACAGCATCTTTCGCGTAGCCAACCAAGGTGGGGGCGGGCTTTCGCTCGTGACGCCGGGAACCACCATTGACCGCTTCCCCCAAATATCTCCCAATAGTCAGCTGTTGATGTGGACGGCATTCACGGAGGGAACCACCATACCTCAAATATGGTCGCTTTCTCTTTCAGCAAATGGCCTTCCGACAGGTCTGCCGATGCAACTTCGTGAAGGACAGGAACCCCGCTGGTCCCCGGACGGCAAAATAATTCTTTGCGCCGTCATGGATCGAAATGTCGGGAAATGGAAAATATGGACTATGCAGCCAGACGGCACCCAGCCAACGCAACTAACCACCGGCTCGGATGCCAACGACATTCATCCTTGCTGGTCACCCGACGGCTCCAAAATCATTTTTGCCAGTGACCGGGGTATCTCCGGTGGCATACCGAACTACGACATCTGGATTATGAATGCTGACGGATCGAACCCTCAACAACTGACCACAAACGGCTCTCGTGATGACCATCCAATCATAAGTCCGGATGGCAAAACGATCTATTTCCGGTCCAATCGCGGACTGAAATGGGATGTTTGGGTTATGGAACTGGTGGACTAATAACAGGGGAAAAATTAAAATATAGGAGATATATGGCAGACGCTGTTAGCAATGCAAAAACTTCACTTTCTAGCGAAGAGGTTATTGTGCGAGCGGTTCAATTCTTCTCCACAGAAAAATGGAGGGCAACCACCCAGTCAGGACGAGTTGTCACATTCCAAGGGATGCCTCCTATTCCGTGGTTTATGCTCATGTTTACAATTCTCGGATTCCTCTTCTGCATCATTCCAGGAATCATCATGTATTTCATGGCCATTCGCAAATTGCGGCGTTTCCAAAATCTTGTCATAACTGCCAATCCTATCGCCGGCGGAACGGAAGTTTCAGCCTCGCACCCGCAATGGTCGCAAAATTTGGTCAAACGATTTCTCGAAGCATTGCCGCCAATGGCGTAAGATGTTGAACCAAGACCATGATCGGGACGCTTGGTTCAATGTCGTTCGTGCGCAAGCCGGTGAAAGCGATAAGAGGTGGGTTATCGCTTTCTTGTTATCCCTGTTCTTGGGCATATTTGGCGCTGACCGTTTGTATTTGAACTCGGCTTGGCTTGGCATATTCAAACTATGCACTTGTGGTGGAGGTGGTATTTGGTGGCTTGCGGATATTGTCCTGCTCCTATTCGGCAAAATGAAAGATGGTGAAGGCAGGGTCTTAAAGAAATAGCAATACCGCTCATCGCCCCATGAAAATGCGATTAAAAACAACCTTTGTGCTATCGCTCTGGCTGTTTTGCCAAACAGTTTCAGCCGCCAATCCGCCGACAACTATTTCACCGGGCACTCCAAGTTCACCGGGAACATTGGTGGGTTTTCTGACGCCGGCTTTTAGTTGGAGCCCGGTGAGTGGTGCTACGGGTTACGGACTTTATATTCGAGACCTGACAGCGCCAGGCTCGCCGCTGATTTATCCCAATGCCAGCGGGATAACAGCCAATCCGTTGACCGGCTCATCGTTTACAATACCAAATGGTTATTTGGCCAATGGACATTTTTATCGTTGGAACATGACCAGCTTTTCTGGTTCAACCGAGAGCAGCACGGCTTCAAGCGTTCTCTATTTCCAAACGCCAGCGGTTACGGCCAGCCCGCCGACAATCACTTCATCGGGCGGTGGAAGCTCGTCGGGAACGGTTGCGGTTACTCCACAATCAACCGTTATCGCGAATCCGCCGACGATCAATGCGCCGGGCAGCTTGAGTTCACCCGGAACGGTGCTAGGTTCGCTGACGCCAACCTTTGGCTGGAACTGGGTAAATGGCACAACGGGCTATGGTCTTTACATCCGGGACATGACGGCGTCAGGCGCGCCGCTCATTTATCCGAACTCTTATGGAACGACTTACTCGCCTCTGACTGGCACGTCTTTCACCTTGCCGAATGGTTATTTGGTTAATGGACACACTTACCGCTGGAACATGACCAGTTTCACTGGATCAACCGAGAGCAGTGCGGCTTCCGGCGTTCTCTATTTTCAGACGCCCGCAGTTGCAGTCGCGGCAACTTCGCCAACAACCGTGACCGTGAATTCGCCAACAATCAATTTTCCGGGTAGCGCGAGTTCGCCCGGAACGGTGTTAGGCTCGCTGACGCCAACCTTTGGCTGGAATTCAGCGAGCGGAGCAACGGGTTACGGCCTTTACATTCGGGACATGACGGCATCAGGTACGCCGCTCATTTATCCAAATGCCAACGGGACAACATATTCTACGTTGACCGGCACATCTTTCAACTTGCCCGCCAATGTTTTGGTCAATGGACATTCCTACCGTTGGAATATGACCAGTTTCACTGGTTCGACCGAGAGCAGCGCGACTTCCGGCGTTCTCTATTTTCAAACGCCTGCGGCTATAGTCAGCATACCAACAATCAATTCGCCGAGTAGCGGAGGTTCGGCGCAACCTGTGGTTTTGACTTTATCCTCGACTCCGACCGCGCCGCCACCAGCAGGGCAACCTGATTTTTCGAGCAGTTACTACACAACCTCTAATCCATTTTGGACAAGCGGGAATGCACCAGCTACAACCAGTCCACCGAATCCACCCGGTTGCCAGCTCGGTAATGCGCTTGGCAATTGCACTTGGTATGCCTATGGTCGGATGCTTGAATTGGGATACAATCCTTTACTGCTTAAATCAATAGCCAAAGGTGACGCGAGAACATGGGCTGACAATGCGGCGAATGCAAATAACATAAATAATATTTCAGTTGATAATAACCCAAAGATCGGATCAATTGCTCAAAGCGATCTACATGACCATGTAGCAGTAGTCGAAGGTGTAAATGGCGATACGGTAACTGTGTCAGAGTCAGCCTATTTTGGGCCTAATGGTTCAGGGAATTATCTGTGGAAAAAAATCACGATCTCTTCGACTTGGTTCGACCATTATATTCATGTTTCCAATGGTTCAACTTCTCCTACACCCGTAACAAGCTCATCACAAAATGGAAGTTCGGCGAGAACGGTTGCAGTCACTCCGCCAACAATAATTTCCCCCGGTGGTGCAAGTTCTCCGGGAATAATGGTGAATTCGTTGACGCCGGAGTTCAAGTGGAATGGTGTCAATGGGGCGAATGGTTATGGACTTTACATTCGGGATATGACCGCCGCAGGCACCCCGCTGATTTATCCGAATGCCAACGGGATAACAGCCAAGCCGGTTACTGGGTTGGATGCTGGTTTTGGTCCGACTTTCGTGCTGCCTGTTAATATTTTGGTCAATGGACATATTTACCGTTGGAACATGACGAGCTTCAAAGGTTCGACCGAGATTCTTGCGACTTCCAGCGTTATGTATTTCCAAACGCCACCTGTAGTGATCAACGCTCCGGCGAACTCAGTCGCAAGCCTACCAATTAATTCACCAAACATCCGTTTGCCAGTTTCCTCAAAAGCGATTTTGGGTAATAGTTTAGTAATTCATAATGTGTCCAGACAAGCTATGACTGCAACGGTGAAGACCGGTAATGGCGTAACAAGGGTTTATAATATTCCAGCAGCAAATAATAATTTGATTTGTCGTCTAAATGCCCCAACGCAACAATCGGTTAAACCTGTTACGGTGTCCTACTACTCCGGTCCAACAATTTCAATCGGTAACGGAGTTGCGGGTGGTGATGTGTCATTAACAGTTGACGGTAACGGTGAAGGTCAACTTACTGTTACCGTCGGAGCCGAGGGCATTCTCCGTGGATCCGTTTATACAACTACGCAAGGACAAGCGGGTTTATGTTGGACACCTGGCGATAATTTCGGAGCATCTTTTGCCGAAGGTTATATCTGTCTTGGCACTGACGGCGTGGCTCTTGGTGCCGATGCTTCTCCTGGCGGCATTGTTACGGGGTTTTCAATCGAATTTAAGCCAATGGCCCCATCAAACACGCTTCAAACTTCTCATACCACCCCGCAACAAGTCACCTATGTTGCGTTAACATTGAACGCGCGCCCGAGCAATGGAGGTACAGTGAACGGTGGGGGCGATTTTGCTTCAGGTAGTTCCCAAACAGTAACCGCATTGCCAAACAGCGGCTTTATTTTTGAACGCTGGACAGAGAACGGGAGAACGGTGAGTTCATTAGCCAGTTACAATTTCACCCTTAATGGCAACCGTACCTTGGAGGCGCGCTTCAGGCCAAATTTTATGCATCGTCCATTCACGCCGAATTCGCCGCCCGACAGCCAAAATCAGTTTCGTCAATGACGGTCGCATTATTTCGGTGCGGAAAGATTTCTTGGTGGATGCCAATGGCCGATTCATTCGGAAAGTCCAGTATCAGTGACTATGAAAAAAACACATTCACTTCATAAATGCCTGCCTTTTGTCATGGCAACGATGGCCTTCTTGGTTACCGGCTGTCCGCAAAAGGAATACATTGTCGAACTTAAACCGCAAGGCAACAGCATTGAGCGAACGCTGGTCTTTTTCCGTAAAGACGGCGTGAACACAAACACCGGTGCCCCAATTTATCTATCCTTTGACCCGGCTGAACTTGCGATTATCACTGCACTGTATCCGGCGCATAGCCTGACCGATGCCGGCAATCGGTACACTGTCTGGGGTGAATTCACCAATGAACTACCGCATGATGTTGGTGGCGCGGGAGTTTTTACCAACCTGACTACCAGCTTCGGATCGGCGGCCTTCTACATTGAGCGATTCCGTGGCAATGACAATCTGGCCAGCATGACCGACCGGCGATTCAAGGCTGCCGATCAGTTTGCAGACATTTTCGTCGGCTGGAGCCAGATGGAGTTGGGGCGGGAACCCGGCTACGACAAATTGCGCAAATTCCTGGATGTGGATTTTCGGCGCGATCTCAAGAACCTCAGTTTGTATTGTTGGGAGTGGCAGCTTGCCAGCGACTACAAAACCAATGCGACCGAGGAATTTGCTGTACGGTTTGGCCAATACCTCCTCGAACGCGGATATTTTACGGTCGGAGAAATTCCGGGACTGTTCAGAGATGTGTCAAGCAATGACCCGCAGGCGATGCTGCTGCGAATTCAAAGGCTAATTGCACGCAAAATGGGAGTGCCGAATGCCTCCCCCGTGCCGCCATCGCTCGCCCTCCTCGCCGACGAGACAATGATGAATAAATCGTTCGATAAATATCTCGCTGGCACGGAGCTTTACCGCGCCAAGCTCAAGCAATGGGAGAAGGACAAGAAACTGAAGCCGGACACCAAAAAGCCGGAGCCATCGGAGGCGGTGAACAATGTGGTCGGGAATCTTGTTGAATTCAACAGACAAGACGATCACCTTACGGTTCATTTGTCGCTTCCATCGCCTCCCGTTCACAGCAATGGCCGGTGGGATGAGGCGCTCAAACAGGTGGTTTGGGAAACACACATCGAGGACAGAACGAACGCGAAGCATTTACCCTTTTCTTGTTATGCCAGTTGGGCACAGGCCGACGAAGATTATCAAAAAAAGCATTTAGGCAAAGTGGCTTTGATCGGGAATGAATTGACACAATACTGCCTTTGGCGGAGCAGTCTGGACATGCAGTGGGGCGATGAATGGGACGCCTTTCTTTCGGGCTTACAGCCCGGCACAGATTTGATAGAGAAGCTTGATGCCTTCCGATTCTCAAGCGAATCGGGTCGGGCGGGGACAAACGACCAACAGACAATTCCAAGCATGTCCGTTTATCCGCGCGAACTCCTCAAAACTGCGCTTGGTTACAGCGACGTGGAAGCGGAGACGATGCAACGCCTCATGGAGCAGCGCGTCACAAATCCGGCGAGATAGGGGGCGTTCATCGCTTTCATATTAAAATTGCCTTTTTCCAGCTCCACAAACAGCCCAGCAAAACGCCCAACGCTTGAACGGCCACATTTTCACCGGTCTGTTTTGTGAGGTAGTTGGACAGCCAACGGGCGTTTCGATCCGCTTGGGGAACTCCACCAGCATTTCCGGCGCTTGGGTGGCGGAGGTGACATAGTCAGCTTGTTCGTGACTGCGTTTTCGGCGCGATTGTTACTGCCTAAATCAAACGCCTCCACAGAGAAAACCATTTTGGGATTTCCCCGTCGGCTTCCAATGGTGGTAATGTGATGCGCTGGAAACCCTTTTCGCAGTGGACCAGCACACATTCATGGTCACGCAGGCTGCGGAGCAAATGCGGCTTGATTTTGTGCTCCTCAGTCTCTGAATAGTTCACGCTACGTCTGCCGGCGCTCGAACCCCAGGAACGTTTGACCACACGCTTTTTGCCGAGAAAATCGGCGGCTTGAACGGCATCCGCTTCGTCGGCGCACCGAAAAATCATCCGGTTGCGTAAATTTAACGTGAGAACTTTTGCTTTATCACTGCCCAGGGGCGGGACCAGCGATGTGGTGGATTGCGCGGCAGCGACAATCGTTGCGCCCGCTTCACGGATCACGTCCACGCAATTGTAATCGCTGGTGCCGTCCTCGCTGGCGGTCATGAACCGCTGCGCCTCGTCCGCCCACAGGATGAGCAGATTATTTTCGCCGCGCTTTGCCTTTGCCTGGTCGAACCGGCGCAAAGCGTGGTTGTAAAAAAGCAGTTTCAGAAACGTGTTTATGTAACGCCGCTCGGTTTGAAATTTCTGCGGCATGGTGACAAGGATGATTTTACCTTCATCAATCGCCGATAAATGGAACGTGCTTTCCTTGGAGCAAAACACCTCTGCCACTTCGGGCGCCAGGAAGTATTGCAGGTAATTGCCAATGGTCTCGCGGACACCACCGAGCTGCTCCCCGGGTTGGTTGAGAAAACGGTTGGTGAAATGGTCGTGAAGCTCCCTGCGTCGTGGCACATCAAACAGGTCGTTCAAATTTTCCAATTCCTCCTGTAGCAACCCCTGATTGGACAGCAATTGAAACGCGCCCGATAATGTCACTGGCTGTTGAAGTTCGGAGAGCAATTCGAGGGCATGGGCGATATGCGTCTGCGCCTGATTTTTGAAAAAGCCCTTATCGCCGGCTTGACCAAGGCTGGTGGCTGTGTCCACGACGTATTTTGCATAGGTCGTGAACGGGATGCTGCGGTCGCCGGTGAGATTGAACCGGTTCGGTGGCGTCCATTCTGAAGAATCGTCGGCACGGATTTGCAAGTGAATCAAATCCTGCTCACGTTCATAATACTTAGCCATTGCCGAAAGCGTTTCCCAATAGACGCCTTTTTCGTCAATGCAGAGTCCGCC
>Ga0182027_10006267_pt1 | contig 17882 bp, 15 predicted proteins | sample 712E1DmetaG_FD_121300 | JGI IMG/M metagenome (GOLD analysis project Ga0182027, IMG submission 121300) | Permafrost microbial communities from Stordalen Mire, Sweden - 712E1D metaG (Illumina Assembly) | ecosystem: Environmental > Terrestrial > Soil > Wetlands > Permafrost | place: Sweden... | reverse complement strand
TCGTTCCGCTGTGGAGTGCAGTTCGCCCTCCACAGACAGATTGGAGGCAGGGCTATTTGCTCGAATACTATGGCGCAGGGGATAGCTCTGGATCTACGATCAACATGGTTGGCTTGACGCAACCCGATCAGCTCCTTGAACCTCCTGATCCGGACAAGTTAAGTCAGGCTCTACCGCCAGGTGGATTTTTTGCCATTCGCACCTCGCGCTATACCTATGCAGAATATGAAAGTGGTTACCGCGAGCTCTATGATCGCAGCCTGGATCCTTATGAGTTAAACAATATTGCATCCAGTGCCGAGCCTGGTCTGTTGAGCCAGTTTTCAGCATGGTTGAAAACTTTGGTCTCCTGTTCCGGGGCATCCTGCCGACTGGCTGAGCAAACCGGAATCCATTAATTCTTAAGCAAGTGGTGTTAGAATTTCTGCCTTGTGGCTATAACTCCTGGTAATCGATCCTTTTTTGCGCCGCGCTGGCTTCTAACAGTCGCACTGGTCGTATTGTTTGGTCTCGGCCTCGGTATACGTCTTTATGATCTTACCAACTTGCCGCTCGACTTTCATCCCCTGCGGCAATTGCTTAGTGCGCTTAAGGCCCGCGGTATGTACGATCAGACCGCGCCCGGTGTTCCCGATTGGCAGAGAAAAATGTCGCTGAAGCAGTGGAGGACCAAAGCGGAGGTCGAGCCCGAAGTGTTCGAACACCTCGTGGCATTTACGTATCGTTTTACAGGTGAACAATTGTGGGTGGCGCGGATCTATTCTTCTCTCTTCTGGCTGATCGGTGGTTTATTTCTTTTTCTGCTTGTTCGTGAGCTTATCTCGGTCGAGGGGGCGGTGATCTCCACCGCGTATTATCTTTTCTTCCCTTATGCCGTATATGCCAGCCGTTCGTTCCAGCCCGACCCGCCTATGGTGATGTTGATCATAATCTTCTGGTGGATGATAACGCGTTGGACGAAGACAGAATCGTGGGGCTGGGCGCTTCTCGCCGGACTGCTTGGCGGTTTCGCCATTTTCATCAAATTCGTTGCGGCTTTCTTTGTGATCGGCGGGGCGCTCGGGGCGACCCTGGGACGCTTCGCATTACGCGACCTTATTCGTAAACCCCAGGTATGGTTGATGGCTGTTATAGGTATCCTGCCCGCCGCGGCCTACCTTTTCTATGGCATTGTGTTGAATGGTTTCCTGGGCAGACAGTTCGGAGGGCGGTTCATTCCCGCGCTTTTGCTCAGCCCTTTGAATTACGTCGAATGGGCCACCATGGCGAATATGGCCGCCGGCGGGATGGCCATTATGCTTGGGTTGCTGGGTCTCCTGATCGTTCGACAAAGAAGCGTTCGTGCTTTTCTGGTGGGATTGTGGGTCGCATATATCCTGTTCGGCTTCTTTTTCGATTACCACATTGCAACGCACGACTATTATTCCCTGCCGTTGATTCCGCTGGTCGCGTTTTCTCTTGCGCCGCTGGCTGATTTGATCATGTCTCATCTGGCCGAACTGACCTCACAACGCTGGCTTCGTCTGGCCGCTCTCGGCGTTTTAACATACGGTCTGCTCGCGGGAGTTTGGGATATCCGCAATCAAATGAAATCATTGGATTATCGAACCCAGGCCGGTATGTGGACAGAGATTGGCGATAAACTTGGTCACGGTCCCAATGTGGTTGCGTTGACGCAGGATTATGGCACGCGGCTGGCCTACTGGGGCTGGCAGGACGCGCTCATCTGGCCGAATTCAGGAGATATTGATTACCACGACGAGCGCGGCGCCTCTTTTGATCCTGCGAAGCGCTTCACGAAATTGACCGCAGGAAAGACTTTTTTCCTGGTGACTGATTTTGGAGAACTGGCCCGCCAGCCCGATCTTAAGAAACTTTTGGCAGGTTTCCCTGTTTCCATGCAGGGCAATGGATATGCCATATATGACCTGCAACATCCTCTCTCACCCTGAAAAAATCCCGAACATTTCGGTTTATACCAATGTACCTAGCTTGACAATAGAGCAATCGAATAAAAACCCCGTTTGGGGAATATTGGAGAAGAGCAATGCGTTTTTTTGCAGGAAAAAATTTGGCCGCCTGGCTTTACCAAGCCGCGATCATCCTGGGCAATCTGGCTGTCGCGGTTGCATTATTGATTTCCGCTTATTTGGGTACATTTACGCGTTATCTTGCCGATGATTATTGCCAGAGCGTTTTTCTAATGGAGGCAAATACATTTCAGGCGACAATAAGAAGTTACATCGTATGGTCTGATCGATATTCGAATTTATTCCTGATCCAGCTCACCCAATGGGGTGGAAAATTGGGTTTGCAGTTAATGTCAGCAACCTCCCTCCTCCTATGGGTGGTCGGATTAACCTGGTTGGCATCTGAAATCGGAAAATCCATCCGACTGCAATGGAATCCCGGGAACAATTCATGGATTGCGGGTTTGGTTATTTTCCTCAGCCTGATGGAGGCGCCCAACCTTTACCAGGTCCTTTACTGGCGGGCGGGTCTGGTGACCTACCTTGCGCCGTTGGTGATCTTTACCTATGTTGCAGCTTTTTTTCTTTGGCAATATCGCACTGCCTTCCAGAAGTTCCGTCTTTGGGGAACCGGTCTGGTCTGTTTTGGTTTGATATTCTTTGCCGGCGGGTCCTCCGAAACGACCAGCGCTCTTCAAATCGGCGTTCTTATTATCGCAGTCCTGATCATATTCCTGCAAAAGAAACAAAACCGTCGCAAAGAGCTCCTGGTGCTTTTGGGGGTGTCACTGACCAGCGCTGTGCTATCCATGTTGGTCATGGCTTTGGCGCCTGGAAATGAAGTGCGTTTGCATGCTCCTACATCAAATGCTTTTCTGTTATTTCAACGGACCTACACTTATACTGCACAGTTTATCTGGCTGACACTAAGAACTCTGCCTTTGCCGAGTGTGATTTCATTAGCCATCCCTTTCCTCCTCATCAACATCCATTATTCTATGGATAAAACAACACCTTCTCAAATCCCGTCCTGGGCTCTATGGCTTACCGCTGCAATAATTCCTGTGATCCTGTTCATCACCATCGCATTTAGTTTCGCTCCCAGTGCGTTTGCCCAATCCTATCCTGTCGACCGGGCCCGTTTTCCCGCGCACTTCCTTATGGCAATGAGTCTGGCAGCAGAAGGCGCAGTCCTGGCCATCCTCACAAGCAAAATCCGTTTCCCCTTCAGATCGGCTGTTTTAATTCCTATAGCCGGTCTTATTTTATGCTTATTAGCCTTATACCCTGTTCGTGCAGTTTATAATCTATATGCAAGTGCCGAGCCGGAATATCGGAGCTGGGCTGTCGCCTGGGATGTACGCCAGGGACAAATCTTCGCCGAAAAAGCCAAAGGGATAAAGGATCTGGTCGTGCCTCGCTTACCTGGTATCGGGTATGTCAAGGAACTTGATTACCGTCCAAATTATTGGGTGAACCGCTGTGCAGAGAAATTTTATGGTATCCAGTCCATTAAAGCGATTCGTTTTGATCCTTGATGAAAAGCACAATGAAACCCATCCTGGTCACGGGCGCCCATCGCACAGGGACAACCTGGGTAGGCAGGATGCTCGCTGCTGATCCCCAGCTGGCCTATATAAGCGAACCATTGAACGTATTTCATCGTCCGGGTGTCCTGGGCGCGCACGTTTCGTTTTGGTACACTTATATCTGTAATGAGAACGAATCTGATTATCTCTCTTCCTTTCGACAGCTTTTAAATTATCGCTACCATCTCATTGCAGAAGTAAAGTCGCTTCGATCCGGCAGGGATTTTCTGCGCATGGGCCGTGATGTAGGCATTTTTTTGCGAGCTGCCTTCTTACAGCAGCATCCATTGCTCAAGGACCCCTTTGCTGTTTTTTCCCTGCCCTGGTTCGCACAAAGATTGAATAGCCAGATCGTTGTTACCGTCCGGCACCCAGCCGCTTTTGCCAGCAGCCTTAAACGGTTGAATTGGTCGTTCGATTTTAATGACCTGCTCAGCCAGCCATTGCTCATGCATGATTACCTTGAACCCTATCGCAAGGAAATGTTGTCCATGACAGCAAACGATGTCATCGGGCAGGCCAGCCTCCTATGGACGATGATCTATCAGATCGTCCACTCAACCTGCAAGCAGATACCTTCTATTCGAATTGTCCGTCACGAAGACCTGTCACTCGATCCGATCGCAGGCTATCAGCGGTTATACGGCGAATTGGGATTGATCTTCTCCCCTGAGGCTGAGCGGAAGATCCTGAATTCCAGCAGTTCCGAGAATCCGGCCGAGCTGTCGCGCAAAAAGGTCCATTCTGTGAAACTCGATAGCCGCGCCAACCTGGAAAATTGGAAACGCCGCCTCTCATCCGGGGAGATCAACCTGATTCGCCATGCTACGGAAGAAGTTGCGCATCTTTATTATCCTGAGGTGGATTGGAATTGAAACCGGATCAGCCGCTGGTGTCCGTCGTTACTCCGTCCTTCAATCAGGCGGCCTTTCTGGAATCTGCCGTTCAGTCGGTATTGCAGCAAAGTTATCCGCGTCTCGAATATATTATCGTGGACGGCGGTTCGACCGACGGCAGCCTGGACATTATCAGGAAATATTCCGATAAGCTGGCCTGGTGGACGAGCGAGAAGGACAAAGGCCAGACGGATGCGCTCAACAAGGGCTTCGCGCACGCCCGAGGAAATATATTCGCCTGGCTGAACTCGGATGATACCTACCAGTCGGGCGCGGTGGCATCCGCAGTGGAGTATTTACAGGCAAATTCACAGTTCGGTTTAGTCTACGGTGACTCGAATTACATCAACGAAGCCGGACAGGTCATCGGCAGGTTCCCCGCCGCGCAAACGGACCTGCACCGCTTGCATCAGGGATACGTTCACATCCCGCAGCAAGCCTCGTTCTTTCGCGGCGACCTGTGGCGCGAAGTCGGCCCGTTGGACCCATCCTTTTACTTTGCGATGGATTATGATCTTTGGGTACGCATCGCGGCACGCACACAGGTAAAATATGTCCCGCAGATGTGGGCGAATTTTCGCCTGCATACAGCCGGTAAAACGATCGCTGCAGATGATCGTTGCTGGCCCGAAATGCTGCGGGTCCATTACCGTGACGGCGGCGGCTTCTTCTCGGTGATTGTGGCAAAGTATTATGTCCGCAAGCTGGTTGCGCCGATATGGAACCGGCGGCGAAGAATAATGTTGAACAAATAGATAACCAGGGATGTTCCAGCCCATCTCCTGCTTATCCTTTATTATCATCTAACGAGTATCCACCATGAAATTAATTTTTGCTCCCCCATCACCCGATGATCTGATTCGCCTGCTTAAAGCTTGGCGATTCTGGTTGTTGGGCGCGCTCGTCGGCGCCCTGATCGGCGCAGTTGTCTTCTATACTGCACCACCTCCCTATCGCGCCCGCGCGACCGTTAATGTAGACTTCCACCTGGAACAGGCCTGGCCGCAAAACACCGATCGCGAACAGTTTTACTATTTGGAGCGCGAGACACGCAAGCTGGAGGAAATCGCCGTCTCCGACGCGGTGCTTAATTCGGTGGCAACCGGGGTCAGCGGAGTGACCGTCCAGCAGCTCCGCGATCAGAAACTTCAACTCAGCCAGCCCGGTAACGGTGGCTGGCATTTCTTTGCCGATGACCATGATCCGCAAAGAGCCGCTGTGTTAGCCTCGGTTTGGGCCCAGGCGTTTGCCCAGAATGTTCAGACACAGGTCGTAACGCCGTCGAGTGGACTGGAACAATATATAACTGCCACGCCGACCCAGGTGCAGGATCTTACAGTTCGTCGTTCCATAAGTTTGAGCTACTATCTTCTGGTGGGGGCCATTGTATTTCTTGCCTTATTCGTTCTCGTTATCTTATTCTTTGATTTCAAGCGATGAAAGCATCACTTCCCCTCCTGAGCTTGGATAACATCGCCCGCGCTCTGTGGGCCGCGGCCCTGCTGACTTTACCTGTAACCAGTTTCCGCTACTTTCCCCTTGGCGAGGGCACCTACGAACGACCTTTGGCTTTCTACCCGCTCGTGCCGCTGATGGGGGTGCTCCTTATCAAACTATTGCGTGATGGTGCCGTTTTCCCGCGCGCGGGAGCGCTCACTCCTCTGGCAGTCTTCCTTCTGGCAGCCCTGGCTGCCAGCCTGCTCGGTATCTTGTTGGCTCCGATCCCCATCCGGGGACAGGACATGATCGGTCGCATTGTCCGTGCCTGGGCAACCGTATTCATCGGGGTCGTATTCTTCATCGCAGCCGTATGGATGAATCGCAGTGAAGACGATCTGCGCTTTTCCATCAAATGGTTATTCGCCGGGTTTATCATCGACATCTTATGGAGCGGGCTGCAGGGCGCCACTTTTTATTTGCACATATTTCCAAAGCCGCTGGTCACACACTGGCAGCGCGCGATTTCATTGCGAGAACTGATCAGGACGAATCGGATTTCGGGACTTGCGTACGAACCTTCCTGGTTGGCAGGACAGATCTCAACGTTGTATCTTCCCTGGCTGTTCGCCTGGCTCCTCACCCGCAATCACGTGACACGTTTCAAATGGCTGGAACCCATCCTTTTGTTGCTGGCTGTGCTTCTGCTCCTAGCCACCTTCTCACGCGGAGGGTTGTTAACCGTTGTGGCGACGGTCATACTCACTTTTTTACTGGTCGGTCGCACACAAATCCGCGCAGCCTGGGATTGGTTTGCCAATGGCTTCCACCATGGCCGCGAGTTGGTCCTGCGCCTGGTTGTCATTCTTCTGATCGTGGGTTCCCTATCAGGCGCATTGATCTTCCTTGGTCAAAAGGGTTATATGGCCCGCTTGTGGAACACACAGGCAACTACCGTGGAAGATTTTCTCATTCAAAATTCGGCCGGCGCGCGCGTTGCCTATATGTGGGGTGCAATGGGCGCCTATCAGGAACATCCTCTGACAGGTGTGGGGCTGGGTGCAAGCGGTTTTTATATCTACAACAATCTGCCGGATTGGGTACAGACGACCGTACCTGAAATTGCACGGCAGTTAAGTCCCGACAACTCCCTGTATCCCAACCCGAAGAATATATACATCCGCTTGTTGGCCGAGACCGGGTTGATCGGGTTCTTCCTGTACATTGCCTTCCAATTTTCAATCCTGGGTGATGCTCTCTTTGCCTTGAAACAAAAATCTGTAACAATGCAATACCTCGGCATTGCATCGATCTTTACCTGGCTGGCGCTCATTTTCTATAACATGACCCAGGATTCTTTCGCCATCCCAAATTTATGGATCAATCTCGGTATCCTCGTGGGGATGTCGGTATTTATGACACATTCAGGAAATCCGGTTGAGGCAAACTCATGATAGTACTTTCCGTCGGCATGCCACGCGCCGGCTCAGGCTGGCATTACAATCTGATCCATGACTTGATGCAGGCCAAAGGCTGCGCCGATGCGCGCGATATCCGATCCCGTTTTCACCTTGATACTATCCTGACCGAGGTCAACTGTAATATTGGCGTGCTTTCGACCCGGCGGCTCGCCCTGGTTTCCATACCCGCCTTACTTGGAAACACCTTCGTCATCAAGGCGCATGCCGGGCCGACCTCCGCATCCCGGTTGCTCTCGGCTGTGGGCTTGTTGCATGTCACATACATATATCGCGATCCTCGTGATGCCATGCTCTCCGCGTTTGATTTCGGTGAGCGCGCAAGGATCAAGGGCCGCCCGAACGCCTTTTCGCACCTGACGGATTTCGACAAATCCCTGGCTTTTATCACTGATTACATTAGAATCTGGGAAATGTGGATGCATGAGAAAAACGTCCTCATCGCCCGCTATGAAGATCTGTTGACACACTACGACACAGAATCAGGGCGCCTGGCAGATTACCTTGGCGTACAGAGTGACCGGCCCGGGATTCGCGCCGTGATCGAGCATTATCGTCCCGAACAGGTGGAAGGCCAGCAGGGTACTCACTTTTACAAGGGTAAAATAGGACGTTTCCGCGAAGCATATACGGCTGACCAGCAAAAAGTAATGGCAGAACGTTTTGGTGCATTTTTGCCGAAAATGGGCTATGTAGTCTAATTCAAACACAAAGGTGTAATCATCTTGTAAGGCTTTCGCATTACCGCGTACACACTTCTTTCGTTATGATAGGCCTATGCGGACTTATGAAACTCCATACGTAGCAGACTGGTTCGCGATCTCTCTGCGCTGGGCAGTTATGCTTGGCCTGGTGGTCTCGCTTGCGCTGGGTGGATCACTGACTACTACGCAAGCCTGGCCATTAGTACTCCTGATCGCCTGGAATATGGGGATGACTATTCTGGCCAGCCTGAATACACGCCTCGTTTATCATCGTCAGGTTAACCTGGCTGCGGATATTCTTTTAAGTGGGGTATTCTTTTGGGTGCAGGGCGGCTTGGCCGGGCCGGCTTCCTGGGTGGGGCTTTTACCCATCCTGACAGGTGCGGCGTATTTTGAATTCGCCGGGGCAATGGTTGCTGCGTGCTCCTTTGGCGCCCTTGTATTCGTGACGACACGTTTGTACTCCCCCGACAAGTCATCACTGACACTGCTCTGGATCGCCGGCATTCTGTTCCTGGGAGTGCTTTTTGGTTTCCTGGGCTCTCAGTTGATGAAGCGGATGCGGATAAAAAGGCAAGTATGGCTGGATGCAGAGGAAAAAAAGCGCAACTATCAGGGCGAGCGCCTGCGCGCGATCTATGAGTTAATTTCCACCCTGACCGCCACACTCTCCTATAAACGAGTCCTCGATTCCGCTCTTGATATGGGTTATTCCGCTCTTAACCCCAATTCAAACAATCTAGATGAAAGTGCAAATGATCCGCTGGTCAGCGCCGTCTTGCTCTTCCGGGGAGGGCAGCTGCGTGTTGGCTCGGCACGGCGGTTTACAAGCGCCGACTCGCGCGTAACCTTTGAAGGTAGTGAAGGGATCCTGAAAAAGGTCTTTGACGAAGGTGAACCGATCTTTTCAAAAGACATTGGTTACGATCCTGAACTTGGGCGCGTGATCGCTTTCCGCAACTGTACCTCCGCCTATTGCTTCCCGCTGCGCAGCGGTTTTAATGTCTATGGCGCGATGTTGTATGCTCATCCCGATCCGAATTACTTTAATTCCGACCGCCGCGACCTGCTTGATATCATCGGCCGCCATGCGGTGATCGCCATTCAGAATGCACGTTTGTACCAGGATCTGGTCGAAGAGAAAGAGCGTATGATCGAGGTCCATGAGGAGGCGCGCAAAAAGCTTGCGCGCGATCTTCACGACGGCCCGACCCAGTCCGTCGCGGCCATGGCGATGCGTATCAATATAGCCCGGCGCATGCTCGAGAAAAACACCAAAGGCGTGCCGGAAGAACTCATCAAGATCGAAGAGCTTGCCCATCGTACTACAAAGGAGATCCGCCACATGCTCTTTACCTTGCGCCCTCTGATCCTTGAGTCGCAGGGATTAAGTGCCGCGCTTAAAGCGATGGCAGATAAGATGCGTGAGACTTTCAACCAGAATGTGGTGGTCAGTGTGGATGAACAAATTGCCGGCCAAATGGAAATCGGCAAACAGGGCGTGATTTTCTACATCATCGAGGAAGCGATCAACAACGCCCGTAAGCATGCAAATGCATCCAATATCTGGGTGCGGCTGCGCCCGTTCCAGCAGGGAGTAGCCGTGCTCGAAATTGAAGACGATGGCGTAGGCTTCGACGTGGAGGCGGTGAACAAGGGCTATGAAAATCGTTCCAGTCTCGGCATGGTCAATCTGAGGGAACGCTCCGAGTTGGTCAATGGCCTGCTCAACATTCAATCCGCAATAGGTAAGGGGACCAAGGTCATGGTTTATCTTCCCTCAAGCGAGGAAGCCGCTGATCGTTTACAGCACGCACGACCGATCTAAAATCGCAGGGATACTGCGTAATACTATGTACTAAGATTCTTTTCTTTTCCATTCGATCGATGGACCCAAATCTGAAAGTTTTACCCTGTAAACGGTAATTATGCCTGTTGCTGCCGGTTTGTATTATTTTGCCCACGAGGTGGATAATTTTTCGCGTCCGCCCGTGATCCTCATTCATGGCGCGGGCGGTCATCATTTATTCTGGCCGCCTCAGATTCGCAGAATGCACAATCAGCGGATATTCGCAGTCGACCTTCCCGGACATGGCAAGTCGGAAGGAGTCGGTCACCATACCATTGATGATTACACGCTCGAAATTTTAGAGTTTATCAATGCCCTCAATTTGAACGCTGTGGTCCTGGTAGGTCATTCGATGGGTGGCGCCATCGCCCTCAAAGCGGCGATGCTCTTTCCAAAGAAAGTACTCGGTTTATGTCTATTGGGCAGCGGAGCGCGCCTTCGCGTCGCGCACTCCATTTTACAAAGCGCTTCCAATCCGTCCACGTTTGCAGCAACCATCCGCCTGGTAATTGACGACTCCTTTTCTCCGCAGACGAATGCCCGCCTGAAGGAGCTGGCCGCGCAACACATGGAGGAGACGCGTCCCTCGGTTCTTTACGGTGATTTTTTGGCATGCAACGCATTCAACATGACAGATCAGCTCACCAGGGTATCAGCGCCAACCCTCATTTTATGTGGCGCGCTTGATAAAATGGTTCCACTGAAAATTTCTGAATTCCTGCGAGATAATATTACCGGCGCGAAAATGGATATCCTATTAAATGCCGGACACATGCTGATGCTGGAACAGCCGGATGAAACTGCAGATAAGTTGAACACCTTTTTAAATACGATCCCATTTCTACCCGGGCTCTGAGGCAGACCCCCAAGATCTAAATTTCAAACAATTTTTCCAATAATGGCCGGGCGCTCATCATGGCTTTGGCTCTATGGCTCACCCGGTTTTTTTCATCCATATCCAGCTCCGCCATTGTTCGGCCCAACGCGGGAATAAAGAAAATTGGATCGTATCCAAATCCACCCGTGCCGCGTTCTTCAGGGATGATCTCGCCCTGGCATTCACCTTCTGTCATTTGAACTCTTTGATCAGGGACCGCAATGGCTATGGTCGCTCGGAAACACGCCTTCCATGGTTGTGGCTTGTTATCCAGATTTTTTAAAAGATAAGCACGCCGGTCCCCATCGGTTGCGCCAGGTTTTGACAAATACCGCGCCGAATAGAGGCCCGGCGCGCCGCCCAATGCCTCGACTTCCAGGCCGGAGTCATCAGCCAGGGAGACCATCCCGCTCAATTGCGCAAAGGCTGCTGCTTTTTTTCCGGCGTTCTCGGCGTACGACCTGCCATCTTCGGGTACCTCCAGGTTCAAATTTAATTCCGTCGGTGTAACAAGTTGTATGGGCAGGCTTTTCAGCAGCGCGCGTAATTCATCCACCTTACCCTGGTTGTTGGTGGCGATCAGTAGTCTATTCTTTTGGTTTGTCATTTTTCAGGATACTCTCGATCGCCCATGTGGCATGGTTCCGCACTATCTGTTCTTCATCTTTCGACGCCTCTTTCAAAAAGTGGACATCATCGGGTCTGCCTTCATTACCGAGTGCTACAGCCACATTCCTTAAATATCCGCGGCGCTTGGAGCGTTGGATGGGACTGTTTTTGTACTTACGATTAAAATCCTGGGGAGACAACTCCAGTTCCCGGATGAGGTTCGGTTGGGATGCATCTCCATGCGGGTTGAAAGCCGGGTCGCCATCAGGCGCCGCGAAACGGTTCCATGGGCATGCCATTTGACAAATATCACAACCGAAGACCCACCCGCCTATTAAGGGACGCAGCTCTGGTGGTATGTCATCCTTTAATTCAATGGTCAGGTAGGAGATGCAGCGACCCGCATCAATTGTCCGGCCAGGCAGGATGCAATCCGTCGGGCAGGCTTCGATGCAGCGTGTGCATGTTCCGCATTGGTCGGTGTTAAACGGCGGATCGGGTTCAAGTTCAAGATCAAGAAAAATTTCGGCAAGCAGAAAATAGGAGCCGTGTTTTGGGCTGATCAGGCAGGTGTTTTTTCCAATCCAACCCAAACCAGCTCGTTGGGCCAGATCTCGTTCGAGAATGGGGCCGGTATCGGTATAACAGCGATTAGCCACAGGTTGCCCCACTTGTTCTTCGATAAATGCCACCAGGGCCAGCAAACGCTCGGGAAGATAATGATGATAATCAGCCCCCCAGGCATAAGCAGCGACCTTCCCATTCACCCCTTCTCTTTCCGAGGGCGGTTTTGGGGTGAGAGATGGATTGGAATATGGGATCGCCAGTACCAGGATGGATTTACAGTCCGGCAGGATGAGGCGCGGGTTGGCGCGGCGGGCGCGTGAACGTTCATCCGCCATATAGTCCATGGTGGCATTCCGCCCCTGTATCAGCCAGTCTTGAAAGACGGACAAATGCGGGGGCGGGTCAGGATGGGTCACGCCGGCTAGGATAAATCCCAACTGGTTTGATTTGATCTTTATTCTTTCCTTCAAATCTTTTGGGGATATCATAGTTAATAAAGTTTAACAGATTAAGACTAATTTCTACATGTAATTCGCGGTTGCGATTTATTGTAACCTTTCTCACTAAAGTATTTACAATCTGGCGCTTTATATCGAATATTTCTGGCCGATCTTCATCGTTTTGAGGGTCGGCATTTAATGACTCAAGCCCTGCCTGCAAGTCGGCTAAGTACTCTTTGACCTTCGCCTCCCAATCGCCTAACGCATGGATATTTACCGCTTTGCTCTCTGCGGTGATTCTCCCTCCTCCCTCCTAATCATCCATCCTCTTTCGTTTTTCCTCCCCCGGGACATCAACTTTTCAATCTCTCACCCAACTGACGATGTATTCGGTTTGCGGCCCAGATACCGGATTGAGCGGATCATCGACTGCCCAATGACCCGCCAGTCCCATTTCCCTGGCTGTCAATTCGAAATGGCACAGCGCGATTCCCATATCGAGCCGCTGCAGGTCGCACAAATCAAGCAGGATTTTCAACGGGTCCCAGCGATAACCGGGCGTGCGTTGTAAATAAAAATGCCAGCACTGCCCATCTTTGACCACGCGCCAGGGCTGTTTATTGGAGGCAGAGGGCGCGATCCGCACCATGCTCAATGGCATGGCGTATGCCCCGGCTGTTGCGCGGCTAAGCGGTGTGCCAGACTGCATATCTGAAAACAGCTTTTCCCATGGCAGGCGGCGACTTGCGCCCGCGACACCGCTGATCAGCCCCTGACGGGCTTGTTCCAGGCCGATAAATTCACCGATTGCTGTTACCGCTGGGATGGTTTCGCCGGTTCCCAGATCGATCTTCCTGGCAAAACTGCTTTTCGTAAATGTGCCACCCAGCCAGCAAGTTCCCAGGCCAAGTTGGGTTGCATGCAGGATGATCGCTTCCATCAGGTAACCATAATCTTCAAGATATTTTCCTGCCGGTTCGACGACTCCGATGATGAAACCGGTGGCTCCGTGGATGAACCCGTAAGTGCCAAGTCCGCGCAGGGAGGCGTGATCCGCTTCGGTGGCAGCAACCAGGCGAAAGCGCGAACGCGCCCCAAATGGTCCGGCCGGGAGTGAATCCATAAAGGCCTGCAAATCCTGCTGTTTGGTTGCGTCGATTGGTCTTTCATGAAACCTGCGACAGGAAAAGCGCCGGCGTATGATCTCAATGATGGGAGCGTTGAATAGAGGTGAATTACCCACGGTTCTCTGCGTCCTGTTTCCTGGCGCGTATCCTCTTCCTCCCCCGCACCATCAACTTCTCGATCCAGCCCACAAACGGCTCGGGCGGCAAGTAGTCCACCAGCGCCCACGGCTCCAACCCGCGCGCTGTCAGCACTTCGTTGGCTGCTTTGATTCCGGTCGCGCAGGCACGCTCAAGGAAGAACGCCGGTAGCGGATCGCGTACCCAGTCGCCGGCGCAGAACAAATTCGGCCAATTCGTTCGGATCCCGGGATGCCGGTCGCGCCTTCCCAGCGAGGGCAGCGTGTGTACTGCTGCGTTCCGTTGGAGATGTTGAAAGATCAAATGCCCGCGCAGCTCCGGATAGGCCCGGTAAAGACCCGTGATCGTCTCGGTCAACAACAGTGCTTCCGGCAGCTCCAGTTTTTCCTGCGGCCCGTAAATGTGCACCTCGATGGCGCTCCCACCCGTGGCCTTGCTCCACGCCCGATAGGGGGCGTACATCCGTTCCAGCCAGAAAAAGTTGTGCATCACAAAATTGCCGCTGAACATCCCGCCTTCCGGCCCGGGCTTGGGGCGGCGGTCGAACCACAGGCGCACAATGGCGCTCGGCAGGCTGCGGGGGAAATATAGATCATCTGCCCCGAAACTATTCTTTAAGATGGACTCTGCCGCCGCGGCATCCACTGCCAGGATGACCTGCTCTGCATCGAAAGACTCGTCGCCGCAGTGGACGGTCCACGTTTCCTTCTGAATCGTGAGCTGGTCCACTTTTTTCCCGAGCAAAATCTGCCCCCCGAGCAACTTCACGCGTTCTGCCAGCGGTTCGGTGACCGTGGTGCCGCCGTCACCGGGGAGGTAGGAAAAGGCCCAGGCGTCGCGCCGCAGGATCGTGTAAAAACGCAGGAAGGCCAGGAACCCGGCCAGGGGGATTTCGTCCGCGTGTGTAGACAGGGCATTGCGCGCCAAGCCGGTAAAGAAGGCCCGCAGGGCTGGCGACCACTTGCCGATGTAGTCCCCCAGCATTAAACCTTCCAGCGGCTGGTCCTCCGCAAACGGGTCCACGCCGACGGCCATGATGAGCAGTGACCAGACGTGGAACATGCGGAACAGGTCCCGCACATCCAGCACCCTCATGAAACTGGGACGCATGAATAATTGCAGGTAATGGAATGGGGCGGGGATAAAACTGTGGCGGATGGCGCTGCCTACTTCTGCCGAGCGCGACCCGACCTGGTCGAGGTAGTACCAGCGTTCCTCCTGTGCCGGGACGAAGACCGGGCGCAGGTTGTGACGCGCCAGCATGGCCTGCAAATTCCGGTACGGCGACCAGATGCCGTGCACGCCGTGTTCCAGTCGGAACTTCCATCCGTTGACCTCGACCTCCTCACCCCCAGCCAGCCTCCCACCCACAAAATGCGGATCGGCTTCGAGAACGAGCGGCTTCAGCCCGCGCTCAGCGAGATGCAGCGCTACGCTCAGTCCAGCGATCCCACCTCCGATAACAATTACATCATGGGGTGAAGAAGAATTATCCCGGTGCATAGGTAGTCAGATTTCCCCGCCGCACGGCAGGATACCGCAGCCATTCCCATGCCAGCAAAAGCGGACGCGCCTGCATCAGCGACGGCTCGGTATAACACTGCTGGAAGCAGCTATGACAGGTGCGCGGCGGCTGTCCGTAGGCCATGTACGCGCTCCGCCAGGCCTCGGCCCACGTTTGAACCTTCAGCAAATTCACGGGCCTCCCTCCCTGGCCGTTGTCCGCTTTTTCGAACGGGCGGCAGGGATACGTCAGGTCGCCGTTGGGGAGGATGCGGGGGGCAAGGGTGGGATAGCAGTCGTACGGCGCCAGGTCGCGCATCGTCTGGAGATACAGCCGGCTGGCAAGGATCGGTGCGCCACCCCGTTTGAGTTTCAATAGTTTTTGGAGGAAGGCTTTGTATTCCGGTGACACCATCAACTCATAGCGCGGCCAATTATTGAACGACTGTGGCGAGAATGAAATGAGCAGGGGCAGACGGCGTCCGCCCGCGCTGAAACTGAAACAAAAATCCAGCAACGCATCGGCGGCAGGTAAAGTCTCCGGCGTGAGCACGGCGTTGACAACCATGTGATAGCCGAACCTGTGTTGCTCCTCCGCATAGTGGCGGATATTGGTGATAATGGACTCGGCCGAGGCAGGGGAAATACCGATGGTCTGTGACCAGGCTGAAGCGTCGGTCGAATCGAGACTGATGATTAAACGATCAACGGCTGAAAGCGCCGCCTCATGCTTTGAGAGAAGTAGTCCGTTCGAAATGAGAGTCAACTCCCGAAATTTTAACTCGCGTTTAGCGCGCACTGCGATCTCATCGATATCGGGATGCGTAAGCGTTTCGCCCCCGGTCAGCATCAGCGCCTCCACGCCCGTGCGCACGACGCCCAATATTTTCATCACCTGTTCAAGCGGGAGCGGCTCAAAATTACCATTGTTGCGGCGCGTGCCGAAATCTTCGCAGTAGGCGCAATTCAGGTTGCATTGCCCAGTGACGTAAAAAACAGCCACCCGCGCGTGCAGGTGGCGATCGTGGCGGGCAAGCTTGAGAAGGTTGCGCAGGGATGCGAACATACAGGTTGCAGATTATACTCCGCCCCTTCGCGGTGTTCGGTTTATCACCTTTTCATGCTCTAAGCACAAGTACCTGTAAACATCCTGACAAAAAAGGCATTGTATATTGATAAAAGATCGTGGAAGGAGATGTTATCATAGTTTCCCTGCTTTATCGCTGTTATGCCTTGTTGAAGCAAATCATCCAAAAAAACACTCCCATTGAGAATGGCAGTTGGTGACTTTTACGCTCTAACAGCTTTTAGTATACAATTTTCCCACTTCTGTCATGTACCATTGGTCACAAAAGCAGGGCAAGCCGTAAGCCTGCCCTGCTTATCTTATAGGGTAATTGTCAAATCGACTGGTGCGGTCAAATCAAGTTTATTGGGATAAATCCCAGCTGGCGCGCTTCGTCTTTTATAATCCTTTTGAGTGTCGAACTCACACGATTAAACTTTAACTACGATCTTTACATAGAGTGGCTTGGCGCCTAATCCAAAGAAAAGCCTTCCAGTAGCATTGGACAGAGTCCAGGCACTGACATATTCACCGACTTTGTTCGGTGCTGTAAATTGGACCGAGATCTCCACCTCTTGTCCGGGTCCGATCACCCCGGCGATAGGCTGTGGCACGCCGGCCATTTTATCCGCATATCCTGCGTAAGCTATTTTGTAGCCCGCGCCCCAGGTGCAGATGCCGGCATTCTTGATCTTCCAGGTTTTGACAAATTGCTGCCCCGGCGTCATTGACGTACCGTCAGGTATATTGACATCCACCGAGGTATTGTCCCAGGTAAAGTAATCACATAAGGCTGCTGTACCTGGAGTCCCACCGGGCAATGTAGGTGCCACGGTGCTATTGGTGGATTCTGCTGTTGCCGTGTCAGCAGGCACCGGTGTATCGGTCGGCGCCGGAAGCGGTGTGGCTGTCCAGGCAATGGCGGTCAGCGTGAAGTTGGCTACGACGGTCTGTGCCGCGCTGGTTTCAACGAACTTGACATCAGCCGTCGGGGCTGCCTGTGTGCCTGGTGCACAAGCCGTCAACATGAACAGGCCGATCAAAATGGGTATAAGAAATTTTATTTTCATAGAACCTCTTGATAAACTCCGTTGGGAGCCTATCTATCTATGGACCTGGACATCAACAGAGACGATCGAGCCGAACCAATTACCGTCGTCACCCTTCATCTGCCAAAAACCTTTATACTCTCCGGCTGTGCCGGGGGCCCACATCTGAACTATGAATGCCTGAGAGTGCCCCGGAGCTGTGAACGAGCTTGAATCATTCCTTTTAGTAATAAGAATATTCTCCCCGTTCAATTGATCACCTGATTTGAAGTCAAAACTATAACCCTCATCCCACGTACAGGTTCCCGTATTTAAAAGGGACCAGGCTTTATCGAACCTTTTTGCAGGTTTTACCATCGTTCCGTCCGGTACGGTTTCACCGATAAATGTTGCATCGTTACAACCCACGGCAAAGTGGGTGGAACCACTTCCCGTTGTTGGAGCAATGGTCGCCAACGGCGCCAGCGGCGTCAGCCCCGTGCCTGGCGTGTTGAATAAAAATGGTGTGCCTAAAACCGTCGATCCCTGTGCGAAGGTAGGCAGGGGTGTAAAGGTGTCTAAGGCTGTGGGGCTGGATAGAGGT
>Ga0182027_10006266_pt1 | contig 17883 bp, 16 predicted proteins | sample 712E1DmetaG_FD_121300 | JGI IMG/M metagenome (GOLD analysis project Ga0182027, IMG submission 121300) | Permafrost microbial communities from Stordalen Mire, Sweden - 712E1D metaG (Illumina Assembly) | ecosystem: Environmental > Terrestrial > Soil > Wetlands > Permafrost | place: Sweden... | reverse complement strand
ATTGAAATCATGGGCGATGCCTGCGGCGAGCGTGCCCAAGGCGTTCCTTTTCTGGCTCTGTAGCAGTTCGCGATTGGTTATCTCCAGCTCTCGCGTGCGCTCGGCGATTTTCTTCTCCACTGCGGCATAACTCCGCAGCAGTTGCCGGTGGCGATTGATGGCCAGAGCGGCGAAAAGAAGGGCGGCGACCAAGCCGGCAAGGGAGATCAATACCAGGCGAGTTTCCTTGTACCAGGGCAACATCACTGTGAATTCAAGCTGTGCGGGTGTGGGTTCCACATTGCCGTTGCGATCCATGGAACGTGCCTGGAAGTAGTGTTTGCCCGCCGACAGGTCAGGGAATGAAACTGTATCCACCTCCTGGAATGGAGACCAGTCGCTTTGGTCCAATCGATAGGAATAGAGCAGCCGGTCACGACGTGTGTATTTCCATTTATCCTGCCCTCTAAAAAACAGGCTCGGTGTGTCGCCTTCAAACAATTGGCCCCCCTCGTCAGCGAGTCTGCGAATGGACGTTTTTGGTGGATCCGAGTCTGCGTCGGGATGATAGAGACTTAATCCGCGACTGGTGGCAACCCAAATGCGGCCTTCCTGATCTTCGTAAATTTGCTGGAGAGACGCGCTGGGCAAACCTTCCTCTATTCCGTTCTCAATCCAGGCACCCTGCCAGAAACGGTATAATCCGTTGTTCGAAGCCACCCAGACACTGCCATCATGTGTGCGGAGCAACGTGTTGATGTGATTAAATCCAGTCCGCACCATCGACCAGTTTCGCCCGTCAAATTCCCAGACTCCGTCTTCCGCAGCGCACCAGATTTTTCCGTCGGCCAATTCTGTGAAACCGCTGACGGTTTCGGGAATGATTCCATCCGTGGAAGCAAACGTTTGCCATTTCTTATCATGACAACGGGCGGTGCCTTGCTCACCACCCAGCCAGACATCGCCATTTTGTGCTTCGAAAACAGTGAGGAATTTCCCACCCATGGGCGGGTCAGGAAATGGAATTTGATGGAGTTGGTCCCCGTCAAATGTTTCAAAGCGGCAGTCCTGCATGGCTCCGCCAGGAGTGTAACTCTGAATACAGATGCTTCCGTCTTTCAACAATCCAAGAGGCACATACCGCCTGTCTTTCTCCGTCGCCCAAAGCGCTCTGAACACACCATCGAGAGGCCAAAACTGAAAGCATTGTTCTCCTGTTTCCAACAAAAGTGTTCCGTTCTTCAGCGGGAAAAGAGCGTGGACGGTTTGCAAACTCCGTGTGTTTGCATTCGGCAGGGAATATTCCTGAAGGAGTTCATTTTGGAGCACTTGCAGCTTTCCGCCCGACACGAACCAGAGCCGGCCACCTGAATCCTCCATCAGACAACGAATCGGCGTGTTGATTTTTTGCAACAAGTCAGGACTTCTCCAAACCGGCGGCGCATAGCGGAACAGCCCGTCAGACGTCGCCAGCCAGAAGGCGCCGCCCGGCTCGGTGGCAAGATCGAAATATTGGCTGGCGGAGATTTCTTCGTTATTAATCTTTTCCAACCGGCCCTCCGGGAACCGAAACAAGGCTTCCTTCGTAGCGGCCCATAAAACCTTGTCGGGACCATACCAGGCGAAACAGATTTTTTCCGCGCCGACCGATTGGGTTTCCCAGCCCTGTCCATTGAAACGCACAATCGTCATTTGTTGATTACTGGTGGATTCGCCTACGGCGGTAATGCCTCCTTGTTTATCCTCCTGCGGTTCCTGTAAATTCTGGATCCCAAGCGACACCGGAGGAATGTATTCGCGCCATTCGCTGTCAGGTTCCAGATCTCCGACCGGTCCCCGTATCCTGGCCAGACCGCATGTACCACTGATCCACAGGCTGCCATCCTGCGCGATGACCATGCCGGAGAATTTTCCGAGCTGCGTCCGACCGGCACTGCGCAATATTGTTATATGCGGGTGATTCGGCTCTTCCGTGTTGAATTCCATCAAGCGGTCCGGCAGCAGAAAAACAACACGCTCCCGTCTAACCGGATAAAAGGGAATGTGTTGAGTGCCGGTCTGGAATTCGGCGGCGATCTCCACCACGGGATGAAGCACCCATGCGCCATTTTCCCATTCCTGCAGACCCTGCCGGGTCATTGCCCAGATCTGGCCGATCGGGCTTTCACCAATGCGCCCAATAATGTCCGAAGGCCCAGGAAAAGTGTTTATCGTGTAGCCATCCAATTCAGCAATTGCCGTTGAATCAGGGTTTTTCACCAAAACCTTTCCTCGAGAAGTAACAGCCACTGAAATACAGGCGGATTTCGGCAAGCCATCACCAAGTCCGTAAACGCGCCAGTTTGCAACTCCTTGACCCCAGCCCGTTTGCGCCAGCGCGATAAACGCTGCTCCGAAAAGGAGGATGAACCATCTTTGGAGTGTCATCGGCTTGATCCAATGCTGTTTGAACTGCTACTGGATTATCCTCCGCTTCAGCCGGCTGTGCAACCAAAAGCACAGGGTGTGCAGTCAAACGCACAGTTCCCAACCAGCCGGAAAGGAAGTAAGTGTGAAGCGAAGAATCCAATATATCAATATGAGTTTAACCGGAAAAATACTTGCGCTTCAAAGCATTTCGTTTTATGGTGGTTCGCATAATGGTGATGCTTTTTCGCATAATGGTGATTATAGCTATTGCCGTTTGAGAAAGAAAATGCTGTATTTGGCGGCACATTTCGTGCTGGCAAAACATTAAAACGGGATTGTCATATATGAAGAAACACTTGGAAATTATTTATCCGCGGAAAATCCGATTTCAATGCGCTGGGGCAATTGTGGCTGCTGCTGCCGCCACCTTTCTTTTCACAGGTTGCGGGAAAAAGGCTCAAGCCCCGGCACCTGCTGCACCTCCCGCGCAACCCGTGGCTCAATCTGCGACCGAGCAAAACAACGACACAACCATACCCACCGGCATAGAAGCGCAAACTCCGGCCGTCACGTCTAACATCGAGCAAAATGCCACCGCAATGCGTCCTCCAACCGTCGCTGAATTGAAATATGCGGTGCGCGCTTGGGCCAGGGGCCATGGACATTTTCCCAAAGACTTCGAAGAATTTGCAGCCGATCCGAATCCCGGTTTGGTGATTCCCCCTCCACCGGCCGGAAAGAAATACGCGTTTAAAGATGCGCACTACGATGTCATTTTGGTGGATAAATAAAATAACCTCACACACATAATACATTTATGAAATATACAAAAAATCACTCGTGGAAGCGCATCTCCAGGATATCCGATGACAGGCGTGCGTTTACGTTGATTGAGCTATTGGTCGTAATTGCCATCATTGCCGTATTAGCCGCGCTGTTGCTTCCCGCGCTGGCGCAAGCCAGGTCCAGGGCTTGGAGCTTAAGATGCGCAGCCAACATAAGGCAGTGCGGAATGGGCATCATCATGTACCAAGGTGACCATAGTGACAGGTTTCCAATAGGTGCCATAAATGGCTGCGCAATTCCAACACCACTTGGAGCCGACAATAACTTTGATTGGACCAGTTGTATCGCAAGATATCTTGGGGAAACCTCGAATCCGGGTTGGTGGTATTGGTATACGGACATCCTGGAGCCTCCGGCGCTTCAGATCATCAGTTGCCCCACCGACATGCATTTTAATGGTCCATGGCAAAGGAAGCAGACTTGGATGTATGATCAGGTCACCCATGAATTGAATCATGTGGTTAAGTCATATAACATGGTCGCTCCCAATAGAACTGGTGGTGACGGTGTTCAAAGGACTACTGCTAACTTGTCCGCCAATTTAATTTACGGTGTGGGAACATGGTACAAAGGTCCTACCTTTGCTACAGCGCCCATTGATGCGACTTATCATGGAGTAGCACTGGGTTACAAAGGTTCGGTTATACGAGATCCCTCTGGAACGATTTTGTTGTGCGAATTGGCTCATATTCAGGGTGTGGCAGCTTGTGAATGGCCTGCTTGTGCCCTGGGTCCCGACGGCAATGGTCAGACTTGGCCCGAAATGTTTCAATTGCAGACCTATCCCACTTATAGCTTCAACCCCAACCAAAGTTGGCCTGTTTATCAAAATCAGGGAAGCCGGTTTAATTATGCATTCCATGACGGACATGTGGCGGCGTACAAAATAGAACAAACTCTTGGAAGAGGATCATTAACCAGCCCACTTGGAATGTGGACAGTGACACCCGGGGATTAGAACGTCCAACCTCGTAATAGAGAGGGTCGGTTTAAAAGCAGCGCAGGCCAAAAGCCTGCGCTGCTTTTCCATTCACACTGATGTGGCTGGTCTGGAACCCGGTGGCGGACTGGGAAAATCTACAGGCGAGTAATGCGGTTTTGTCTTGGTTATTAATGGCATTAACCGTGTGGGATTTTTCAAGAGAGTATTAAAATTTATTTTAGACAATTCCTCAAAACTCTGAATTGCCCGCACCAATTCCATTGCCAAACAGTATGGAGCACCACGATTGGAAATGTGCGCAAAATGGTGATAGTTTTGCGCAAAGTGGTGTTGCAGCGTAATGCAATATGGATTTATAATGGGAGATGAAGTTTTTATCTAATGCTATGCCAAGTGGCAGTGGTTTATTTTCCGATCCATCCTCTCATTTGCCGCAACGGGGTTCACCCTTGCGCGAGTGGAGAGTATTCACGCTGATTAAATTGCTGGCTGTCATTGCGATCATGGCCGCTGCCTTTCTTCTCACAGGTTGTGGAAAAAAGGCTCAAGCCCCGGCACCGGTCTCACCTCCCGCGCAGCCTGTGGTTCAACCTGTGGCCGAGCAAAACAACGAAACGACGGCGCCCACCAACACGGAAAATCTGACGGTTACAACAACTTCCACCCTTCCACCTGGTTACTTTCAACCGACCGTTTCTTCCAGTGCAACAAATGCCATGGAGGTGGAGAAAATGGATCCCGTAACGGTGGGTTATGAGGTGAGAGCCTGGATGAGAGCTCATGGACGAGCGCCTAAGGATTGGGAAGAATTTGCCTCTACCTGCGGTCATCAATTCTCTCCGCCGCCGCCTGGAAAGAAATATGCGTTTGATAATAGGTATCAGGGTGTCTTGGTAGATAAATAATGAGAGGTAATGTCACATATGAAACACTTAAAGGTCCAATCTCATAAAATAATTCCGCCCCAATGCGCCAAAGCAATTAGTGGCAAATCGGCATTCACGTTGATTGAGCTGCTGGTGGTCATTGCGATTATTGCCATCTTGGCTGCTTTGTTGCTTCCAGCACTGTCTGCCGCGAAAAGCAAGGCTGGGCGAACAGCATGCGCATCCAATTTGAAACAGTTGACGCTAGGTATCAATCTTTTCACAACCGACCGTGACTGGTTCCCACCCGCAGCAGTCACAACGACTGGCACATGGAATGATCCCGATATAGGCAAAACAGACGGAAACCAACTGGCTTGGGACGGTTATATCCACAACGAGATCGGCGATGGGAATGCGGGTGGGTGGTGGGCATGGCAAGGCGTGGTATATACCGCTACTAAAGTTGTACAATGCCCCGCAGATCGTTCCCCGAAGGCTTCATGGATACTACAGGGAGATACTTGTGCATCGTATCAAGAAAATGGTATAGAGGACAATGCGGCTGCATATGGTGGTACTTGGTTCACCTACGGTACTGCTGCGTTGCCTCCTGTTACCGCTTATGGCGTGGGGATTACTTGGACAATACCTCCTGCTGCCAACCCTTCAAGACGAGCGCCTTGGGATCCGCCATTAGGAAAAGGTTATCCTCTGGGCTACAAAGTTTCGTCTATACCAGATCCCGCTGGAACGATTCTGTTGGCGGAAGAGCCCCATTCGTTTGAAGCTGCGGGCAATGTATGGCCTAGTACGTGCATGGGTCCGTATACTACTCCACAGGGGTTCCAAGCGTCTTTCCAAATGCTAACCCCAGCAACCCCCGTTTCCAGCTATGGGGCGGTTAGCGGAGGCGCGGGGCAGAATCAAGGGAACTTCACGTATGCAGTTCATGGAAATCGGTTTAATTACGGCTTTCATGATGGACATGTGCAGGCGTTGAAGGTCGAACAAACAATAGGAAGGGGAGGAATGGGGGCAGGTGGAATTGTTAAAGTTGGTGGAGGATTGTATAGTGCTGCCAAGCCACTGGGAATGTGGACGAGGACACCGGGAGATTAGAACGTCCAACCTCGTAATAGAGGGTTGATTTAAAAACAGCGCGGGCTTTTGGCCTGCGCTGTTTTTCCATCTACACCGATTGCCTCAAATTGAACAGATTTGAATCGAACACGACTTGACGCGGGCGAACGGCGGTTTATTGTCGGCGCACGAAAAAAATTTTGCTCTGGCTTTTTGTTTTTGCATTATTCCATGCTTGTGTCGATGGGATAATTCCGTACATTTTTGTTATGAGGCGCAATGCCAGAATTCAATTGTTGCGCCGCCGTCACAAGTCGGCGGAGAAGAACTCGGGCGCGTTCAGCGCTCCCTTGCTGGCGGCTTTTGAGGCTTCATCGAGATAAATCAATAATATCCATGCACTGGCCAACTATAGCCATTCCAGACGCCCCCCTGCCAAAGGTAGTATAATGCATGTAAAAGCAGCAAAAAATATGAAAACCGTGTTAACCACCCGATGCGAAAGAATTTCAAGATGTCATTCATTGGCATTTACGCCGATTGAGTTGCTGGCTGTTATTGCGATCATGACCGCTGTCTTCCTTTTCACAGGCTGCAGAAAAAAAGAATCATCCACTCCTCCGCCGACAGTCTCTTCGCAAACTGAACAGCCTGCGGCCACACAGACCAACGAAATCGAACAGGTGCAAATGGTCCAAATGAGTCCTCCTGTTATGATTATGGATACGAATACTCTCCTGAAACCAGAGCGTCCATTGGATTTAAGCGCGATGACCACTTTGTTGCATATCTGGGTGCGAGATCACGGACGAAAACCCAATTCTTTTGAAGAATTTGCCTCCACTTGTGGTTACCAAATTCCACCGCCAGAGTCTGGCAAGAAATATGTCATTAACTACACGTATCATGTTGTCATGGCAGATAAATAAGGGGTGATATATGAATACGCGCCACTCAAAAACCCATTCATGGAAACCCCGGCTGCAACGTCCCAATGGCGAGCCAGCCTTCACATTGATCGAGTTGCTGGTGGTCATTGCAATTATGGCCATACTGGCCGCCCTTTTGCTTCCGGCATTGGCCGCGGCAAAATCCAAAGCCTTTCGAATAAGCTGTGCCGGCAACATGAAACAGATTGCGACTGCTCTCCCCATGTTCCAAGGCGATCATCATGACTATTTCCCCCCCGCCGCAGTCAATTCAGCAGGTTGGAGAAATGCCACATTCGTTACGGGATATCAAATGAGTTGGGTAAGCTATCTTAGCAAGTATTTCGGAGTTCCGGGTCAACATGATCAAGATTATTGGAGTTTTGGGGGCGTTATACCGGACGATAATGCGGCATACCTTAGTTGCAAAGTGTTGCTTTGCCCCGTTGACAGATATATCAAGGCGAGCTGGGTTGAAGGTGCAGGGGTGTCATCCTATGAGATAAGCGGTGTACCTGCAGGAATGCAAATGACCTACCCCGCTACTCTCCCAGCGCCCACTGCTGGCATAGGAATTTATTGGGGGTCTTTTAATGCCGCAACATACTCGAGGGGACGTGCCCCTTGGGATCCGGAATTGCCTTTTCCCTTGAGTTACAAAAGTTCGGTGGCGCAGGACCCTGCCGGAACTATCGCATTTGTGGAAGCGCCCAACTCGGACGCCGCAGCAGGCAATGTATGGGGTTGTTCATGCGTTGGTCCGGTTTGTTATGGTAATGGAGTTGGTGTTGGCTGGGAGATTTTTTTCCAAATGTACAATACAAACACTCCGCCACACGACCCCAACATTGCTGGAGGTGCCAGCCAGGGAGCGTGGACTTATGCAGCACATGGGAACCGCTTCAATTACGCCTTTCTGGACGGGCACGTGGCGCCGTTGAAGATTGAACAGACAGTCGGAAGGGGAACTGTTAAAGTGCCAAAGGGAATGTGGACATTGATAGCTGGAGATTAAGATATATATCCTGCTTTTTTTCAAGACAGCGCAGGCCTTTGGCCTGCGCTGTTTTTCCATCTACACCGATTGCCTCAAATCGAACAGATTTGAATCGAACGCGGCTTGACGCGGGCGAACGGCGGTTTATTGTCGGCGCATGAAAAAGATTTCGCTCTGGCTTTTCATTTTTGCTTTCACAGTCTCAATGGCGCACGGGCAGGATGCCGCGACGCAGCAGCAAATTGACCAGATCAACGGCCGACTTCAGGACCTGCTTGACGTCCAGGCCACACAAGCCAAGCGCATGGACGCGTTGCAGAAGGACATCGTCGCCCTGCAAGACCGGTTGAATCAGCCCGGTGAAACATCGAACCAGGATGACTTGAAGAAACTCGCCGCCCAAGTGCGGGAAATTGACAAGAAACGACAGGAGGACCGCGAATTGATTTTGAAGGAAATCGAAAAGCTCGGCAAAACCAGCGGTCCGTCGGGACACAAGCCGTCGCCAACGGTCACAACAAATTCGGCAACGGGCAGTTCGGCTGCGGATGGCAAGGAAAGCGGTTACGAATACAAGGTCGCAGCGGGTGACACGCTTTCGATCATTGCCAAGGCATATCGGGATCAGGGCATCAAAGTGACAAAAGACCAGATTTTGAAGGCGAATCCGGGATTGAATCCGAATAATCTCAAGGTTGGGCAGAAAATTTTTATTCCCGCGCCGGCACAATAATCTAATAATCTTTAGTGCAGAAGTAGAAAATGAACGGTTAGGATGCTTGCAGCCGCCACAAGACAGTAATAGCCGAAGAACTTCCAATGTCCGCCCTCCAGCCAATATGAAAGCCATTTCAAAGCCAGAAGCCCGGCAAGGAAACTGAATACCATGCCTACAATGCTCGGTATGAAAAGATGCAACAGGGAACCGTGGTTGTTCAATGCGTGGTCACTAAGCAGGCGATATGCTTCCTTGGCAACCACCGGCGGTGTCAACACCACAGCCAGTGCAAAACTAAATTCCTCCAGTTTCTGTTTTGGCAGGCCGCATAGCAGTCCGGTGGAAATGGTCGAGCCGGAACGCGAAAATCCGCGGAATGGCAGGCAAATACCCTGGACAATGCCAATCCAGCATGAGTGCTTTGACTGAATTTCCTCATGGCGCGGCATTTTATCCTCGTGCAATCCGGCATAAATAATCAACACGCCAACGGCGGCCAGCGCTCCAGCAATCAGGGGCAGGTTTGAGAATAAATCCTCGATCTGCGCATGAGGCACGTTGCGCATAAAGACCTTCTCGATGACCCCCTTCAGCCCGAGACCCACAATCCCCGTGCAAAAGGTTGCCACGATGATTTGGATTATAAACCAACGAAGTTTTCCAGTGGATGTAAAATAATCATGTTTCCAGCCTTTCCAAAAATAAACAATCACCGCGAACATGGTTCCGGTGTGCAACATGACGAGAAGCATCGTCATTTCGGGATTCGACGGATTCAATCCCATGAGTTTTTCCGCTATGATGACGTGCGCCGAACTCGACACAGGCAATAACTCACACGCGCCTTGAATCAGTGCCAAAATCAAGATTTGAAAATAATTCAGCATCGCCATGAAACCCATTTAACGACATCCAAAATGACACCGGCAATCCAGTCAGGCATGGCATGTTTAGACGCGAAACCGGCGCGCAGGGCAAGCCGGAAATGAAATGCGGCGATTGGTTTTCACCAACGCAAGAACGTCTTTGCCTCTTCGGCATGCTGTTTGACTTTAAGCTGGCCTAAAATGGAATGCCATTCGATGTAGATTTTGTGCCATTGGGTTTCGATGCCGCGCAAAGCGCCTTCGCTCATCTCTCCAAGGTAGCGGAGGGAGGGTGCGGCGCCGATAAAGGAGTGGATTTCCCCCTTGCCGGGCGATGCAATTTCAAGGGAAGCATAAATCATTTCCAGTTCCTGAACGATGATGCTCTTGATTTCAAGAAATTGGTTTTCATCCGTCGGTCCAAATTTTCTGCTGCGGGCGACATTGATAAAACGATTGAACTGCTTCCAGCATTCGATGTGGGTTTCGATCTGGGTGATCAATTGATTGAGTTCTTTGGCAGTCATAGGGGGTTAAATGGGTTTGTGCACTTTCGGCAAGGTTTGTGGAGAAAGGAAAATGACGGCGCCACCGCGCATTTCGCGGGCAGTGACACGCAAGCTGGTGAAATGGATGCTCAACTCGGTCAGCGGCATTTGCGCTTCACGCGCCTGGCGCAACAACAAGAGCACGTCCCGGGCAATGTCGCGAAGCAACGCCTGGGGATAAGTGGTGGAAACGGTGGACGCAACCACTTTGCCGTCACGAGCCACAATCAGACTGCCGGCGGGCAGTTGTTGAACTGTCGCATGGCTTCTGAAAAGTTGTCTTAGGAATCCCATGAAGCTGTAAGTTTCTTTGTTTTTTCCAACAACTGTTCGGCGGAGGCGCCGGGCGGCCAGGCAACCAGAAAGGATTTATCCTCACGAGGCAGCAATAACACCCGCCGTTCCAAATTGTCCCCGGCAATATGGGAAAGAGGACCCGCTGCAAGCCGCTCGCCAAGCCGTTTGGCAACCTCGGCGGCATTTCGCGTCCAGCCCACCAACGGCCGGATGGATTGAGCTCCCCACATCTCGACTTCGCCTTGATTTTTGGTTGAAACGGTGACAACAAATTCCGCACCTTCGCGCGCGACCAACGCGAGTTTCCATACGGTCTTTCGATGATCAGTCCGTTCGATGAATTCAGCTTGGGAGAGATTGGTGGCTTCGTCCATTGTCTGCGCCGATTCGAGCAGGAGGGCATTGATGGATTTGGTAATGGTGCGTTCGCGTTTTGGTTCAGCGGGTAAATTTTCGAATGTGCCCGACTTCCAAGCCAGGATTTTTCGGAATGCAGCTTCGCCGCGCGCGCCTTCCACTTCGGCGTCAATCAATTCACCTTCTTGAATCCACAGTCTGGCAACGAGGGGACCGCGCGTGAGACGCAGCACGGTGGAACTGCGGGAAAGACATTCCATTTGAATGATATCCATGAGGCTTTTGCTTTGAATGCCGCGAAAACCCGTTCCCATGCCGCGGTCCATAAGCGATTCAAGGCAGTCCAGAAACATCTGCGGATTTTGCTGCATGTCGGACTTGAGCCAGAACAAATCCACACCCAAAGCGTAAGCGCGGGAACGGAAGTCCTCGTCGTCCAATGCGGTCAACACCACCGTGCGCAATTCGGGAAACCGCCGGCGGACAATGGCGAGCACCTGCAATCCATCCATCCTCGGCATCTTTAAATCGCAAATCAACAGCCGGAACGGCTCGACGTCAAGCAAGGCAACGGCACGCGCTCCCGTGGAAACAGTGTGAATTTCCAGCTTGCTGGGAAGCTGCTCCAGCATTTCACGACAGACATTCAGCCAGTCAACTTCGTCGTCCAAAATCAGGATTTTGTGGCGTTCTTCCATCCAATGACATTACGCTACGACTAAGGCCGCTGTCTCGCAAATGCAAACCACAAAACGACCGGGCCGCAGATGCAAGTGAAAGCAAGAGCTGTTCCGGTTCCAAGAACAGGCATTTTTTACTGCATTTACCGCATTGTGGACGGCCCATTCAACACCAGGCCAATTTTCAGCCAAACTGACACCAAAAAGGAATCCACAGCGTGGCCAACTTTGACGTGAAAACGTCTTCACAGTGGCGCATTTCCTGCTAGAATCAACAGGCGAACCTGCGGAAAGACTGACTCGCAGGAAAACATGAATGTGTGAATGTGATATCAAATGGCCTAAGAACGAGGTTTGCCGGACTGTTGCGGGAATTACTGCAACGTTTTGACGAAAACGGTAGCGGCGCAGTCACTTCCCAATCACCACGGCGTGCCATGCCAGCCGCTCCGCCAGTGGCCACACTCGCTCCTGATCAGCGGCCTGCCCTTCCTGCTCAAGTTCAACCTTCTGCTCCACCTGTCCGGCCTTCCGTTCAGCAGTCTGCCACCCCGGCAGCTCCCAAACCTGTCGCGTCTCCCGCACCTCTTCCCAAGCCGACACAAGTCGAAAATACCAGTGACTTGGAATTGCCGCTTGAATCGGTCTTGGAAAGGTTGCCGCTGGAACTGCGTTCCAAAATGAGCGCGAAAAATGTCGATTTGAGTCGTGCCAGCATTTCCATCGCCTTGAAAAAAATCCGACCGCAACTGTCGCTTGGCACTGTCCGGATAACTTTTGGCGAACTGCGCCGGGCCGCGCCCAGCCTGTTCAGTGTTCAGGATGAATATGATTCACTTCCCGTAGTGTTACCGTTGAATGAAGTCTTGGCGCGATTGAGCCCGAGTCTCCTGGCCCGCAATGCCGTCCAAAAAATTGTCGAAGTGCCCGATGAAATTACAGGGCCATTTGGCAAGCATGGGCATGGAATTGAAATATCCGCAACTCCGGCAAAATCTCCAAAGCCGTCTACCACACCGCCAATGCAAATGGCCGCGCCATTGACAACCGCATCGGCCCAATTTCGACCTCCGCCCGTCGCGCCACCCCCGCTGCCGGTCACACCGCGGCAGATAACGCCCACACCCAGCGTTGTCTCCGCATCGCATAGTGGCAATGGGGCGGGTAATGGGACAATTACGAAACCGGTTGTCCCAATAGTTCCTGTTCGCCCCATCACGCCCCCTGTGCCAACCGCACCAGTTGTACCGGCCGCGCCGGTTGTGCCAGTGGTTGCACCGATACCAATGCCGGCATCCATGACAACGCCTGCTGTATCCGCGCAAGCAGTGGCCATGGTGCCGCTGGCCGCACTTTCAGAAAACTGGCCGGAGGCACTGCGCTCGGAAATTGCTCCCTTGACTTCGGCAAACGCCCAAGTCGCGTTGCCTGTGAATTTAATGGCATCGGCGTTGAAACGTGGGCGTGTGACATTCACTTGGGGGAACCTGCGTTCATGGATCAAACCCACGCCGCCCGCGACATCAGCGCACGATACCGTTGAATTGGAATTACCGTTGAAAGCGGTTGTGCCCCACTTTCTGGCCAAACAAAGCGGGCCGGCAAAAATGACCAGGCCGCAACAAATAGTGTCTGTGCCAGCGGACATCCCGGATTTGTTTTTTGGCTTTTCCAAACCGCAGCTCCCGCCGGAATTGCCGCCAACACCACCCCAGGTGCCAGCGCCGCAGCCGCTTCCTGTGGAGGAAAACCGCCCTGCGCCAAAACCTGTGGAGATCAAACAGCCGGCCACAAATTATTTCACATGGGTCAGGCCTGAACCTTCGCCTGCGGAAACGCATACCAGCAAGATTGAACATAAACGCCCGGCAACACCCGCAGCCGCGGTGGATTTCAGCAACCATTGCATCATGCCCAACGAAGCCGTGTCGCGCGCAGCGGCATTGAATGGCGTTGCCGGCGTGGTTGTGGCATTACCGGATGGGTTGGTGGTGGCCAGTCAGATTCCATCTAATTCCAACGCGGACACGTTGGCCGCGTTTTTGCCTCAAATTTTCGACCGCGTGAATCAGAGCACAAAGGAATTGAAGATGGGCACGTTGGACAACTTAAATTTCACCGTGGGCAGCGTCCCGTGGAAGATTTTCCGTGTCAACACCGTGTATTTCGCGGTGTTCGGACGCGCGGGTCAGTTATTGCCGGATGCGCAACTGGCCGCGCTGGCTGCTGAACTCGACCTCAAAAAAAAATAATTTATGGCCATCATCAACCAAGCCACCAAGGAACTGCAGGTTAAAGTCGTCTACTACGGCCCGGCGATGGGCGGCAAGACGACCAATCTGGTCCAGGTGCATGACCACGTCCAAACCGGCGCGGGCAACAAAGGCAAGCTCGTGTCGCTTGCCACCAGCTCGGATCGCACCCTGTTCTTTGATTTTCTGCCGGTTGAAGCCATGACCATCCGGGGCTTCAAGACGAAGTTCCAGCTTTATACCGTGCCCGGACAGGTCATCTACAACACCACGCGTCAACTCGTGCTGCGTGGTGTGGATGGAATTGTGTTTGTCGCGGACTCGCAATTCGAGAAAATGCCTGAAAATGTGGAGAGTTTTCAAAACCTCATGGACAATCTGACTGCGCTCAAGCTCAACCTGATGGACATCCCTTACGTGGTACAATACAACAAACGCGACCTGCCAAACGCCGCGCCGACCGAGTACATGGAATTTCTTCTGAATAACCGGGAGGTGCAGGTGCCGTCGTTCACGGCGACTGCGCACAAGTGCGAGGGCGTGTTCGAGACGTTGAACATGATTACGCGCCTGTTATTGCACAAGTTCATCAATCAAAGCGTTCCGCAACACGCATAAATATGGCCACCCTGCCCCAACTGACAGAGGATGATATCCAGAAACTGGACGCAACGCTCAGCGAGTTCATCGCCAAAGCAGATGCCTCGGCGGCGCTGGTCATTGACGAAGGTGGGTTTCTGATCACGCATCTGGGTGACACAGGTGGATTTGACCTGACCAGCATTGGCGCGCTGGCATCCGGCGCTTTCATGGCCAGCCAGGCCATTGCCAACCTTGTCAACGAAAAGAACTTCAACTGCATTTACCAGCAGGGCGAAAATTTCAGCCTCTTCGTCACCAATGTGGACGAACATTGCATGCTCATCGTGATTTTTAAATCCGAGACTGGAGTAGGAGTGGTGAAATACTACGCCTCCACCGCAGTCAAACTCATCGCGCACCAGCTCAAAATCTCCAGAAAACGCGCACCCAGCGAAGGTTTCGACCTTTCGACACTCAACGTTGCCGATACACAGAACATCTTCCGCAGAAAAGAGTCGGGCGGAAAAAAGCGCCGGTAACTTCGCTTAAATCAATCCCGCGTGGCTGCCGTCGCACATCGAGCCGTCCTTTGAATGCTTGCAACCACACCACGCCAGGGTTCTCTCTTCCTTGATTTCGACTTTCTTTGGCGCGAAGCCTGTGCCTTTGTGCGAGCCGTCGCAAAACGGCTGGCCTTTTGATTTTCCGCACGCGCACCACCAGTACGTGCCCGGTTCCACTTTTACAATGTAGGGAGACTCTTGAGCAATGGTCGGTTCCATAATGCGCCAACCATATTCCAATCCGCCAAAAAAGCAAATCTCTGGAGGGAAGCGCTTCGTCAAAATGGCCCCGGCCGGTGAACGGGCAGAAGACTAAACTATCTAGCAAAACTTTCCGTTGTCGGTGAGGACGCTAAAACCACTTCTCTCCGTGAGCAGTAAACTCGAAGATGGCGATCCGAGGGTCGGCGTAATACTTCCGCAAGAAAGGCTCAGACATTTGCCATGCGGAAACTTTACGCCCACCCGGAAAGAGCTTCTGCAAATGACGGAGTGAAAGCAGGAACACGCGTATCCGTTCGCCAGCATCAATGACGAGCGCAAAGTACGGAGTACAGCCAAATGCATCACACGCAGCCTTAGCTTTAACAAACCCATCATGCGGCAACGCGAGGTGCGTGTTTTCGGTTCCAGCCTGACGACTTCGGCTCTTGACCGAAATGCCAAGAACCTCGCGGGAATTGGGTCGCCGTGCAATCAGGTCAATTCCAGTGTGGTCAACCCGGGCACATTCGAAACCGTGGCGAGAAAGTAGATACAGCACGATCGATTCACCGAAGTCACCGGTAATCTTCGAATGTCGTGAGCTTTTCGCGAGCTTCATTACGATTTACTTCTTCCTCTGCACTCTTGCCGCGACTTTTAATCGAAGCGCATTCAGCCGGATGAAGCCGGTGGCGTCATCCTGATTGTATGCCTTCGTCGGATCGGCTTCCATCGTCGCAATGTGCGGATTGTAGAGGCTCACCGGACTCTTGCGTCCGGCTACCATGATGTTGCCTTTGTACAATTTCACTCGAACGGTGCCGGTCACATTCTTCTGACTCTCGGTCACGAGCGCCTGCAATGCCAGCCGTTCCGGAGCGAACCAGTAGCCGTAATACACCAGCTCCGCGTACCGCGGAATCAGCGAGTCCCGCAAATGCATGACTTCCCGGTCCATCGTAAGGCTTTCCATCTGCCGGTGCGCAAAATGCAAAATCGCGCCACCAGGCGTTTCATACACGCCCCGTGATTTCATGCCCACGTACCGGTTCTCCACCATGTCCACCCGCCCCACACCATGCTTGCCGCCGATTTTGTTCAACGCCTTCATCACGCCAAGCGGCGAAAGTTTCCTGCCGTTCACGGCCACGCAGTTGCCTTTCACGAAATCCAGCGTGACGAATTCCGGTTTGTTCGGCGCGTCTTCAGGAAACACGGACAGCGTGGTGAACGAACCCCGAAATTTTTTGTCGCTCGCGTCCATCCACGGATCTTCAAGAATGCCCGCTTCGTAGGAAATGTGCAGAAGGTTCCTGTCGCTTGAGAACGGTTTCTTCGCGCTGGCCTGCACGGGAATCTTATGCCGTTTGCAGTAGGTAATCATCTCCTGCCGTCCGGGGAACTCGCTCCGAAACCGAATATCCCGCCACGGAGCGATGACCTGCAATCCGGGCGCGAGCGCGGCGGCGGTCAATTCAAACCGCACCTGATCGTTGCCTTTGCCGGTGGCGCCGTGGGCGATGGCGTCGGCCTTTTCCCGGCGGGCGACTTCAATCATTTCCTTGGCAATGAGCGGCCGGGCGATGCTCGTGCCCAGAAAATACTGGCCTTCATAAATCGCGCCCGCCTGAATCATCGGGAAGATGAAGTCGCTCGCAAACTCATCCTGCAAATTGCCAATGTAGATTTTGGACGCGCCGGTCTTCCTGGCCTTGGATTCAAGGCCGTGGAGTTCCTCCTCCTGCCCGATGTCGGCGCAGAAGGCGATCATTTCGGCGTCGTAGGTTTCTTTGAGCCACGAAAGCAGCACCGAGGTGTCGAGGCCGCCCGAATATGCCAGAACAATTTTCATTATCCCTGATTAAACCGCGAAGTCGCGAAGAACGCAAAGTGGAAATGAAAGGCGTTTTGCTTTTGGTGAGGCGAGGCTACTGACGAGCCGATTGGGAAGTCGAGCTTCGACCCCCACGCGTGCAAAAGGAAAATTGCCGGAGATTAGCGCGCTTTTTTCACGACAACCATAGGCATGGAAGCCGTATCCGGCTGAAGTTCAAGGCCGATGGCATCCAGAACCTTGTCCACCTCCGCCCGGTCCGGGGCATCGCCGGGTCCGTGCCAATCGAAATCGACGGAAAAGTCGTAATAGTTGGTCTGGCCGGTTTTGTCCAAAACCGGCTGTTTGAGGACGTTTTCCAGCAAACCACTCAAATAAACGAAGCGTATGTGGGTGGCTTGCAGCTTTCCGTTTTGGACGGAAAGCCGGGTGCGTTGGCCACTGGCGCTCGGTTTTAAGGTGGGTGCATCCGGCGTTTTGATTTTCAGCGACAGCACTTCTGTTTCGCGCGGTTCCCAGCTTGCGACGAAACCCAGTTTCTTTTTGATGGCCGCTTGAAGGCGTTCATTTTGTTTTTCGGGCAATGTCACCAGAAAATCATAGTCTCCCTTCGGCGCATCCAGCGGAAGAATGATGCGGTTCGGAGCGCACGAATAGGCGGCGGCGATGACTTGTTGGAACGACACCTTGCGCCCCATTATCCGCATGATGGGTTTTCCTGCTTTAATATCGCGGGCATAGGAAACGTCGCCGTGACGCGGGGAATCGGCAAAATGCGTCGGGCGAAGAACAAGGATATTATCGGGCGCGCGTTCCAATCCGATGTAATCCATTTTGAAAATCAGGTCGTTGACGGGTGGAAAATAAACTTTCCAAACGGCGAACGCCGCGCCCAATACGAGCACCACCACTCCAGCCGCCACGACTGTT
>Ga0182027_10006265_pt1 | contig 17883 bp, 14 predicted proteins | sample 712E1DmetaG_FD_121300 | JGI IMG/M metagenome (GOLD analysis project Ga0182027, IMG submission 121300) | Permafrost microbial communities from Stordalen Mire, Sweden - 712E1D metaG (Illumina Assembly) | ecosystem: Environmental > Terrestrial > Soil > Wetlands > Permafrost | place: Sweden... | reverse complement strand
TGGCGGACAGAAGCTGCGGACAAAACGCTCGACAGCGGTAAAAACTCAGCCCTTTTTGCCGCCGACGTTAGGCGAATTCCTGTCCGTGGAAATCCAGGCTAGGCAGCATCACCATTCCCGGCAGCCTCGCCAGCATCCAGGACGCCTCGTTTTATGACTGCACCAGCCTGACAAGCCTCACGATGGAGGAGGGCGTCACCAGCATCGGAGATTTGGCGTTCTACGGTTGCACCAACCTGCCCGGCATCACGATTCCCGGCAGCGTCACCAATATCGAAGACGAGGCTTTTGGGCATTGCACCACCTAGACGAACGTCCTTTTCGAGGGAGACGCTCCCACCGTCGGGTCGTCTGTTTTCTTTGCCGACAACGCGACGGCCGTTTATGTCCCTGGCGCGACCGGCTTCGCCTCCAAATTTGCGGGGCTTCCGGTTGTGGAGGAGAACCCTTTCTTCTATTTGACCAATGCCGGCGCCATTACCATCTACGGTTGGAGCCAACAGGCATACTCCCAGTCCTTCTTTGACATCAATCTGGCTATTCCTTCGACCATCAACGGCCTGCCAGTCACCGGCATCGGGGATGATGCGTTCTTGCAAACAGTCAGCCTCACGAGCGTCACGATCCCTGGCAGCGTCACCAGCATTGGAGCGAGCGCGTTCAGTTCCTGCAGCGGCCTCATAAACGTCTCCATTGCCAATGGGGTCGCCAGCATTGGCCCCTATGCGTTCGCTGGCACCGCGCTGCCCGGCGTCACCATTCCCGCCAGCGTGACCAAGATCGGGCCGGGGGCGTTCGAATCCTGCGCCAGGCTGACCGCCATAACGGTGGATGCGCAAAATGCGTTTTACAGGAGTGTGGATGGGGTGCTGTTCGACAAGATTCAAAGCAGCCTCGTTGAATATCCTTATGGCATTCCCGGAAGTTACACAATTCCCCAAAGCGTGACCAGCATCGGCGCCGAGGCGTTTGGTGGTTGCGCTCAATTAACCGGCATCACCATCCCGGGCCGGGTCAACAGTATTGGGAATTCCGCGTTCGCGGACTGCGCCAGTCTGACTAGCGTCACAATTCCTGGCAGCGTCACGAACATTGCGGATAATGCCTTCGCCTCAGACTCCCGTTTGGCGGATGTGTTTTTCAAAGGCAACGCTCCCACCGCTAATGCCTCTGTGTTCGGTTGTGGTTGTGGGGACCATGATACTGCTGCGACCGTCTATTATTTGCCCGGCGCCACCGGTTGGAGCAATACTTTTTGCGGTTTGCCGGCTGTGCTTTGGAACCCGCTGATCCAAACCGGCGACGGTAATTTCGGGGTGCGCAACGGTCAATTCGGGTTCAACATCACTGGCACGGCCAACATTCCCATCGTGGTGGAAGGTTGCGCTAATGCAGCCGGCCCCGTTTGGGTTCCGCTGCAATCGCTCACGCTGACCAACGGGTTGTTCCACTTCAGCGAACCCGTGGAGGCGAACAGCCCGGGCCGGTACTACCGGATTGGCTCGCCATGAAAGAGCGGAGGGTTGATTTTGGGCGGGATGGGGCGTAGCGTTGGAATATGAAATCAGCTTGTTGCGCGTTTTTTTTGGTTGCCGGACTCGTGTTCACGGGTTGCGGCAAGGACGCGGGAAATGGCGCCACGCCCAACCCCTCCATACCCTCCACACCCTCCGCCCCCGTGACGAAGGTCGAGGGCGCGCCAGCGCCAACGCCGGCGCCGGCCGGCAATGGGTATGTGGGGGCGATGGTTAAGGCTCAACAGGCCGCCGTCAGAACGGCTGATCTATCGTCGCTGAACGAGGCCATCAAGATGTTCAATGTCCAGGAAGGGCGGCTGCCCGCGGATTTGAACGAGTTGGTGACCAAAGATTACATCGGCAAAATTCCCGCCGCGCCGGCTGGCATGAAACTGGTCTATGACGCGGCGCAGGGCAAAGTGACCGCCGCGCCGCAGTGACAGGGAAAATGCTGGAAAGCTGAAAGGCTGGGGAATGTCGCGTTGGGCTTTTTACGGGGATTGGACTTCATTTTGCGGCAGCCAGCCGCTGTGGCCGGCGGCGTCAGCGACTTCCAGCCAGCCGTCTTTGCGATCCAGGACCAGCAGTTCCGCGCCGTCATGCGCGGTGAAGACGCTGGGGGCCTCCTCCAGCGGACTGCGCCGCACCACGGCTTCGGGCACAACGACCACCGAGGATTGCTCGCCGAAACGGGCGTCCAGCGCCAGGCCGAGACAGACCAGCCACCCCGCGCAGACCACGGCCAGCGCCGCCGTCAGGCCCGCCCCGGACTTTTTCCAGGCGGGCCAAATTTGGCGCGCTGTCAAGACTGTAAAGAAGAGCGCGACAAAAGCCGAGGCCAGGCCGGTCCATTCGTTGAGCGTGAGAAGCGCGACCCAGCGCGTCCAGCGTCCGCCCGGGATAGCGGGCGCGCCCAGGCCCGGCTGGTTGCGTGCAAATTGGAGGTTGGCCCGCACATCGGGATCGCGCGGGGACATCTCCTGCGCCTGGCGGTAGGCGCAGATGGAGCGTCCGAGCTGGCCGGCCTTGAACCAGGCATTGCCGAGATTGAAATAAATGGCGGCGGAAACCGGGCCGGCCTGCGCCATTTTTTCGTAGGCGGCGGCGGCGTCCGCGTAATTGCCTTCCTCGTAAAGCTGGTTGGCCTGGTCGAAGGCGCCGGCCGGGGCATCGGCGCGCGCGGCGGCGGCCGCCCCAAAGAGCAGCAGCAGGCAGCCGGCGCCCTGGAGGAGGTTTTTGCGGGCCGGGGCGCCTGGCGGCGGGCGCATCTTCTGCAATTCATGCAAGGCGGTCTTGACCTTGGGAATGAGAGAGGCGAGTTCCTGCGCGGTGTGTTCGGGGGTGTAGCGGAATTGGTTGCAGGCGTGGAACAATTCCCGAAGCAGCGCTTCAGCCGGCTGGCCCAGGCCCCTGCCGCGGGCCTCTTCCAGGACAGCCTCGGTGATGGCGGAGGCCGGGAGATCGAGGCGCTCGCCCAATTGCTCCTGGAGCAGGCGGAAAACGGCGGCATAGAACGCTTCGGCGTCCCGGGCGCGGGCGGGGAGTTCGGCCAGGCCCAGCCGCACCAGGCGCGCCACTTCGCGGCGGCGGCGCAGGCGCGGGTTACTGGCGAGATTTTCTTTTTGACGCCGCCAGAGCAGGGCGCAAATCCAGGCCAGGGGCGCGACGGCCTGCCAGGCGAGAAAACCGGGCCGCCGCAGCCACGGCGGGCCAACCAGCGCCAGGGAACCGGGGCGCACCTTGATGTTGACAATCTCCTGGGCGGGCGGCGGGGCTTGGGCCGCCGTCGTGGCGGGGGCGGCGACGGTGGGCTGGGGCGTGGCGGCCGTGGGCAGGACATGCAAGGCTATGGCCGGATGGGCCAGGGTGTGAAAGGACCGGGTTTCCGGGCTAAAATAGCTGAAGGCAAAGGCCGGGATTTCCTTGACGCCGACATTCTCCGGGGTGATCACCTGCTCGAAGTATTTGGAGCCTTCAATTTGCAGCGGGTCGGTGCTTTCAAATTTCCTGGAAGGCGGATAGGTCTTGAAGTCGCGCCAGCCCGGTTCATCGGCGGACAGGGAGAGGGAATCAAAGGCGCCTTTGCCGGCGAGGCGGATTTTCAAGGTGATCGGGTCGCCGACGGCCACCGTGGTGGGAGCGGCCTCGAATTGGGCCAGGGAAAAATCGCCCACCGCGCCATGGAAACCGGGGGGGACATCGTTGGTCGGAATGGGCAGGACATGAAAAACCAGCGTGTCGCTGCTGGGATTGGCCGGCGTCGTGCTGAAAGGGTTGCCGAAGATATCCGTCCTCGTCACCAGATTCAGGCTCCAAGTGGCGGGACCGAGGGTGAGGTCGCCGGTTTTGGCGGGGGTGGCCGGGACGCGGTAATTTAAGAAATTGTAAACCGTGCCCTGGATGTTGACCTGGGCGGCGCGGCCCCGAAATTCCGGCATCGCGCCGATGGTGAAGGCGTCGCTGCTCAACTGCGGCGACTGCACGCCGTTGGCCGACAGGCAATAGCAGTTGATGTCCACTGGAATGACCTGGCCGGCGTAAATCACATTCGTGGGCGCGGCGAGCCTGACAAAAGCCGGATCCAGTTTGCCGGGAGTGGCCGGGAGATTTCCTTTGATGACTTTGAGTTGCAGGGGCTTGGTCTCCATAGGCCGGCCATCCACGACGGCCTGGATTTTCGGAATGGTGAAAGTTCCTTCGCGGGCGGGATGGACTTCGACGGAAAAAATGTGCTTGCTGGTTATCTGTGTGCCATTGATCAACGTCTGCTGTTGCGTACTGGTGCCGCCGTATTGCAGGCCCGGCACTTGGGGCAGGTTGGGCTGGGCCGGAAGGGAGCCGTTTTCCACGGTGAGCGTCAGGGTGGCGGACTCGCCCAAGCTGATGGTGGCGCGATCCAGGGCGGCCTCAAATTTGGGCTGGGCCGGCGCGGAAGCGGCGGCCAGCAAACTGAAGGCCAGCAAGGCGGTTGCCAATCGTTTCACAATAAACACGACAATCTAATGCCTGCTTTTGTTCACGGTTCCATGCGCGGGAAGAGGGGGAAAATCTCCCCCAGTTCATGGCCTTCGGGGATGGGCGGCGTTGGCTCGGCCAGGTGAACCGCCGCCTCTTTGAAACCCAATTGGAGCTGGATTTTTTCGGCCACGCCGGGAATGACGGGCCAAAGCAGAACGCCCAAAGTCCGGCAGACTTCGGCCAGGGTGTAAAGTATATCATCCAGCCGGGCGGCCTGGGCCGGGTCCTTAGCCAGCTTGAAGGGGCTGGTTTGGTCAATGTACTGGTTGGCGCGGGTGATCAAGGCGCCGATGCGCAGCAACGCCTCCTGCAAAAGATGGCCGCGATAACAGGCCAGCACGCGCGCGCGGCAATCCGCCGTCTCCAGCGCCAGTTGGTTGGCGCCGCGCGGGACGCGGGCCTGGCGATAGCGTTTGATCATGGAGAGGGAGCGGTTGACCAGGTTGCCCAGGCCGTTGGCCAGTTCGGCCTGGTAGCGGGAGCGGAAACCGGCATCGGTCCAATTGCCGTCCGGGCCGATGTCCAGTTCACGAATGACATAATAGCGGAAGGCATCCAGGCCCCACTGCTCTATGACCGCGACGGGGTCCACGACGTTGCCGGTGCTTTTGCTCAGTCTTTCGCCGTCCTTCTGCCACCAGCCGTGGACCAGGATTTGTCTGGGCATTTCCAGGCCCATGGCTTTGAGCATGATGGGCCAGAAAACGGCGTGGAATTTCAGGATGTCCTTGCCGATGACCTGGACGTCGGCGGGCCACAACTCCAGCGGGGACGGCTCATGGCTCATCGCGCATTGGAGGGCGCGGGAGACGGCGGGATCGCCGCGGGCGGCGGGGATGCTGATATAATTGACGAGGGCGTCGAACCAGACGTAGGTGACGAAAGCGGGATCGAAGGGGATGGGAATGCCCCAGTTGAGCCGGGCGGCGGGCCGGCTGATGCACAGGTCCTCCAATTCGGTATGGTTCAGAAAGCCGAGGATTTCATTGCGGCGCGACTCCGGCACGATGAAATCGGGATGGGCCTGGATATAATCCATGAGCCACGGCTGGTGTTGGCGGAGCTTGAAATAGTAGTTCTCCTCCTCCAGCTCGATGATCTTGCCATAAGCCGGATCGAACGAGCCGTCGGGCAGGCGGTCCTTCTCTGTCAAAAATGTTTCGGCGGTGGCGGAGTAAAAGCCCTTGTAGATCTTCTTGTAAAACTGCCCTTCGGCGTGGAGGCGCGACAAAATGGCTTGCACGACGAGTTTGTGGCGCGGTTCGGTGGTGCGGACGAAATCGTCGTTGGAAAGGCCGAGTTTTTGGGCGAAGCGCCGCCAGGCCACCGCCAGGCCGTCGCAATAATCCTGCGGGCTTTTCCCTTCCGCCTGGGCGGCTTGCTGGACCTTCTGGCCGTGTTCGTCCAGGCCGGTCAGGAAAAAAACCGGCTCGCCCAGGCAGCGTCTGGCCCGGGCGAGAACGTCAGCGATGACCTTTTCATAGGCATGCCCCAGATGGGGTTGGCCGTTGGCGTAATCAATGGCCGTAGTCACGTAAAAGCATTTGCTCATTCGGCGGATAATGTGGTGCAGGGGAGAAAAGTTGGCAACTGGCAACTGGCGGGGTAATGCACCCATGTTCCGGGAACGCGACATTTAACTCTTTAAACTGCCGGGCCTGAACTTCACACTGAGGACAGATTATGGGCTTGTGGCCGACAACATTTGAAAGTGTGCTGGGCGCCGCGCGGGCTTACACGCGGCGGCACTGGCGGAGCGCCTTGCAGGTGCGGCAGAAATTGCTCCCCAGCGAGGAGGCGTTCCACCTCTTGCTGGCCGGCGGGGTGGGAGTCATCGGCGGGGTGGTCAACCTTTTGTTTTATTGGGCGGTCGAAGGCGCGCAAAGCCTGTTCTCCAGCAGCCTGGGCCGCGACCTGACCGGCGTGGTCGCGGCGCTGGACCCGCCCTCCCGCGTCATGATCCCCACGCTGGGAGGACTGGGGGCCGGCCTGGTTTTGTTTTGGGGGTTTCGTTTCGCCGGCAAGTACCGCACGACCAATCTGCTGGAGGTCGTCGTGGCCGGGGATGGGCGGCTGCCGTTTCGTGTGGGGGTGATTCGGACGATTTCCTCGCTGATCAGCATCAGCACGGGAGCGTCCATTGGCCGGGAAGGGGGCATCACGCAGCTCTCGGCCACGGCGGCGTCCAAGTGGGGGCAAGTGGCGCGCTGGCAGCCGTATCGTTTGCGGCTGCTGGTGGCCTGCGGGGCGGCGGCCGGGATGTCGGCGGCCTACAATGCGCCGATCACGGGGGCGATTTTCGCGGCGCATATCGTGCTGGGAAATTTTTCGATGAACTTGTTTGCGCCGCTGCTTTGTTCGTCGGTGGTGGCGGCCATGTTGTCGCGGAGTTTTTTTGGGGTGCGGCTCTGGTATGCGGCGCCCCATTACGAATTCACCAGCATCACGCAATTGCCGTGGTTTGTGGCGCTGGGGGTTGCGGCCGGAGTGCTGGGGGCGGTATTTCTGAAGCTGTTGCGCGGCAGCGAGGGTTTATTCAAGAAAATCGAGCGATTGCCGGTGCGCATGGCGGCGGGCGGCCTGCTGGTGGGGGCCATTGCGCTGGTGTTCCCGGAAGTTTGGGGCAATGGCTACACCGTCGCCAACAGCATGATCCAGACGCCGCCCGCGGAGAGAGTGCTGGTGGGAATTTTTCTGGCCAAACTGGCGGCCACGGTCATCACTGTCGGGTCCGGCGCGGTGGGGGGCGTGATCACGCCCACGCTGTTTCTGGGTGCCGGGCTGGGGAGCATTCTGGGCGTCGAACTGCAGAAGGCGGGACTGGCGCCCGCGCAGATGCCGGCGGGGATATTTGCGCTGGTGGGAATGGGGAGCGTTTTTGCCGCGACCACCCGCTCGCCGTTGCTGGCCATGGTGATGATCCTGGAAATCTCGCTCAATTATTCGCTCATGCCGGCCCTGATGCTGGGATGCGCCGTTTCTATCATCGTCTCGCGCCGGCTGCATCCCAATTCCATTTATACCGAGCCGTTGCGCTTGCGCAGCCTGGAGGTGGAAAGCTCGCGGCTGGGCGCGGCGACCGAGCAGACCATCGGGGATTTGATGCGCACCCCGGTGCCGCCGGTGCGGGAGAACGCGGCGCTGCCGGAGATCGCCGAACGTTTCCTGGGCAGTCCCAATAATTTTCTTCCGGTGGTGGACGGCCAGGGCCGCCTGGTGGGGGTCGTCGCCCTGCAGGATTTAAAGGAATATCTTGGCGCCGGGCGGGAACTCCGGGCCGTCATCGCGGCGGATGTGATGCGGCCCCCGCCGCCGCGCCTGCGGCCCGGGCAGAGGTTGCTGGAGGCGCTGCCCACATTGCTGGAGAGCGAACTGCGGAACATCCCTGTCGTCAATAATTTTGAGGAGGACCAGCTCATCGGGTCCATGCCCCGGGCCGAGGGCCTGGCGGTGCTTTCGGAAGCCATATCCGCCGGCACGGGGATGACCGCCTCCGCCGAGGTTACTGCCAGGCCAGCGCCAGCGCGCCCAGGGCCGCCGCCAGAAGCCAGATGACGAGCACCGCGCCAGTCCGGCTCCATCCACGGCGCGCGAGGCGATGGGACAAGTGGTTGGTGTCGCCGACATAAAATGGTTTGCCCATTTTCCAGCGGAGCAAAACCACCCAGGCCAGGTCGCCCAGGGGAACGGCCAGCACCAGCAAAGGCGTCAACACGGCCCACTTTTGCGGATGGTTCACCGTGTAAAAATGAGGCAGGATCGCCAGCACCGCCATCAGGTAACCCGTCAAATGGCTTCCCGCGTCGCCCAGGAAAACGCCGGCCTTGGGGAAATTATACGGCAAGAAACCAGCCAGCGCGCCCAGGATGAGGAAGCAGACCGTGGCCACGAGGAACTGGCCCTGGTTGGCGGAAATGACGCCGAAGTACCACGCGCCGATCAGCCCCAGCCCGGCGCAAAGGCCATCCATGTTGTCCATGAAATTGAAGGCGTTGACCACGGTCAATATCCACAAGATGGTGATGGCGTAGCTGAAGCACACGCTGGGAACGAACAAGGTAATACGGACGCCGGCGCACGCCACCGCCAGCGCCACCAGGAACTGGCCGCTGAATTTGACCGCGGGCCGCAATTCAAACTTGTCGTCCCAGAAACCAATCAGCAGCATCCCGATCGCGCCGGCAAGAACGGCGGCCAGGGGGATGGCCTCCTTGTCAAAGCCATGCCCGAAGTTTCTGGCGGTGCCGGGATCCAGCAGCGCGCGCGACAGGGCCGTCCGCGCCAGCGTCAGCAGCGCCCCGTCCAGCAGCGGCACGAGCAGGCCGGTCATCACCGCCAATCCTCCGGCCAGCGGAACGGGCGCGGAATGCAATTTGCGCAGACCGGGGTCATCCATGACACCGGCGCGCCGGCACCAATTCCGCCAGAGCGGCACCGAGAGCGCCGTGGTCAATCCGGCGCCGAGCAGCGCGAGCGCAAATACGTTGTAAGGAAAGGGCATCGGTTTTTAGGCGACCGCTCCTGTTCTTGATCCTTTTCGTCCCCCGGCAATCGGGAGGTGATTCAAACGGATTAAGATTAGGATTAGGAATCAGGAACCGCCAACCAAAAATTTCGCGCTCAATTGGAGGTAAAGGGCGTACAAATCATCCACCATGGTTTGGACGGAAAAGCGGGGGAGGACGAACCGCCGGCCTTGCGCGCCCAGGCGGCGGCGCAATTCCGGGTCGCCCGCCAGTTGGAGCAAACGGCGGGAGAGCGTTGCGCGGTCGCCGGGCGGGACGAGGAAGCCGGTTTCATTGTCAATACAAACTTCACCCGCGCCATCGCAATCGCACGCCACGACGGGCCGCGCCGCGGCCAGGGCCTGGGGCAGGGCGCGGGGAAGCCCCTCCCGGCGGGACAAATGCGCCAGCGCGTCCATGATGCCCACGTAGCGCGGGACCTGGGCGGGGGGGACCAGGCCGGCAAAAACAAAATGTCCCGCCAGGCCCAGCGCGCGGGCGCGGCCTTCCAGCCGTCCGCGCCACGGTCCGTCGCCGACGAGAAGGAATTTGGCGCGGGGACACTGGCGGAGGAGGTTGGGCGCGATGTCGAGCAGGTCGTCATGTCCCTTGAGCTTGAAAAGGCGGGAGATCATTCCAATGACAAAATCGTCCGGCGCCAGGTTGAGGCGGGCGCGCCAAGCCGGGTCGTTTTCCGCGGCGAGAAACGGTTCGAGGGGGAATCCGCTGAAGATGCGCGTATATTGGGCTGGCCGGCCGATGCCGGCAGCCAGGTACTGGCGGGTCATGGCCTCCGCCACGCTGACGAAATGAGAGGTGAATTGGGCGGCGAACCGCTCCGCAGCCCGAAAGAGACAATTGGCCGGCGCGCCTTGGAAAGGCCCGAAAGAGGGGCCGTGAATGGTATGAACAATGATCGGAACACCCGCGCGACGGGCGGCCCAGCGCCCCAGAAATCCTGCCTTGCCGCTGTGCGTGTGGACGATTTTGGGCCGGGTCGAGCGGAAAATCCGGGTCAGGCGAAGCAAGGTCAGGAGGTCGTTCAGGGGCTGGATGGGGCGGACCAGGGTAGGGACGATGGAAAGGGCTTGCGGGAATGGCTGGAAGGCGGATTCCAGGGAACCTTCCGGCCCGGTGGTGGGGCCGGCCAGGAGGTTGATCTCCAGGCCGGGCCGCTGTTGCAGTCCCAGAACGGTCGCGATGGTGTTTTCCTGGGCGCCGCCAATGATCAACCGGGTGATGACGTGGGTGACCCGCATCCGCGCCGGTTTCAGCGAGCCTCCAATTTGTGGAGTTGCTGGGTTACGTTGGTAAATTCCGCGGTGTTTCGGGGGGCATGGGCGAGGTAAAGTTTGTCGTAGCGGATCTCGTCCGGCTTGTTGGTCTGTTTTTGGGCGATTTGGGCCAGTCCGTAATAAACCATGGGCGAGGGCGCCGTCACCAATTTTTCCACGGCCTGATAATCCTTCTTGGCGGCGTCCAGCCGGTTGATTTGCAGTTCGGCAATGGCGCGGTTGAGGAGGGGAATCGGGCTGTCGGGGTCCTGGCGCACCATCGTGGTCGAGGTGAGGATGGCGTTGGTGTAATCCTTAAGCATCATCTGCATTTCGGTCTTCTGGAGATTGATTTTGGGAATCTGGAGGGCATTGGCCGTGACATTGATGGGGGTGTTGAGGAATTGCAACTGTTCGTCCAGGGCCGTCAGCGATTTCTTGAACCATTTGGCCGCCTCATTCTCCCTGGCGGGATTGCCGTTGGCGTCGTAAAGCGCCTTGTACCCCATGAGACGGTAGAACTCGGCCATCACGCCGGGGAAATTTTCATCTTTTGGATACCGCGCATGCCCCTCTGTCAAGATTTTATCGGCCTGCGCGAAATTGTTTGTCTTTTTGTAGGCGAGGGCTTCCACGCGCACCAGTTCCAGCGGATTGCCCGCGAAAGGTTCGCGGATGTTGCGGATGAGGGCCAGGCCTGAGTCCACCAGTCCCATGTCAATATAGGTTTTGGCCAGGTCCAGTTGGGCGTCCGGGTTGTTGGGCGCCAGCTCCAGGCAGCGCTGGAATAAATGCGCGGCCTGCAGGTAAGCCTCGTGAAAGGCGAAATAGCGGCCGATCTGGATGTCCAGGTAAGGCTCGTCCGCCGGGCCGCAGAGATTATACATGTACTCCCAATTGCCCACCGCGGCGGCCACCTCGGACGAATTGAGGAGACGCCCGGCGGGCGGCAGGCCGCGCAAATGGGCATTGTATTGTTGGTTGACGCGGGCCACGGCATTATTTGAATTGAGCAGGAGCGCCGCCGCGAACTGGCTGTTGGCGTCATCCAGCAGGACGCTGTTAGTGAGTCTGGTGCCGGCCTTTTGCAATTCCGCGCCCCAGTAATCCAGCATTTGCGAATAACAGTCGGCAATCCGCTGGGCGTCGGCGTTGGTCTTCGCCAGTCCCGGCAAGGAGGACAGGGAATGCGTTTCCAGTGTCCGCCAATAAGCCTGGTTGGCGGCAATTTCCGACACGGACAGCCCCAGCGTATCCAGCGCGTTGGCCGGATAGGGCTGCAAAAAGCCGCCCATGCGGTACGGCACCATGCAGACCCGCTCGAAGTAGCGTCCAAAACTGGGATGCAAATAATAGACCGAACCGACCGGCTGGTGCCGGGCGAGTTCCGCCAGGAAAACGCCGATCTCCAGGCCCGTGATTTCGTTGGTCAGGCTGTCCGGATTCTTGATCTGTTTGCGAAATGCCGGGTAGCGATCCGCCAAATAACGGAGATATTCGCGATGGACCAGGGAGCGGCTTTCCACAAAGGTGTATTGGTCGGGCAGACCAAGTCTCTGCCTGGCTCCCATGGCCAGATACAACCGGGCGGGATCGTCGGCCAGCACGATGGCGGGCTTGGCGGGGAGCGATTTGGCCATTTCGTTTCCAAATTGTGTCGCCGCCGGGTTGTTGAAATCCCGCATGTGCGCAAAGTTCACCCAGAACGACAAGACGGGCAACCCGAGCGCCGCCAACCAGAGCAATCCGGTCACCATCCCGTTGAAGGCGCGCAGACCGGCCGAGGCCCGGCCCCAGCTAAACTCCACATCCTTCCCAAAGACCAGCAGGACATAGCCGCTGAAATAGCCCACGCTCAATGCGGCCAGATAGTAAAAAGTCAGGAAGGAGGGCGCTCCCTCTATGACGCCCATGCCCATATTCCGCGGGCTGGGGCTTAAACTCACATCGAAGAACATCAAAACTCCGATGGCCAAAAACACCAGATGCAGCACGCGAAACAACAAGCTGGTCAGGCTGCGCGCGCCGGCGGCCAATTCGCCCTCCTCTGAGGGCCAGTGGATGGCGGCGAAGAGCAGCGGGATCAAGGTCGGCACCGCGGCGATGGCCACAAAATACCGCGGCATCCCCACCAAATAAATGTGTTGCTCGCCGATTTTCTGGTGCAGCAGCACCCAAAAACCGCCGTCGTGCCGGATGACGCCCAGCAGCGGGATCAGCGCGTAGAGCAGCAACCCCAGGACGCCACACAAGATCATCCGCCCCACGAATCTCCAGTGGAAAAACCCGGCGCGTTTGATCCAGATCAGCGCCAGCAGGAAACAGGGAAAAAAAGCGATCAGCGCCCAATTGTTCGCCGTTCCCAACCCATAGACAAACGCCAGCGCGTTCAACCACCGTTCGTTCTGCGAAACGCGAAACTCCAGCAGACAGAGAATGAGGAAGGCGAAGACCAGCAAATCAATCATTTCGCCGGTGCCTATGACGGCGTTTTCCCAGAAGGTCAATTGTCCCGCGAGCAGCAGCACGGCGAAAGCCGCCGGCAGAAAGGCCGCGCGCACCGACAGCAGCGCAAACTCACCCGGCTCGCGCTGCCGCTGCTCCTTGGTGCGGTCATGCGCCAGGAGCCTGATGGAGCGGGCCAGGATGGCCAGCGTCAAGGCCGCGCAAGCCGCGGTGAACACATTCAGGCCCATGACGCGCCAGTCCGCAGGAAGGAGCCGCAACGGAAAAGTCAAAATGGAAAACAGGGGGTATTGGGGGCTGGGCCGCCAGGGCAGGGGACCGGGATGCCAGTCCCAGCCGGTGATCTGCGACGCAAAAGGAAGACTGCCGAACGTGACCCAGTGGTTCAACGTCAAGCCGTACAACACCAGCGCGGCCAGAGCAACCAGCCACGGACACAGGATGATGGGGTGTTTGCCACCCGAACCGTTTGATTGTTGATGTTCCGCCGTCATGTTTGGCTCAAGTTTGGCCTGAGTGACCGTCTCTTGGCAAGGATACTCTGCGGATTAAAGCGGGCCGGGCGGAACGGCTTTCCTTCGCACGTCCGCCACACATTCCACATGTTGAGTTTGCGGAAACATATCCAACGGAATGATTCTCGATAATTCAAAGACACCGCTGGCGCACAAAATGTTCAAGTCCCGCGCCAGGGTGGCCGGATGGCAGGAAACATAAAGGACCTGGGCGGGCGGCGCTTGGGCCAGCAGTTGCAGCATTTCTGGCGGACAGCCGGTGCGGGGCGGATCCAGCAGAAGGGTGGCGGCCCCGGCCTGAAAACGGGCGAGCATCCGCGGCAAATGCTCCTCCACCCGGCCCGCGACGAACTGGCCGTTGGATTTGCCGCGCGCCAGGGCGTTTTGCCGGGCCGCCATGATTGCCGCGCCGTCCACTTCCACTCCGGCAAATCGCTCCACCATATCGGCCAGTTCCACGCTGAAAAAGCCAACCCCGCAATAGGCGTCAATCAAAAACCGCGTTCCGCCCGCCCGCAACCGCTCCCGCGCGGCTTCCACCAATTTGGGCAGAAGAAACGAATTGGTTTGGAAAAACGAATCGCGCGGGACCACCCAGCCCTCGGGCGCGACGCGCAGCACCACCTTCAGGCCGCCTTTGGGCGGAGGATGGCGGCGGACCTGCTGGATTTGCGCGCTGATGGCCGGCTCGGCGATTTTGCATTCCTGGATGTCCACCACCAGCCGGTTGTCCGCGCGGATAAAACCGATGTTCAGCCCCTGCTTGAATTTGTCCCATTGGCTGCGGATCATGATGCGGTTGCGGTAGCCGTAGGCCTGCGGGCAGGGCGTCACCGGGTCAATCAGCGCCCCGTCAAATCCGCCGATGCGCTGGAACAAATCGCAAATCTGCTTGTGCTTGATCCGAAGCTGGGCCGGATAATCCAGATGCTGGTACTGGCATCCGCCGCACTCGCCAAAATAGGGGCAGGCCGGGGCGGCGCGCTCCGGGGAGGCCTGGAGCACCTGGAGCAAACGGGCGCGCGCAAACCGCTTCTTGACCTCCGTGCATTCCGCCTCCACCACTTCCCCCGGCGCGACAAACGGCACGAACACCACAAAGTCATCCACCCGTCCCACACCCTCGCCGCCGAAGGCAATGTCGTCAATCGTCAGTTTCAGTTTGGCGCCGGGCAACATGTTCAAATTGAGTTTTGGGCTGTGGCGAAGAAACGCTTCCGCGATCCGTTTCTGGAATCATACGTTGTCTCCCTGGGGAAACAATCTAAAAATTTCACGGATAGCCGACCTGGCAGCGATTGGCAAAACTTCCATGTTTGCAACCGTCGCCCGTTCCGTTACTCTCACAAGACTCAAATGGCACTGCATCCGAACTTTCCGAAATCGCCTTACGCGCCGCTGACTCCAGAGCAGCGCTGTTTTCCCGCTGACGAAACACTGCGGGCGACGGCGTATGAAAAATTGTTGCCGCCGCTCGTCGCAAAAATCCGCACAGAGGTGTGCGCATGGCGAAACAAAGGCTATCCGGCGGCTTCGCCAACCTCCGCCAGCTTGCTTCGCCATTGGTTTGAGACAGAGCATCTGGTAGAGGATGCTGACGGCTCCCTTTCCACTTTCCGTTATTACTTTGCGCAACGGGAGGCTGTCGAAGCGGTCATCTGGCTCCACGAGGTCAGGCAGGCACGCGACAAGTTTGACCTTCTACGCTTTGACGCATCGGGCGCCTGCAAAGACATCATGGACGCCAAAATGCGCGGGCTGGGGAGCAAGCATATCGAAGTTGACGAAATATGGGGTTTCATCGGCAAGAAAGCCAAAAATGTGAAACCGGGCGAGCGGAACACAGGCGCGGGGGATGTCTGGACGTTTATTGCCATTGACGCGGACACGAAGATTATTCCATCTTTCGTGATTGGAAAACGAGACGCGTACCACGCGCAAATGTTTATGGCGGATTTGGCTGGTCGGCTCACCCGGCGCACTCAAATTTCATCCGATGCGCTTGCGGCCTATCCTGATGCTGTGGAGCGGGCTTTTGGCTCGGAAGTGGATTATGGGCAGTTGGTAAAAACCTACAGCGTATCGCATCTGGGTAATTTCAAAGAAGCGGCGAGCCGGTATTCCCCGGCAGAAGTGGTTCTTGTCGAAAAAAACGTCATTGCGGGCCAGCCGGATCGCTGCCACATAACCACTTCGCATGTCGAAAAGCAGAATCACACAGTGCGTATGCACGTTCGCCGTCTGACGCGCCTAACGAACGCATTCAGCAAAAAGTTTGAAAATTTTGATGCTGTAATGGGCTTGCACTTCGCGTATTACAACTTCTGCAAAATGCACTTGGCGATTCGATGCACCCCGGCAATGGCCGCTGGCGTCGAACAAAGCCAGTGGAGCGTTGCGGAACTGGTCAAACATTGTGGCGAATAATCACGAATACATTGAACGCCTAAAATCGGTAATCCTGCACCTGCACGCCTGCCAAGCGGCGCACCGCGAAACCGTGCCGGTGCATGAAGTGTTTCGCGGTGAAACCGTCTGGCGGGGGGATGTTGAGGTTTTTGACCTTATCGGCCACCCCAAAGCCAAACGGTGTTACGCCTGGTCTTACGATGAACCAGAACAGTTCATCACCATCCTCGAATTGCCGCCCGTCAAATCGGCTCAAGATGCCGTCAAAGTCGGGGTTTCGTATCAGGTAAAACAGGCGCGGTGAGGTGCGATTGCGGACGAATTGAGGGGGAAGAAATGAGTTCCAGACCACCAGCATCGAGCATAATTTTCGGAATACTTGCGCTCGCAATGCTTTCGTCAATGATTATGGGAATTGCCGATGGAACCTTGAAAATTGGGGCGTGTTTTGAAGATATACACTTGGTTCTTTTGGTTTTCTTCTGCGTTGCGGCGGTTTTTTCTCGCAGGAGAAATTCAAATTAGGACACTACCAGGCTGGCAATCAACACAGAAGTGTGATTATCTGTTGAAATTATGAGTGCGAAAGAAATTCTCTTGGAAGTGGCGGAAAAGCTGCCGCCGGATGCCACGCTCGTTGACGCTATTTACGAGCTGGAGTTTCGTCAGGCGGTGCAACAGGGGCTGGATGAATTGGATCGTGGCGAAGGGCTGCCGATTGAACAAGTCCGGTCCAAAATCGCCGAATGGGCTGGAAAGTAATCATCGCTCCGTCAGCGGACGCCGATTTGGCGGACATTGTCCGCTTCTGGCATGCGGCGCGCGGGTTCCCTCACATCCCCAAGGGAGGATGAAATGCCGGAATCACTGCCGCTTTCGGTGCTCAATGATTACCTCTACTGTCCGTGCCGGGCGGGGTTGAAGATCATTGAAGGCTGGCGCGCGAAAACGAGCACACGGTTCGCGGCGACATTGTCCGTGAACACGCCGACCTGCCCGGTTACGAGATCGCCAAGAACGTAACGCTCCTTCGCGCGTTGCCCGTCTTTTCCGACCGGCTCGGTTTGTCCCGGATGGAACTGAGAAGATGCTGGCATCGCGCCGGGAATGTTCCCGGCGTTGGGAGCGGAATATTTGCAGCCGACAACACGAAAAGACATTTCCATCTCCGCGAGGAGCGGAACAGGCCGCTTTTCTCTTTCATCAAATCCATATTCAGCTTTTCGGGCTGGACCCCTTCAGACCCCTTCATTGATGCTCACTGGCAGGGCGACAAACTGGAAAAGACCTTGAAGGAATTGAAATTAAAGAGCATCGGCCAGTGCCGATTCCTCGGCCCCCCCGGGGGGATGGCTGGCAGGCGGATTGGAAGAGTCAGGTAAGGGATCGTTGGCTTGATGGCTGTGCCTTCTATGGCAGTCTTGGCCGTCAGTCGCCTCACCCGGCGATCAAAATGTCGTTGTCCCTGACTCTATTTTTCCGTTGGCACGGGCTTTGCGATCCCGTCCGAAATTCACCATTACAATAGCGGAGATTCAACGATTGTCAAAATCTTTCCGCTTCAAATTCTTAACGCCCGGAATGCCAGTTCTGCATTTCCGGGAATTTAACGGCCCAGTTTTAACCTCGAGATTTCCTTGTCATTACGCAGCGCCTTCAAAGTTTTGGTGTATTTCGCCAGCGTCGGGGTGTTCAAAAGGGAGGTCTTCCTTTCAAGGTTGGGAGAGCGCGGTGGAACGCCTTCGACCCGGAAAGCGGAGCGGGGGCTGGAACGACCTTGACCGGGCGTTAAAATAGAAAGAGGGCGGCAGCGAAGGAGCGTCCGGGCGCGGCGGCGGCGGACGGGGGGACAAACACATGCATGAATCTTGGCCGAATTCCACCTGCCGCGGCAGCGGTCATGCCTGGAAAACTCGTTCCGGGTCTGGCCGGAATCCTTCAAACCCGTCTGAGGGGGATGCCTGCGGCTTGAATTGTCCCAGAAGCACCAGTTTATATACAATTGTGCCGCACTGGAGCTATCAAATTGGACGTTGGCTGCGATATATGAGGAATCCCAGCCCCAATAGGTGATACTCAAATGATCCCCAACAATCCTATTTCTGCTGATTTCTCATTAAAGCGTAAAAAATGCACTTTCACCATTGACAAGCACGCATTTCAGCACTGAGGAATAGCC
>Ga0182027_10006264_pt1 | contig 17884 bp, 11 predicted proteins | sample 712E1DmetaG_FD_121300 | JGI IMG/M metagenome (GOLD analysis project Ga0182027, IMG submission 121300) | Permafrost microbial communities from Stordalen Mire, Sweden - 712E1D metaG (Illumina Assembly) | ecosystem: Environmental > Terrestrial > Soil > Wetlands > Permafrost | place: Sweden... | reverse complement strand
GGCCGATGCAAGCAACGCGGGACTGTTTGCCGTATTCCGCCATCAGAGTATCTTCGGTTTCGTAGGTGTCTTTGCCCCAGAGATACCCGGCGTCTTTGATTTCGGCTTTACCCTCATCAATAAGCAGGTAAACCGGTTCAGGCGAAATACCGGTGAAGAAAACGGCATCAAAACCGGAAAATTTGAGATAAGGACCAAATTGACCGCCGGAATTGGCATCGCCCCAACCGCCGGTAAGGGGCGATTTAGCGACGATGGTATAGCGTGCGCCGGTCGGAACAGAAGTGCCGGTAAAGGGGCCGGCGATAAAACCGAGCATATTTTCCGGACCGAGGGCAGCGACGCCGGGTTTCTGACGGCTGTAAAGGACCTTGGCGCCAATACCATAGCCGCCAATGTAATCGCGGCAGGTTTTTGTATCAAGAGCCTCTTCGGTGATGGTTTTCGAGGAAAGATCGACGAAGAGCATTTTCCCCATATAGCCGTCAGTCATGTCGGCCTCCTTCATTTTTCAAAAATTAAGGTTTGAAATTTGTTTACTAATGTATATCAAATAACGGGACAATAATCAAGGGCGGAATGTTTTGGGGAGGTCTGGTAGGAAAGAGCGTAACAGGCGCTGGTATTGATGTAAGTGGAGGCGATGCCCATCCCAATAATTCTGGATTCCCGCACATTCACTTCGTTCAGTGCCTGCGGCTTTCGAGCCATCCATAGGGGTCAACAGCAAACCCTCTTATTGTTTGCTTGATGCAGAGCCTTTCGCCTATATGAAACTTACGATGTCTAGCGTTGAATTGACTTTGAATATCATGGAGATCCTCGTCATCCCGCGGACCGTTTACCACTAAATTGTTTGTTGACAGAGTCAGCCAGTGTAAATTCCTATATCTTTAATTTCTGGTATTTCAAATTCTTTACTCTTTTTATAAATGCGACCTTATTTCCTCAGGTTAAGGTCTCAAGCAATTACCAACTGCCTGGATAGAGCTTGGCAATGACATGCTCCCCGACACAATTGTTGGGGGTATCAACATTACGCATTTTGATGTCCACAAATCTTTACCGGAGTACTCGCTGCAAGCGGCGGGGAATTAAACCCTGAAAGAGATAAAAAGGCAATACAATGCAAGCAATGGTAGCTTGGTTAACTTCTTCCTGTTATTCTTAGATGACGGTTTTCAAGTCCAAGTTCTTTAACTTTAGTTTTTGTTTTGGATTTCCTGTTCATACCAACCCCTGGTTACTAGCCCTCGTCACAACGGGTATACTTCATCAGTTCTTCCGCTGTTTTGTGCTTGATGACCAGCTTATCCCGGCCCACCGTTCCCTCGGGTATCTCAGTGACATCCGTGATTTTACTGTATACCGGCGGCAGCGGGTCGCGCCGCATCATCAGCTCCAGCGCCCTTTCCGCATTGTAGGGTATGATAGGTGTCTTTACACCATGCGGCTTAAACACCACCGCCGGTTTGGTCGTCTTACTCTCCGGCAGGTCTTCCAGGTCGCGTAATGTTCCATATCTTTCCTGCATGTCAGCCAGCGTCCCGAAATCCAGCGCCCTTGCCGAACAGGCTCCCACACAAATCGGTAAATCCCCCGCTTCTAGCCGGTCAATGCACATGTCGCACTTCTGCGCAATGTCTCCGATGTTATCGCTCTCAAAAACCGGCGCCCCGTACGGGCATTCTTCATAACAGTTGCGGCAGCCGGTGCATTTATTGGCGTCAATCAATACAGCCCCGTATTTCGGCTCTTTGCTAATCGCGGCCACTGGACAGGCCTCCATGCAGACCGGCTTTTCGCAATGGTAGCAGGGTATCCATTGGAAATGGATGCGCACCGTGGGAAATGCCCCTTTCTCATACTCATAGACCTTCAGGTACTTTAAGGGCCCGGGCGGCAATTGGTGCCAGTTCTTGCAGGCCACAGTACAATCCCGGCAGCCGGTACACCGGCTCTGGTCGAAGAAGAAAGCGTATTGTGTCATTTTGCACCTTCCCATTTTTCAATTTGCACCAGCGCCTTGCACGGCTGATGGTCAAGGATAGTCTCCGGCAAGTGCTCGTCGTAGTGTGTCATCAGGTTGGGCGCTCCTCTGGTATCAATCCCTTCCGGCATTAAAGCTGTTTTGGTTTTCCCCGGTAGGTACCAGACGCCGTGGAAAATATTCACCGTCCCCGGGACCACTTTGGAGGTAACGTAGGCCGGCATGATGATTTCCGCCTGGTCGTTATAGACCCGGACCAAATCATTATCTTTGATACCCCGGCCTTTGGCCTCGGCCACGCTAATCCAGACGGCATGGCGGTAGCAGTCCCGGTTGAGCAAAGGCTGATTATCTAAAAGGGTATGGATGCGGTAAAGCCCATGAGGAGAAGACATCAATAATGGATACTTTGCAGTGTCTTTACTGAAGTAGGTGGCCTTGCCGCCCTTGACCATCTCCGCCATTGGCGGCAGGTGTCCCCCGCCGTACCGTTTATTGGCATGGGTTTTAACTCCGGATGCTTTATCATTTTCCTGGAAGTTGGCACTTTCGGCCACTTCTTTGGAATAAAACTCAATCTTCCCTGACTCCGTCCCTTTGAAGGGGTTCTCGCCCCGTAAAACGGCATTCTTATAGGTGTAATAAGGGTCCTGGACTTCCCAGCGGAAGACCGGTTTCTTTTGGAATTCCTCCCAGCTCGGCGGGTGCAATGGGGCAATTTCTTTTCTTACCATCCACTTTTCATAGGCCTCACGGTGCAGGTTATCGATGGCTTCATCCCATTTATCATCGGGGACGTTCGCCATGCGGGGGCAGTATAATTCAGCAATGCCCAATCGTTTAGCAATCTGCATCCAGATCCAACCGCGGGGTTTGACTTCGCCCGGCGGGTCGACGCATTTCTGATTGAATACGAAATAATTGCCGTTCAGGTTTACCATTTCCTTGCGGAACAGGTCAGTCGAACGTTCTTTTTGAAAGGACATATCTCTGCCCTCAAAAGCTGCATGCATCTGGGGCAGGATGATATCCGCATATTTTGCGGTGGGGTTATCCAGGTGGTAGGAGAATACCACGCTGAAATCCAGCTTTTTCATGGCTTTGATATTAGTATTGACATCCGGGTGGGTCATAATCGGATTGGTCGTGAACAGAATCAACATTTTGATATTGGGGACAGGATTCCCGGGAGCATTGCCGATTACGCGATTGTATTCATACAAAGTCATTTCGCCTTTGTCCAGTTTTTCCCGCAGCACTATCGCCTCCGGCCATTTGAAATGGGCCGGTAACACCGGCGATTGATACACGGCCGACGCTTTCTGCCAGTCGACTACCGGCTTCGGGATGCTCGGCTCATGCTGGCCGAATTCGCAAGCCGTTTCCGCGGAAGCGGTGGCACCTGGAGTCATTGTATTACCGGTCAACGCCTGCAGATAGATGGCAGCCCGGATGCCGTTTTCGCCCCAGAGTTGACGTCCCAAAGAAAACGATACATTCAGGTTCACCGGTTTGCTACGCGCATAAAGCCGGGCAAATTCAGTGATTGTTTCCGCCGGCACCCCGCATATTGTTTCCGCCCACTGCGGGGATTTATCGATGCCGTCAGCCGCGCCCAGAACGTAATTTTTCCACTGCCGAAAGCCTTCCGGCTCAACCCATTTCTTGATGAACTCTTTATCACAGAGGTCTTCTTTAAACCAGACGTTGGCCATCGCAATCATCATCGCCACGTCGGTAGTCGGCCGGATTGGAATCCACTGGCTGGCCACCGTTTCGGCGGTCGGGGTATACCGCGGTTCTATGGAAATTACAGGAATTCCCCGCTCCCGGCCGCGCATCAATGTGTAGACGGCGTGATTGCTTAAGGTGGTTCCGGGATTGAATCCCCACAATACAATTAATTTGGCTTTCAGCAGGTTGCTTTCGTCCTGGCGCTCATCGACAGTTTGCCGTCCCAATACCCACCGTTCCGCTTCATCTACGCCCTGAAGGGAGTGTCCGCCCCAGTCTGCCACCCCCGCGCCGAACCAGGGACTAAGGACAAAACCGTCAGACCCGAAGTCGCCAATCGAAAGCGGCCCGAATTTCTCTTTGTAATAGTTCAGTTTACCGGCGATGGTGTCCAGGGCTTCATCCCACGATATCCGCTGCCATTTCCCTTCGCCTTTTTCACCCACCCGTTTCATCGGGTATATCACCCGGTTGGGGGCATTCAGGTTGCGGATGTGGGCGTATCCTTTAGTGCACGGGCGCGCTGCGATCATGCACTTATCAATCAATTCGTCCGGGAGATGCCCGTCCTCCCGCGCGATGCCGCGGTTAATCGTATCGTCCGGCTCCACGGCCCAAATCTTGCCGTTCCGGATGTGCACTTTAATCACGCACATGCTGAAGCAGTGGTCGTTACAGGTCGTATAACGGATAATCTCTCCGGGCTGTCGCTTATTGTCCATGTTTGTAATATCCATTCTTTCCCTTCTGGCTTTAGTCAAATTATAGCTCATCATATTACATTTAACATTAAGTTCCAAGCACCTTTTTCAATAAAAAGAAAACTTATTGGTACAGAGTAAGTGGGTGTGTTGTCTTTTAAATAACATCGAGGTTGCCCTTCTCCTAATGATGGGCTCTGGTCACTCGACACAACAACCAAATTATCACGAGTACAAAATATAAATTAAAAATTCATTGCTATGTAACGCTTGAATTCGATTGAATTTAAGAATAAAATATTACTGCAACAAACTTTCTGTCAACCGGAGAATTCAACCTTTACTAAAATGACCTTTGCAGAATCCTGATTAAACGATAAAAAATCGTCGGAGAAAATATGAAAAGGGCCTTTGTTGGCATTCCTGAAGGACAGATCCATTACAGATTTGAAGGGGAGGGGGAACCGCTCTTACTCCTTCATGCGGCAGTCACATCGTCTAATGAATACTCAAGGGTGATACCTCTTTTGTCTCAACATTATCGAGTTATCGCTATGGATTTTCTAGGCAACGGAGATTCAGACCCATCTCCATATCAATATCAGATGGTTGACTATGCAAGAACTGTTATTAGCTTTATGGACAGCTTGGGTATCAAAGGGTCATACATTTTGGGCAAAAATGCTGGAGCTAATGTGGCGGCGGAACTCGCCATAAACTGGCCAGAGCGTGTGAATAAATTAATATTGTCAGGTGTAGGATACTTTCCCGACGCAAGTGAAGGTATTGTTCTGAGGGGGCACCCCGATAAAAACTTCACAAGTCAGGTGGATATAAAGCCCGATGGTTCGCACTTAATGGAGTGGTGGCGACGGGCATCCTTCTGGGGAGCTCCAGTAGACATATTGGAGGAAAGACTACTTGAATATGTCAAGGCGGGTCCCAGAGGTGAAGAAATACACTGGGCATCGGGCGCGTATAACTTAAACCTTCGGCTGCCGCTTATTAATTGCCCGACATTGGTCCTCTCAGGAACCCTTGACCCATTCTATCCCGTGGTGGAAAAGATTAAGGAATTACTGCCCAACGGAAAACTCGCAGTCATTGAAAAAGGATCCATTTGGGTCACACGTGTTATGCCCAAAGAATACGCTGACGCAGTTCTCAGTTTTCTAAAAACGACTGACAAGTAGTTCAGTTTGCCGCCATCTAATTTAATTTTTGTTACCGAGTTACAATGCCGAAATGTCTTTTTCCGTGAATTATCCTATGCCAAGAGCTTAGGACGTCGGATCGCCCAAAAAGATTTACGGCGATTCATCCCTTCTGTTGAGACCGCAAAGTGTTCTCGCTTTTAATATGAAATGAACTAAATGCATGTTTCTTAACAAGCATTTTGAATATAAATTTTTAATCATTCTAAAGAGTTCATCTATGTCTGTAATGTGGGGCGGTCTTTGAGGCGGGATAAAACTTTGTTTTTGGAAAGTAAAAAGGGGATCGGTTTCGGTAAAACAGGCTCCCTTTTAGTATGCCATTAACAAAACTTTTGTAACCACATAGTAATACAAAATACATTTGCTCTCAGAATGAATTATTTATCGCCGACAAGGAGCGATTGTAATATTGGGACATATCTTGGATACGTTTCAGATCTTGCACCAATCAGAGGGACTACGGAAATTTTCATGTCCAGTAACAAAGAATGCTCCATTTCTGGAGCATTCTTCTAAAAGGATGTGACGATGTAGTAAACATCGTCAATTGAATTATAAATCTGTCTTTGTCCAATAATCAATAAGGAATAAATCAAATATTTACTTTGAAGATTCATTATTCTATTATAATTTATTCTGGGAAAACTTGAATTCAGCAAAGCAGAAACAGGTAAGCCCCATGTTTTATAGATTGCAACAGCCGATTGCATATTATCTTTATTCAGTTCCCACTCCCAAACAATGCTGGAGACCCTCTTATTAAAAGGCAAAATAAATTCGATAATTCCTACGTTTTATCTCCAACGTATTTCATGAATATTTCAACTTGACATGAATATGGCCAATTCTTTATTATATTAGCAAGATTTACTTTTCCAACCTTTTTCCCTTGTTCAATAAGTCCAGTTATCATTGCTGGACTTATTGAATTTTTCGGTCGAAATCTTCTTACCATGGTCCAACAATACCCTTTAGCCAGGTTATACTAATAGCGGAAGATTCTAATCCGAAGTGCGACAGTTTTAGATGGGAACGCCATGTCTCACTGTCGGGGCATTACAATAAGTATTGAAGAATATTAATATCCTTTCCAACGACAAGATCGTCGAGTTCAATGAACTGCAAGATTCTAAAAGAGTATCATAAACCGACACCGTGGCGTTGGCTCATAGGAAATGCGTCTGTTAAAAGTATAAAGACATTTCAAAGAAACTTGTGTAAAAATGGTCTAGCTTTCATTTATCAGACATATTGGCATGAAATGTGTACTTCTCAAAATCGTTAACTCTACACCACCAAAGCTGCTAGGAAAGTAAATTAATTTGCCTTCCTAGCAGCTTTCAGAAAGAGTTAAACCCTTTATAAAGATCTATCGCAGTTATTAATCGCCCATTGAAGTCTTCGTAGATTGGTCAATCCATATTCTGGAAATCATGGGCATTTTATCTTCGTACCCGGTCTCTATCTCCTGGTAGTAGTTCTTCATCCATGGCCAAAAATAATTATCGGCAGCTTGGTCCGCCATCGGTAACCAACCCGCATCATCAAGCATAGCAACTGCGAGCGCTTTTTCGTCTACTACCCTTTGACTGGGGTCAGCGTCTCGATCCATTGTCCACCACATGGTGTCAAAAATCTTATCATTAACATAAGTAGATCCAATGGCAGTTGACAATACGCGGTTCGATTCATTTATAAAATTAGAAGGCCCCATGTGAAAATACATAACATCGTAATTAAGGGCATCACCAGCATTTTCCAACACAGTTGGATCTACGGCGTTAATTGAGGCCTTGATGCCTACTTTAGCCCACTGATTGACAAGAAGTTGCGCCACGTCTTGTTGCGTAGCTTGGGTACTATCAATGTTTATTGTCAGACTAAACCCATTGGGATATCCTGCACTGCTCAACATCTGTTGCGCCTGAGTCGGATTATAAGTCCACATATTTTGAATGTTGGTGGGCATCTGATTCAGCGGAACGTATGCTATATCTCCTTGCATTATCGGCCAATCGAAAACTTTACCGCCAGGGTACGTAAGGTTTCCAATAGTTGTAAAGTCGGTTGCTTCAGTTAGAGCCTGCCGGACGGTTTTATTTTCAAGGTACTTGTTAGTTGCTCTATTAAGTGTGAACGAATCAACGCTGCCCGTTGTCCATGAAACATGTGTTATCCCTGTCGAATTCAGAGATGATTCATAGGTTGTTGGAACTGAGTAGTCCCAGTCTATTTTACCTGTGCGTAAAGCAGCGATCGCAGTAGTCTCATCGGGAATTTCAGGATATACAAGCGTGTCGATAAACGGCATTTTATATTGTTTACCGTTTATGGTAGTTGTCCCCCAGTAATTGGGGTTTCTAGTGTAGGTTGCGCCTGTTCCAGAAACAAAGTTGGTAATTGTAAATGGTCCGTCACTGACGGTGTTTTGCCAAGCTTCGGAACCACCTGATGCAGTAGTATTACCCCACTCGGGGCATATTGGATTTCCTGGGAAATACCCGTCCATTAAATAAAACTGCCAAATGGCATTGAACGTTGTAATATCAAGAACGACTGTGTAATTATCTGTAGCTGTGACTGATGAAACCCATGAATATACACCCGAAACAGTTGGTGCCGCAAATCCGCGGTTAAATGTGTAGGCCACGTCGGCGGCCGTAAGTTCCCTGGGCGCCATGTTATCTAGGGGATTACCCGACCACATAATTCCGTGTCTCACGTTAAAAGTGATAGTCATTGGGTTCGACGTTGTATTGACCGTCCAACCAGTTAGCACCTGACCAGTTAGATACTGCTCAGGAACATTTTGATCGATCTGAAATGCGTATGCGTCGTTGCCCCTGGGGCCATATTTCTCGATATCTCCCACAGCCAGCCAATCGACAAAAGGATTGTCCCAGATCGATCCAGTCCATGGCCTTTGGTTGAGTTGGGGGTCAAACCCCGCAGGATCTTGTGTATAATATTGATTGAGTACTGTGAGAGTTCCTCCATATTGTGGCGTATTGGCTGCTGTTGTAGTCACAGCGCTAGTTGTAACAGTCACGTTGGTTGTTGTAGCGCTAGTTTTAGTGCTGCTACAGGATGACGTTATTAAAGCAGTACCGACTAGACTAACAACTAAAATGAAAGCCAATCCCGAAAGTAGAAATTTGTTTTTCAATTCGCTTACTCCTTACCTTTTATACTCAGGTTAAATCGAGTTGGCACCTTGAATTATCTTTGCAGAATGTTTCGGTCACATGGTTCACCTCCCTTATAATTTATTAATATGTCAATCAGGAAGACCTTTCTCTTGATTGATGGAAATGATTTTTTTTGCCTCTGTTGGTTTCACTTTTTTCCCATATCGGCCGATGCCCCCTCGCAATCTGGGATCCAACAGGTCTCGTAATGCGTCTCCAAACATGTTTACGGAATAAATAGTAACCGCGAGAGCAAGTCCTGGCCACAAAGCCATCCACGGATCTATTAGCATGTATTTCTGAGCGCTACCACTCAACATCCCCCCCCAACTCGGTTGTGGCGGAGGGATACCAAACCCTAGAAAACTTAATCCGGCTTCATTTAGTATCATCGACGGGACTGTTAGAGAAAAAAGAATAATAATAGGAGCCATGATATTCGGTAAAATATGTTGAATTATTATTTTTCTGGTGGATGCGCCCAGCGCCACGGCGGAGTTTATATACATATTTTCTTTAATACTGATAACCAGACTTCTTATCATTCTTGTATTGCCAATTCCATTCGATATCCCTAAACAAAGGATAACTTGCCATAAACCTGGTCCAATCATTGATATGATAATCATTAGAAGCAATAAATTGGGGATACTTAACTCAGCGTCAACAAATCTCTGAAATATTAGGTCAAACGTCCCGCCTATATACGCACTTAGAACACCTAAAAAGGTGGAAATAGCAATTGAAATAAGAGTAGCCACTAATCCAACAATTACTGAGATGCGCGCCCCAAAAATAACCCGACTCAGCAAATCCCGTCCAAGGTTGTCAGTCCCTAATAAGAATCTTATAGAAGGGCCTTGCAGGGCACTAAGGGAGTGAACGTCATTCATGCCGTAAGGAGCCAAGAAGTTTGCAAAAATTCCAGTAAGCAAAAGAAGCAAAGTGATAACCGCGCCCACAGTGCCAAGTGGTTTTTCCTTTAGCATCCTTACTGCTAACTCAACCAATTTGGAAGGTTTCCTTTCTTTGGATACCTTTTTTAAAGTGTTGGCCGATTCATTATCTATGATATATTTCACCTCAATTATAATGAATTCGCGGATCTAAAAAGCCATAGGATACGTCAGTTAACAGATTAATAAAAACCAATACAAGCGAAATTATCAATACAACTGCCGTAACTAAGGGATAGTCTCTGTCAGTCGTAGCGTCTGTCAATAAGCGGCCCATACCTGGCAGACTAAATATGTTTTCAATAATAACAGCACCCCCAACTAAAACCGGTAATTGATACCCGATCATAGTAACTACCGGGATAAGCGCATTCTTCAGAGCGTGTCGCATTACGACTACTCTTTCCTTCAAACCTTTTGACCATGCTGTTCTGATGTAATCCTGTCTCAACACTTCTAGCATCATGGTACGCATTAACCTCATATTTGTTCCTGTGCCGCTCATGCCTAAGACGATAGCAGGAATTATAAACATTTTAAGATTACCAATAGGATTTACATTAAAGGGAATGTACATTACGGGTGGAGAATATCCCCACCATATAGAAGGATAAACAATTACCAATCTTCCCAGCCAAAAACTGGGAACAGCAATACATATAATCGCGAAACTACGAGCTAAATAATCGCCCCAAGTGTCTTGACGTAATGCGGAATATATGCCTATCGGCAATGCAATTATTTGGGTAACCAAAAATGCTAAAATCCCGAGTTCAAAAGTTACTGGCCACCTTTGTTTTATTTCATTTATCACAGGTGTGCCCGTCCACAAAGAATTCCCAAGGTTTCCATGCAAAACGAGATTGCCCAACCAACGCCAATACTGAATATAGATTGGGACGTCCAGTCCCAATTCATGCTTAATGCTTGCTACATTGGGGTGTGCCACCCCATAGCCCCCAGAAAATTCGGCAACCATCTTTTCTATAATACTTCCAGGGACAAGTCGGATTACTACAAATATTATGAGAGTAACAAAAAACACGGTGGGAATTGTTAGGAGTATTCTTCTGGTTATATAAGCTAACAAATGAATTTCCTCAAATTAGCTGGCACCAAATACTTAGTTAAAGCTAACAACAAAACATCGCCGCAAAATTTCATCATCAATTCTGCATCGATTTCGGTACAGAATTATTTAAATTAATGCGAGTATAGCATCCGATTTCTTCATTGTCAAATAAAATATTTCTACACTAATATCAAAGGAACTTAATAAATCAAAAAGACGGGAGGCTACGTCCTTCAAACTGACGTTCTCATTATATTTCTCAAAACCTTGATCCGAAAAAATGTTGACATATTCTATCACCAAATGGTAAAATGCGGCTTAATTTACGATATTCAATATTAAGTTGACGTAGGATATTATATTTAAATCTTTGTCTAAGAAAATTTGCTCAGGTAGACTTGTTTCATAATCTCTCTTGAATTAATTTTTTCAAAGAAGGAGACTAATTGTGATATTAGAAGAATTAGAATCTAAGTTAAAATTATTAACTGAAACCGTTGAGATACTCGAAGCAAGACAAACGGAGATGGAGGATATTGAGGCAATTAATAATCTACAGAATGCCTACGCCTATTACCTTGAACATTGGCAAGAAGATGAAATACTTGGGCTTTGGTCTCATAGCACTAATGTTTCTTTAGAGCTTAACGATGGTGGATTGTATAAGGGATGGGAAGGGGTTAAAAATACTTTCCGTTTCTCAGATCATTACACAGCTTATTCGAAAGAGAAAAAACCCCCACCGGAATATCTCCACATAATGATGCCAAATGCGGGCATTGTCCATTTGAACCCTGACGGCAAGACAGCGAAAGGAAGGTGGTATGGTTTCTTCCTTGGGGCACTGCCTAGGGGAGGGAAACTTCGAGCATTAATAGGTTGCGGGATATGGGAAAATGAATTCGTGAAAGAGGATGGAATCTGGAAGTTCAAAAAACTCTTTTGGAATGATATTTTTAGCAGCCCTTTGGACGAGGGATGGGTAAAGACCCCTTGGATTCCAAATCCCCCAGCCAAACATCAATACACAGCAGATGTTCCGCCGAGCTCTGGGTATCATTTCGCTCCTTATCCATCGGGATATATCTTCCCTTATCACTATAAGAATCCCGTCACTGGGAAATAGTTTCAACCAAAAAGGTAAATATTGATTTTAATTGCACTTTTGTTGAAATAACAAATAATACCAATTTAGTCACATTTAAAGTTTTAACAACGATGACGCTGTATATTTATTTAGGCAAATAGTATGATGCCGTAGTGGTATCATGCTTGCACCTTTGGCAGATTCAATCAATGCTTTGGATAATGGCATATCAAAGCCCCTGTAATCCAGCATCGGGTGTCCACTCTGTAGCGAGTTCCAAAGTTTTGGCGGAAGGTATTTTTCCCTATTCTACCCCCTTGTTTTGAAAGTTTTAGAACAATCTATTTTTTCTTCAACTGTTTGTTTTTCGCCAGCCGTTGTGAGGGATCATGGTAGGCAGTGACATAGTCTAAATCGACCTGTTCTTCCCGCCTGAAACCTTTACCTTCGCAACGTTCGTAGGGATAGGGATGTAGCTTGGAGTACAGGCGTTGAAAACGCACGCCGGCCGCTCTGGGGTCGGGCGGGAAAGCTACGTCGGTTAAATTCTTAGCATCGACCGGGACAAGTTTATACTTCCTTGTGCCCAATCCATTGATTTCACCTACATTCAGTTGGGTTTCTTCACCTAAGCCTGGCCAACCAGCAGAACAAGCTTCAAATTTTCGGGCACCACATTCCAAGACATGCTTTTCTTCGGCCTTGGACCCCTGAATCCCTGATGCCTCGCGGGCTTTGTCCACACAAGCTTTATCAATAGCGACCGGGTCGTAACCGGCAAATACACCGAGGTCGGGGACAATTGAGACATCGGCAAAAGGCGTACAATCGCAAAGGGCCGCAATATCTATAGCTAGGTTGATAAAGGCGACCTTATCTTTACCGACAGCCTTGATAGCACCTAGGCATCCATCGGCGATAGCTGCATCGGTAGCCTTCAAGTTTTCGCCAATTAACTCGACGATACCTCGAGAGAACATCGGATTGGCGCATGACATACAGTTGGTACATTTTTCTCTTTCCCATGCAATGGTGTCATCAATAATATGGATAAGGCCAAAAGGACAACACTCCTCAAGCTCCCGCCAATTTTTGTCATTCTTCTTACCTGTAAATTTTTCGGGATGATAAATACAAGCACCAAAGCCATATTTAGGATGACCACCCATATGGACATTGAACTTACCTCGGCGGGATTGAGCGCCAATACCCAGATTCTTGATGGCACCGCCGATAACTCCGGTGCCATGACCTTTGAAATGAGAAAGTGTGATCAAAACATCAGCAGCGGCAATGGCCTCAGCGATAAAAGCCTCTTTAAGCAGATAACCTTCCGGTAGGTCGACACGGTAATCATCTGTGCCCATAAAGCCATCGGCGACAATGAATGGGCAGCCTAACGTGGCGGAATTATATCCATTTCTCTCGGCCGTTACCATTAAATCTAAGCCGGTGGAGCGACTGGGATAAAGTGAATAGGGGAGAGTGACAGTATCGCACACGAAGGGACGGCCACCGAGACTCTTGACTTTATCGGCGATGGTGCGGGCATAAACGGGGCGTAGATAGGCTGTATTATTCCACTCGCCACAGTGAAGTTTGATGGCAACAACATCTCCCGGCTTGACGAGTTTTTCAAAACCGGCAGCGTCAAAAACGGCGACCATTTTAGCGACCAGGCTGGTTTGCGGTGAAAAGCTTCGAGCATCCATGAAATATACCTTAGAAACCATATTACACACTCCTCAAAGTATTTTCAGGCTAGATCCTGCTTAGTTTCAAATTGCGATCTCATTTCAGCAACATATTACGAAAAAGATTATGGATATTGCATCACTACCCGACGGCCCCTTCCCATTTTTCAATTTGTACGAGTGCCTTACATGGCTCATGATCAAGTATAGTCTCAGATGACGGTTGCTCATCATAATGCGTCATTAAGTTGGCAGCGCCCCTGGTATCTATCCCTTCAGGCATCAATACCGTCTTTGTTTTTCCGGGTGTGTACCAACCTCCGTGAAAGATGTTGACGGTACCGGGTACAACCTTGGAAGTAACATATGCGGGCATAATAATTTCTGCGTGGTCGTTATAAACCCTGACAAGATCGTTATCTTTGATCCCCCTTGCTTTGGCCTCAGCGACACTAACCCAGACCGCATGTCGATAGCAGTCTTGATTCAACAAAGGTTGGTTATCTAATAATGTGTGAATGCGATATAGACCATGGGGTGACGACATCAAAAGTGGATATTTGCCAACATCATTACTATAAAAAGTGGCTTTCCCTCCCATATTCATCTTTGCGATTGGTGGCAGATTTCCGCCACCGTACCGTCCATTCGCAACCCGTCTGCTGCTCCCATATGAATTGCCCGTTTCATGGCTTTTAGAGGACACCTTTTGGGAACCCGCTGCCAGTTCTTTGGAGAAAAACTCTATTTTCCCTGATTCCGTCGCTTTAAATGGATTTTCACCGCGGTCAATATCATTTTTATAAGTATAATTCGGTTCATCGATCTGCCACCGGAAAACAGGCTTCTTTTGAAATTCCTCCCATGTTGGTGGACTTAAAGGTGTTATTTTTTCACTTAATGCCCATTTCTCATAAGCTGCGCGATGCAGGTTTTCTATTGTCTCATCCCATTTGTCATCAGGGATATTGGCAAGGCACGGACTATATTGTTCCCCAATCCCAAGACGTTTAGCAATTTGTAACCAAATCCAACCCGCCGGTTTGACTTCACCCGGTGGGTCGACGCACTTTTGTTTGTACATGAAATAATTTCCGTTCAAGTTAGTGTGGTCAGAGACAAACAAATCTCGCATTCCGCCGCCCATTCCGAACCACGCATCTCTACCTTCAAAGGCTTTGTGCATTTGAGGTAAAACTATATCGGCGTATCTCGCACTGGGATTATCAAGGTGATAGGAGAATACCACAATGAATTCAAGTTTCTTAAAAGCTTTTATATTGGTATTCACATCGGGGTGGGTCATCAATGGGTTAGAACCGGATAAAATAATTATTTTGATGTTGGGGGGTGGATTTTCCGGAGTATTGCCAATGGTCCGGTTATATTCTTCTACGCTGATTTCGTTTTTGTCTAGTTTTTCCCGTAACACAATAGCTTCCGGCCATTTAAAATGAGCAAGAAGAATCGGCGACTCGTATATCCCTGGGGCTCTATTCCAGTCTACGATTGGCTTGGGAACAAGCGGCTCATGTAATCCGAAATAAGTTGCCGTTTCAGCTGAAGCCGTCCCACCCGGGGTTAGAGTATTTCCAGTAAGAGCCTGTAAGTACATTGCAGCTCTAATCCCGTTCTCTCCCCAGAACTGACGACCTAATGTCCAGGCTGTGTTCAGATTCACCGGCTTGCTTCGGGCATACAACCTGGCAAATTCTAAAATCGTGTCTGCTGGAACCCCGCATATTTTCTCAGCCCATTGGGGTGTTTTATCTACACCATCGCTCTCACCCAATACGTGTGCTTTCCATTGACTCAAACCTTTTGGCTCGACCCACTTATTGACGAAATTCTTGTCACAAAGGTCTTCCTTGAACCATACATTGGCCATCGCTATCATCATTGATACATCAGTGGTTGGACGGATTGGAATCCATTGACTGGCAACTGTTTCAGCGGTTGGCGTATATCGAGGCTCGATCGATATTATCGGGATGCCCCGCTCTCGCGCTCTCAACATAGTGTAAACGGCATGGTTGCTCAAAGTTGTTGCAACATTAAATCCCCACAATACAATTAGTTTAGATTTTAGAAGGTTACTTTCATCCTGTCGATCTCCATGACTATCACTGCCTAAAACCCATCTTTCGGGCTCAGCAACGCCGTTCCTCGAGTGAATACCCCAATCCGCTACCCCTGCGCCAAACCATTTGCTGAGCGGAAAATCGTTCCAATCGTCGCCAATCGAATACGGACCGTATTTCTCCTTCATTTCTTTGAGTTTATCGGCGATAGTATCAAGCGCTTCATCCCAAGAGACCCGCTCCCATTTCCCTTCACCCCTTTCACCAACGCGTTTCATGGGATAAAGCACTCTGTTAGGGGCATTTATATTGCGGATGTGGGTATATCCTCTACTACAAGGCCGTGCGGCAATCATACATTTATCAATCAATTCGGTTGGCAGGTATCCGTCCTCTCTTGCAATGCCTTTGTTGATTGTGTCGTCTGGCTCAATTGACCAAATCTTTCCGTTTCTGATATGAACCTTGATAACACACATGCTGAAACAATGTTCACTGCAGGTGGTATATCGGATGATATCGCCGATCGGATGGTTGCTATAAGGTTTTTCCTTATTCATCTTCTACGTTCATCTTTAAACAAAAATATCTAACTAACTGAAATACCCAATTTCTGGTTTGGGTGGATAATGTCGGAATTACGCCGTTCTTACAACTGATTATATTCTCAACTATATCGTTCAATCAAGACACCGTCTAAACTAGATATATAATTGGGATGAAAAACCAGGCACCGTAATGGTTTGAACCATTTGAACATAACGCATTAAAACTCCTAAATTGAAAGGGCCCACCTTTGTTATGAGATTGGTCGGGGTATTAAATAAGCAACAATAAATAAATATTTTATTTTTACCCATCGTATATACAATATACGTATACGCATTTGTTTTCCACGCAAATGCAATTTCATAAGCGATATTCTGCTTTACCGGTTATATCAGGCATAATTTTGTTTTTGGCACTAAAAAAGGATAATATTAATAGACGACTGATACTCATCGCCAACATATTTATAATTCAATATTTCCAGCAATTCTAGCTATCATTATGTCGACATTAATGATGGGGGAATTTTATTTTGAATCATGAAAGGAGACCGATTGTGTCGTGAGGAACCTTGATGAAATAGCTACAACAAATAGCAAGCTTTACTCGCGGATATTGATAAGCAGAGTAAGGGATTTGATGCTTGATATTCGTCAAACAGAGTTAGCCCCGTATGATATTTCACCAAGGCAGGCTTTCATCTTGGAGATTCTTTTTAAGCTAGGCCATAGCGCTACGCTTACTCAATTAGCCAAACATAACGAAAGAGAAGCAAATACAATTTCGGTGCAAATGACCAAAATGGAAAAAGAAGGGCTGGTAAGAAAAATAAGAAAATCCGCAAAGTCCACTCTTCTGACATATGAATTAACAAAGAAAGGACTGGAGATCTATCAACAAACTAAAAAACAAACATCCGAAAAAGTCATAATGTCAGCATTGTCCGAACAAGAACGTCAAATAGTTATGGCATTTTTAATCAAAATATTGACCAAAGCCGAAAAGTATCGTGAAGTTCAACTGGAAAAATATCGTTCATTGAGGTGATTCTTGAACAATAATATGATTTCGGTCAATCTGGAGGATTTTTAGTGAAAGCGGCGGTGGTTACAGGAAGAAGACGGTTTGAAATTAGAGAAATACCAACACCTCAAGTTGGCCCCGGAACGATATTGCTCAAGGTGAAATTGTGCGCGATTTGCGGCACGGACCTCGAGTTCGTCGACAATCCGCGACTGAATGATAACAGCAACCTAAAATCAGTTGATGGTGGGATTGTTTTGGGACACGAATGGGTAGGCGAGGTTGTGGAGATTGGTAAAGGTGTCATTGGATGATCACTGGGAGAACGGGCGGTAGATTTAAGAGGCGGGTGTGGACAATGCTATTGGTGTCGACATGGGTTACGGCATTTATGCGTTGGGGCTGAGGCTAGCCAACTGCAGACTGAAGGGGATGCCAGCGCATCAAACACTGGAGCTATGGCGGAATATATTTTAAGATCCGCAAAGGGAATGAAAGGCATCATGAAAGTACCGGACAGTGTTTCCGATGAAGAAGCTGCTTTAACGGAACCTCTAAATGTGGGTCTGGCTCCGGTATACGAATCCTGAAT
>Ga0182027_10006263_pt1 | contig 17885 bp, 12 predicted proteins | sample 712E1DmetaG_FD_121300 | JGI IMG/M metagenome (GOLD analysis project Ga0182027, IMG submission 121300) | Permafrost microbial communities from Stordalen Mire, Sweden - 712E1D metaG (Illumina Assembly) | ecosystem: Environmental > Terrestrial > Soil > Wetlands > Permafrost | place: Sweden... | reverse complement strand
TCGCGTGAAACATCCGATTTCCTCCCGTAGGGGCGCAGGCTTGCTGCGCCCTTTCTTGAGGGCGCGACAAGATCGCGCCCCTACGACGAAGGAATACGCGTCGACGTGTCCGAGAATGAATCCACCCTGCACCGAACGGGGCGCCTTTTCACGAGCGAGATCATGGTCCGACTGCTTGGGTTCGGATAAGTGCTCAGATCTTTTTCTCGCCGGACGGTGGCGGTTGAAGGGGCAGATTCAGGGTGAAGGTGGCCCCGTGTCCGAGGCCGTCGCTGTGCACGGTAAGCGCGCCGCCCAGTTCTTTGGCCGCCAGCGCTGCGCTATGCAGTCCGAAGCCGTGACCACTCTTCCGCGTGGTGAAACCTTGGGAAAAGATCAGGGGAAGATTTTCTGGTGGGATTCCCACACCGGTGTCTTCGACTTCAATGATGACCCCGTTGGGACCGCTCGCCTTGATTCGGATCGTCACCCGCTTGTCAGGCAGGTTGGTCGCGTCGCAGGCATACTTGGAATTGTGGATGAGATTCACCAGGATCTGCAGGACCCTGTGCTTGTCCACCAACACTGGAGGCAGTTGCTCGAAGTCCCGCTCCAGCGTGATCCCATGGCGCGCATAGGCACCGCCGTGAATCTTGATGGCGTCTTCGACCAGGTCCGCCAAAGCCACGATTTCTACGACGCCCGAAACACGTGCGTAGTTCTGCTGCATCGCCACGATCTCCTTGATGTGGTCGACGTTCAGGATCAGCCCGCTCAGCTCCTTGTTCACTTCTGTCTGCTCTTGCTCCAAGTGGGCAGCCAGCTGTTCCAAGTAGGCCGGAACCGTGCGCCCGCGCGTATCCTCCGTGAAGAATCGTGCCAGTCCGTCGCCCTGTTCTTTCAACAATCGCGCGAGCCGGGCCACGCTGTTGATTTTTGACGAACGCAATCGTTCAGCCACCAGCCCGGCCGATACGTTGACGCTGTTGAGGACGTTGCCCACGTTGTGCAAGACACCGGTCGCCACTTCTGCCATGCCAGCCTCGTGCGAGGCCGTGACCAGCTGCTTGTGCACGCGTTCCACCTCCTGCTCGGCCCGCTGGCGCTCGGCGATCTCTCGTTTCAAATCTGAGTTCGACTTCGACAATTCCGCGGTGCGGTCGGCAACGCGGTTCTCGAGCTCCGCGTTGAGCTTGCGGTAGCGCTCCTCGCTCGCGGCCAGTGCGGCGGTCTTTTCTGTGATTTCTTCCACCTGTCGGCCGAGTTGCGCATTGGTGGCGTTGAGCTCGCCGGTGCGCTCGGCGACAAGACGTTCGAGGCGGGCCATTTCGCGGCGCTCCAAGTAAGAGGACAACCAGGCGATTGACAGCACCAGGCCGATTGCTGCGATCACGTAGATCGCCCACGCCAGCTTGGTCCGAAACCACGGAGGCCGGATGGTAAACGCAAGGCTGGCTTCTTCTCCCGGTTTCCCGGCGGTTACTGGCCGCACATGGAAGACATAGCTGCCCTCCTTCAGGCGGTTGAACGATGCCGAGCCCACCGCGCCCGCCGACACCCAGCGATCCGTGGCGCCTTCGAGCATGACTTCGAAAGTGACCGGCGGGCCAAATGGGTTGGAGACCGTGGCGAACCTCATCAGGAGCGAGTTGTCAGAAAATGGGAGAGGCTTAAGCTCGGTGCCCGGCGTGAAGAAATGGCGGTCGCTCGCCGTCAGCTGCACGGAAGTGATCTGTGCCCGCAGGGTGGGCTGGGGAGGGCTTGGCGTGTGTGGATCGAAGCGAACCAGATGCTCGCGGTTCTCCATCCAGATGATGCCGTCCGACTCCATTGTGAACTCGATGGGCTGGAAACTCAGCGGCAGAGTCCCGACGAGTGGGTTCTCGCCTGCCTTGTTGGCATCTAAGAAACGGGCGGTGCCGTGAACGGAAAACCAGAGACGGCCCGACGCGTCCCTCGCCGGCCGTCCCGCGCAATCTGCGAGGAGCGGAAGGCGATGAATCAACTCCCGGTCCTCTACGAACCGCTGGGTGCGCGCGTCGAAACGCTGAACACCGAGCGACGTTGTGCAGCGGACATCTCCATCGAGGACGAAAACGTTGATCCATCCGTCGCCCAGTCCGTCTTTTTTGCCGAAGAATCTGACGTTCGGTTCTCCCTCTCCGAATTCGACCCGGCCGATCCGATTGGTGCCCAGTTCGAGCCAGACGGCGCCTGTGGAGTCGTCCAAGGCGTTGTACACCTCACCAAGGCCTTTGGCGGGAATGCGCTGCACGGCGTATCGCCCTGCTGATTCCTGCACCCATCCCACCTCATCGCGCGCAACAAAAAAGAATCGTCCGTGCGAATTCGCGCGACCGATTCCCAGCCGTGCATTGGTTATTCCTGTCGCGATCTGCTGCCAGTCGTTGCCGTTGCGGACGAAGATGCCCTCGTCATTGGTGGCGAACAGCCGGTCCTTCACCTCGGCGATCGCCCAGAGAAACCTTCCTGGGGGGGAATCTTGTTCGAAATGTTCCAGGCATCCATCTGAGTTATAAATACCGCGCGTCAGCCGCCCGTCTGCCATGACCCACAATTCGCCCTGGTGCCGCAGGGGTTTTGCATAGTTCATGAGACTGGGGAGAAGCGATTCGAAATTCGAGATCGGCGACGGGAATTGAACGCAGGCTACGGTGTTCTCGAGCAACGCCCATAGCACGCCGTTGTGGGAGTAGACGAGCTTGCGCGCCCGCGCGAGGCGGTGGTCGAGCGTGCGGTCGAGGATCTGGACGATACGCCCTCCGGGTTTAAAAAAGACGATTCCCGTCGTGTCCACGGCCGCGGCATAAAGATCGGGCGTAACCCTGCAGATGTCATTGATATGACTTCCTAACCCAAGGATCTTCGGAATGACGACTTCGCCGAACGATTTGCCGTCAAAGGCCCGGATGCCGGTGCCTGTCGTGCCCACGATCAGCTGATCCGGTCCATAGTTAGAGCTGCAGGTGACGGTTTCACTCGCCAAGGCGTCGGGCGAAGAAACGAGTTTCGCGTCACCTCCGAAATGAAGTTGGTAAAGCGCGCCAGAGGATCCGTCGCTTGCGAACCGCTCGTCGCCAACGGCAAAGATATGTTCAACCGCGGCGGACAGCCCGCATTTTCGGACCTCTTGCCCGGGTCGCCAGGCGAGGATCGCGCCGCCTCCCGAGCGCCATAACCAGGTGTCGGCAAACTGGGTGGCACGAGAATACGGATCGCCGTCGGGAACCCGGAGAACAGGCACGAATCGCCAGCGGGCGTCTTCCCCCAGGTCGATCCGTGCAATGGCGCTACTGATGCCGGCGTAGATGTGACCGTCATCGTCCACGGCCACCTGGGCGTAGATATACGCGGTTTGACCAGCGGCCTGTTGAAAGGTCTCCCAACGCCCGCCATCTCCGATCGCGATCTCGCGTTGCGAAACAGCTAGAACTCGGCCGTCCGGAAGCAGGTGCAGGTCTGTGGGGGCCGTGGTGAAGCCGAGCGAGTCAGGGCCGTAGACAACGAACGCCGGCACGCCGGCCTCGACCACGCCCGGCGGTGCAGCAGGCATGATGTCGCTTTCTGCGCGTGCGATCAACCCGCTGATGACTATTGCGACCGCGAGAGAGAAGACGTGCCGCGGGCGCCGCCAGACAGCGAGGGCGTCGCGTCCGCAGTAGGATATCGATTGGGGCATGGTTGGCCGGTGTCAGGTACTTCGGTCGATTCAGACCAGGCTTGAGGGGTAACGCGCAGGGCAGGCGTCGCGTGGGAACGTCTGGGGCCATTCCGGACCAGGCAATTGAACCGTTGCGGTCATTGCGAGGAGCGTCAGCGACGAAGCAATCCAGGCAGCTGGATCGCCACGGCCGGCGCAGCGCAGGCCTCGCGATGACAGGTGAAAACAGAAACGCGGGTGCCGCAATGCCCTGTGAAAATAGAAGCGAGGGTCTCGCCGATTAACCGGGCACACTGCTGTCATTGCGAGGAGCGTTAGCGACGAAGCAATCCAGGCAGCTTAGCGCGGGTGAAAACGCCGTATTGCTTTGGTTTCGGGAATACGCGACGAACGAGAACCATGCATGGCGTGTTCTATACCTACATATTGGCCAATCAACGCCATGGAACAGTCTATGTCGGCATCACCAACGATATTGCGCGGCGGGTTTGGGAACATAAGAGCAAGTTGATTGCCGGGTTTACCAGGCAATACCACGTCGACCGGTTGGTCTATTTCGAGGTGTTTCGGGATGCCTTGAGCGCAATCGCACGCGAGAAGCAGCTGAAGGCGGGATCGCGGGCGCGGAAGCTGGCACTGATCGAAGCGAGCAATCCTGGGTGGAGCGATCTGAGTGAGGGCTGGTATGGCCAGGATACAGGTCTTGCCGCGATGACAGGTGAGAATAGCAGCGCAGGACTCGCGATGACAGGGCACACTGTTGTCATTGCGAGGAGCGTCAGCGACGAAGCAATCCAGGCGGCTGGATCGCCACGGCCCGCGCAGCGTGGTCCTCGCGATGACCCGGGAGAATTGCAGCGCGGGTCTCGCGATGAACCGTGATTCGGCCCACCCCGCTCCTATGGTACCAGCACGATCTTCCCGCAGGCGGGGCCTGCGATGATCTCGCGATGGGCGCGCGCGGCCTCGACCAGCGGCAGTGCCCGGTCGACGATCGGACGCAATGTTCCGTTGCGCAGCCCGGCGCCAATCGCTGCATGCGCTTGTACGTACTGCTCGGGCGTGCCGCCGGTCATGCCCAGGATTGCGCCCTGTGCCCGCATGAGCAAACGCGGATTGATCTGAACTTCGCCCCGGCTGCCCACGACGACAACGCATCCGTCCTGACCGAGGATGGCCAGATCCTTGCCGAGATTGACGTTGGCCAGCATCTCGACGACGACGTCGACGCCGCGGTGCCCGGTGAGCTTCATTAGCTGTTCGAGATAGTCTGGATCCTTGTGGTCAAATACGTGGGCCGCGCCTTGTTCCCGGACCATTTGGCGGCCCCGGTCCGTGCCGCCCGTGCCCAGCACCGTCAAACCGGCCGCGGCCGCGAATTGTACCGTGGCAAGGCCCACCGCGCCCGACGCGCCATGCACCAGCACTGTCTGGCCGGCATGCGCGTGGGCGCGAAGAAAGAGTGCGCGATAGGCGGTCGCATACGGGATATGCAGGCCCGCGCCCTGCGCAAAGGACACGTTCTCCGGCAGCGGATAGACCTGCTCGGCGTTGCACAGCGCCAGCTGCGCGTAGGCACCGCTGATCGTTCCCGCAGTGTACACGCGCTCGCCTATCTTGAAACGCGTCACGTGTTCGCCGACCGCCGCGACGATTCCCGCGGCGTCGCCGCCGGGCGTGTAGGGAAGGGGAGGCTTGAGGGCGTAGGTCCCCGCCCGGATGTAGGTCTCGACCGGATTCACGCCAGTGGCATGAATGCGCACGACGATCTGGCCCGGACCTGGCCGGGGATCGGCAACGTCCTCCAGGTGCATGACCTCGGGCGGACCGAACTCGTGTAGGCGAATTGCTTTCATGACTGTTGCTCCTGCCAGATTTCGGCGAGGTGTATCAGGGTTTCCGCGGACTTTTTCATATCTTGCAGGCTGACCCATTCGCGCTGGCTGTGCACCTCGCGCATACCGCAAAAAACGTTTGGGCACGGCAAACCGCGGGCGGTTAGGTTCGAGCCGTCCGTCCCGCCGCGGATCGCCATGGACATCGGGGTAAGCCCGGTGCGCCGGACGGCTTCGCGGGCCAGTTCCACCGGCCGCATATCCTTCTCCAGCCAGTAGCGCATGTTCCGGTATTGCTCTGAAAACGTCAGGGAGAACACGGCGCGCGGCTCGACGATGCGCAGCCCAGCCACGACTTGCTCGACTGCCGCCCGCTTGGCGGCGAGCCCGGCGAGTTCGAAGTCCCTCAGGATCAGTCGCACGGTGCAGCGATCGGCGTTGCCTTCCACTTCGACGGGATGAATAAAGCCGTCGCGCCCAGCGGTGCGTTCGGGCGAGATTTCCGCCGGCAGCGCCGAGAGAAAGCTGCCCGCCAGACGGAGCGCGTTGACCATGACGCCCTTGGCCCAGCCTGGATGAATGGAGATGCCTCGTATCTCCAGAACCGCGGCGTCGGCAGAAAAGGTCTCGTAATCGATCTCGCCGAGATCCTCGCCGTCGAGTGTGTAGGCGACGTCAGCGGCCAGTTCGTCGAGATTCAATTTGCTCATTCCCCGCGCGATCTCTTCGTCTGGATTAAAGCACACGCGGATGGTCCCGTGCGGAACCTCAGGATGGCCAAGCAGGTGACGGACGGCGCTCATCACCACCGCCACGCCGGCCTTGTCGTCGGCGCCAAGCAGGGTGGCGCCGCTGGCCGTGATGAGGTCATGGCCGACCTTTTCGCGCAGATGGGGTGTCGTGTCGACCGTGAGCTGCTGGGTTGGGTCGTCTGGCAGCGTGATCGGTTTGCCGTTGTACTTGCGGTGGACGATCGGTTTCGCGCCACCGGGCAGCTCGGTTGCGGTGTCGACATGCGCGAACCAGGCGAGTCGGGGCGCCCCGGCGTTCTTCGATGTGGCGGGAATCGTGGCCAGCAAATAGCCTTCCGCGGTCAGGCGCACGTCGGTTGCCCCGAGTCCCTTCAGCTCGGCCTCGAGCAATCGAAGCAACTCCCATTGTCCCGGCGTACTCGGAGATGTGTCGGAATGCGGATCGCTCCGGGTGTCCAGTCGGACGTAGCGACAGAACCGATCCAGCATGTCCTCAACGTCGATGGAATGAATCATGGCGACCATTGTCATGGCGGAATCCCGAAACCGCAAAGCGAAAGCCGTCATACGTAAGCCCCAGGACTTTCTGTTTTGGCACGCCAAACCCTGGCCACTTTTTTGGTCCGATCGGACCAAAATCTTGGCACGTTCCTCGTGATCATCATCGATATTCAGCACCAAAACAGAAGGCCGTGCGGGGGCCACCGGATTTTCCGATGCTCCTTTCAATCGCAAGGAAACGGGATACGATTTGAGGTGGTATGAAAGTCCTCCTGCTCTATCCGGAATTTCCCGACACTTTCTGGAGCTTCAAATACGCTCTGAAATTCATCCGCAAGAAGGCGGCGTTTCCGCCGCTTGGATTGCTCACGGTTGCCGCGATGCTTCCGCCCGAGTGGGAAAAGCGTCTGGTGGATGTCAATGTCCGGAAGCTGGCCGATCGCGACATCGGCTGGGCGGATGTAGTTTTCGTCAGCGCCATGATCGCCCAGCGTGCATCGGCGCAGGGGCTCATCGCCCGCTGCCGGGCCGCGGGCAAGAGGATCGTGGCCGGTGGCCCCCTCTTTACCAGCGAACACAGCCAGTTTCCGGATGTGGATCATTTCGTGTTGAACGAAGCCGAGCTTACGCTGCCGCCATTTCTCCGCGATCTGGCGGCCGGAGACGCAAAGCCGCTCTATACCACCGCTGAATTTCCCGATGTGCGCACGGCGCCGGTGCCCCTCTGGCACCTCGCCGATCTCCGTCGGTATGCCTCGATGAGCGTGCAATATTCGCGCGGCTGTCCGTTCGACTGCGAATTCTGCGACGTCACAGCCAAGTTCGGCCACGTGCCACGCACGAAATCAGCCGCCCAGGTCATCGCGGAACTCGATGCATTGTGCGCCCACGGATGGACCGGTCAGGTGTTTTTCGTGGATGACAACTTCATTGGCAACAAACGCACGCTCCGGACGGAGTTGCTGCCCCGATTGATCGAGTGGCAGAAAGCGCACGGCCACCGGCTGACGTTCTACACTGAGGCGTCCATCAACCTTGCTGACGACGAGCAGCTCCTTTGCCAGCTGGTCGAGGCCGGGTTCGACACCGTGTTCATCGGCATCGAGACCCCCGATGCCGCCGGTTTGGTTGAATGTAACAAGCGTCAGAATCAACAGCGCGACCTGGTTGCGGACGTGAAGCGCATCCAACGTGCGGGCCTGCAGGTGCAGGGCGGTTTCATTGTGGGTTTTGACAGCGACAATGCGACGATCTTCCGGCGCCAGCTCGAGTTCATTCAGAAGAGCGGGATTGTCACTGCGATGGTCGGCCTGCTCAACGCCCTCCCGGATACGAAGCTTTACGCGCGCTTGAAAAAAGAAGGACGCCTCGTTGGTCAGTCCAGCGGCAACAACGTCGACGGCACAACGAATTTTGTGCCGCGCATGAACGTCGACGAACTTCGGGCAGGCTACCGCCGGCTGATGGAGAATATTTATGCGCCGCGACCGTATTACCGGCGGGTGCGCACGTTCCTGCGCGAGTTCAAGCAGCCGAAGTTTTCGATCACGATGAACCCGGGCCTCTGGATGGCGTTTGTCCGTTCGAGCGTGCGCCTCGGCATTTTCGGACGCGAACGCATCGAGTACTGGCGGTTGCTCGCGTGGACGTGCGTGCGCCGTCCGGCCTCGTTCCAGGTTGCGGTGACGCTTGCGATCTACGGGCACCATTTTCGCAGGTGCTGCGCGGCACTCAGCGCCTGAATCGGTCCTGCGTTTAACTCCGATATTGTGTGGTCAGTGGAGGGCTCTGCTCTGTCAGCGCCGTTCGGGGTTGGCCGCCGATTCCTTTCCGATCCGAATCTCGTTGGGCTCCCACAATTCGATGGGATTCCCTTCCGGGTCATGAAGTCGGGCAAACCTTCCGTTGGGATATCTCTCAGTGTCGACCACCACGTCGATCCGTTCGGCCTTCAGCCGGCCCTGTTAATTTGGCCGACTGGAGCGGTTTTTCAACCCAGTGCAGTCCATCGCCCCGGTTTGTCCGCCACGGTCTATTGACTCTGGTGTTCCACCTCCTGCGCAAGTTTGTGATACGGTCGTATCACCCAAATGGCTGGGAGCGCGTAAACCTCGTTGATCCTAGATTCCGCAGTTGAGGCGGAATCCGCTCGCCGTTTCGACAGACTCATCCGTTCGACAGGCTCAGGATGACCCTGAGTCGAATGGGTCAAGGCCCCGAGCGTGTCGAGGGGCTCACGCTCGCAGCTACGAGGAGCGGAAGCCTCAACTGCGGAATCTAGGTTGATGGCGTTTTGGCGAGGGGCCCTGGCCAATCGGAAGCCGGCGATCCTTGACGGGGGCGCGAGGGGAAGCAGGATATTGTCCGGAAGAACGATCCATTAAATGCAAGCTAAGGACAAAATCCCAACCGAGGGAGGTGCGTCGCTGGCGCAGAATCCGTTTGCCGGACTGAGCAGCGCCGGATTGCCATCCGCCCCAATCGGATGTCCGGTGGAGACCAAGGCTGCTCCCAAGCCACCTCCGCCGAGGAACCGGGGTCGCGTGGATATCACGCGTCAGACCGCAGGGCGCGGCGGCAAGACGGTGACGGTTGCGAGCGGCTTTGTCGGCATCGGTCAGCCGGAAAAGGAACAGTTGGCGAAGAAAATGCAGAAATCCTGCGGCACAGGTGGAACGGTTAAGGACGGGTGCATCGAGATCCAAGGCGACAAGCGTGAGCAGATGGCGAAGACTCTCAGCGAGGCCGGGTTTCGACCGGTGTTCGCAGGCGGATAATCCAACGGCTGCGCCGTTGGAAGGCTGTCAGCCGAGAATCGTGTTTTCTGAGGAAATACTGTCTGGTTTTGAAAGGAAACGAGCTCCCTTAGGCATCGTGTTCCGAATCGCCCGAGAAATCCACCTTCTGCGCAGGGCGCTCGCCAGTAGCTGGGTCTCATTGAATCCGCTTTCGATCTGTTCGGGTGGAAAATGGCTGGCCATTTTCCTATGGCAGCCCGGAGGCCTCCTCGGCCGACGGGCTGCTATGCCGCCAGACCAGCGGCGAGGACCAACGCGCTTCTGGCGCGATTGAGAATATAAAGATGGTATCCGGGCGCACCCCTGGCCAACAGATCGCGGATTTGGGTTAACGCCCAGTCTATGCCGATCGTTTCGATGATGTCAGATTCTTCACCGGCGGCCTCGAGACGTTTCACGAGCTGGGGTGGCAAAGAGGCTCCGCACAACCCCGTGATACGCTTGATCTGCTTGAGGGAGAGCACCGGCATGATGCCTGGCACCACCGGCACGGTGATTCCCGCGGCTCGACATCGGTCGACGAAGCGATGGTAGACATCGTTGTCGAAGAAAAGCTGGGTTGTGATGAATGACGCACCGGCCTCCACCTTGCGCCGGAGGTTGGCAAGATCGGTGTCGAGCGACGGCGCCTCCGGATGTTTTTCGGGGTAGCCGGCGACACCGAGGCAGACGTCGGGATGCAGGCCCTTGAGCAGGGCAACAACATCGCAACCGAAACGCAGGCCGTCCTTGAATGTGGTTGCCGCCGTCAGGTCCTTAGGAACGTCGCCGCGGAGCGCCATGATGTTGCGAATGCCGCGGCGGTAGTGGATCTCGGCAATGGCTGCGATTTCCCCCCGGGTGTGGTTCACTGCGGTCAGATGGGGTATGACGGTGAGCCCGAAATCCTGGCGGAGCATTCCGGATACCTGAGCGGTGCGCTCGCGGGTGCTTCCGCCGGCGCCGTAGGTAACCGACACGAAATCGGGTTCGATCCGCTTCAAGGCGGCGGCGGTCCGGCGTAACGCTTCGACTCCGGCGTCGTCTTTCGGCGGGAAGAATTCCAGCGATCGCAAGGGGCGTCCCTGCGCGAAGAGGTCGGAAATTGGTCGATCGGCATCCATTAACGTATCAACAAATGCAGATGCGTTGATATGTGTAAAGCGGGTATTTAACCAAGGCTAAGAATGGCTCTGCCGTGCAGGCCGTTCGTTGGAGACGCAATGCCCGTCATGTTCATCCCGCGGAAATGCGACGAAGGCGTCGCATCTCCACAAAAACCCGGGCTAGGGTTTCGCGTCGGCCTTTTCGGCTGCTGCCGCGTTACCGGGTTTCTTCTCCGCGGGGAACGCAGCCGGCACGGGCTCAAAAAGTTCGTCGCGCTTCTGGGGCAGGCTGGTGAAAGTCCAGTCGAAGATTTGGAACGCCCGCTTTTTCATGAGCGTGTTGACAGCGGCGCCGGGATCAGAACTCGTGATGAAGGCGAAGACCGGACCCGCGGGAATGGTCTCCGTCTTCGGTTCCACGGGCTTGGCGGGCGGCTGATTCTTAGCCTCGGCTTCGACCGCGACAGGCTCAGCGGCAGGTCCGACCAGGGAGGGAGTCGAGCTCGGGTTTGCGACGGCGGATTTTTGGCCCGCATTAGCCGCGATCTTGCCATCGATCTCGGGTTTCGGAGCGTCGATCACCTTCTTCTCCTCTGGTTTGCGGCCGATCTCGACGGTAACGGTCTTGTGGTCGAAGGTTGTCAGCCTGACGGTGCGGTTGTGTTTGTGCGCCGCCTCGACATTGGCGTCAGTGAGGTCGGACGTGTCTTGAAAGCGGAGACTGGCGAATGAACTGAGCAGCGACGTGACACGATCGCTCTTGATCCGCTGCCCATCGGGTGCCTTTTCGGCGACCCACGCGGCGTCTTTCTTGGCACGATTCGCCGTGACAGGGGAGTCGTCGCCGAACGTGATCTCGATTCCTGCGATCTCATCCGGCTTTAGCTCGATCAGGAGAGTGTCGGGCCAATTTTTCGGCGTTGTATCAAGGAAGAGGGCCAGGTTGGCCTGGTAGCCTTTCTTCTCGTCGTTGAAGCAGACGAAACGCCCGCCGCCCTCCGCATCCTTGCCGAGCGTAAGCGTCCAAAACGGTTTGTCCGCCGAGTCAAGCAGCGCGACGGATGCGTCCTTGAACCCCAGACGGGCGAGGCGTTCGGGGTTTTGCGTGACCAGTCGCTGAATCTTGGCGCCGGAGAGGTCGTCGATGAAGCGGCTGAGCTTGGAGAAATCCGCCGCGAGGTCGAAGTATGACGGAACGATCCATTTTCCATCGGGCTGCCGGGCCAGGATCACGGTTTTCCCCTGGTCGGTGAGGCGGATCTTCGCCGCCTTGTCCAATGCCGTAAGGTCGAATACCGGATGGTTGGTCCGCGGGTCGGCGCCGGTGGGTGCGGGCGGGCGCTGCAAATAATACGCGGCGAGGGAAAGGACGGCGAGAATCGCAACGACCAGAACAAGGGTTTTGAGTTTCATCGCAAATTCAGCGGATTACTTCCGACGGCGGTAATAAAACCACAGGCCAAAACAACCCACGAGGACCGGCGTGGACATAAGATTGAGGATCAAAAGGCGGTTTTCGAGCGCGGCGATGTCTTCGCGCAGGGATTTGCGGATCTCCCGGCGGCTTGAACGCAGCTTCACCTGCTCGTGCCGGAAATCCTCGATCGCCTTTGTAATTTCGGGAGTAGCCACGAGCCTGCCGCCCTCGGTCTTCTTGCCTTCCAGTTCGGTCAGCTGGCTTTCCACCTTGCTGAGCTTTGCTTCCAGCTCGGTCAGCTGTTCCTGGTTCTTCTTCTGCGCCTTGATCTCCATTTCCTCCACCACCTTGAACGGCCGGAGGGAAATGCCTTTGCCGCGGATCGAAATCAAATCCTGCGATCCAGAGAGGAAATCAAGGGCGTTGCTGGCGAAATCGAGGTTGTCGTTGATGGGTTCGGCAGCGGTGGTGCCGAGAAAGTTGAGCTTGCGGACACTATAGTCGTCAAACAGCCAGTCGGTGTCGGCGATCAGCAGCAATGTTGACTTGGCCACGGAAGTCTTGAGTGCTGGTGGAGTCTTGAGACCGGCATCTGAAGCAGAGCTGGTTTTCTTGTCATCCGGTCTTGCGTCTTTTGCCGCCCCGGTCTGCTTGGTCTCGGAGGTCGCATCCGGCTTCGCCGCGGGTTCGGCGGGCAATCCGTCGGGAAAGGCGCTGGTGAACCTGCCTTGGATCAAGGCGGCGAGCACTTTCTTGCCGGAAGGCGTGATCTGGCGTCCCAACTCCTCCGGCGGCGTCATGTTGATCGCCATGCCCATGATGGTGCCGCTTTGCGACGATGATTCGAGCAGCGGCGTGAGCGTGAGTCCCGTGCCGTTCTTCAACGAGAAGCTGCCTGCCTCGACCAGCAGCATGGATTCGAGCTGACTGGTGGGCAGCGCGGTGCTGTTGAGGAAATCCTTGGTGACATTGAGCCAGATGGGATAGCGGACCACGGAGCCCGGGGAGATCCCGCCGACCGCCATGGCCTCGACCTGGTCGCCCACGACGGATTGCGGATCATAGACGATGCCCCATCCCTTGAAAAGTTCGGGCAGGTCGCTTGAGACATTGGGCGTGGGGCCGCCCATCATTGCCATTTGGTTTCCGCGGGACCGGAAATAGCGCGACGAGGGATCGACGGCTAGAAACACCGGCTTGCCAGCCAGGAGGAACTGGTCGATGGCGAACTGGAGTTTCTTCGAGAGATTCTGCGGATGAATGATGGCGAGCACGTCGAGATTCGCCGGCAGGCTGTCGGCTGAAGCCTCAACCGGGACAATCTCGAAGGTCTTCTCCCATTCCGTGATGACCATCTGGCTCTGGGGCGTGCGCCCGCTCTGCATTGCCATGAAGTCCATCGCCGGTTGCAGCGGCACGCCGCTGATCAAACCGAGCTTGCGGCGGTCGAGCAGCTGTGCCTGGTACAACAACTGCGAGAGATCATATTCAAGGAACTGCTCGCGGTCGGTAACCAGGGCCGGGATGACCTTCTGCTGTTCGGCCTGGATGGCGACGAGCCCGAAGTAGAATTGTTCGCCGGTCGACGGCGAGGTTTGCGGCGCGATTCCGGCAGCCGTCGCCTTCTCTTCTTCAGGCGTATCGGGCTTCGGGTCGATGACGTTGAGCGTGATCTTTCCGTGGGCGGAACGGACGTACTGGCCAAGCATCTCCCTTACGCGCTCGGCGTAGTTCTTGAGGCCTACGGACAGGGTGGTGGAGCTGCGGGAGAAATAGAGATCGAGCTGGAGGGGCTCTTCGATCTTGCCGAGGAGGGCCTTGGTGCCGGGTGAGAGCGTGTAGATTCTTTGGGAGGTGAGATCGAGCCGGGTCGGGAGCGACGAGGCGAGATAGTTGACGAGGACGAGGCCGGCGAACAGCAGGGCGACGGAGAGGAATTTAATTCCGGGTTTCATCGGGCGAGCAAAGCGGAGGGATCAGGGAAGGTTCAACGTTCCAGGACGAGCACGTTCAAGAAGAGGCAGAATCCGGCCAGGGAGAGGAAGAAGACGACATCCTTGGGATCGACAATGCCCTTCACAAAACCGTCAAAATGGCTCTTGAAGCTGAAATTTGAGACCGCGTCGCCGAGCCACGCCGGCAGTGCCAGATAGCCGCCCAGAAAATCGGTGAACACGCTCCAGCCGAGCAGCACCATAACAAAACAGACGAATACGCTGATGACGAAGCTGATGACCTGATTCTTGGTGAATGCCGACGTGAGGGAGCAAATCCCGAGATAAGCGCCCGCCATCAGCATGCAACCAAGGTAGCTGGAAGCGATGACGCCCCAATCCGGATCACCGAGATAAGCCACGGTCAGGACCATTGGACAACTCAGCAGGATGGCCAGGCAGAGAAAGGCCCAGGCGGCCAGGAATTTGGCGAGCACCGCTTCCAGCGTCGTCACGGGCAGGGTGAACAACAGCTCGATCGTGCCGGAGCGTTTCTCTTCCGACCACAGCCGCATGCCGGCCGCGGGCACGAAGGCAATGAAAAGCCAGGGAAGGAACGCGAAGTAGCTTTCGAGGCTCGCGATGTTGGCGTTAAAGAAGCCACCGAGGAAAAAGGCGCACCCAACCGAAGCCATCAGGAAAACGACCAGGAACACATAGGCCACCGGAGAGCGGAAATAGCCGAAGAACTCGCGTTTGAAGAGAGGGGGAATCTGGGACATGTCGGAAAACCCGGGAAACCGGGAAAACGTGAAACTGGGAAATCAGGAAACGGAGGCGGAAGAACGGAAGAGAGGAGGAACGGCAACGCGGACGATGGATGGATCGGGAGTGGATTTGAGGAGAAGAGAGGTGAGATCGGCTGGGAGGTTTCCGGCTTTTCCGATTTCGTCTTTCATGGTTTCCTCAGGTGTCTGTTTGCGTCAGATCGCGGAAGATCTCCTCGAGCCGTGCTCCGGCATGGCGGGCGTGCAGTTCATCGGGCGTGGCATCGACCACCACCTTGCCACGAGTGATGATGATGATCCGGGTGCAGATGGCTTCGACCTCTTCCAGGATATGTGTGGAGAGGATGATCGCCTTCTCGGCGGCCATCTGCTTGATGAGATCCCGCACCTCGTGTTTTTGGTTTGGATCTAGACCGTCCGTCGGTTCATCGAGGACCAATACCGGCGGATCGTGCAGCAGCGCTTGCGCGAAGCCCACACGCTGTTTGAAACCTTTGGATAGCGTCTCGATGGTCTGCCGGCGCACCTGCGTCAGGTGGCACAGATTAACCACCCGCTCAATGCGCGGGCGACTTTCGGCAGCCGTGCGAAAGCCGCGCACCTCCGCGATGAAACCGAGAAACTCCTCGACGGTCATCTCCGGGTAGGCAGGCGCGCTCTCCGGAAGGTAGCCCACCATCCGTTTCACCGCCACGGGATCGACGGTGACGTCATGGCCGCCAACCAGCGCGGTGCCGGCGGTGGGCCGTAGAAAGCCCATGATGACCTTCATCGTCGTGGACTTCCCGGCGCCGTTAGGACCGAGAAAACCGAGAATATCGCCGCGATTGACCTTGAAAGAGACGCCATCCACTGCGCGGAGTGCGCCGAAATTTTTGACCAAGCCTTGGACTTCAATCATGTCAGGTGAAGGAGGGAACTGTGCGGCGCCGGTACGAATGATTTGCAGCGGCATGCCCGTGCACCGGGCGAGAGAGAGACGCTTGTTTTGGTGACCTGGTTACGGCTTTCAAGAGAAAAAAGGACATCGTTCTACGATGGGGGCCGCTCTGCTGGCCCGGATGTTTCACGCTCCACTCGACAGCTTGCGTGCAGATAAGTGATCGTAGCGGTGGCGAAGACTGTGCTAATATCGGTTCCAATCGTTCATGTTTGCGACGAATTCTTTGGAGGGCGGTGCGCTGTCACCGCCAAGGGTTGTGCGGCGCTGACGGCGCAGCGCCCTCCACCTTTGGTTGCGGCTTCAGGCCGCGGTGCGAAATATGCGGGCTAGGCTCGGCGGGGGGCCATTTTCGGTTGGCCTCGCCATGTTATGCAACCGCCGGGCTGGCGTCGCGGTCGCGCTCGGTCTTTAGGCGCAACTGGCCGCACGCGGCGTCGATATCATTACCCTTCTCGCGGCGGAGGGTCACGGACACACCGCGCTCCTGCAGTACGGCGAGGAAAGCCTGCTGGCGGGTGAGGCTGGGGCGTTTCCACGGCAGTCCTTCGACGGTGTTGTACGGGATCAAATTGACGTGGGCGTGAAGATCGCCGGCGATATCGCGCAGCTTTGCCGCCTGATCGGGCATGTCGTTGACTCCTTCGATGAGGATGAATTCGAGCGTCACCATGCGGCCGTGCTTTTCGGAGAAGGTTCGGACCGCGGGCAGAAGTTCCTCCAGCGGCCAGCGTTTGTTAACCGGCATGATCTGTTCGCGCACCTCGTTGGTGGCTCCATGGAGGCTGATCGCGAGACGGAAGCTTACCGGCTCCTCCGCGAGCTGGAGGATCTTTGGCACGAGGCCGCTGGTCGAAAGCGTGATGCGGCGGGCACCGAATCCGAGTCCCCACTCGGCGTTCAGGATGGTGAGCGCGCGCAGGAGGTTTTCGTAGTTGTGCAGCGGCTCGCCCATGCCCATGACCACGATATTGTCGAAGGAAGCGAGTTCGGCGTGCGCTCGCTGCGTATGCGCGTCCTCGCGCCGGCAGACCTGGACCAATTGGTGGACGATTTCGCCAGCGGACAGGTCGCGTTTCAGGCCGGCAAGGCCGGACGCGCAGAAAACGCAACCCATAGCGCACCCGACCTGTGTCGAGATACAGATGGTCTTGCGCGACTGGTCGAGCCCAACGCCCTCCTGCGGCGCGCGGATGATGACGGTCTCGATCAGGGACTGGTCGCGAAGTTCCAGCAGCAGCTTGTCCGTGACATCCTCAGACTGGCGGCCGAACACGAGTGCGGTGGATTCGAGGTCGAAGGTCTCCGCGAGCCAGGCGCGGAGCGGCTTGGGGAGATTTGTCATCTGGTCCCAGCTGACCGCCCGCTTTTTGTAGAGCCAGTCCAGGATCTGGCGCGCCCGGTAGTCCGGTTCGCCCGCTTCGGCGAGGCGCGCGCCGAGTGATTCGAGGGTTTCGCCGTGGAGGGACGGCTTGGCCGGTGTGAATCTCATGTTGTCACGAAGATCACCAAGGCGGCGCGGAAGTCAAAGTCCGGCTGGCAGCGTGTCGGACTTCATCCTCACGCTGCCAGAACAAAATGACTGCGCCAATTTTCCGGACCGGAGGCGCTCACCCGTCAAGCCGACTCGGTGCGCCAATTCCAGGGCAAGACATGACATGGGTGTAGATCTATGTCGTCTCCACGTTGGCGTGCGAGGGAAGTGATTTTGTCGTTTCACGTCAGCTGCGGAATCTAGGACCAACCCCGTGGCGGTGACGGCGCACCGCCCTCAAAAAATATCGTCGCGTGCCGAGACGAAGCGAACCGATAGTAGCATGGAGACGCACCGCCCTCGTCGCGTTTTCGGACAGTGTAGACGACGAGGGCTCTAAGTCTCCAGAACACAACCTGCACCTCCGGGCAAGATACCTCAAATCGAGAGACCTTTGTCCTTGCACTGCCACTCGGGCCAGCTCTTTGCGATGTAGCGCTGGCTCTCCTCCAGCACCGCGCGAATGAGCGGAGTCGGCTCGCCGTGCCAGAGAGCGGCCATCTCAAGCGGTTCGAACCCGTCCAACGGCAGGACGCGGACCTGGGGATGCCGCGCCACTCCCGGTATATTGACATTCACGCCGATGCCGTAGCCGTCGGCCACATATTGGGTCACGATTTCCAGCGAGCTCGCCTCGATC
>Ga0182027_10006260_pt1 | contig 17887 bp, 17 predicted proteins | sample 712E1DmetaG_FD_121300 | JGI IMG/M metagenome (GOLD analysis project Ga0182027, IMG submission 121300) | Permafrost microbial communities from Stordalen Mire, Sweden - 712E1D metaG (Illumina Assembly) | ecosystem: Environmental > Terrestrial > Soil > Wetlands > Permafrost | place: Sweden... | reverse complement strand
GAGGGCGGACCACAAAAATGCTGAAGGCTGAAGGCTAAAGGCTGAAAGGGGAACGAGAGAGCAGAGGCTGGAGGATGGAGCGGCGAGGACGGAGGCAAAGATGCCTCAGGCAAAACATAACTGTCGGGCGAAGAAGTTGTTTATAGCCCGCAGGGCAGCAGCGAATGACTTCTGGCGGAAAATTCCGCCGGACGGCCACGTGCGGTAGCTTGTCCACGGATGGACGCGGATTTTGGGGATTGCAGCGGGAAGCGGAGCGCTACGCCGATTTGGGAAACAACCGACCGCGCGGAAAGCGGTGTCGCCGCTGCGCTTTGTTCCAGCCATATTTTGACTATCGCCAGTATTTCCGCCGGTGAATAGGGATTCTGATAAATCCGTGGATTGGTCAGCAGATGGATAAAACCCAGCAATGCCAGCTTCTCAGCATGTCAGTGTTTCAGTGTTTGCTTTTGACCTATGGAATTATTGATCGAATCCAGACTTGTCCTGTGAGAATTGAAAGTCAATTGCTTTCATTTCAAAAATGATTTCTGAAGCAAAACCCGCGTCAATTGTTGCTGGATCATTGGAGAATGTTTCTAACACGATGAAAACCGAGACATACGGAAAACATGCCGCGCACGGCGCGTTCTGGACCATCCTCTTTTCATTGCTGAACAAGGTGGTTGCTTTCGGGTCGCAGATTGCGCTGGCTTGGTATCTGGCTCCAGCCGATCTTGGGCTTGCCGCCATGGCCTTCTCCGTGACCAGCATCAGTTCCGCGCTGCTCGGCGCAAATTTGCAGAGAATTCTAATTCAACGTCAGGAAAATTCTCCGGCCACGGCCGGTCAAGTCTTCTGGCTTGCTCTGGGGATGAATACTGCCGCCGCCCTGTTGCTGGCTGCTTTCGCTCCACTGGCTGGAATCATTTTTCACGATGCGCGTGTGACCCCATTGATTCTCATTGTGGCTGCGGCAGTTCCCATTATGGCCTTGAACACGATTTATTCGGCCACACTTTTGCGTGACCTCCGCTTTCGGGCAATCGCGGGAATTCAGTTTGGCGAAGGATTGATTCGAAACGGTTTGGCCGTGGCGTTGGCAGCGATTGGTTTTGCTTCTTATTCCATTGTATTACCGATAGTGGTGTCATCAGTTTTTTCCGCCCTTGCCTGCCGCACCATGGCTGGCAAAATACCCCTTGAATCTCCAAAGCCGCGGAATTGGCCTCCTTTTTTGGCATCCGCAAGCTGGCTGATGCTGAATGCTCTTTTTACGAGCATTCAGAATTACGGCACAAATTTTGTAATCGGGATAATGCAAAACGCCACTGTGGCGGGTTTTTTCTACTGGGGATCCTCGCTCTCATCGCAGGCAGTTTTTTTGCTGGCCACCAATCTCCAGGGCGTATTGTTCCCCGTTCTCACAAAGTTGAACCATGATGCTGCGCGGCAATACGAGGCATTTCGAAAAATATGCCAGACCTTGATGTTTGTGATCATACCAGTGTGCGTCTTGCAAATGCTTTTGGCAACCGACGTAATCGGACTGTTGTTTCCCAAAAAATGGCTGCCGGCGGCGGCGGTGATACAGTGGCTCAGCCTTGGATTGGTGTTTCAACCGTTGGGGATTGCCTCCAATGCCTTGCTGCTCGCACGCGGCGCTTACTCGAAACTCGCATTGCGGAACGGAGCGACCGGTGCCTTGACCATTCTTGCGGCATGGCATGGGGCGACTTTTGGTGGCGCGGATTCCATCGCCAAGTGGAACGCAATTTCTTTGGTATTAGGCAATTTTTTTCTGGGCTGGATTGCCATTCGGGAATTGAAGGGAAAGTTCTCAACCATCTGGATATCAATTCTTCCGTCCTTGTTGCTCGGTTTGGCAATGGCGATTGAAGGGGTTTTTCTTCTCATGAAGCTTTCAAATGCAACGCCGCTTCAAAAATTGATGATTGTCGGGGCAGCCACGTCACTGACGTATCTTTTGCTGGCATTTTTGTGCTGTCGGCAACTGATGATTGAGATGTGGACCCGGTTTTTGCATTGGAAATCATAAGTGAATTCATCAAGTGTCACCTTTTTTTGAACTAATTAAACACAACGTCATCCAGTATGTTGCTGTGACCTAGATTAAAACAAATTTTTGATTTCATGATAAATCTATTATTTAAAGTTGTTAATTGTTTTTTTTGTTTGTGGAATCGCGAATTGCAAATTGGCAACAATGTTAGAATTGATCCTCGAGCCTTTATCTCTCGCGGCGGGAAAGTATCTATTGGGAACGATTGCGTGATACGTGCCGGAACAATGCTATTGCCGAGTCAGGGACGTATTCTCATTGGACAGAAGTGCAGCTTAAATCAGTATGTTGTTATCAACGGCGAAGGCGGGGTGGAAATTGGTGATTCAGTCCATATTGCCGCTTTCGTCAGCATATTCGCCGCCAATCACGTTTTTGAAGACCCGACAGTCTCGATAGCAGAGCAGGGAATGCAAAGCAAAGGAGGAATAAAAATTGAAAAGGATGTGTGGATTGGCACTCATGCTGTCATACTTGACGGCGTCACAATCGGCAGTGGCAGTGTCATTGGCGCCGGTGCGGTAGTAACCAAAAGTGTTCCGTCGTTTTCCATAGTTGGTGGTGTCCCGGCAAAAATTATTCGGATGAGAGACCGCAATAAGATTGTCTGTTAAAATTTATGCGTAGTCGTGGAATAAATATTTTCGCTAGAAATTGACACAATTGAGAACTTAAAAGCACATGGATCAGGCGGTGTTGCTCTGGGCGGTGCGTCACTGGATGTTGACGACGTTGCGCGAGAAACTGATCAAGATTGAGGCGAAGGTTGTGCGCCATTCCCGGAAGATCGAAGATCGTTTTCCAGATGACGGAGGTGGCGGTCTCGCGCGAGTTGTTCCGGGCCATTCTGGAAGGGATTGGGCGGCTGAGATTGTCCGCAGCGGCATCAGGATATGGGATCGGCCAGTGGGTTTTCTTAATGTATATGATCAGCAAGTCATCTGAATGTAATTTTTCCGTGCGCCGGAAAGATTGTTCTGTAGCGCAACGATGTGGCATGTTTACGGCATAAAACCTATGCACTTGCCGGAAATCTGCGCTCCCGAGTGGCTCGCGGCAATTCACGCATATGATTTAGACCTTTAGTTTATCGTGATTACAACATTATTCGCTATCCTTCTGGTGCTAATCGCAACTGTCCTGGTATGGGGATTTAGCCGGCCGGAACGGCTATATTATGCCCCTGTGCTTTTCATGTTTGCCTTCTGTGGACTGGCAGTGCCGCAGATCATTGGAACATTTAAGATTCCAGACCTCCCGCAGGATGGTTTGATGGACATGCTTTTAATGTGCATTCTCTGCCTGTTAGCCTTGCTGGTTGGCTTTCGCTGGACGCGCGAACGACCGGTCTTCCCTATGATCCAGGTTTCCACCGGAAAGCTTCTGGCATTGAGTGCTGTGTTGTCATTAGTGGGCGGGATTGGATTTTTTCTGTTGATGAGACTGCCGTTCGAGGAATTAAACGAAGGCATGTGGTCGGGCGCCACTGTAAAATATAATTTTTTTTCCAGTGCCTGCACCTACGGTTTCGTCATTTCACTCTACCTTTACCTGCGTTTTAGAAGCATACCGGGTTTGCTGATTGCCGCAGCAAATTTTCTATTCATGTTCGATCGGGCCTTTGTCGGTGGCCGGCGCTCGGCAGCCGTCAACTTGGTATTGTGCATAATCCTCTCATGGTGGCTGTTCCGCAAAAAGACAATTCCGCGGATTGCCGTGCTGGTGATTATGGTGCTGGGAAGCATTTTTGTAAACACTATCAGTGATTACCGGCAGATAACACTCAAGGGAGACGCCTTCGGATCTTTGTTCACCGGATACTCCCTGCCGACGCTAAAAAACCTTAGCAACATTGACGTGAAAGGAGGATTCAAACGCCTTGAGAACGAAAGCGGAAGCGAATACGTTGGGGCGGCTTATACAATCGCCAGCCAGTCAAAGCTTGGTGGTTATGACTTCGGGTTGATCCATTGGAATTTGTTGGTGGACAATTACGTTCCGGCCCAATTGTTTGGCCAGGAATTCAAAGATTCCTGCAAAATTAACTTAAGAGCTAACGAGAACGATTATGGCTATGAAAAGGCGAAATCAACTGCGCTTCCAGGAATCGTGGATGCCTTTTGCTCTTTTTGGTTTTTTGGGTTTATTAAGTTTCTGGTCATTGGCGCGTTTATGGGTGCCATGATGGCCAACGCAAAGCGGGGCAACTTTCTCGTCGGGTTTATTTATATCCTGCTAGTTCCTCACTTGCTCGTTCTTGTGTCGCACCCCACGCAGTTTTTCTTTTTGCAGATACCATATATGGTGATATTTTTGTTAATACCGATTTACCTCTTAAGAGAGCATGGCGGCAGCACAACACGGGCTGTCCGGCGCAAAAACCGCCGGGGTGCCTCCACCGGGAATTCTAGTCCGGAGAACCTTGGAGTGCTTGATCAGAAGGAAGAGACGCAAACTCAAACGACTTGATATAGTCCGCGAAACCGCATCGCCTACTGATCTGACGGTATGCTTCCATGATTATCTTAATGTCTCCCAACCCTGCCCAGCAGGCGCGGCTCACGGCCAGCGAGATGGCTCCATTATGGTTTGCCGCTCCGATCCTGAACGCCACCGACACGGTGCGGTTTTCGCGGTCGGTGAAAGATTGTGTTGCCGCCGGGGTGTCACCCAAATCACGGGAAGCCGTTTTGGTGTTTAACATTGGCTTGCTGGAAGCCGTGCTGGGACTGTTGCCCACGCCCAAGCTTGATATCTGTTCGCTATACCAATGGGTGCCGCTCGACCGGTTGCCCTTGAAGAAGCGCCTATGTTACAACCGCGTTCTTGGCAAAAGCAGGGTCATCCTGACTTATAGCCGGCTCGCCGAAACTGACTTAAGCGCGCGGTTTCCAGACACCCCAGTTAAATGGATCGGGCTTTTCACCGATACCGCGTTTTTTAATCCGGCTGGACTTCCTTCTCCAAGCGATGAATTCATTCTCTGCCCGGGGGATCATAAAAGAATAGAAAGCGTCGTCACGAAGATCGCCACGGCACTGAAAGTCAAGGTGGTTAGATTTGCGACCGATCCCAAGGTGGCGGCCTATTATGAGCAGAATCCTTGCCCTTATGTGACCTGTGTCACCAATGTTCCGTTTGTGGAAGTACGCCGATTGTATCAAGCCGCCAAGCTGGTCATCAATGTGGCGGATGACCGGTTCTGGCCCGTGGGCATTACCACCTTCTGCGAGGCACTGGCCATGAACAAGCCGGTGGTCACCCCGGGCGGGCATTCCTCATCGGGATATTGCTTTGCGGATGGTTACCGGCCTTATTGGACGGTTAAAAATGCTTTTGATGCGGATGAGTGGGTTTCGGTGGTTGGCAAAGCATTGCAGGCGGGGCTCGCGTGGCCGGAAAACAAATCGCCGCGCGAGCTTGCCTTAAAACTCTGTTCTTTTGACACCCAGACCACCGTCTGGAAAAATGTGCTGACGTCACTAAGTTAATATGAAACGTCTGCTGTGCATAATGGTTAAGGCTGCCTGGTTCGGTGCCAGGGAATCCAAGGCCGCCATGCGCCGGTGGTGTTTTCAATTGCTGAGCGGCTCGTATTTTCGATCCGTGGGCAACGGGACAAAATTTTATGGCAAAGTTCGATTTGGGAGCGTGCATGGCAACATAGTGCTCGGGAAAAACTGCATGTTGGGTCACGATGTGTTTTTTTCGGCGGGAAAGAATTGCAGCGTCAATATCGGCGATAATTGTTCGCTAAACAATGGATGTCATATCGTGGCCCTGTATGGGATCACGATCGGCGATAACACTCATATCGGTGAGCTTTGCTCGATCCGGGATCAAAATCACCGCTTTGAAGATCCCAAGCAGTTGATTCGAAATCAAGGGTTCTCCGGAGCCCCGATCCATATCGGCAAAGACGTGTGGATTGGGCGCGGGGTGTTCATCACGCCGGGAGTGGAGATTGGCGATGGGTGTGTCATTGGCGCCAACTCGGTGGTCACCAAGTCATTGGAGCCGTTCTCGGTCGCGGTTGGATCACCCGCAAAAATGATCCGAAAGCGTGGCGCTAAGTTGTAAACAAACGCCTTTGATTCTGATTCAACCAATTCAGCGCCTTTTTTGATTGTCCAATAAGGATTCACAAGTGCCCGTTCTGTTATGCTTCGAGTAGTCATTTGCTGGCCAGAAATTGTAGGCTATATGGTGCCCTGCTTCCGCAAGTTGGCGGCATATCCAGGCATCGAGCTTCTGGTTGTCGCGAGACATACGGTTGGCAAGAATTCAAACTTTAAATTCAATGCCAACATCGTTTCCGGAATTAATGCCCGATTCCTGGCTCCGGAAGAACAGAATGAGCAAGCGGTGGCTAAAATTGTATCTGAATTTAAGCCGGACATCGTATCGCTTCCAGGGTGGGGAACTCCTTATTACCGAAAGCTTGCGTTTAATCCAGATCTCAAGCAGGCCAAATTATTAATGGTCATGGACACGCCGCGCCGTGACACTTGGCGGCAAAAGCTCGGGCGATACCGATATGGAAAATACTTTGCGCGCATTTCAAAAGTCGCATCCTCCGGCGAACGAGCCAGCCAATGTGCCAAACTAGTCGGGTTTTCCGAAGCGAAGATTTGCCGTGGAGCCGCGTATGGCATTGATTACGAAGAATTATCCCGGGCTTATCCCTTGCGCGTCGCGGCCCCCGACGGCTGGCCCAAGCGATTTCTTTTTGCGGGCCGCTACCACCCCGTAAAGGCGATTGACGTGTTGCTCCAGGCATACACGCTCTACCGATCCTCCGTGGAGAACCCCTGGCCGCTATCCATGTGCGGAAGCGGGCCATTGGAAGCGTTAATTAATTCGACCCCGGGGGTCGAAAACCTCGGCTTTGTGCAACCAACGGAACAAAGCGCCCTTTATGCCCGGCACGGTGCTTTTGTGCTGGCGAGCCGGTTTGATCCCTGGCCTCTGGTCATCGTTGAGGCGTGTGCCGCCGGGCTGCCCGTGATTTGCACCGAGGAATGTGGTTCCGCAGTGGAGTTGGTCAGAACCCATTACAACGGCCTGACTGTGCCAACTGAAAGCGTGGAAGCGCTGGCCGAAGCATTGCGGTACCTGCACCGCCACCATGCAGAATTACCCGAAATGGGTCGGCGGAGCATGGTGCTGGCCGCTCCATTTGGAGCCGACATCTGGGCCCGGCGTTGGATCGAAATGATTGACGAAGTCTGTCCCCAACGGCGCCTGGAGCGTGAAGAAAGGGCAAAAATCTAATCGAGACCTCTGCAAGACATCTGTAGCGGCGCTCTGTGAGCGCCGAGAAGTTATGAAAACGTTCGGGAATCCCGACGGTCACAGACCCCCGCTACAATCAAAATTGGGTTTTGCAGAGGTCTCAAATCGTGAGGCTTCCGAGCAAAGATTTTAATTTCGACAACCAACCAAGCCATGATATTCCCGATACCGCGATTATTTCCAACCAGGTTCAAAATATTTGTTGGCGACATAGTCTGTCATCCGCTGGTTGGCAGAGCGTTAGCAGCGCTCTATGGGAATCGGTTTTCCATCTACGGCTTAAAAATTGATACCAACAACGAGAACATTGGGCCAAAGACCAAAGCCGGCATCTTTTGGCATATTTATGAAAGCGCGGAAGTGCGGTTTGTTCGGAAATATTTGAGGCCCGAATTTGATGTGATCGAATTCGGCAGCAGCCTGGGGGTGATTTCCTGTCTGGCGCGGAAGATTGTTCAGCCGGATCGAAAACTAATTTGCCTGGAAGCGAACCCGAGTCTGGCACGGCAAACGGAGTTGAATCTGAAAACCAATGGGTTCACCAATTACCACGTGTTGAACCGGGCGATTGATTACCAGCCTTTGCCGGAGTCCGTCGTGCATTTCACCTTCGGCGCCTCCAACACCACTGGCAAAGTTTCAACCGCGGCCGAGCAAGGCGCTGGCCTGCTGGTTTCCAAAACGACACTGGGTGCCTTGCGAGCGGAGTTCAAGGTGGAAGAGTTTGCCCTGATCTGTGACATTGAGGGCAGCGAAGCCGGCCTGCTTAAATATGATGGGGCGGCATTAAAAAATTGCCGGCAGCTACTCATTGAACTCCACGAAACTCAATTTGAAGGGAGCAACTTTACAGTCGAGGAGCTGACGAGCCAGATCCTTTCGCTTGGCTTTTCGCTCACGGCAAGATATTCAAAAGTTTTCGTCTTTGAGAAATGTTCTCAATAAGCAAATAGCGATTGATTGTGGATAAAATGAAAGTTGATGTTTCAAATTGCCCAAGTTCGTATTCTACCGCCAACAAACTGGGACTTGCATTGTGGGGAGTTGTCTGACTGCTGCTTTTTCGTCCCAGCTCAAAGCCTGTTCATGCATGGCGGCGGTTTTTGTTGCCGTTGCGCACAAGACTTGGTTCAAGAAGGCGTGAACGGTTTCACCTTTGATCCCTACAATGTCGAGCAACTTGCCCAACTCATGTTGCAGATTTCATCGCTTCAGCCTTTCAGGTTATCAGCATTTGGCGACGCGAGTCGCGCCATTATCAGAAAGTCGTGTCCGGAACGATTTGGTGCCGGATTGAAACTAGCGGCAGAAATAGCGGTTGAAGGGGAGGCGATGAAAGCATCGCGGCTTCAGCGGATGATATTGAAAGCACTTTTGCTCAAATGAAGACTTGCTGTGTTGTTGCATCCGTTTCACGCAAGGCCGGCGGACTTTTTCAAAGTGTTCGACATTTGCATTTGGAATTGAGCCGCTTCGCCGGAATCGGAGTAGAGGTTTTATCGTTGGAAGATGAATTTACCGCTGATGACCTTTTGAAATGGCATCCCTTGCCGGTTCAAGCCCTGCCGGTCCACGGTCCTCGCGCTTTTGGTTATTCTCCCGGCTTCAAAGCGGCGCTTGCCAAGGGCAAATATGATTTGCTTCATATTCACGGCATTTGGATGTATCCTTCCTGTGCGGCTCTCCACTGGCATCGGAACACCAGCAGGCCGCACATCATTTCACCACGAGGCATGCTTGACCGATGGGCATTGGACAATTCCCGTTGGCGAAAACGCGTTGCCGGCTGGTTGTATGAAAACGCCCACCTTCGCGAGGCTGCTTGCATTCATGCACTCTGTGAATCGGAAGCACGCGCAATACGCGCCTTTGGCCTTAAAAATCCGATTTGCATCATCCCGAATGGAATTGATTTGCCATCATTAGTTGAGAGTTCAGAGTTGAGGGTTGAGGGTTCGATTTTTGATCGCTTCGCTCAAGGACGCAAAGTCCTTCTTTATCTTGGCAGAATTCATCCGAAGAAGGGGCTGGTAAATTTATTAAGAGCGTGGGCGGAAGTCCGGGGGACGGAAGATGGAAGACGGATGGCAGAAGAATGGGTGCTGGTAATTGCGGGGTGGGATCAGGGAGGACACGAGGGCGAACTCAAGCGACTGTGCGATGAACTGGGGATTGCTTGGAAGGACATAAGGGAACATCGAACATCCAACATCGAACATCCAACATCCAGTGACCAGAGGGCGGAGGGCGGAGGGCAGAGCGGGGAGCGGCCCGGTGAAGTAGCAAGCCAAACTTCACAGGCCAAGGAGGTCAGTGGTCAGTGGTCAGTAGTCTTTCTCGGTCCGCAGTTTGGTGAGGGGAAGTCGGCGTGCTACCGGGATTGCGATGCGTTCATCTTGCCGTCATTTAGTGAAGGATTGCCCATGGTAATTTTGGAGGCGTGGGCTTATGGGAAACCGGTGTTGATGACGCCGGAATGCAATTTGCCGGAAGGATTCGCGGCGAATGCGGCCATCCGTATAGAGCCAAGCGCAGAGAGCATAGCGCAAGGACTACACATGCTGTTCCAATCTTCCATCTCCGATCTCCAATCTGCCGGCTCGCGCGGACGGGCCTTGGTTGCAGAGAAATTTGCATGGCCGAAAATTGCCAGCGAGATGAAATCGGTCTATGACTGGGTGCTGGGCGGCGGGACAAAGCCGGGGTGTATCGTATAACGCAAAGCGGGACAACAGACCACATGACAACGGACAACGGGACCAGAGGACAGCGGCCGGAAAGAAAAACTGAAATTCTGAAAGTAGAAAGATGAAATGGATTTTTATTTTCTGCTTTCAACTTCTGTTTTTTCAGCATCTAATTTTTTGGCAATGAATGTTAACGTTTCAAATTGTCCAAGCACGCACTCCACCAGCAACAAGCTGGGGCGTGTGCTATGGGGAATTGTCTGGCTGCTCCTTTACCGTCCCAGCCCCAAGCCGTTTCACGCATGGCGGCGGTTTCTGCTGCGGTTGTTCGGCGCAAAAATCGGTCGCGGAGCATTTCCCCATGCCTCGGTAAAAATTTGGGCACCGTGGAATCTGGAAATGGGCGATCACAGCTGCTTGAGCCACAATGTTGACTGTTATTGTGTGGCCCCGGTGAAGCTGGGGGCGCATGTGACGGTCAGCCAATACAGCTATCTTTGCACGGCCACCCACGATATTGAACAACCCGACATGCCGCTGATCACCGCACCGATTGTCATCGGCGAAGGTGCCTGGGTGACGGCGGACGTGTTTGTGGGGCCGGGCGTGACCATTGGCGAAGGCGCGGTGGTGGGTGCCAGGTCCAGTGTGTTCAAAGACGTGGCACCTTGGACCGTGGTTGCCGGCAATCCGGCCCGCTTCGTCAGGAAGCGTCTCTTGTCAGAGAAAACTGACAGGCAAACTGAATCCAAAAAATGAACAAGGCAAAAACAACTTCTCATTCTGTCAATCAAAAATGCCCGATTTGCCAAGGGGGGGCGGTCACCCGCGCAAGCGTCCATCAACCTTATACCTACTGGCGCTGTCACGACTGTGGGACGGCTCACTTGCACCCGCAGCCATCCGCCGAGTTTCTTGCTGACTTTTACGAAACCTATCACGGCAGAGCGGATGAAGGCAGTGTCTTTGCGGACTTTGAAAGTCGCACGGCGGCTGATTTCCCGGCGAAGGCGCGCATAGTCTTGCAAGCTCTACGGGGTGCAATTTCTCAATCAGGCGAGGCGCGTCGGACATTGGACGTTGGCTGCGGCAAAGGTTTCTTTGTCCGTGAGATGGCAGGTCTTGGCTTCAAGGCGGAAGGGATTGATGCTTCACACGCTGGCGTGGAAGCTGGAGGCCAACTGGGCATCGCCGGGCTGCACGCCGGCCTACTTGAGCAGCAAACTAGTTGGGACGGCCGGTTTGATGCAGTGACTGCTTGGGCCACCATCGAACATCTGCCTTCCCCGCGAGAATTTCTCCGTGCCGCACATCGCCTGCTCAAGCCGGGGGGTCTGCTCTTTCTCGACACCGGCTTGGCGGACGATTTTGTGGATCGCATGGCCCCGGGATTGGTGCAGTGGTTCGATTCTCCCCAGCACCTTTTTGTGTTCAGTGCTGCCGCCTTGAAGGGATTGCTGGCCGAGGTGGGTTTTTTGGTTTTGAAAGTTGATCCAAATTTTGAGCGGAGCATGGCGCGGCGAATTGCCAAACTGGTTCGGAACCGAATACTCGCCTTAGCTGGTAAATGTCTGTTCCGCCCTGCGCTGGGGCGTCAAGTTTTTCAGCAGATGCGGATGGAAACCAAGTTGCCTTTCGGCTCACTGGTATTTGTCGTGGCGCGCTCTCAACCTACCTGATGAGCATCTCCGTCCTAATCCTGACCCTGAACGAGGAACAGAATCTTCCCCGTTGTCTCAACTCCGTGGGGTGGAGCGATGACATCGTGATCTTGGATTCATTCAGCACGGATCGGACTCTCGAAATTGCGAAGGCCGCCGGGGCGCGCGTCGTGCAGCGCAAGTTTGACAACTGGGCCATGCACCAGAACTGGGCATTGACGAACATCTCCTTCAAACACCCCTGGGTGTATTATTCCGACGCCGACGAAGTGGTTCCCGCAAACTTCCGTGATGAAATGCTGGCTGCGGTGCGTTCTGAATCAGGGGTGGTGGCCTATCGGACGCGTTACAAAAATTACTTCATGGGCCGGTGGATCCGGCACTGCGGCATCTACCCAGTTTGGATTCTCCGCCTTTTTAAACCGGATAAAGTCCGCTGGGAACGGCAGGTCAATCCCGTGGCGGTGGTGGATGGGAAAGAGGGCCGTTTGCAGGAACACTTTGAGCACTTCAGTTTCAACAATGGATTGGACGCTTGGTTTGCCAAGCACAACCGCTATTCATGGCAGGAGGCGGAGGAGAGTCTGAAGTCGCTCGGCAAAGGCGGTTTTACTTTTGGCGGCTTGTGGAGTCATGAACCTGCAACCCGTCGCCGGGCGCTCAAGGAGTTATCCTTCCGTCTGCCGTTCCGCCCGCTGCTGCGGTTTCTCTACATGTATATTATCCGGCTGGGTTTTCTGGATGGTTTGCCAGGCTATTACTACTGCCGCCTGCTGGCGATTTACGAATTCATGATCGTTATCAAAATGCGCGAAATCCGCCGCCGGCAACAGGGGCTGCCGATCTAAATTAAAATCTGAAAAGCTGACATGCTGGAAAGTTGAAATTGAAAAGCAGAAAGAAGAAACTTGAGAAGTCGAAAACTGAAACTTGAAACCTGAGATGCTGAAAGCTGAAATGGGGAGGTCAGGCATCGTGGATTTTGAAGAGCTAAAGTGGCCGTGAAAATGTTTGTGCGCAAATGGTGGAAGTGCCTGCTGGTTACGTTTGTGGTGGTATTGGTCAGCGCTGCCTTTGGGGCCAAAGTCGCTTATGATGATTCCCCTAAATTGCTCACGATTGATTCTGGACGTTCATCGGCCGGAGCGATTGTCGTGCTTGGCGGCGATCCTGTGGGACGACCGACACGAGCCGCCGAGTTGTTCGCCGCTGGCGAGGCTCCATTAGTCATCATCAGCGGTGATGGAGACTGGAAAGAGGTCGAGTTGCTGTTAAAAGCGCGCGGGGTTCCAATGAGCGCCATAGTGGTTGAAGGCAAATCGGGAACCACGAAAGAGAATGCGGAGTTCAGTGTGGCTCTCCTTCGCCATGCCGGTCTTACCAACGCCATCATTGTGACCTCGTGGTATCACTCGCGGCGAGCACTGTGTTGTTTCGAGCATTACGCGCCGGACATAAAATTTTATTCGCGCCCGTCTTATGACGGGTTGAACCGCGCCGAATGGTCGCGGAACGGAGTTGGCGTCCATATCCGGGCCGAATATGCCAAATTACTTGGTTACTGGCTGTGTTACGGCGTTTCGCCATTTAAAGGACGAGAATGAAAGAAATCGTTTTAATTTCATTTGAACGCCGCTTTCAGCGGTTTGTGCCTCTCCGCGCCCCGTCTTTCATTGCGTTGGTCACGGCAATTCTCTTTTGTTGCGGTTTTTCGGTCAATGCCCAACTGCCCGCGCGGCCGATTGCAAGCTGGGTTTCAGAAGGAGTAAAAGGCGGCGAAACAATTCTAATCTGCGGCGACGGTTTTGAGACTGGCAAGACGCGGGTCTTTTCGTGGATTCCTCCGCAATTGCCGGAGGCGGACTGGACAAACAAGGCCACGCAACGAAGTTCGTTGGAGAAATTTCTCAAGGCAACGCCGAACCTGGTTTCTGACAAACCAAAGGATGCGGCGCAATTGGAAATTGCTGAACAAACCCAACACACGCTCGCCGTCCTCACCCATGCCGGCAAAATCAAAAGCGAACAAATTGGAGTGCAAGTCGTATGGATTTTGACGACGGCTGGCGTGTCGGAACCGGTGATTGTAAATCGTCCGCTCCTTTGGTGGAGTTCGCCGGAATTACCGGCGTCCGGCCAGACCGTGCGCGTTTTCGGAAGGAATCTGTTCTCGCTTTACGGCGCAGGGCGCGCGGCATTTTTGAAATCGGCGTCCGGCGAACTGCTTCCTCTGGAAGGGGGAACCAGTTACGAAATCGAATATGATCGCTCAACGCGGATGAATGAATTCGAGTTGCGTTTGCCGGAGAATGTTGCTCTAGGCCGGTATGAACTGTTTATTCACAATGGAAGCGGAGGTGATATGGGATGGAGCGAGCCGATCGAGATTTCGGTGGGCGCGCGAAAAACGTCGCCGGAGCGAATCTTCAAGGCTGCGGATTACGGCGCGATTCCCGATGATAACAATGACTGCGGCCCGGTGCTGGAGCGTGCGCTGGGCGAAGCTTCGCGTGCCGGTGGGGGACTTGTTCTGGTTCCACCGGGCACATTTGGGCTGACGCGGACGTTGGTTGTGCCGTCCGGCGTTATTTTGCGCGGTGCCGGCGTGGGCTTGACCCGCCTGGTGGTTTTGGCTGACCAACCGTTCCGTAGCGAGTTGCGGATGACAAATCTGACCCCGGAGCAGAAGGTGTATTTTGGCCTCGCAAAAAAACTCGCGCCGCTGATTTTTTTGCCCGATGAATGTGGCCTTGAGCGCCTGACAGTCGAAGGCACCCGCGATGTAATTTGTGCGCTCATCGGGGGCACCGGGCGGCCCAGCCAAGACGTTGCTCTTCGTGACGTTGAATTGTTGAATCGTGGTGGTATCTGGAAGCCGGAAGGCGAGTATCGGATGGCGGCGAACTGCTGCGTGGTGGCTGGTCCCATTCACGGGCTGAAACTGCTCAACAGCCGCCTGGAGGGAGCACGCTGTTTTTTCGCGCTACCGGGTTTAATCCAACGTGCGATTATTTCTGGAAATCATTTCCAGTCTTATCCGCCAGGACGATCCGATGCGTTCTGCCTTCGCGATCCAATCGAATGCCTGATCGAAAACAATTTTTTTACCGAATCAAAACGCGGCATTGTTGTCCAGCCACAGCCTCCTTCCGGAATGGCGATACATAATGTTTTTGCCAGGAACGTCATCGAGCACATCGGGCGCGGTGAAAATGCCGGAGAAACGGAGCTTTGGGAAATCGGAGGCGGCAAGGCATTCGACAAGGTCAAGATGGCAGGACCACAGTATTTAGTCAGCACAATCGCGCGATGGAAAACAAACGAGTTGTCAGGTTTGTTGTGTCTCATCATCGACGGTCGCGGGTTGGGACAGTATCGGCTGATTCGAGAAAACACGGAAGACCGTCTGATATTGGATCGCCCCTGGCAGGTAATACCGGGCGAAGGCGCGGGCTTTACCGTCACCATGGCCGCAGTCGAAAACATCATCATGGACGATACAGATCGAGATGGCGAAACCGCCTTGCAATTATGGGGAGCCTGTATTGGCAATGTTATTTCAAGACAGATCATGACCGACACAGAGGGCGCGATCTTGTATGGATGGGATTTGCGGAAAAAAGCGGGTTCCCAAGCAGGCATTGCGCCGTGCTGGTTCAACGACCTGCGACAACTTCGATTTTCCAAAGGTGCGCGGCTTGATTTGCGCCCGTCGCGAAATCGGGGCAGCGAATTCGATGACGCCGGAGCACTGGTTTTTGGGAACACGATTCGGGAATGTGTTTTCGGCGACGGTCCGCGCGCTCCGATGCAGAACCAGTGGGCACCGTTTTGGGAATGGAAATCATGCAGGGACAGGTTTGCTCAGGGCAACGAACTACCTTGGAACGCGGCCATTGCGCTCGAATGTATGCTTGGGTGGGGCAGTGATCCGGACGACCCGGTCTGGGCAAATCGCGAACCGGGTGTTGCCTTTAATCTCATTGAACGCAATTTTATAGAACATTGGCCCGTCGGAATTTATCAGGCCCGCAGCGCAGGTGAAAATATCTTTGGAAAAAACCAGTTCGTGGCGACAGAAACGAACGTGGTGATAGTCGGTCGCAGTCCATAAAATTCCGGGCGCGACAGAAGCATTTCCGACTGAATAGAAAGGTTGGGGAAAACGGCATCTGTTAGATGGAAACCAGCACGCGGATTTCAATCTTTCGTCCGCCGGATGAAAATCTTATTGCCAAATCATGCCTTTTATCCCGAAATCGTTTTACGTTCAAATTTGAACTCGCATCGGCTGCTTCATCTCGAAGTGTTTTTTCTGGCTTCCTCATTCGGCGCGCCTTTTAGTTGTTTTGCCTATGCCCAAAAAGAAAGTCTTCGTCAGAGGTTGGTTGGGAACGGCAGCATCAGATCAAATCGAAGTTGAAAGAAGTCTTCCGGCTATAATCACAACCACCTTGTACCGGTACTGACTGGCCTGCGCAATCCCGGCCAGCGTTACCTGGAATTGGCGGTCGCTGGACCGGAAAATGCCGATCAGGCCAAAACCGCCCTGCTTGTAGAATTGAACAAACTGATCGTGTCCAAACCGTGACTTGTGACAATCGAAGGCTGGCAATCAACGGTTGAGTTTGGCTTGCGTTATCCGCGCCGATTGCCTAGTTCTTGGCGGTAATTATGATGAAAAAGGCGCTGGTCACCGGCATCACCGGACAGGATGGCTCGTATCTGGCTGAACTGCTTTTGTCGAAGGGTTACGAGGTGCATGGCATCATCCGGCGCGCGAGTTCGTTCAATACGTCGCGGCTGGAACCTATTTACGCCGATCCGCATGAGAAAACCGCGCTCAAACTTCATTATGGCGATTTGAGCGACGCGAGCGCCCTGGCGCGGTTGATTGGGAAATTACGCCGGACGAAATCTACAATCTCGCCGCGCAGAGCCACGTGCGCGTGAGTTTTGACGGTCCGGAATACACGACGGACATCACGGCCACCGGAACGGTGCGGTTGCTGGAAGCCATCCGCGAAACGGGCATCAAGACGAAATTTTATCAGGCGTCGTCGAGCGAGATGTTTGGCAAGGCGGTGGAAATTCCGCAGCGCGAAACAACGCCGTTTTATCCGCGCAGTCCCTATGGCTGCGCGAAAGTTTACGCTTATTGGATCACGGTGAATTACCGCGAGGCGTACGGGCTTTTCACCTGCAACGGAATTCTCTTCAACCACGAATCTCCGCGCCGCGGTGAAACGTTTGTCACACGCAAGATCACGCGCGCCATCGCGCACATTCAGGCGGGTTTGCAGGACAAACTTTACCTCGGCAACCTCGACGCGAAGCGCGACTGGGGTTACGCGAAAGAATATGTCGAGGCGATGTGGCTGATGTTGCAGCAGGATCAGCCGGACGATTACGTCATCGCCACGAATGAGACGCACAGCGTGCGGGAATTTTTGGAGGCCGCGTTCGGCCATGCCGGGCTGGACTGGCGCAAGCACGTGGAAATTGATGAAAATTATTTCCGCCCCGCCGAAGTGGATTTGCTCATCGGCGATTACTCGAAGGCCAGACAAAAACTTAGCTGGCAGCCGAAAACGACATTCAGCGAGCTGGTCAAATTGATGGTGGACGCCGACATCCGGCTGGTGAAAGAACATCTGGCGGGCAAAGGCCGCGTGGCCAGTTGAATTATTTTCCGCGCGGCTGTCTGGCGAGAAAATCTTCGTAAGCCAGGCGAATGCCGGTTTCCAGATTTACCTTGGGACGCCAGCCCAGCGCAAACAGGCGCGATGTGTCCATCAATTTGCGCGGCGTGCCGTCAGGCTTGGAGGTGTCCCAGACGATTTCGCCCGGAAAGCCGATGATGCGTCTGACCAGTTCCGAAAGTTCGCGAATGCTGATTTCAGTGCCCGAACCAGCGTTGATGAATTGCTCCTCGCTGTAGTTTTCCATCAGAAAAACGCAGGCGTCGCCGAGATCGTCGGCATAGAGGAATTCCCGCAACGGCGCGCCCGTGCCCCAGCAAGTCACCGTCGCGGCGGAATTTGTTTTGGCTTCGTGAAATTTCCGGATCAACGCCGGCAGGCCTGGCAAAATTTGATGCCCGCGATTTTGGCGACGGCATACCACTCGTTGGTCGGCTCCAGCGGGCCGGCAAGCAGATATTCTTCCTTCAACGGCTG
>Ga0182027_10006259_pt1 | contig 17888 bp, 13 predicted proteins | sample 712E1DmetaG_FD_121300 | JGI IMG/M metagenome (GOLD analysis project Ga0182027, IMG submission 121300) | Permafrost microbial communities from Stordalen Mire, Sweden - 712E1D metaG (Illumina Assembly) | ecosystem: Environmental > Terrestrial > Soil > Wetlands > Permafrost | place: Sweden... | reverse complement strand
CGCACGACGGGCTCTCGTCCAGTCGCCTCGGCGAGCGCCGCCAGCACGTCGGCCACGCTGGTCTCGACTCCCGTGCCGATGTTGACCGGCAGGGCCTCGAGCGGCCGCCCGTCCAGGGCCGCGCGACAGGCGGCCACCACGTCGGCGACAAAGACGAAGTCGCGGGTCTGCTGCCCGTCGCCGTACACTGTGCAGAGCCGACCGCCAGAGATCCGTTCCATGAAGATCGCGATCACGCCCGAGTAGTCGGACGAGGGGTCCTGCCGGGGGCCGTAGACGTTGAAGAAGCGCAGCACACCGGCATCGAGTCCAGCGCGGCCGCAGGCGGCCCGGCACAGGGCCTCGCCGGCGAGCTTCGAGGCGGCGTAGGGCGACCCGGGGCGCGTGGGCGCGGTCTCGGCGATCGGCAGCTCACCGGCGGCGCCGTAGACCGCGCACGACGACGCCAGCACGACCCGCCGCGCGCCCGCGCCGGCGGCCGCGGCGAGCACGTTCGCCGTGCCGCCGACGTTGACCGCCTCGGTCGTGCCCGGGTCGTCGAACGAGCGCGCCACCGAAGCGATGGCGGCCAGATGCAGCACGCGGTCGCAACCCCACAGGGCCGCGGCCACCGTCCTGGGGTCGCGCACGTCGCCCTCGACCACCTCGAGCGCGCCGCACAGCCCGGCCAGGTTCTCGCGGCGACCCGTCGAGAAGTCGTCGAGCACATGCACCGTCTCGCCGGCGCCCAGCAGCGCCTCGGCCGCATGCGATCCGATGAAGCCGGCCCCGCCGGTGATGAGCACGCCGTCAGTCATGAGGACGAGGATACTACAGGCCGGGGCGGGCGGCCGCCTGTCACGGCGGGCCGCTTCCGGGCCGGCGGAAGATCGCGTACTGCGGCCTCACCAGGACGAGCCGGTAGTCGAGCCCGCCGCAGTAGTGCTGCTCGAGCTGCCGGGCACTGAGCCCTACGGTGTTGATCACCCGCACGACCACGTCGGGCCTGATGTGCTCGCGCCCGTAGAACGCCTGCGTGGCGGGAGGCAGCGGACCGGGATCGTCCATCACGTTGAGCCCCTCGACGCTCGAGATCCACACCGAGTTGGTGGCCGTGCGGTGCGGCCAGAACAGGTAGAAGGCCGGCACCTGGTAGAAGACCAGGAGTCGGTCCGACGGGCCCGCCACCCGAGCAAGATCGGCGCGGAGCTGGTCGAGATAGGCGGCCCGCTGAGGCGTGGTGCGGATGCCGGCATACGGACCGCCGCGCACGGTCACCGTCATGTGCGAGTAGGGCACGGCGCGTGGCAGGAACTCAAACTGGAAGACGATCGTGACGGCGAGAATGCCGGCCAGGCAGACGAGCGCCAGGCCGGGCAGCACCCGACGCAGGCGTTCACGGTCGCCGCCACGCGGCGCCAGAGCCAGCGCCAGGAACACCCCGCTCAGGACCATGGCCGGCAGCAGCCCGACGTCCATCTGCAGCCAGCCGTTGGTGCTCGTGTAACCGCTGATGAGCCCGGCCGCCAGCGCCGGCAGGTAGCCCCAGACCAGGAGGCGGGTAGCCAGGGCGCGTCGCTCGGCCGGCACGAACAAATAGAAGTAGGGCGCCGCCAGCCCGTAGACCACGCCGAAGCCGTCACCACCCGACACGAGCTGCTGGCCGAAGGGCAGCAGCGCCAGCGGCGTCAGGACCAGCGCCAGCCGGGCGAGCGGCCAGCGGCGGTAGGCGAGCCAGAGCACGAGAGCCGCGACCACCACCAGGGGATAGAGATCCAGGTGGCGTTCCACGCCCGTCACGACACCCCAGAGCCTGGCGAGACCGCTCGAACGGTTGAGCTCGTGCCAGCCGGAGACCTGAAAGCGCAGGCAGCGCAGCACGTTGCTCACGCCGAAGCTCGCCAGCAGGAGCGCCTCGGCCAGCAGAGTGGCGCCGGCGCCCAGCGCCCAGGCGCGCAACGCCCCACGCCGGCGGCGCCCCGGCACAGAGGACCCCAGGCAGACGGCCACCACCGGCAGCGCCAGGATCAGGGTCGGATAGGCCAGGACCGCCAGGGCCTGGGCGACCCCCGCGGCCGCGAGCCAGCGGTCGCGGCCACCGCCCACGACGGCGCGAGCGCCCAGGGCCATGCCGATCACCAGCAGGCCGGCTCCGAGGGTGTTGTAGCTGAGGTTGGTCGTTGAGACGAAGACGAACGTGACACAGACCAGCGAGGCGGCCAGCGCGTACTCCCAGCGCACGACCTTCTTGAGCCCCAGACAGGCGATCAGCGAGACGAGCGCCACCCATGCCAGGTACAGATGACGCGTGAAGAGCACGAGGCCGTCGGCCCCGCCGCTGAGCCAGACGTAGAGCTTCACGAACGGATAGACGAAGAACTGGGCCGTCTGCAGCACGCTCATCTCGTCGACGAACGGTCGCGCGCCCAGGGCGAAGCGGTAGGGCACCGCCACGTAGAAGCCCTCGTCGTTCAAGTCGATGCCCAGGAACAGGCGCCGCCAGGTGAAGGCCAGGGCCACGAGGGCGATAGCCACCGCGGCCGTGGCCAGAAGCGGCGGCGGCGCAAAGCGCCGCCGCCGCCGCCCAGCGTGCTCGCTCTCGCCGGCCGGTGAAGCGCCCGCCGCCAGCCGCCCCGGACTTTCGATCCCCGCAGGCGATCGTGGTCTACTCGAAATTGATGCGCTCCTTCTCGACGACGTGCGGCCGATGGTAGACCTGTGTGTGGATCGAACCGATGTACTCACCGAGGATGCCGATGAACAGGAGCTGCACGCTACCGAAGAAGTAGATGCCGATCAGCAGCGGCGCCAGGCCCATGTCGAACGTCTGCCAGAACATGAGCTTCAGCACGAGATAGATCAGCGAGACGCCCAGGGCGAGCACCGAGAGCAGAAAGCCGGCCATCATGGCCAGGCGCAGCGGCACTTTCGAATGGTTGGTGATGCCCAGCATGGCGAGATCGTAGAGGGTGTAGAAGCTGTTCTTGGTCACCCCACGCTGGCGGCGCTGCTGCACGTAGGGGATCTCGATGTGCTCGTAGCCCAGGTCGCTGACGAGGCCGCGAAAGTACGGGTACGGGTCGTCGATCTCGCGCAACGCGTCGATCACGACCCTGTCGTAGAGGCCGTAGCCCGTGAAGTTCGCGATCAGCGGCACCTCGCTAAGACTATTGATGAGTCGGTAGTACAGACCTCGCACGAAGAACATCGAGCGGTTCTCGAGGCTCTGATTCTTGACGCCTACCACGACCTTGTAGCCCTCTTCCCACTTGGCGACGAACTCGCGGATCAGCTCGGGCGGGTCCTGGAGATCGGCGGCGATGCAGCAGACGGCGTCGCCGCGCGCCTGCAGCAGCCCGTGATAAGGAGAACGCACGTGACCGAAGTTGCGGGTGTTGACGATCACCTTGACCCGCGCATCGTGGGCACAGATCTCCCGCAGGATCGCCACCGTGCGGTCGGTCGAGGCGTTGTCGATGAAGATGTGCTCGTATTCGTAGCCCGGGAGCGACTCGAGCACGGCGCGGACGCGAGCGGCAAGCTCGGCGACGTTGTCCTCTTCGTTGTAGCAGCCGGTGACGATGCTGATCGTGGCCAGCGCTGTCCCTTCGTGGTCGCCTGTCTTGCCGGCGGCGACGGGCCGCGCCTTAGATGCCACGACCCTCGATGACATTCCTGAGGCTCTCGTGGTGTGCGTAGGGGCTGTCGATGGCATCGATGGCGATCGCCTCGTCGGCGCCGACGGCGCGTAGCAGCACCTCGCCCCGCATGAGCTCGCGACACGAGATCTGCCCCTTTTGCAACGGGATCGCCAGGTAGACGTCGTCGTCGGTGAGTCCGTGGCCGGCAGGCAGGTCGCAACGGGCGTAGACACCACGCACAAGCCCGTTGAGGTACTCGATCTCAGCCCGGCTGCACGTGCGCCAGCTGTCTCCGGTCGGCCCACACATCTCCTTGGCCTTCTTCCAGGCCTTGAACCACGTGTCGACCTGCTCCGGCAGCGAGCAGTACGGAGAGACCGTCGCCCCGTCGCCCTCGATGTCGACATGTCGCTCAAAGGTCCGCGCGCCCTTGGCGTAGGCGATCGTGATCGAGCTCGTCCAGTCGTGGCACTCATGGGACGACAGGCCGATGGTGTGGTTCGGGTAACGGGTGCGCAGAAAATCGATCTGGTTGAGCTGCAGCTCGTGATCCTCGCACGGGTAGAGCGAGACGCAGTGGTTGATGGCCAGGGGGATGTTACGGTTCTCGAAGAACGTCACGAGGTCGTCGAGGTCCTTGAGCGAACAGCCGCCGGTGCTGACCATCACCGGCTGACGCAGGCTCGCCAGCTTCTCGATCAGCACCCAGTCGTTGCCGTCGGAGCTCGCCAGCTTGAGGATCTGCACGCCGAGATCGCGACACAGATCGACCGACGCTTCGTCGAAGGGCGTCGCCATGGTGACGCATCCCGCCTTGCGGATGGCTTCGACCAGGACTGCGTAGTCGGTGTTGGACAGGCGCGTAGCCAGCGTCTTTTTGATGTAGCGGATGTCGTCGCGCTCCCGGAAATCCCTATGGACGAAGTGCTCTACGTCGCGCAACTGGAGCTTGATGGCCGCGCGGATGTTGTTGAAGCGAACGACGCTCGAGTAGGCCGTGATGATGTCGAGGCCACGCTGCACGCTGCCCGCATGATTGTTGGCGAGCTCCAGGACGAAGAGATCTTCGAAGATGTCGCGGTTCATATGCACCTCCAGGGCCGCATGATGAGGCCGGGCCCACCTGGCCGACTCATTGCTTGTGTCGGCACCATCGCGCCTCAACTCAAGTAGTCTGCGCTGACAACACTCGGCGCGGGCGTCTGTCGAGTCTCCCGGTCGCTCGTCACGCGTCACAGGGTCTGGCAGTCCGCGGCCAAAGGCGGGGTGAGCGAAACGAACCGGTTCTCCAGTCCATACACCCGGCGTGCCGCGTCGATGATCTCCCGTTCGTGAGCCGGCGAGCCGACGAGAATGGGTTCGTCGCGGCCGGCGATGGACTCGGGCCCGCTCACGGTGAGCCCGGCCACGACGACGCCGTGAAGCCTCGGATTGGCGTCGACGATCGCCACGATGGTGGCGTCCGCCAGCGGCGGCCGCGCGAGGAGGTGTTGCATGTGGGTGCCGGCTCCCCAGATGATCAGCGGCGCACCGGCCGCCGTCAGACGCTCCAGCCGAGCGCGCTCGACCGTCTCAAGGGCCTCGCTTTGCGCGACGTAGCGGCGGACCGCCGCCGGGCCGACGCGGTCCCTGGTCCCGTGCCCGACCACCGTCCGGGCGAGCTTGAAGACGGCGCACACGACGGGTTCCGGGGCGGTGCCGGTGCGTCGCAGCGCCGACCACGTCTGCGCGAGTCCCAGCCCCGCGGCGGTGGCGGCGTGCACCAGTGAGTCCGAAGTGAAGTAGTTGATGTGCTCCACGCTGAACTGCTGGAACGGCGCCGACCCGTCGCAGGCGAACCGCTCGAGATCCGGCACCTCGATGTACAGAAGCCCGTCCGCGGCGAGCATGCCCGACACCTCGCGTAGCGCCTGGGCGACCTCGCGCACGTGCTCCAGGACCGCGCTCAGCACGATGCATCCCGCCTGCGCCGCGGTTGGCGGCATCGCCAGAACGCCTCCCGGCACGACCTCGACCCCGTACAGGCGGCGCGCGGCGGCGGCAGAATGCTCAGCGGGATCGACGCCCAGCAGGTTCACGTAGCCGGCGCGCCGCAGCAGCCCCAGCACATCGCCGTTGCCGCAGCCCACGTCGACGATCTTCCTCGCCTGGTCGGGCAGGAGCGGCAGCAGGCGCTCGACCATGTCGCGGTGGGATCCCTCCAGCGATGCCGGCGCCTGGCCGCCGCACTCCAGATACTCGTATTTCGAAGCGACGGCGTAGTAGCCGTCCAGCGCCTCCTGGCTCGGGATGCCGTCGGCGTAGACCGCACCGCAGCCGCCACACTCGACGACGTCGTACCCGGTGATACGCCGGCCGTCGTCGGCGACGGCGAAGCGTTGCCGGTAAACGAGCACCGGCTCGTACAGGCCGCAGACCGGACAGTCGCGGCGCAGGGTCACGACTCGGCCACGCGGTCGCCCGACAAGACCAGCTCCCCGATCTGCGCCGGCGCTCGCAGCACGACCCGCGTGGGCGCCGCGCCGCGCCGCGCCGCGCTTTGTGACGCGATCGCGGCGACCGCGTCGCCGTAGCCGTACGCGGCGGCCGCGAACGCCGCGGCGCAGGCGTCGGCCATCTGCAGGTCATCGACCGAGTCGCCGATCACCAGCAGACGGTCGCTTGCTATGGAGCACCGCGCCTGCGCCGCCTGGGCCATGGCGACCTTGTCGGCATACGGCGGGCTCGCCGAGTCCGGTGTGTAGACCTTCTCGAGGAGCGGCGCCAGACCGCAGGCCGCCAGGATCGCCGCCGTGGGACGAAGTCGTTTGTTGGTCACGACGAACTGGCGGACACCCGCCTCGGCCAGGCGGACAAGGACCTCGGACACGCCCGGATATGGCCGGCTGAGACGCCAGCCCTGAGCGTCGTAGTGCTCCGTGAAGGTGGCCGCGACGGCCGCCAGGGTGGCCCGATCGAGACCCGGCAGCACGCCGTGCAGCAGTCCGGCAAGCGGCCGGCCCAGGAGCGTGTCGAGAGGCGGTGGGTCGACTCCCGGGGCATGGGCCGCAAACGCGGCGCGCAGCGAGGCCTCGATCCCGGGCCGCGAGTCGACCAGCGTGCCGTCGAGATCGTAGAAGACCGCCACGAAACGCGGTTCGACGGCTGCGTCGTAACGACTCATGGGCGGCGGGCCTCGCCGGACTCGCGGCGAGAGCCGGCGAAACGGTTCTCGGCGAGCTCCTCGCGCGAGAGGAACGGGAAGAGGTCGTCGAGCGGAGGCGACTCGATGGTGCCGTCGGGTCGCTGGCGCGAGCGCACGCGCGGTTCGAAGCCCTGTTCGGGGTCGACCACGACGTGGCACAGGCAGGGGCCGTCACCGGCGAGCACGGTGCCGATCGTCTCGGCCAGCGTCGTCGGGTCGGTCAGCCTGAGGGCGCTGAGTCCGTAGGCGCCGGCCACGGCGACGTAGTCGGGAAACTCCACGCCGCTCTCCCGACTCTCCCCGATGAGGCCGTCGAAGAAGGCCCGCTGCGTGCTGCGGATCGACAGGTACCCTCCGTTGTCGAGCACGAAGATCTTCACCGGCCAGCCCGCGGTGGCCAGAGTCTGCAGCTCCTGGACGTTCATCTGCAGGCTGCCGTCGCCGGCCAGGCAGACGACCTTCGGCCTCTCGTCGAGCGACGATCCCCCTTGTGCCTCGACGACGGCCGCCGCCGCACCCAGCGCGGCCGGCAGGTCGTAACCCATCGAGGCCGCTCCCGAGTTCGAGAACAGACGCTGACCGTCGCCCAGATGAGCGGCCTGGAAGGCCATCACGCACACCGCGCCGTTGCCGGTGACGACGACGTCGCGCGCGCCGATCCGCTCGAAGAGCACCTCCATGAAATGGTAGGGGTTGATCGGCGGTACGGTCGTTCTGTGGTGCCTCTGCACGACGGGGTAGCGCGTCACGCGCTCACGACACCAGGCCAGCCACGCGGCATGACGGCCCGGCGCCCAGGCGCGCCGCTCGATCTCGCCCGCCAGCGCCTCGAGAAACTCGGCCAGATCGGCGACGAGTCGCAGATCGGCCCGTACCGTGGGCTTGTCCATCTCGGCGGCGTCGACATCGACCTGGATCTTGAAGGCGTCGGGCGCGAACGAGCCCCAGTCGTACCCGGTCTGACGGACGTTGAGGCGCGAGCCCAGGATCAGAAGGGTGTCGGAGCTCTGCACGGCGAAGTTGCCGGCGCGGTCACCGATCGTCCCCGGCCGGCCACACCACAGGGGGTCGTCGTTGGACAGCAGATCGTGCGTCCAGGCCGTCGTCACGGGCATTCCCAGACGAGCCACGACGGCGCGGAAGCTGTCGGTCGCACCGGCGAGCCGCACACCGCTGCCGGCAAGGATCACGGGACGCTCGGCGCCCGCCAGCCGATCGAGCACGGTCCGGGCCATCGCGGCCACGTCGGCGGCCGCCGTGGCGGGCTCGGCTGCCGCCTCGTAGCCGACCAGGGCGGCCTCGTCGACCAGGGAGCTCTGCACGTCGATGGGGATGTCGAGCCACACGGGGCCCTGCCGCCCGTGAGTCGCCAGGAACAGCGCCCGCTCGACGTGGAAGCGGACCTCGGCTGGATCGGTGAGACACACGGCATACTTCGTGATGCCCTCGACCATGGGCACGATGTCGGTCTCCTGGTCGCCGAGCTGGCGCACGTGCAGGTCGGGGTACGAGCCCATGCAGGTCTCGCGCTTGACCTGACCGGAGACGACGATCATGGGCAGCGAGTCGGTCCACGCCCCGAAGACGCCGTTCAACGCGTTGATGGCGCCGGGTCCCGAGGTGACGCTGACGAGCGCCGGACGCCCCGAGACTCGCGCGTAGCCTTCGGCGGCCATGGCCGCCGCCTGCTCGTGATGCATGCAGGTGTAGGAAAGCCCGGCTTGGCGACGCAAGGCGTCGTCGAGGAACATGGCGGCGCCGCCGGTCACGACGAACGCGCGCCGCAGACCCGCCGCGGCAAGGCGCGCCATCAGGTAGTCGGCGACCCGGATCATCGCAGCCCCTGCCGGTGCCAGGCGATCGTGCGACGCACCGCGTCCTGGAGTCCGGTCCACTCGTCGAGGCCGAGCTCGCCGCGCGCCCGTCGGGTGTCGGGTACATACCAGCTTCCCCCGCCGCCGGCGGCGCGTGCGCCCTCGATCCGCACCTCGACGGGCGGCGTCGCGGCTGCGGCGGCGATGCCCGCCGCCTCGGCGATGGTCACAGGTCGCTGCGAACCGACGTTGTAGGCTCTGCCCGCCGGACCGTCGAGGAGTATCGTCCACAGCCACGCCGCCATGTCGGCGGCGTAGAGATAGGAGCGCACCGGGGTCCCGTCGCCGTGCACCACCACCGGCCCTCCCGCCAGGGCGTCGGCGATGAAGTTGCCGATGGCGAAGTGCCGGTCGAGCGGCAGGCCCGGGCCGACGAAGGCGAAGAGTCTGGCGATTGAGACCGCTGGGCCGCCGTCGAGCCCGCCGGCCACCACCAGCGATTCCATCTGCCGTTTCGCCTGATGGTAGACGCAGCGATCGTCGTCCGGGGTGTCCCAGCCCAGCGGATCGTCCTCGGACAGCGGTCGGCCGGCCACGGACGGTCGCCGATACACGGCGCCGGAGCTCAGCGCCAGCAGACGACCGACGCCGTGGGCCCGGCAGAGCTCGACCACGCGGCGCGTGCCCTCGACGATCGTGCTGCGCACCTCGGAGGGCCGTGCCTCGGCAAGCGCCGCATCGGCCGTGGCGGCGGCATGGAGGGCATGCGTGAATGAGCCGTCGGGCCAGCGGAAGTCGCGGACATCGCCGTCGACGAGCTCGACGACCTCGTCGTCTGCCAGATCGGGAGCGGAGCGGGCAAAGGCGGCCGCATCACGCGTCAGAACGACGGCTCGCACGTTCAGACTAAGAAGGCGGTTGGCGTCGCACAGGGTGGCCAGCAGCCAGCGCCCGACGAAACCCGTGCCGCCGGAGATGAACAGCCTGGCGTCGCGCAGGCCTTCCCAGCGGCGCCCGACACGCGCCACCGCCGTCGCGACGTCTGCTGAGGCGATCATCGTCCGCGCCTCCTTGCTTGTTCGCTCAGCTGGATGCACCGGACTCCCATCCGTCGCGATGAGTCGGCGCGAAGCTGAAGTACTTGTTGGCCAGGTAGCTGGCCACTACGACCGCGACCGTATAGACGGCCTGCATGGCATAGACGTTGAACGACAGCTCATGCAGGGCCAGCGGCAGCGCCACGAGGTTGACCGCCAGCGCCACCAGGTAGACGACCAGAAAGCGTGGCAGCTCGTGTCGGACCGCGCCGTGACTGCGAAAGACGACGGTGCGGTACAGCACGTAGTTGTTAGCGATGCCGACGACGGAGGCGACGATCAGCGCGACCATGGAACCGGGGATCTTCGGCACGCCCGCCACGTCGTGCAGCAGGTGGTAGAGCAAGGCGAAGACGCCGTAGCCGAACAGCGTGTTCCAGCCGCCGACCACGAGGTAGAGGATCTGCTCGCGGCGCGCGACGACCAGCGCCCACGCTCGCTCCCGCCGGGTCATGGCCGCACCTCCGGGCGAGTCGACGCGATCGAGTAGGGCGCCACGGTCATGCGGATCTCGGCGCCGCCGGCGCCGGTTCCCGGCGCTCTTGGGCGCCCAACGGCACGACGACCAGCAGCAGCACCTGCAGCGCCACGAGCAACGTGTACTTGCTGGCCTGCAGAGACGGCGCGACGACGATCGTCGAGCGCGCCAGAAAGATCATGAGGAACGCCACGGCGCCGAACAGAACGGCCCACGCCGCTGCGGGTGCGCGCTCCATGGTCGCCACGACGACGGCCAGGACCGCGAGCGGCAACACGCAGAGCACGAGCTTGTAGTCGTTGCTGACCGCCGGCACGATGGCCATCGGCGGCACACAGGCGGCCGCGGCGAGAACGGCGTTGCGGTCGTTCCAGCCGCGCCGCACCAGGGTGACCATCGTCACCGCCCACAGTGCGAGCGGGACGATGAGCAGCGGATAGCCGACCCACGAGGGCGCCCAGCCGGTGTGATCGCGCAGCACGTGCGCCATGGCCGTGGCGGAGTCCTGCCCCCACCACTCGGCGTGCACGCCGGCCTGCAGGGAGCTCAAGGCGGCTAGCGAGTGCCGTAGGGCCGCCGGACCGGCGACCAGCAGCGCCACCGCGGTCGTGACCACGACCGGCGCCAGGGCGCGCCATCGGTACCGCCAGAAGAGCATGACGAGCAGGATCGCGGGATAGAGCTTGAGACCGATCGCCAGGGCGAGGACCGCGGCCGGCAGCCAGGCCGATCTCGACGAGCGAATCGTCAACCACATCGCCAGCAGTGAGAAGACCAGCGCGTAGAGGTCGATGTTGCCCCTGTCGATCTCGTACATGAAGCCATACGAGGTCAGGAGCCAGAGGCCCATGACGAGCCCGACGAGGGGCGCGTCGACCTTGCGCCCCGGCAGGTCGTCCGCGCAGGCCGCCTTGACGGCCAGCCGGGCGCTCAGGACCACAGCGACCAGGGCGAGGGCGACCAGGACGCAGACCTGGATGTCGTAGCCCGCCGAGAGGCTCACCAGGGTGAACGGTCGTCCCAAAAGCAGCGTCAAGGGCGGCCAGCCGCTGTGGACCGTCGAAAACGCCCGAGCGGGATCGTACAGGCCGTCGCGAAAGTCGACGCCGAGGGGCCGCGCGCGAGGCAGCAGCACTTCCCAGACGGCGTTGCCGAACTTCAGCCAGTACACGAAGAAGTTCCAACCGAGCCCCGCCAGGGCGACCACCCCCAGCCAGGCGACGGCGTTGAACGTCGCGCGCCCGACGCCAATCACGGCGAGAGCGGTGACCGCGCCCACCACCGCCAGCGGGACGGCGTAGGCGAGGCGCGGCACCACGACGAAGTAGCCGCCGCCGCGGGCCAGTACCAGCACGGTCATCGCCAGGCCGCAGGCGCCGACCACGAGGCCGATCCAGGCGCCGCGCTCCGACATGGGGGGTTCCTGAGCCTCGATCACGGGCCACCCACCGCGGCGGCGACGCGCTGCCCCATGAAGTCGACCATCTCGTCGGTCAGGCCGGGATAGACGCCGACCCAGAAGGCGTCGTTCATGAGCCGGTCGGTGTTGGCCAGCGCCGAGGCGACGCGATATCCGCTGCCCAAGGCGCGCCGCCCGTCGAAGCACGGCTGACGCACCACGTTGCCGGCAAACAGCATGCGCGTCTGGATCAGGTCGCTCTCGAGCCGGCGCACGATGGCGTCGCGGGCGACCCCCGCCGCCTTGGCCCGGTCGCGCAGCGTCAGCAGGAAGCCGAACCAGCTCGGCCGGCTGCCCGGGGTCGCCTGGGGCAGCACGACAAGGTCGGCAAGCGGCGCCAGCGCGGCGCTGAGGCGCGCGTGATTGGCGCGGCGCCGGGCGGTGAACCCCTCGAGGCGCTCGAGCTGGGCGCAGCCGACGGCCGCCTGCAGGTCGGTGGCGCGCAGGTTGTAGCCGAAGTGCGAGAAGACGTACTTGTGGTCGTAGCCGTGCGGCAGCTCGCCGAGGTCGCGCGAGAACCGCCGGCCGCAGCGATCGTCGACCCCCGAGGGGCAGGTGCAGTCGCGGCCCCAGTCGCGAAGCGAGGCGAGGATGACGGCCAGCTCGTCACTGTCGGTGTACACGGCGCCGCCCTCGCCCAGCGTGAGGTGATGCGGCGGGTAGAAGCTGCTCGTGGCGATGTCGCCGAAGGTACCCGTCGGGCGCTCGCCGTAGCGCGAGCCCAGGGCATCGCAGTTGTCTTCGATCAGCCAGAGCCCGTGCTCCCGGCAGAACGCCAGCACGGCCTCGACGTCGAAGGGGTTGCCCAGCGTGTGGGCCAGAAAGACGGCCTTGGTGCGGGGACCGAGCGCGCCGGGCAGCAACGCCGCGTCGACGTTGGCGGTGGCAAGCCCGACGTCGACGAACACCGGCACGGCGCCGAACTGGACGATCGGCGCCACCGTCGTGGGAAAGCCGGCGGCGACCGTGATGACCTCGTCACCGGGCAGAAGGCGGCGCCCGCCCAGACGCTCGCTGGTGAGCGCCATGAAGGCCAGCAGGTTGGCCGACGAGCCCGAGTTGACCAGCAGGCAGTGCTCCACGCCCAGCAGCGCCGCGAGCCCGCGCTCGAAGCGCTCCGCGTAGCGTCCGTGGGTGAGCCAGAAGTCCAGCGCGGCGTCGACCAGGTTCGTCATCTCCTCGGCACCGAAGACGCGACCGCCGTAGGGCACGCGCGAGACGCCCGGCTCGAAGTGCAGCGGATCGGTGCCGGGGGCGGCGAGGGCGCGGGCGCAGCCCGCGCCCTCGCCGCCCCCGAAGGCTTCGTCGAAGTAGCGCTCGACCAGCGCCAGGATCTCGGCGCGCAGCTCGTCGGCGCGGCTCATGACGACGCGCTGCCGGTCGGCGCGTCGCAGCCGCCGGCCCACCGCAGGCCGCCGGCCCGGGCGTCGCCGACGTACGCGGCGATGTCGGCCTCGACAGCGGCGCGCAGGTCGGTAGCGCCCGCCGCCCAGGCCCGATACCAGGCGGCGGTGCGGGCCACTGCGGGGCCAACCTCCCAGACCGGTCTCCAGGCGAGCTCGTCACGCGCCTTGGCGCAGTCGAGCAGCAGAAGACCGGCTTCGTGCGGCTGGGCGACGGCGACGTCGGCGACGCGCCACGACCCCGCCCCGTAGGCGGCGATGAAGGTCTCGACGACCTCGGCGACCGTCACCCGCGATCCGGCCCCGGGCCCGAAGTTCCAGGCGCCGTCGCGCTGGTGGCCGTCGCCCCGCAGGCGCGCGCCCAGCCAGAGGTAGCCCGACAGCGACTCGAGCACGTGCTGCCACGGTCGCACCGCCTCGGGGCGGCGCACCAGCACCTCCGCGCCGGCGGCGATCGCCCTGACGCAGTCGGGTACGATCCGGTCGGCCGCCCAGTCGCCGCCGCCGATGACGTTGCCGGCCCGCGCACTGGCCAGACACACCCGGGAGCCGGCGTCGAAGAAGCTGCGCCGGTAGGCGCCCGTGACGAGCTCGGCGCAGCCCTTGCTGGCACTGTAGGGGTCGTGGCCGCCCAGGGCGTCGCCTTCGCCGTAGGCGTGGGTGGTCTCGCGGTTCTCGTAGCACTTGTCGCTCGTGACGTTCACCACGACGCGCACCGAACGGCAGGCGCGGACGGCTTCGAACAGGTTGGCGACGCCCATGACGTTGATCTCGAAGGTAGCCCGCGGGTCGGCGTACGAGGGCCGCACCAGCGGCTGGGCCGCGAGGTGGAAGACCATCTCCGGGGCGAAGCGCTCGACGGCCGCCGTGAGCGCGGCGAGGTCGCGCACGTCACCTGTGACGTGGGCGACCTCGCCGCCCAGGGCGAGCAGCTCGAAGAGGCTGGGAGAGGTCGGCGGCGCCAGGGCGTAGCCGCCCACGGTCGCCCCGAGGCCGGCCAGCCAGGCGCACAGCCAGGAGCCCTTGAAGCCGGTGTCGCCGGTGACCAGCACCCGGCGCCCGGCATAGATGCCGTCGAACAGGGCCGCTCGGGCGGCGCCATCGCCGCCGGGCGCCTCGCTCACCACACTCTCCAGGGCGCCCGGCCCGACTGCCAGAGCTGTTCGAGCAGGTTCTTGTCGCGCAGCACGTCCATGGGCTGCCAGAACCCGCGGTGACGGTAGGCCATGAGCTCGCCGTCGCGCGCCAGGCGCTCCAGCGGCTCGTGCTCGAAGTAGGTTTCGTCGCCGGCGATGTAGTCGAGCACGCCGGGCTCCAGCACGAAGAAGCCCCCGTTGACCCAGGCGCCGTCGCCGGCCGGCTTTTCGTCGAACGAGGTGACGCGCTGCTGCTTCTCGTCGAGCTGCAGCGCGCCGAAGCGCCCGAGAGGCTGCACGGCGGTGACCGTCGCCAGGCGCCCGTGGGCGCGGTGAAAGGCCAGCAGCGCCGAGATGTCGATGTCGGCGAGCCCGTCGCCGTAGGTCAGCAGGAAGGTCTCGCCGTCGAGATGGCCGGCCACGCGTTTCACGCGTCCGCCGGTCTGCGTGTCGGGACCGGTGTCGAGCAGCGTCACCCGCCAGGGCTCGACCTCGCCGTCGTGGACCTCCATCCCCCGCCCCCGCAGGTCGAACGTCACGTCGGAGCTGTGCAGGAAGTAGTTGGCGAAGTATTCCTTGATCACGTAGCCCTTGTAGCCAAGACACACGACGAAGTCGGTCAAGCCGTGATGGCCGTAGATCTTCATGATGTGCCACAGCAGCGGTCGCTCGCCGATCTCGGCCATCGGCTTGGGCCTGACCTGGGTCTCTTCGGACAGGCGCGTGCCCAGTCCGCCGGCAAGGATCACGACCTTCACGAAAGTCCTCCACAGTGCGTTGCTGACCGGTGTCGCCGGGCGATGGGTGATCGGCGCCCCTCTCCCCTGGGGGCCCGGCACCCGTGCCGCGCACCGTTGTCCACTCTGGATACGGCGACGGCGCGACGAACCCTCTCATCATCGGCTCATCGGGGCTCAGGCTGGAGAGGTTTGTGGGCGATCACGGGGGCTGCTCACGCAGAAGCGCCCCGGCGCAGGCTAGCCGAAGTGGAAGATGCGGTGGAGGTCGTTGTAGGTGAGCAGGATGAAGAGCGTGACCAGCACCACCACGCCGATGGCGATGGCCCGTTCGAGCACCCGTGGATTGACCCGCCGGCCGCGCACGCTCTCCATGACGTTGAAGAAGATGTGGCCGCCGTCGAAGGGCAGGAAGGGCAGCAGGTTGATGATGCCGAGGTTGACCGACAGGAAGGCCAGCAGGATTGGATACCAGCTCTGGCGCACGGCCGTCTGCGACATCGAGATGATGCCGACCGGGCCGGCGGCGCCGTCGGGCCCGACCGGATCGATCTTGCCGCTCACCAGCATCCAGAGCCCCTTGAAGGTCGCGGCCACGATGCTGGCCGTCTGGGTGACCGCCAGACCGGCGGCCCGCCACGGCGCCGGATAGGTGGCGATCGTCCTGGGTCCGACGCCGACGTAGCCCTGTTTCGGCGCGCCCGGTCTGGCGGCGAGCGTCACGGCGGCGCTGCGCTGCTGCCCGGCGGGTGTGCGATACACGATCGTCACCGTCTGATGCGGCGCATGAGCCTCGAAGAACGCCGTCGTTGCGTTCCAGGTCTTGAAGGTCCTGCCGTCGGCCGAGATGAGACGATCGCCCGGTCGCAGGCCGGCGACGGCGGCCGGGGAGCCCTTGACCACCTGGGCGACCGTCAGGGTCGGCTGCTGGATGCCGCCCGCCTGGATGAACACGAACATGATGGCCAGGGCGGCGACGAAGTTCATGAACGGACCCGCGAAGATGGTGATGTTGCGCTGCCACACCGGCTTGTTGATGTAGGCCCGCGGCGCGACGTCGTCGGGCAGCTTCTCCTCGGGCATCATGCCGCTGATCTTGCAGAAGCCTCCCAGGGGAATGCTGCCGACGCCGTACTCGGTCTCGCCCCAGGTGCGCTTGACGACCGCCGGCGGAAAGCCGATGTAGAAGCGCTCGACGCGCATGTGGAACGCCTTGGCCGCGAGGAAGTGCCCGAGCTCGTGCAGGAAGATGAGCAGCGCCAGCCCGAGGATCGCCACGACCAGCGTCCAGTGGCCGGTCGCGATCAGTAAAGCGATCGCCACGACCAGCAGCAAGCCCCACGGCGACGGGCGACGACGCCCGCTCTCCGGCATGTCGGGCGGTCCCTGTGGTGTGACTTCACTCATGGATCACTCGTTCGCACTTGACGACGCAAGCCGCGACAGCTGCGGCACTCACGTACTTACCAGTTGTCGGCAGCTCGCCCTGTGAACAGTATCGGCGCGTGAGCAGCATCGGCGCGCCTGTACGATCCCTACGGTTCCCCGAGCCACGCCGAACCACGCCCGGCGCTTCGCGGGCCCCGCCGCAGCGGCTCACCGATCGCGCCGCTCTACAGCTCGGCCGCTACGGCCTCGCTCGCCGCCCGGCGCGCCTCGGCGTTGCAGCCGAACACGTCGTCGAGGTTCGTCACCGGGCCATCGCCGCAGCGGTCGAGCACCCGCTCGACCACCGAGGCGATAGCGAGAAACCCGATGCGACCGTCGAGGAAGGCCTGCACCGCGACCTCGTTGGCGGCGTTGAGGGCGATGGGGGCGGCGGCGCCCGCGCCGCCGCCCCCATCGCCCGGACTGCGGCCGGCCCAGGCGCGGGCGGCCGACTCGCCGGCCGCCCGCGCCAGCGCGAGGCAGCGGAAGGTCGCCGTGTCGGGCTCGGCGAAGGTCAGCTCGCGGGCCAGCAGGTCGAGGGGCGCCACCATGGGCAGCGGCGCCCGGCCGGGCCAGCTCAGCGCGTAGCCGATCGGCGTGCGCATGTCGGGCACGCCCAGGTGGGCGAGCACGGCGCCGTCGCAGAAGCGCACCAGCGAGTGCACGATCGACTGGGCATGGACCACGACGCGCACGGCGTCGTAGGGCACGCCGAACAGCTCATGCGCCTCGATGACCTCGAGACCCTTGTTCATGAGAGTGGCGGAGTCGATCGTCACCTTGGGGCCCATGACCCAGTTGGGGTGCTTGAGCGCCGCGGCCGCCGTGACGGCGGCGAGCTCCGCCTTGGTGCGACCGCAGAACGGCCCCCCCGAGCCGGTCAGCAGGATCTCTTCGGCGCCGAGCAAAGGATCGTCGTCGGGCCGGCCGGCTGCCGCGGCGGCAGCGGCGGCCGGCGTGTGGGCCAGCCGTGCGCGGCCCTCGACTCCCATCCTCCCCGCGCCGCGGCGACCGCCCTCGAGGCACTGGAAGATGGCGCTGTGCTCGCTGTCGACGGGGATGATGCGCGCGCCTGCGGCGCGCGCCGCCGCCAGCACGAAGGGCCCGCCGGCCACCATGCTCTCCTTGTTGGCCAGCGCGAGGGTGGCGCCGGCCCCGAGGGCGGCCAGGCTGGCGCGCAGCCCGGCGGCGCCGACGATGCCGTTGAGCACGATGAGCTCGGCCCCGGCCTGGGCGGCGTCGTGGGCGGCGGTCGCGATGAGCTCGGCGATGCCGTCGTCGCCGGCGTAGACGTGACGGTCCGCTCGCGAGGCGGCCGCGGCGGCCGCCTCAGGGTCGTACAGGCCGAGCAGGGCGGCGCCTGTGGCGGCGGCGGCGTCGAGCAGCGCCGTGACGTTGCCACCGGCGACGAGGGCGGTCACCGCGAGTCCCGGCAGGGCGGCGGCCACCTCGATGGTCTGACGGCCGATCGAGCCGGTCGCGCCGAGAATGACGACGCGCCGGGGCGCCGGTACGGTCGCTTGGCTGGCCCT
>Ga0182027_10006257_pt1 | contig 17890 bp, 10 predicted proteins | sample 712E1DmetaG_FD_121300 | JGI IMG/M metagenome (GOLD analysis project Ga0182027, IMG submission 121300) | Permafrost microbial communities from Stordalen Mire, Sweden - 712E1D metaG (Illumina Assembly) | ecosystem: Environmental > Terrestrial > Soil > Wetlands > Permafrost | place: Sweden... | reverse complement strand
TGTTCTTTCCCCAATCGATGGGAACGCGAAAGCCGCGCTGCTTGAGGATCGCCATGTACGTATCGGCGGCGCCGATCACGGCGTTGCGCGCGGTCTTCTGCTCGCTGGCGGACAGCGCGCCCGGCACGATCGAAAGCGAAATCGTCCCGAGCGCCGCCACCTCCTGCCAGGTCATGCTCGACGGAATACCCTCTCCTTCGCCCTGGCCGAGGCGCACGGGAACTTTCAGGAACGACGGCGACGAAGTGAAGTACTGGCGATACTCCGGGCGCTTCGTGGTGATGAAGAGCTCGGCCGCCGCCCAGTAGAACTCGTCCTCGACATGGTTGTCTTCGTAAGGACCGCCACCGACACCGCCGGGCTTGGCGAAGATCGCTGGATTGTGGGCCGCCGCGGCCCAGGCTTTTTCAGCGGCAGTCACACAACGCGCGGCGAACGCCGGGTCGATGGTTTTCCAAATCCGCCCGGCCTGCGCCGCGACCGCGGCCAGGTTCAGCGTCGCCGCCGTCGACACCGGGTAGAGAAAGCGCGGCATCGGATCCTCGTGGGGCGCGAGCCCGAGCGCGGTCCATTCTTTGTCGTGGACCTTGTGGTGCACCATGCCCGCCTTCGGCTGACCGTCGGGCACCTGCATCTTGAGCAAAAACTCCAACTCCCAGCGAACCTCGTCGAGCAAATCAGCGACGCCATTGTGCTGCTCGGGAATGTTCAGGGTTCCGTCGGCGAACGCCTTGGTCGATTTGCCGATGAGCTGCGCGCGCTCGTAGAGGTTGAGCAGCGTCCACACCGAAATGCCGCCGTTCACGACGTACTTGCCGTGATCGCCGGCGTCGTACCAACCACCGCTGACGTCTAGACGATAGGCGCAACCGGAGCCTTGCACGCAAGGCACGCTCTTGTCGGACAGGTGACCAGCTGGCCGCGCCCACTGAGCACCACCGGCGTACGGCATGGTGATGTCGATGCCAGATCGGTTGTGGTAGTAGTACGCCAGCGCGTCGTACTTCATCTTGTGATAGAGGTCGTTGCCGATTTCGAAGGGCTGGCTGCGGTCAGCGCCCACCGTCAGCACGAAGCCGCGCCCGGTGCCCTTGAAGGCGGAGAAGTCGATGATGTGGACGCGCTCGCCTGAAGGCGTGTCGAGCCCGGCGGGCTGGGTCTTGCCGTAGGCCGCCTCGCGGCCGTCGCCGCCCAGCAATTTCCAGTCGAGCTGCTGCGTCGCCGCCGACTTCAGCGTCGCGATCTTGGCCAGGTTCGGATAGTAGCCGACCTGATTGACGAGAATGTTGACGGTATTGTCGGTCTTCGCTTTAGCCGGGCGATTGAACTGTTGGTCTTCCAGCCGGACGTTGTCGATACAGATGGTCAGCGGCGTGTGCGTTCCGTCGGCCAGCCGTCCGCCCATGTGAAAGGCGAACTCGGCGCCCGGATCGTCCCCGCTGCTCTTCCTGAACTTACCGGTGAAACGCCGCGGGGTCTCGTCGATCTTGATCTCGTCGAACCAGTACTCGGCATAGGGCGGGCCTTGCATGCCGACCTTGGGACGAATGCTCGTCGGCTGCGTGGCGAAGGCGCGAAAGCTGATGGTGTAACGATGCCCGGATTGGATCACCATCTCGCGGTGGCGAACCTGGGCGTCCCAATTGTTGTAGCCGCGATTGTCGATGCGCAAGCACAGGGCGCCGTCGACCACTCCCACCTCGCCGTTGGCGGGGGAAGTGAACGACGACGTCCACGGCAGGCTGGTTCCGTCTTCGAAGGTCGCGTTGGCGATCAGGTTGTGCGGCGAGATGGCGATGTCGCCGGGAACCGCAGCGGATTCGGCCGAGTCGCCTGCGCTCGGCCGTTCATCTCGCCTGGTCTCGCCAATCGGGACGCAGGCTGCAATTCCGAAAACACAAGGAAGCAGCCTGCCTGTCCGCATCCGATTACCACCACATACTGGCTGCGAGCGAGATCACGTACTTGTCGGGCTGCGGGTTGCTGCCGGGAGCCCTGAGAGCCGCGATATCCAGCGTGCCGTATCTTCCATAGGGCCACGGCATGATGGCTTCGACCTTGTTCGGGTTCGAATAGGAAGAGCCGTAGTTGTAGAACGAGCCCTGCAGAACGATCATCTCGTGGGTGACGAACTCGCTGCGGAAGATGAGCTTCGGCGTGAAGACCTGGAAGGATTGGTTGCTGTCGCTCATGTTGGGGTTGACGAGGTCCGCGCGAAACCCGACGGCCATCATAGGCAAGAACGAATAGATGAGGTCGCCGCCGTACTTCAGCTTGCTCATGTTCGCGCTTCCGGCCGGAATAGTCACGTTGTCAGCGCCAGCCGCGTCGGTACCGGAAACTTTGTTGTACATACCAAACACTGTGAGCGATAGGTCGGCGGCCTGGCCCCAGAACGGCCGCGGGCGCATCATGAAAGCGGCCAGGCTGAAAGTGTATTGCCCCGCAACGGTGTCGACGCTGCCATTGCCGTCGGCGAAGTAGTTCTGCGCCAGTTGCCAGCCGCCTTGCGAGTGGAGTACTTCGATGGAATCGGCGACCGCCAGGGCATTGTGGGCCTTGATGTGCGAGTAGCCGATGTACCCGTCTCCCATCCAGCCTCCGTTCAGTCTGACATCCGCGCCCCAGACCTGAATCGAAGCCGAATTGGGCACCGCAGGTTTTGGAGCGACGGCAGTGTCGGGTACACCTGAAGCTGCATCGCCAGTTCCAGTACCGCCGGTCGTTGCAACGTTCCAGCGAGCATCGCGCACGAAGGAATTGAGGTAGTGAGCGGTCACGGTCCAAATTCCGTTGATCACGAGCCCGGCGTGAAGGTGGGCCAGCATGTTCGTACCCTCCTGGACTTTGTTGCCGGGAAAGGGTTGCCAGGACGGATAGTTGTAACAGGCCGACCCCGCAGAGTCGGCGGTGCAGGGGTTCTGGTTATACGTGTTGGTGGTCCCTTGCTCGTACTGCTGGTACTGCTGGTCAACCTTCGCACCAAAGCCGGCCTCCACGAGCAGCTTCATGTCATCGTTAATTTCCATGTCCGCAGTCGCGGTCGCGCCGGCGATACGGGTACGGCCGAACAGGTAGGTCTGGTACTCGCCGCCGTCGTACTTGCCAAAGGCGCCGTAGAAGTTCGAAAACACACCCACGTCCCAGGCCATGCCGCCGAGGTTGCCGAGCGCCTCGGGGAACTTCAAGGTCAGGAAGGCGCGGTCGATACCAAGCTGGTCCTGCAATTCGCGCCATCCGCCAGACGTGATGTTGTAGCTGGCGATGGACGTCGTCATCATGACCCGCTGGTTACCGTACTGGAAGAACAACTCGGCCCATGGTCCCGGCGCCACGCCAGTAAACATCCAGCGGGTATAGTTGCCGTCGGGCACGACCGGCGGGGCATGGAATTGCAGCTGGCCCGGGGTAAGAGTGCCGCTGTTGTCGATGCCAAGTCGCATCGGACCGCGGAAGTAGCCCTTGAACTTGAAGCCCCAGTCCTTCTCCGACGTGGTGGTTTCGCTCGATTCCGTACCGCCGCTGAACGTCAGGCTCTGGCTGCTGAGACCAGCGGAATCGATGGTCTTGGCCTTCTTCTGCTGGGCTGCGGGCGCGACTTCCGCTTCACTGTCGGCCGGCGGCGGGGGCGCAGGCACCGCGACGGGCGCGGCGCTCGGCGCGCTGTCCGCCGGGACTGGAATTGGGGCCGCAGGTTTCCCGCTCTGCATGAGCGAGTCATCCGAAGCCGGCGCGCTTGGCTGAGCTGCCGCTACGCCTGTGAAAAGCAGGGTTCCGATGAATGCCGTGGATCGAATTGAACGCAACATAGACACTCCCAAGGTTGGAAACATGAGGCGGCGAGCCCCCGAACGTTTATGGAAACCAGAGCCGTCCTTCCGGGTCTGGATAGTGCGCGAACTTTTTCTTGCGTTCATGTCCACCCTCCAAGGTTGATTTTTGCGAATTCAAACAACCGAAGCGCGAAAGATGGGAACCCCGGAACGTGGCCGCTGCTCGCAAGAATAGGCTCTAAGGCAACAAACGCGTGCACTGTACACGAGGTGTTTGTCTTTGTATACGGTCTGCCGGCGACCGCGCCGGCGGATTCGTTGCCCTTCGTCGCTCAAGGTAGAGCCGCCAAGTCATGCGTCTGGTCTCCCGAAGGCTAGGAGTCGCTTGCCTGTGCCCGCGGGTCATCTTTCATCAGCGCGTTTCATCAGCGCGGGCGTCGGACGGGCCGCTCGTCTAGAAAGCGACGACGCCGCCGAGCAGGGCGCTTCCCGCCGCACGATGGACGCGCTCGCCGTCGAGACGAAAGACTTCGCCCCCGCCGTCGAGGTTGAGCGTGAGGTACGTTCGGGCATAGAGCCGCGTGCTGAAAACAGCCGCCCCGCCGTAGGCGAAGCCGAAGGAATTGGAAATCAGGCCGTTCATGTCCTGCTGGCGCAGCATCGGCACGCCAACCGACGGCCCTAGCTGAATGGCCAGGTAGGGCGTGTTCAGCAGCGGAGCCAGGAAATCCACGCTGGCCCCGACGCGCAGAAGCGACGAATGATAGACGTCCTGCTGGGAATCAAAGGACGCAATGCTGGCGCGCGCGCGCAGGGCCGCCCAGTGGAAATTGTATGCGTAAGAGACGGTTGCGGTCCCGAGGAACGCGGGACTGCCCGGCACGACCGACGTGCTCACGCCGACGTAGGCACCGAGGCTGCTGCGCAAATCCAACACACCGCCTTTGCTACGCGGATTGCCCTGGGCGACCTCGACCATACCCGCCGACTCCACCGGCGTGACACTGCCCGAGGCGAGCGCGAGCGTGCGTTCGCTGATCTTTCCCATCGTCCGCCGCACGATCCGATAGTCGCCGGCGGGAACGGACAGATACAGGTCATCACCCGCGCTGGAAGAGATTTCGGCGATCACGTCGCCCCTGCCCTTTTCGAACACCGTGTACGTCGCACCTGCTTCACGCGCAAACGCCAGGCGGGCGTCTCTCGGACGGGTTCGGGTCAGGACGACTTCACCTGCGCCGGCCATGCGGTAGTCGTAGGTCGGATGCTGGCCACCCACCAAGCTCGCCGCGGTGTTGGCCAAGGTGCGATTGAAGGCGAACTGGTAGACCTCGCTCAACGTGACTTGCCCGTCGTGGGACGTGTCGGCGGCCCCGCGCAGACCGGCCATGATGTTCTGACTGAAGAATGATCCCCCGAGGTCGTCCGACTCTTGCGAAAACTCGTTGGCGGTCGACGACGTCACGATGGCCATGCCTTTGACCTGGCCTGGGTCGGCCAAGCGCACCTCATAGCCCGGAGCGCGCTTGCCGCCTTTTACGCCCGTCAACGCACCCGATTGGCACGCATCGACGAACGCCACGCGAACATCGGCGGCGGTGAGCTGTTCCAGGTACGACCGCAGGTCGCGTAGGGGCAAGCGCTCGGAACCAAGCTCAAGCGCTTCATTGTCCCCATGCCCGGAGTAGTAAAAAAGAAAGAGCGTCTGATTGCCTGCGGCCTTGGCGGCTTGCAGCTTCTGTCGGACCTGAACCAAGCCCTTCTCGATATCGCCCCGACTTGCCCCACGCAAGGCGACCACGTCCTCGAAGTCCCCGGTGCTTCTGAGCAAGTCCGCCAAGCGCCCGACTTCTTCTTCGGCATAGCGCAGTCGGCGCGTGGAATCGTTTCCGGAGTTGTTTCCGACAACGAGCCCAAGGCGAACCTGTCGGGGCTGTGCCGAGGCAGGCACGGCGCAAACACAGAGTCCAATCGCCAAGGCAACGAGGCCTGAACACCAGGACCGCATTTCAGGGTCTCCTCAGTAGCAATGACACCTGTTCTACGGGTAGGTCAAGAACTGTTGCATGCCGAATGTCACCGCCTGCGGCGGAGAGCACGGTCGCAACCGCTGGGCGCACGACGTCATCGGTAAGTGGTTCTTCCGACCAAACGGCAAAAATCCGCTCCCAGCCGCTGTGGCTGTCAAGCTCCACCGAGCCGGGCAGGAAGACCCTGGCACCTGCGGCCACGGCCACACCCGTCAGCCGCTGTTCCTGGTAATAAGGAAAGACGCGCCCGTGGTCGTCGACGCCGAAAACGAGAAGAAAGCCCGGCCGATCCTGGGTATAGGCAAAACGCAGCCGGTCGCCGGCGAGGAAATCACCGCCATCCATCGCAGGAAAAACAGTTTCGCCGCGCTTGCAATACGTCTCGACGATAAGACGGCCCTTGATCGTCGAGCCCGCCTGGTTGCCGTGGCCAAGGGGGTTGAGCGTGGGTTTGACCAAGAGCAACACCGTCGCCGCGGCCGGCACCAACAGGACAGGCACGAGAAACCGGAGCCAGCTCTGCCCGGTCCTGCGCTGATTCACGATGTCCAGGATTGCCCGTGCGGCACGAACGCTGCGGTCAGCCGGGTTGTCACCCAGCAGCAACGATCGCGCTTCGGCGATTTCGGCGACTACGGCGCTGCAACGACCGCACGCACCCACGTGCTCCGAGACCGCCGCGGGACGTGCCGACTCGGGACGACTCTCCCAGCGCGAGAGCTCAAGACGAGAAGGGCAAGGAGACATGGCGCCTAGTCCTCGTCCTTTGACTTTTGCGACTTTTGCGAATCTTGCGATTCCTGCGATTCCGCGTCCGTCCTACGGGGCTTGGAATGAAGCAGCTCGTCCGCAATGCGGGCCATTTTTCGTAAACGATTGAAAACGGTCCGTCGCGTGATGCCAAGGACCTCCGCGACTTCGACCTGCGACATTCCATCGAGGTAGTGCATGATCGCGACTTGCGCCCCGCCCTCCCCGCACTTTTCCATCACCGCCAGGACGAATTCACGATCCGCAAGCCCAGCTTCGGCTGAGCTGACGTGCGCGGCGTTGGCCGCCAGCGTGGGAACCGCGCGCGTGTGCACGTTGTGCTCGCGCAGCAGGTTCAGACACACATTGGTCGAGACGCGATAGAGATAGCGAAGCGCTTCCTCCTCGCGCGGCAGCACCACGCCTCGCGCGATCACACGCACGAAGGCCTCCTGGGTGGCATCGCGTGCGGCCGCGGGCGACTGTAGGAAGCGCCGACAATGGGCGTAGATGGCCGGAGAGTACTTCGCGTACAGCTCCGCGAGCGCAGTCGCACTCACTTGATCTGCTCTTAGGGTTTGCTTGTCGTTTTCCACGGCGCCGGCCTGGGCAGCATAGCCCACCGGCGTGGCGGCGGAAAAAATCGATTCCGCGCGCGCCCAAACCATCGGCAAATCGCGATTCGGGGGTGTTTGTTGAGCAGCGCCGATCATGGGACCGTCATGGGTGGCAGTTGGAGGGGTCGGGACAACGCTGACAGGCGTTCGCGCTGCATGCCTGCTGGGAAGGACAATCTGCGGTTGTGCCGCAGGATTGGACGACGCCAAAACGGAGCGCCTTGCAGACGTCGCCTGCATCTCCCTTGTGGTCGGGATCCGAGAACGCCTGAATCTGCACTTGTCCACACACGACTGGCGATTGGCACGGGGCCGGAGGAGGAGAAGTCGTCGGCACCCATGCCTGCGGTTCGGCGACCGAATCCCAGTACGCCAACACGAGGTTCGACGCCATCGCGTCGTCGGGAGATACCGAGATATCTAGCTCCGGATCCAGGATGAATGTATATGCACTTCCAACGCCGATCTCGAACACCGGAGTGCGAGCGCCGACGTCCACGGGACCAGCCTCGAATCGTCTGAGCGTGATGGGAACTGAAGCGGCATCCAAGGCGAGCGGAGGCACGCGCAAGGTGGCCTCCCGGAGCACCAGCGTTCCACCCAGATCTTTGTCGACGGTCTGGGTTACGAACACCTCGCCCCGGCCGTCGTGGACCCCAGCGCCGCACGAGAATCCCGCCGCGCCTGCCAGGAAAGCAGCGACGGTGCACAACCTATTCATCAAAGCTCCGCGTTCCATCTCCCCAACCTTAGAACAACCCTTCCCACGACAATGGGAATGGCTTCGACCTCGTCGCAGGTACGCTTTTTCCCCGAATCGACGCTCCCTGTTTCCTAAACGTTTCCTAGTAGATGGTAGGCGCGGGAGGGATCACCAGCATGTCCCAAACCGGGGTGGTGTTCACGTACGTAACGGGATCCGTCGGCGGCGCCTGCCACCACAGGTAGATCGACTTGTAGGTCGTGTACTTGCCGTTCTCGAGCGAAATCGCGGTCAGATAGAGCTGCGAGATCTCACGCGATACACCGTCATACTGCGAGGTCTGCTTGGGCAGCCCCGCGCGGTTGGAGGAATAGACAATCCAATAGTAGGTGCGGCCAGCGCTATTGGTCTGGGCCTGCGGCGCCCACTTGGGGAAATGGTTGTTGACGCCGGGACTCGTCTTGCCCGAGCACGCCACCGGGTCATTGGCAGCCAGACGAACCGCCGTGCCGGCGCCAGGCGCGTTGCCCAAGGGCACGAAGAAGATCTCGGCCGTCGGGTTAGCGTACATCACGCCGCCCGAGGCAATGCGATCGAAGAGGACCATCGAGTCGTCGGGCGCGTAGGCGGCGTAGTATTCCTCGTAGCTCTTGTCCGAGGCACCGGGTACAGGCTTGGCATCACCGCCACTGCCGCCGTTGTAGGGCACCATGTAGAGATCCGTCGCTCCCTGCTGCAGACGACCGTCCATGTTTCCCCCGGCGGTGGAGGAGTAAATGATGTTCGCGCCGTCGTGGCTCCAGGTCGGGAAGGCGACACCGTTGGCGTCGCCGTTGCGCGCGATGATGCCGTAGTTCCCGGCCGCAAGCTGCGCGATGGGCTGCTGGTTAACACCCACCGTCTGCACGGTGGGTGGCGCGGGCGAGTCGAGGTTGTACCAAACCAGCTTCGCGGGCAGCTTGTCGTCGGTGCTCCATGGCACCAGCTCATTCTGCTGGGACGACGTCGTCACCATGATGCGCTTGTTGTCCGCCCACGCCGCGGCTGAGAAGGTACCTACCCCACCCCACGGCTTTTGTAGGGCCGCCAGACCGCCGACGGAAAGGTTGGAAAGCTGGTTGCCCACGATGCCCGGCTTGACCCCGGCAATGAGCGAGTTCCACGGCCAGTTGTCCACAAAGGCCACGAACCCCGAGTCGGGCGTGGCCGAGTGGCAGCCGATGCATGTGGGCGTACGAATGCTTGCGGACTGATCTCGGCTGGGCTGCTGCACGTCCGTGAACTTCAGGGTGTCCGCGACGCCTTCCTCGCCCACGGTGAAGCCGCGCAAGAAAGAGCTGGTTGGCGATACCGTCTTTACGTTCTGGTTGTTCACCGCGGTGGGATCGGCGGCCCAGAACACGATGCTGCCGGCGGCACTCGCCGATGCAATCTGAAATTTTACCGCGGTCGCACCGCCATTGGCGGCACGGACCGTGACCGTGATATCCGCTTCGTGGACGTGCTTCGACAGACCTGTCCAAATGTCCTTGGGAAGGATCCACGAGCTGGCCGTCGTGTAGACGACAAGGTCGTTCGCCTCCAAGTCGGCGTGCACGGTGATCTGGGTGAGACCGGTCGTTCCCGTCCAGCGAATGCGCGGACGGGTCCAGTTGTACGGATAAAGCGACCCATCCTCCGGTTCGACCACGCATGGGCCGGCTCCCGACGGCGTCCCGGAGAACTGGCTGGCCGCGTTCGCTGGCGCGCCCGTGTCCGTGATGGGGGAAGATGAAAAATCGGGACAGGCCGTCGGATTGTCGCAGACCTCGGGCACGGCGCCCTGGTCGGGGGGCGTTACCGATGTTGCAGTCGAGGTGAGGGTGACGGTGCCGATACTCGGCCCGGTCGATCCCCCTCCTCCGCTGTTGCCGCCACCGCCGCTCGCCGGCAAGCCGCCTTCTATCTGCGCGCCTGCGCATCCGAGGAAAGGTAGCCCGAATACCAGACAGGAAATCGTTCGTATTGTTCGTTTCATGGCATCGCCCTCAGACTTAGAATTCCCATCGAATGCCCGACGTCAGATCGAGCACGGCCGAGACATTTGGAAACCCGGTAAGGAATTGCGCGTCGACCGTCCATCGGAAGCGCTTGTTTAGCTTCACAAGCACTCCGGTTCCGGCTCCAGCCACGAACGGCCCGCCGCGAACCGTATCCTCGACGGTTCCCGTTGGATTGCCCTTGCCGTCGACAATCTGCGCGTTGACCCGGAAGCGAAAGCCCTCACCCGCACCAACCGTCGGAGCGAAGTACCAGCGCGTGCGCCCCTCGTCTTCGCCGAAGAACGACACGCGAAACAGCGCCGTCAACGCACCGGTGGCCGTTCCTTTGTAGGCGCCCGGAATCCATTGCAGACGTCCCGCCACCGACAGCGCGGTATTTCTACCAACGAAGTAGCCAAACTCGGGAGCGGCATGTCCCAAGTATGCGATGGCAATCCCAGGATTGAACTGAACGCCATCCTTCCCAAACGCCTCCGTCGAATGTCCGGCGGCATAGCCAATTCCTGATCCGATGCCCAGGGAGAGCCAAAAGGTTCCCTTCGAACCCTCGCGCTCCCTGCGCCGCTCTTTTTCCAAGCGGGCCAAGGGATTGTTGTCGTCGATCTCCTCGGCTTCGTCAGCGTCGTCGGTGTTGTCCTCGTCGATATCGGCCGAGGCGGACGCCGCTTGCGTAGCTGCGCCCTTCACGAGAATCATGCTCGGACTCTCGTCGCGACCGGACAGCGCCACGGCTGCACCACGGGCGTTGCGCGCCTCCACATAGAACGGCACCAGGCGAGCCTTGGTGTCGGAGCCCGGTATCTTGGCCACCCAAGTGGTGATCCCGTCGGCGGTGGACGCGTTGGTCATCGGCAGTCCCTGGTACTGCTCCGCACCGTTGGCCTTGTAGTAAAGCACGACCGTCGCGGGGCGCAGATCTGCCGTTGTAAGACACTTGAGCGTGATCTCGTCGCCCGCCTTGACCTCGCCGCCGGCTGGGCACTTCATCGCGTTCCCGGCTTCCTGCTCGCCAGCCTTGGCGTCGACGTCCGGCTCCGCCTCTGCCGAGCTGTCCGCGCCCCCGCCCGCGGCGAGCTCGGCCTTGGCGCGCGCGAGGTTCGCTTCGGTTTCTGGCGTCGCCCGCTGTTTGCCCATCTTGAGATCGGGCTTGATGGCCAGCGCCTTTTTGAAATGGAAGACCGCCTTGTCCGGATTCTTGAGGCCGACGCTATACAACACCGCCAGATTGCCGTGGGTCGCAAGGCCCGCCGGACCGTTGGTCAGGCTCGCCTTCTCGACCACCCCAAGCGCCTCCAGCAGCGTCTTTTCCGCCAACTGGAAATTCATGTCGTCGAACAGTTGCATGGCGTAGCGATTCAGCTTCTGCACGCGAGTCGTGGCGTCGGCGGCACTCTCCGTCTTGCCCTCGACGGCGTGTGCCGCTGGAGGTCGCGCGACGGCCAGAAGCGCAAGAGCCAGAAGGGGAGTCAAACAGGGCGTCAACGATCTCGCGAAATGTCTTGAGAGCATGTTCTTTTTTGTCGGTCCGGTCGGTCCTTTCTTTTACACACGCACGGGGCCGAAAGTGGGAAGAATCGTCACACTCTCCCGGCAACCGTCGTCAACGATTCAACCGTCTTACAGAGTAAGACAAATTACACAGCCGACAGGTCTACAGATCGTAGACCTTGAGCTTGTCGTAAAGCGTGCGCAGTCCGATTCCCAAGCGCGCCGCCGTCTGCTTGCGATTGCCTCCGGTTGTCACCAGCATGCGCCGGATTGCTTCCCTCTCCAGATCCTCCAGCTTTTCGCCGCCCAGGCCGTTCGGGACCTGAGCAGCCGGCGCAGGCGGCCCGGTCAGAATCAGCTCAGCGCCAATCGTGGTGCCCTCGACCAAGATGGCGGCGCGTTCGAGCACGTTGCCCAGCTCACGCACGTTTCCCGGCCAGTCATAGGTCACCAGGCGCGCGCGCGCGGCCTCGCTCAGCACAAGAGAAGACGCACCCATCTGGCGCGAGATCTTCGCCAACAGGGTGTCGGCCAGCGGCAGAATATCCGCCAGACGCTCGCGCAAGGGAGGGATGCGAATGGGAAACACCGCCAGCCGATGGTACAGATCCTCGCGGAACCGGCCCTCGCGCATTTCTTCGGCGAGATCGCAATTGGTCGCGGCGACCACCCGCAGGTCCACCTCGACGGTGCGCATGCCACCCACCCGTTCAAAGCGCCGCTCTTGCAACACGCGCAGAAGCTTGGCCTGAAGCTGCGGGCGCAGCTCGGCCACCTCGTCGAGGAACAATGTCCCTCCGTCTGCCAACTCGAACCGACCCCGGCGCTGCGCCACCGCGCCGGTAAACGCACCCTTCTCGTGCCCGAACATCTCGCTCTCGAGCAGCGTGTCTGAGATGGCCGCGCAATTGACGGCCACGAACGGCCCCGCGGCGCGCCGACTTTCGCGGTGCAAGGCGCGCGATAGCACCTCCTTGCCGGTGCCGCTTTCACCCAACAACAGCACGGTTGCATCGGTGGGCGCGACCTTCTTGACCTGACCCAGAACCGCCTGCATGGCCTTGTCCTGCGCAACCACCGCCGCTTCACCATCCTCGGTCGGATGCATGCGCTGGGCTTCCTCGCGTAGCCGCCGGCGTTCGAGAGCGCGGCGTGCGATGAGACGAAGCTCGTCCGGGCCCGACAGCGGCTTGTTGAGATAGTCGAAAGCCCCCATCTTCATGGCTTCCACCGCGCCCGCCACTGTCCCGTGCGCCGTCAGCACCATGACCTCGGTCTCGGGCGATTCGGAACGTGCCTTGCGCAGCAGCGCCATGCCGTCGAGCCCCGGCAGCTTCAGATCCGTGATCATCAGGTGAAACGATTCGCGGTCGAGAAAGCGCGCCGCCGCCTCACCGTCGGCAGCCAAGGTCACACGCAACCCCTCGCCTTCCAGGACTTCACCGACAAATGAGCGAATCCCCTCTTCATCATCGACAACAAGCACGCGTTCCACGTTCAGGCTCCTTGCGTTCGCGGCGGCAGTGTCACGGAAAAGACCGCGCCTCCGTCGGGATGGTTGTGGGCCGTGATAGCGCCGCCGTGGCCCTCGACAATTCGGCGTGCCAGCGCCAGGCCAAGTCCGGTTCCCTTGGCCCGACGAGTGTAAAAAGGCTCGAACACGCGCTCTTCTTCGCCGTCCACGATCCCCTGCCCGTGGTCGCGGACCTCGACCCGAAGATCGCGCTCCGGCTGAATGTCGACGGTGACGTCAACTCGCTGACCGGCCGGCGACGCATCGCGGGCGTTGCGCAGTAGATTGACCAGTACCTCTTCCATGCGCGCGCTATCGAGCGGCCACGTGGCGGGCCCGCCTCGCACGTCGAGGTGCACTTCGGTGCCTCCAATATTTTCAACCGCGTTACGAACGATGGCCACCGGATCGGCCGGCTCGCAGTGAACGGCTCCCGTGCGCGCGAATTCCAGCACCTGGCGCGAAAGCTCCTCCAAGCGCACGGTCTCGCGCAACACCACTTCGGCGCCCTTGCGCCCGGCGTGCTCAAGGGGGAGTTTTTCAAGCAAGAGCTGGACGTGGCCCTTGAGCGAGGCCAAGGGATTTCTGATCTCGTGCCCAAGCACCGCCGACATTTGACCCAGAATCTTGAGCTGACGGTCGTGCTCGAGTTGCAACGATGCCTTTTCGGCGTGGCACGAGATGCGCCAAAAGAAGGCGGCCAGTCCCATGAGAACGGCCGCGGCCAACAAGCTCACGACCAGCGTGATGCTAGCCCGCCAAACCAGCGCATGGGCCGCCGCGGAGTCCACCTCGAAGCGGAGCTCCTTGCCATACAGAGGATGCCGTTCGGCATAGGCCTGCGAAGCCTCAACACTCGGATGCTGATTCAGTCCCATTGCCGCGGAGTCGAAAGAATGGGCGACGATGCGCGCGCTGGCACCGCCCGGGCCAAAGGCAATGCTGACCGCCGGCCCCAGGTGGCCGCCTGGAAGCCACCGCGTCTGCGTCGACGGACTGCCAGCCTCGCCCACAACCGAATGGTCGGGGCCGATCACCTCGACGAAACGCAGACCCTGTGGCGCGAGCTCGGACAGGACTTCATGCATGACCGGCGGATTGATTTCTCCCGCCAAACGCAGGGTTCGGCGAGCCGCGCACGCGATGCCAAGCGACTGCCCGCGGGTCACGGTGGTCGCCGCTTGGCGAACCCCGGAGTAGACCCACGTGCCGGCTCCAACCAACACCGCAGCCATAGCTGCTGCGGACACGAGCAGGCCCCAACGAAGGTACGTCGGCGAAGTCTTCATCTGCTCGCCGATCCCTTCTCGCCGCCTGCGCGCCTGGCTTGCCTTGGAGGTCTCATCGAATCCACCTTCGTGAAAGCATCCCCAGCAAGCCTCGTGCCCGATTGTCTCGTGCCATTCCACCTGCGCTTCGCCATGCGACGCAAGCTTGCCATGCGGAATCCGCATAGGCCTCACTGCGGTTACGGCACGGTCGAACGAGGCGACGCCGGCTCCTACTCGTCGTTGAGCGCGCTTGCGATGTCTTCGAACAAGCCCTGCACGTCCTCGAAAGCTGCGAGCACGTCGGGATCAAAGTAGCTCCGATTGCGAAGCGCCAAAGCGCTCCGGCACTCGGAATGCGACAAGGCAGGCTTGTAGCAACGCCGCGATCGGGCAGCATCGTAGGAATCTGCGACGGCCATGATGCGCGCCGCCAGCGGGATGTCGGTCCCGGCCAAGCCGGCCGGGTAGCCATTGCCGTCCCAGCGCTCATGGTGGCAGCGCGCGATCTCTATCCCCAAACGCAGGAATTCGTTGCGCGGATAGCGTGTCTTCACGGCTTCGAGGGTCTGCGCGCCGAGGGTGGTGTGCAGCTTCATCTCGTCGAATTCGGGCGCCGTCAGCTCGCCTTGCTTGAGCAAGATGTGGTCGCGAATCGCGACCTTGCCGATATCGTGCAGCGGGCTGGCGAGAAATATGTTCTCGATGAAGGACTCCTCGATTCGCCCCGCATAGATGGACTGCTCCGCCAGCGTGGCGGCCAACAACCGGCAGTACAACTGGACCCGCTCAATGTGTTTTCCGGTTTCGCCATCGCGCGATTCGGCCAATTTGGCCAGGGCGAAAATGGTCGCCATCTGCGAATCGGAAATCTCCCGCACCTGCTCGCTGACCAGCTCGACCAAATGACGATTGTGGGCTTCGAGCTCCACCTGCAGTCGGCGCAAGCGCAGGTGGGTCTCGACGCGCATGCGCACCTCGGGAAACTGAAACGGCTTGGCGACATAGTCGACGCCACCTGCGGTGAATGCCTTGACCTTGTCCCCCACCTCGTCGAGAGCGGAGAGGAAGATGACGGGAACGTCACGAAGCCGCGGGTCTAGCTTGAGACGGCGGCAAACTTCGAAACCGTCCACGGTCGGCATCACGATGTCGAGCAGGATGAGGTCCGGGGGCGAGGAGGTGGCGGCTGCGATGGCCGCGGCACCGTCGGAAACAGCGCGGGTTTGGTATCCCTCGCTACTCAACAACTCCCACAGAATCCGCAGGTTTTCCGGCGTATCGTCGACGATTAGGATGTCGCCATGCTTTGCCGCTGTTTCACTCATCGTTCGCTCCTGCTAACAACCGCTCCAGACAATTCCAACATTGAACCGGTTATGCCGAGCCGCCAAAGTGACGCCAGGATAGCCCAACACCCGGCCTGATCGAAGCAATGCCGACGGAATTCTTGTGTCGGTGACCCGCCGACTCGATCTCTAGCGCGGAGCTTGCTACGTTTTCGCCATGGCCGACTCATTTGAAACCCGTTCCAATCTCCGCGTGGGCACTAGCACCTTCGAAATCTTTCGCCTGCCGAATCTTGCCAAGGCGGGTTTCGATGTCACGCATTTGCCGTTTTCGCTCAAGATTCTGCTGGAAAACCTGCTGCGCCGGGAGGACGGGCGGGCCGTAACCGCGGCCCACATCGAAGCCATCGCACGCTGGGAGCCGGCAGCCGATCCGTCCACCGAGATCGCCTTCATGCCGGCGCGCGTGATCCTGCAGGACTTCACCGGCGTGCCCGCCGTGGTGGATCTTGCGGCCATGCGAGCGGCCACCAAGCGCATGGGGGGCGACCCAGCGCGAATCAATCCTCTCTTGCCCGCCGAGCTGGTCATCGACCATTCGGTTCAGATCGACGAGCAAGGAACCCGCCAAGCGCTTGCCCACAACAACGAAATCGAGTTTTCCCGCAACTTGGAGCGCTACGCCTTCTTGCGCTGGGGACAGGCAGCGTTTCGCAATCTCGCCGTGGTGCCGCCCGATACCGGCATCGTTCATCAAATCAACATCGAATACTTGGCCCGCGTCGTGTTCTCGGCGCCCGATCCTTCACGCCCGGGCGTCATTCAAGCGTACCCGGACACCGTCGTGGGAACCGACTCGCACACCACGATGGTCAACGGGCTCGGCGTCCTCGGCTGGGGCGTGGGCGGGATCGAGGCCGAGGCCGCCATGCTGGGTCAGCCCATGCCGTTGCTCATTCCTCAGGTCGTCGGCGTCAGGCTTTCGGGGCGGGCGCGCGAGGGCGTGACCGCGACCGACCTCGTGCTCACCGTCACCGAGATCCTGCGCAAGCTCGGGGTTGTGGGCAAGCTCGTCGAGTTTTTCGGCCCGGGCGTGGCAGGTCTGCCGCTTGCCGACCGGGCCACCATCGCCAACATGGCGCCCGAGTACGGCGCAACCTGCGGGCTTTTCCCCATCGACGGCGAGACCCTCGATTACCTGCGCCTCACCGGCCGGCCCGAGGACGCCGTCCGCTTGGTCGAGGCGTATTGCCGCGAGCAGGGCATGTTCGCCAAACCCGGCCAGCCCGAGGCGAGCTACACCAAGGTCGTGGATTTGGATATCGGCACGGTCGAGCCCAGCGTCGCCGGACCGCGCCGACCGCAGGAGCGCGTTCCCTTGTTCCAAGTCAAAAGCAGCTTCACGGCGGCTCTTCCGACCCTGGTCAAGCCCAGAAAGCCCGGCGCCGCCGTTGCCAAGAGCGACGGAAACGCCGACGCCGAAATTCAAAACGGATCCGTCGTGCTGGCCGCGATCACGAGTTGCACCAACACTTCCAATCCGCCGCTTCTGATTGCCGCTGGCTTGCTTGCCCAGAAAGCCGTCGCGCGCGGGCTCGCCAGCAAACCGTGGGTCAAGACGTCGTTCGCGCCCGGATCGCAGGTCGTCACCGCCTATCTCAAAGACGCCGGTCTCATGCCGGCCCTTGAACAGCTCGGCTTTCACATCGTGGCCTACGGCTGCACCACCTGCATCGGCAACTCCGGTCCGCTCGCACCCGCCATCTCGCAAGCCATCGGCGAGCGCGACCTCATCGTGGCGTCGGTGCTGTCGGGCAATCGCAACTTCGAAGGTCGCATCCACCCCGAGATCCGCGCCAACTACCTGGCGTCGCCGCCGCTCGTGGTTGCCTTCGCCCTCGCCGGTCGGATCGACATAGACCTCGGCCAAGAGCCCATCGGTACGGACAAGGCCGGCCAGCCCGTGTTTCTCAAGGACATCTGGCCGTCGACCGCCGAAGTTGCGCGCGCGGCTGGCCAAGCCGTCAAGCCGGCCATGTTCGCAACCGCCTACGCCACCGTCTTCCAGGGGGATGCGCGCTGGCGTGGCATCCCCGTCCCGCAAGGTTCGACCTACGCATGGGATGAATCGTCGACCTACATCAAGCACCCGCCCTATTTCGACGGCATGGCGAAGACGCCGTCCGCGGTGGAAGAAATTGTCCATGCGCACGTGCTGGCCATGCTCGGCGACAGCATCACCACTGACCACATTTCCCCCGCCGGCTCGATCAAGAAAGACAGCCCGGCAGGTCGCTACTTGGTTGGGCTCGGCATCGATGCCAAGAACTTCAACTCCTACGGCGCCCGGCGCGGCAACCACGAGGTCATGGTGCGCGGCACATTCGCCAACGTTCGGCTGAAGAATCTTCTGGCAC
>Ga0182027_10006255_pt1 | contig 17892 bp, 16 predicted proteins | sample 712E1DmetaG_FD_121300 | JGI IMG/M metagenome (GOLD analysis project Ga0182027, IMG submission 121300) | Permafrost microbial communities from Stordalen Mire, Sweden - 712E1D metaG (Illumina Assembly) | ecosystem: Environmental > Terrestrial > Soil > Wetlands > Permafrost | place: Sweden... | reverse complement strand
CTGATAAAAGCAAAATCGGATAAAAAATTATTTTTTGATTTAACCAATAAATACTTTCTGGTTTTCTTGTTATCTTCATTTATTGTAATAATCCCTTTTTGGTTTATCTCGCCACTGTTCACTTTAATAAAATCTGATTTTACCAATTCAATGCTGCCGTTTAGGATTCTTCTATTGTCCTTACCGTTTTTCTTTACGACCAGTTTTTTACAGTGGACATTAATCACCCTGGGGAAACAAAAGTATTTAATGATAGTCTATTTCTTCTCAACCCTTCTAAATATCGTCTTGAATGTTATTTTTATCCCGCAGTTTTCCTACGTTGCCTGCGCGACTATTACCGTAGTTTCGGAAGGGATCGTCTTTGCGTTTTTACTTGGAGCACTTTTTAAATATAGAATTATATCAGAAAGGAAAGTACAAACCTATGCCTAAAGTCACAGTATTTACGGATGGAGGGGCCAGGGGGAATCCCGGACCGGCGGCTCTGGGAGTTTTTATCCAAGACGAAAATGGCAAAGAACTGGCAAGTATCGGCAGGGCTCTCGGTGAGACAACGAATAACGTGGCAGAATATTCCGCAATAGTGGAGGGTTTTAATTGGCTCTTACATAACAAGCAGAAATCAAATATCACCAGTGTTAACTTTTATATGGATTCTCAGCTGGCCTGTTCGCAATTAAACGGTCTTTATAAAATAAAAAACCCAAAAATTAGGGAATTCGTTTTTGAAATTAGACAGAAGGAAACGGAACTTGGTGTACCGATTAGTTATGCGCACGTCCGCCGGGAACAAAATACTAAAGCCGATTATATGGTCAATCAGGCTCTAGACAGCCAGCTTAAGAGTTACTAAAATAAAACAATGAACCACACTGCCCTTGTCGCTAACGAAAATAACCAGGAACGCCCGATTTTAGTGGTTGACCGGAAAGGGGAAATTGGCAAAGCGTTGGTTAAAGAGTTGAAGGAGCAGGCGCTGGTAGTTTTTGTTAGTCGAAAAGTCCCACAAGGCATTGAAAACATCGTGCACGTCCCTTTTGACAAGCAATTCCCGACAATTCCCGACAATAATTACTCACACATTTTTTTAATCGATGAAGACTTCGAGATAACCAAAAATGTTGTTAAACCATTTATAAAAAAAGCCGAGCAGGATAAATCCTTTTTAGTCTTAGCGGTGAATGAGTCCTTTGTCGAAGAATCTTTTCCGTTGGATTTTATCTCCTTGTATGACAAAGCCAAAATTGTAATTCTTGGGGACATTTTTAAAAAAGACCAACTTTATAATCAAAGCTCGGAGATAAATCAATATCTGGCAGAGATAAAAACCGCCGGCAGAATTAGCGTGCCGGGCAATGGGACACGCATGGTTGCCCCCGTCTATTTTGACGATGTAGTCTTCGGGATTTTGGAAACGGTTTTCGGTACGGAAGAAAATAAAATTTTCTACCTTTTCCCAAAGCATCGCATTACACTTTTGTCGCTTGGGCATATCTTCCAAAAAATCGACCCCGATTTGAAAATAGACTTTATTAAAGATGATAAGTCTTCGAAAGAAGAATTTAAACCTTTAGCCGAAGGGAAATATTTATTAGGGGAGTTTTATGACTTGGAAAGTAAGATTAAAAAAATTAATTTCGCGGAGTTAAAAATAACGGTTGTTAAAGAAGAAAAACTGATTATCAGGACGAAAAAAATAAGAAGGTTTAGATTCAAGGCTCTGATTTTTTCCCTACTTTTATTGCTATTGTTGCCTTTACTGTCAACAATTATCTTTGCCGCGCTAGGAGCGGGGGCATTATTTGTCGCCAAAAGCGACGTGGAAAAAGGAGAATTTTTTTCTTCAAAAATGCCAGTGGTCTTAGCAGCAAACGGTTTTGATGTCGCTGAACTTTCATTGCAAATTTTAACTGAAGAGACCAAACCTTTCGGCTTGGATAGTATGTTGGGAACGCTTTCAAAGAATATTGATCTTGGCAAAAACGTTTCAGGGGCTTTAATCTCGGCAACCGATGCATCAGAAAAATTAAAGGCTATTCTTGAAGGTTCTTCTAAGCATCCCGCCGCCGATTTCTCAAGCGCTTCGATGGAAATTAAAAACGCGCTCTATGTTTACCAGCAGGAGAAGCAATTTGCCGCAATTCCTTTAAGTATCTCAAAACAATTGGATGACCTAAGCCAAGTGATTTCCTCAACGATTGATTTTTGGCCCGATGCTTTAGGTTTCCAAGGAGTAAAAAATTATCTAATTCTTTTTGAAAACAATATGGAGCTAAGGCCGGGCGGGGGATTCATTGGCTCATACGCGATATTAACGCTTAACAATGGAAAGATTGCCGGTTTTAAGGTTTACGACGTCTATGATGCCGACGGACAGCTCAAGGGACACATCGAGCCGCCGTACCCAATCCGAAGATATCTACCGTCTGTCCACTGGTATTTACGCGACAGCAATTTTGATGTTGATTTTTCCAAAGGAGCAGTAGCCTCTGCGGTATTTTTAAATACCGAAATGCAGCAAACGGTTGATGGCGTTATTGGCGTTGATTTGTCATTTGTGAAAAATTTATTAGCAGTAGTCGGTCCGGTAAGCGTTTCTGATTATAATCAAACAGTTAATGCCGATAATTTTTATCAGATCACTCAAGCACATAGCCAGGATAATTATTTCCCCGGCTCGACCCAAAAAAAAGATTTTCTAACCTCTTTTTATAACTCCTTGCAAGCTAAAATAGCCGGGCAAAAAAACCTTTCCTACTTAAGCTTTGCCCAGGCACTTATTAATTCCATAAACGAAAAACATGTGCTGTTTGCTTTTAACAATGTTAATGAACAGACAACTTTTGCGGTAAACGGTTGGTCATCATCACTTATTGAAGACAGCTCGCCCAGTAATTCGCTTGTTGATGATTTTGTCGGAATTAATGAGGCAAATTTGGGAGGTAATAAGGTAAATTATTATATTGGAAGAAGTGTCTCGCAAGCAGTAAATATTAAAAGCGATAATACTATTAACGAGACATTAACAGTTGCATTTAAAAACTCGGCGCCTGCCAGCTTAGGCGAGAAAGCTACCTATAAAAACTATCTTCGGTTTATTTTGCCGCTTAACGCAACGATTACCACTATCCAAATCGATAATCAGCAACAAAAAATAATTCCGGCCATTACCGACCCAACTGTTTATGAGACGAAAAATTTTATTCCACCGGCGGGGCTTGAAGTGCAAAAAGATACAGAAGGGAACAAAACAATTTATGGATTTTTGGTAAATGTACCACCGCAAGCATTAAAAACCATTAAAGTTCAGTATGTTTTGGCGCAAAAAATAAATGTTTCCCAACCGCAGCTTTCCTACCAGCTTAAAATATTTAAGCAACCGGGAATAGATTTTATGCCCTATGATTTGTCTCTTAATTTCCCCAATAATCTAAAAGTGGTCAGCACGGATTCGGATATCAAACTAAGCGGACAGACAGCGATTCTATCATCTCAAATTACTCAAGATAGGGAAGTGTCAATTAACCTGGCTACGAAATAATTTCTATTCTCCTTTGGTTGTTATATAATAAAGTCACCGATCCCGTTAGATAATGAATGAGCAAAACATATGCATAAAAATAAATCTCTAAAAAACAGAATAATAAATATTTTTCATAAAGAAAGGAATATCTAACGGGATGGATAAAATTTATAACAATAAAGAAGTCGAAGAAAAAATCTACCAACAATGGGAAGAAAGAGGCTACTTCAAAGCCGATCCTACTTCGGATAAAAAACCGTATTCTTTATTAATGCCGCCGCCTAATTTAACAGGTGAACTTCACTTAGGTCACGCAATGCAGCATGCAATCATGGATGCTCTCGCAAGGTATAAAAGAATGCAGGGCCTTGATGTTTTACTCTTGCCGGGAGTTGATCATGCAGGAATTCAGTTTGAAGCAACCTTAGATAGATTGCTTTCAAAAGAAGGTTTGACTAAGTCAAAATTGGGAAGAGAAAAATGGTTGGAAAGAGCGTGGCAATTCAAAGACGAAGTTTATAAATCTGTACACAACACGTGGAAAGTGTTTGGTTTATCCGCAGATTGGTCAAGAGAAGTATTTATGCTTGAACCCAAAATACAACAAGCAGTTGCAGAAGAGTTTAGGAGGTTTTGGGAAGATGACTCGATTTATAAAGGAGCGTATATTGTTCAATGGTGTCCTAAAGACCAAACCGCAATTGAGGATCTGGAGATGGAATATCAGGAAAGAAAAGAAAAGCTTTATTACGTAAAGTATTTAATCGAAGAAGAAGCTACTCAGGGTAATGCCGGGTTTATTACTGTTGCGACTGCGCGTCCCGAAACAATTTTTGCTGACGTAGCAATTGCTGTTTACCCAAACCACCCAAAATATAAAAAATATGTTGGTAAAACCGCTTGGAACCCACTTGGTTCAAAAGAAAATGCGTTAATGATTAAAATTATTGAAGATAAAAGAGTTGATAAAGAGTTTGGGACTGGTGCATTAAAAATTACGCCTGGACATGATCCATTAGATTATCAAATCGGTAAAGACAATGATCTCCCAATCCTACATGCTATTGATAAAACCGGCAGAATGACGAGCTTAGCAGGGGATTTACAAGGTTTGAAAATTGATGAGGCAAGAAAATTGGCAGCTGAAAAATTAGAGAGTCTTCATGCCATAGAAAAAGTTGAGGATTATACGCATTCGGTTCCTGTTTGTGAAAGATGTAAGGCAACTGTTGAGCCTTTAATTTCAGAAGAGTGGTTTGTAAAAATGAGCCAACTGGGTGAAAAAGCATTAACAAACATTAAAAAAATTGACTTTGCCCCAAAAAATTATGAGAAGATTATTTCCGATTGGCTTAAAGAAATTCATGATTGGTGTATTTCAAGATCTTTGTGGTGGGGACACAGGATTCCTGTTTGGTATTGTCAGAAATGTAATTCATCGCATCAAGTGGGGAAGGACAAAGGAATGGCTGTTTCTTTGGAAGAACCAACACAACAATGTAAAAAGTGTGGAGCCAATGATTGGGTTCAAGAAGAGCAAGTTTTGGATGCCTGGTTTTCTTCGGGAATGTGGCCGATTACTACTTTGGGCTGGCCAGAGAAAACAGAGGATTTGGCAAGATATTATCCTTGGGATTTTGAGATTACTGCCCCAGAAATTAAATATTTATGGATCGCGCGCATGATTATGCTTGGACTTTGGTTTAACGATAAAATTCCTTTTAAAAATATGTTTTTTCACGGCATGATTAGAGATTCTCAGGGAAGAAAGTTCTCAAAGTCTTTAGGAAATGGGATTGATCCTAATCAATTAAGAGAACAGTGGGGAACAGATGCGGTTAGAATGGCTCTCTACACTTATGCAATCCCTGGTAGAGATGCTTTTGTTTCCAGGCAATTATTAGACGAGAGATGCAAAAATTTTAGGAATTTTTCCACCAAGCTTAAAAACATTGCCAGATTTATATTTGAGCTAAAACCTGAAGGGGCAAATAAAAAATCCAAGCCTCCATCCGGGGACGACATTGAAATAATGGATAAGCTAGGAGCAATGATTAGCAGGGTAAATAGGGGATTAAATAATTTTGAGCTACATCTTGCTGCAGATGATGTATATTCTTTTGTTTGGCACGAACTTGCGGATAAGTATATTGAACAATCAAAGAAGAGAAGGGAAGAGGCGCAGCCGATTTTAGAGGATGTTTTTAAACAGTGTCTTATTTTACTTCATCCTTTTATGCCATTTATTACCGAAGAAATTTATCAAACGTTACCAGACCATAAAGAATCGATTATGCTAGAAAATTGGCCTCAGCAGTTAGGAACAATAAAGTAGGGAAGTAATGCATGAAGTTTAAAAACATTAAACCAATCAAGCGCAAGAAAGCTCCTCCTGTAAGAAAATCTAAGCCAAAGAAGGTAGGGGATTCGGGAAAAAAGCGACAATTCCCGAACATTTACCGATTTATTACCGAAAGACTATCGTTTAAGCTGTCGTGGCATCCTAAACTATCTAGAATAACCATTTTAGTCTTAGCCTCAGCTTCAATCCTAATTTCGTTGGTTTTAGTGGTTGGAATTGTTATTTTTGCGGTCCAAACATCTCAAGATTTTGGTCAAGCAATGCAAATTAATAACCAAAGACAAGATTTACAAGGAAAAGCCAATTTTTGGCAATCGATCATTGATAAATATGATGGCTATAAAGACGCATATTTCCAAAAAGCGCTTTTGGAATACAGATTAGGACAAATCGATAAGGCTAAAGCTGACAATTCAAAGGCGTTATTATTGGATCCAAATTTTACGGACGCCAAGAAATTAGAGACGGTTTTAGATAACAAATAATTACTCTTTCGCGGCTTCCTGAGGTTTTTCTTCTTTAGCTTCGGCCGGTTTTTCTCCGCCTTCGGCAGGAGCTTCGCCTTCGGCAGGAGTTTCTCCTTCGACCGTACCTTCAGGAGCAGCGGCAGCGGCTTCGGCTGCGGCTGCGGCTTCGGCTGCGGCTTGTTCCTGAGCTTCTTTAGAGACTAATTCGGCAATCTTGGCGACAACCTGTTCGGCTTCGGTTAAAACAGTGACACCCTCCGGAACTTTAAGCTCGGCCACGGTTATCTGGTCGTCAATATTGGCCAGATGTTCAACGTTAACTTCAATTTTCTCAGGAAGCTCGGCCGGTAAAGCCTCGACTTCGACTTCGGAGATAATGTTCATCAAAATTCCGACTTTGTCCACAACCGCTTTTGGTTCGCCGACAATTTCCAAAGGCACCATTGTCTTTACTTTTTCTTTAAGATTAACCTGGAAGAAGTCCGCGTGCAAGATTTTACCGCGGAAATTCTTTTGCATATTGTGGATTAGAACCGGAGTCAATTTTCCGTCAAGGTCAATATCAACCAAACCTGTTTCGCCGGCTTCGTTATAAACTGCCAAAAAGTCTTTTTCCGGAATCTGAACGGCGGTGGATTTTAAATCTTTACCGTATATGTTGCAAGGCAAAATTCCTTCTCTTCGAAGCCTTTTGACTTGCTTGCCCAAAACCGTTCGTTTTGTAACTTTTAGATTGTATCTCTTCACAAGAACCTATTTTACAGGAAAACTAGCCAGAAGACAAGCGGAATTACCCTTTGGGAAGTTTAAAACCAATATAAGCAAAAATTATCGTTGAAAAAAACGCGATACCCATTACTTTGGTAATGTCGGTTTTGGCGTAGATGATGACAAAAGCGGTCGCCAGCCATTGTAAGACTATCACAATTGCGACCCAAGGATATTTACTATAAAAATTTAAAAAATTATCCATGCGCTAGCTACTAATTGCATTATATTCCTTCAGTTTTTCTTTAACAAGCTGATATAAACCGTTATCTCTTTCGGCCAAATAGGAAAGCCAGCCGTTTAACTTTTCCAAAGCTTTTTCGCGGTTAATTCTTTTAAAAGACGATGAGTAGTCATTGACAGTCAAAATTGTTTCGGTAGGGTGAGTCTCGAAGAAATCCTTAATTTCTCCTCCTAATTTATAGTCAGGATTCAACTCTTTTGATAAAAACCCGATAATACTTAAGGCGCGGATGAATACTGCTGCATTTTCGGGCAATTTAACTTTGTATTCGCGAGCCGCCTTTACAACCTGCAGAAAAAACGTTGCATAATCGGTTTTCATGTTGTTTATTTTGGAAATTCCAGTAGAAGCAATTTTTAGAACCGCCTCTTCGAAATTTTTTGAAAGTAATTCCATAATTTCGGCCAATTCCTCTTGCGAAAAACTTGCAGGTAAAGAACTTCCTATAATGCTTTTTAACTCTTCTCCCGTAAAATCAGCAAAGTAAAGAATCGGTTGTCTTAAGGCCTTTAGATTTTTGAGATCAAGATTTGCCCCGCATTCCAAGAATTTTACAAAAGCAGCCTTGTTGTTTTTAATTGTTTCTCCTATAATGCCGAAGTCCAGAAGAGCAATTTTGTTATTTTTAAGTATGAGAATATTGCCGGGATGGGGATCGGCGTGGAAGATTGAGTCCATAAGGTATTCTCGTAAAAGCTCCTGTGTATAAATAGTTGGCACATGTTTAATATCGATTCCCATACCATTCAACCTATCAACAGTTAATCGGCCATCTTTTAATCCGCGGAGGATTCGGCTAAGCGGAATGCCTTCAATATAGTCTTCAACTAGAATTCGTCTAGTGGAAATTTGCGGATAAACTTTCGGTACAATCACATTAGGATTAACGGCGACGTTACGATACATCTTTTCAAGGTTAGCCGCTTCTATTTGATAATCTAATTCGTTTTTAGTCCATGCCTTAAATTCTTTGGCGAATTCCCGCCATGGCAAAGCGTCAATCTTAAAAAACAAGTCCGCTACGAAAGCAAAAATGTCGATGATAATAAAATCAATCGCCACTTTAGTCTCAATGCCCGGCCTTAAAATTTTAACTGCCACGATGTGATCGTTTTCCAGCTTAGCGCCGTGGACTTGGCCAAAAGAGGCGGAAGCAAACGGTTTTTTTTGAAAATCCTTAAATATCTTATCCAGCGTCGTCCCCATCTCCTCAAGAAAAACAGCCTCAACCTCTTTGTATGAAAACGGTTTTACATTGTCAAATAAATCAAGCATTTCCAAAGAATATTCTTTAGGCAAAACATCCACCCGCATGGCCAATAATTGCCCAAATTTAATAAACGCGCCTCCCATCTCTTCAAAAAAACTCTTGATTATTTTTTTCTTAGGCTTTTTATATAAATTGAGTTTTAAGAGAAGAAAAATAAAGGAGTACTTAAGGAGCAGGAAAATAATGCCAAAAAATCTTAGCATAGAATTAGTTGCGGGCGAACCCCAAGAAAAAGAGAATTAAGCAGGTTACGGAAGCATAGGCGTAAAGAGTGGTAGCGTCGACAATTTTAAAACCGGTAACAAGTAGCGTTGCTACCCAGACGCCTAAAATTGATAAGCAAACCCAAGGATAGCGCATATGGGCATAGTATAGGCAAACATAATCTCAAAAGCAAGATTGGGTGCTATAATTGGAACGTTAATGAAAATACTGGGAATTGATCCGGGAATTGGCCGTTGCGGCTGGGGTATTATTGCTTTCGAAAAAGGAAAGTTCACGACCATAAATTATGGTTGTGTTGAGACTTCTCCGAAGAAAAAAGTTCAAGACCGCTTAAAACAGATTCATGAGGAAGTTTTAACTATTATTAAAAAGTATCAACCGGAAGTGCTATCTATCGAAGAACTATTTTTTAACACTAACGCCAAGACGGCTTTCGTGGTAGGACAAGCTAGGGGCGTAATTTTATTGGCCGCGGCCCAAAATAATCTTACAATCGCCATTTACACTCCGTTACAAGTCAAGCTGGCTTTAACCGGTTATGGCCGGGCGGAAAAACCGCAGGTCGGGCAAATGGTCAAAACTTTGCTCGGTCTTAAAGAAATACCAAAGCCCGATGATACCGCCGACGGTTTGGCCATTGCCATAACTCACGCTTTTTCCGCCAAAACCGCTCAGCTTCGGAAATAGTTGTGCTATAATCAACTAAATTATGATTGGATTCCTCAGAGGTAAAGTCGAACTGTTAAAACGGCCCTTCGTATTTATTGATGTCAATGGCGTCGGCTATAAAGTATTGGTTCCCGAAACAATTTACGCCAAATTGTCTTTGGGCGAAAATCTTAAAATCTTCACCTACACTTATGTGCGTGAAGACGCTTTGGATCTATTCGGTTTTTTGGAAGCGGAAGATTTAGGTTTATTTGAAAGCTTGCTCACGGTTTCGGGCATCGGACCAAAGACCGCTTTGAATATTTTTTCTTTCGGAGAGCGGAAAGACATTATCGAGGCTATTATTAAAGGCGACGTTACTTTCTTTACTTCGGTGCCCAGGCTTGGTACCAAAAACGCCCAGAAGATTATCATCGAACTCAAAAACAAAATGGGCGCGGGTTCGGATATTGATTTGTCGGGTAAGGATCTACTGGAAAACGCCGAAGTCGTCCAAGCCTTAAAGAATTTTGGTTTTTCGGTCTCCGAAGCGCAAAAAGCTATCCGGGAGATTAAGCAAGTCGGACTGACAACCGAAGAGAAAATTAGACTAGCGCTCAAGAATTTAGGTAAATAAAAATGGCAAAAGATAAAATCAAAACAGAAATAGAGGAAATGCCGGAGGAAGAAGTTTTATTTACGTCTTTAAGGGCGGCGTCGTGGGAGGAGTTCTCCGGACAGAAAAAGGTCAAAGAATCTTTGCGGATTGGAATTACCGCCGCCAAAAAACGCAAAGAAGCCATCGAGCACATCCTTTTATACGGTCCTCCGGGTTTGGGGAAAACCACACTGGCGCACATTATTGCCAAAGAAATGGGAGTGAATATCCGTGTCACTTCGGGTCCGGCGATTGAAAGAGCCGGCGATTTAGCTTCGATTCTTACCAATTTAGAGAAAGATGACGTTTTGTTCATCGATGAAATCCACCGCTTGAATAAGGTGGTTGAGGAAACTTTGTATCCGGCGATGGAAGATTATGCTTTGGATATTATTATCGGCAAAGGCCCAAGCGCCAGAACTGTCCGTTTGGATTTGCCGCCATTCACCATCATCGGCGCCACGACCAGAATCGGTTTAATGTCGGCTCCTTTAAGAGATAGATTTGGCGTGATTCACCGTTTGTCTTTTTATGATCCTAAAGATTTGGAGGATATTATTAAAAAAGCGGCAGTCAAACTAAAAGTGCCGGTGGATAAAGATTCAATTTTGGAAATTGCCAAACGGGCCAGAGGGACGCCACGGATTGCCCTTAAATTATTAAAAAGAGCCAGGGATTTTGTCCAGGTTAAAAGCGACGGAAAATTAACCAAGGATTTAATTAAAGAAGCTTTAGACATGCTGGAGGTCGACGAAGTCGGACTCGATTCATCAGATGTCAGGTATCTTAAATCGATTATCCAAAAACACGGTGGTGGACCGGTCGGAATTGAAACCATCGCCTCAACTATCAGTGAGGACATCGGCACTATTGAAGAAGTCATCGAGCCGTATCTTCTACAAGTTGGGTTTATTAAAAAAACCGCCCGGGGAAGAGTCGCCACGCCGGCCGCCTACGCTCATTTAAAAATCGCCCTCCCCAGACAAACGAAACAAAGTAAGTTCCTTTAAAATTGACTACGGGTTACTATCTTGCTATACTCCTCAGACTATGGTGGAGAGAAAAGGATTTCTGGGAACACTTAAAGATTCTGTTTTTGATCAGGGAATAGCTGGTGCACAAATAGAGCGTGACGCGAGCATTTCCACATGGGTAACGCGTAGGGATAGAAGAGTAACAAACCACGAGAACTTTAAAAATAATAGTCCTCGTAAGGTTTTTAAAGTCAGGAGGTTCTGCGTTACAACGGAAGCATTGGTTTTAAGAGGAGCAGGTTTATTAGAGATGGGGGCGACTGGAACAGGCATCGCTAGAGGAATAAGACGTAGGTCTTTGTCGGAAGTAGTTTTTAGCACCACAATTGGTGGTGCGGCAGTAGCATTAACTGAACTTACAAGCGAACATTGTAGGGTAGTAGTAAGGAGTTTGAAAGCAAGAGAGAAAAGCGTAGAAGCTTTAGATCCTCGCTCTATCGTAATTCCTCTAGAACAATCACCTCAGAAGCAGTAACTAATTGTTTGAATTTTTCTTCCAGCTCCTGATAATTTGGGTTCATCCGGCGGTAATGTATCGGAATAGTTATCTTAGCAGCAATCGCGTTAGCGGCATCAGCGGCTTCTGTAACATCCATCGTATAATGTCCGCCGATTGGCAGCATCGCCACGTCTAAATTCAAGCTTTTTAGATTTTTCATCTCGTCAATAAAATCCGTGTCACCGGCGTGATAAATCTTTTTGCCGTTTAACTCAAAAATATAGCCGACCCAATTACTGCTCTTGGGATGGAAATTTAATTTATCGGGATGATTATTGTAAGCCGGAATGGTTTGGAAATAAAAGCCTTTTACCGTATAGTTTTGATTTGGTTCAACTTTTAATTTCAAAGTGGCATTCCTATTGATTTGCGCCAAAATATCCGGCGGCGCGATAATTACGGTATCTTCTTTCAAAATCCTGGCTAAATCGTTTGGAGAAAAATGATCTGGATGGGCATGGGTAATAAAGACTAAATCCGCTTTTTTCAACTCACTAGGTTTTAAATCAAATGGGTCAACGTAATAAACACGTTGGCCGTTTTGGTCAACAAACGAAAAACTGGCATGCCCAAACCATTTGATGTCCGTCAAGTTTTCTATAGAGTAATTATAGCGCTAACGCGCAAAAGTTTCTGTAATTAGTCTAACGTCGTCTCCCTCGATCGGGACGATAAGATGGCAACTCGCTATTAATGTCTCGATAAGCTAGGCTATCATAGCCATCAAAATTGTCTTTCTCCGGTTCCGAGGGCTCTGCGTTAGTAAGCTCTAACTCTCCTTCCGTTAGAACAGGATCTTCTGTTCGAAACTCCCAAGGGGGTTTGCAGCGCAAGGAGTTTCTTCTTCGAACTTCTCCAAGGTCCCGTTCTGAAACAAAATAGACTCCCGGTCGAAGGTTTAATATTATAACTTCGCTATCTGGCTCCGAAGGTCTTTGTGGAGCAAGATCCTCCCTGGTCATTTTTCCATCACTGATTAAGTGTACTTGCGCAAGATTTCTTGGTTGCGGGAGAAGGCGCGGTAAGCGAACCGTGCTTAAGGAGTGGCGCCTAAAATTTTTACCGATTGGTAATGGAACTACCATCAATTTCAGTTTAAGGAAAAATTTTATAGGCTGTCAATAGGTATTTTCCATTTTGGGGCGCATTCATCCCACGGTAATTATCTCATATCGGCTTTGGCCGGTGGAAATATATTTTACTTTAACGCCGATTTCCTTTTCTAATTCTTTAACGTAAGCTTTGGCTTCTTTTGGTAACTCGCTGTAATTTTTAACGCCTTTAGTGCTTTTTTGCCAACCCGGCATTATTTTATACACCGGTTTTACTTTAAACAAGAATTCTGCCGTTCCGTCGTTATACTTAACCTTCTTGCCGTTTAAGGTGTAATGGGTACAAATCTTCAACGTCTTGAATTCGTCTAAAACGTCAAGCTTAGTAATGGCAATTTCGGTAAAACCATTGATTTTGGCGGCAAAACTAATCAGTTCGGCGTCAAACCAGCCGCATCTTCGGCGTCTTCCTGTAGTGGTGCCGAATTCATTACCCCTTTCCGTTAGCATGTCCCCGTCTTTATCAAACAACTCGGTTGGGAAAGGTCCGGCGCCAACCCTGGTGGTATAAGCTTTAACAACGCCGACCACTCTTTTAATCTTTTGTGGTGGAATGCCGGCGCCGGCTGTTGCGCCTCCCGATAAAACCGTCGAGGCGGTAACAAACGGATAAGTGCCCCAGTCATTATCCAAAAATACTCCATGCGCCCCTTCCAATAGCACTTCTTTTTTGTCCAGAGCGTCGTAAACAAAATCAAAAGTTTCTTTAATGTAGGGTTTAACTTTAGCCAGCAGTTTCAAAAAGGTTTTCTCAATCTCTTTTTGGTTCAGCGGTTTTTCTCCCAAAGCTTTCAGCACTTTATTCTTAACTAATAGCTGGACTTCCAGTTTTTGGCTGAAAACTTTTTTATCCATTAAATCGGCCAATCTAATGCCGTTATAGCTGACTTTATCGGCGTAAGTCGGACCAATGCCTCTACCGGTTGTTCCTGTTTTATATTTTCCTTTGGCTTCTTCGTAGAGCTTATCGAGTAATTTGTGATAGGGCATTATCAAATGGCAGCGGGGAGAAATATATAGTTTATCTTCGAGCGGTACTCCGGCTTTTTTTAAGTTCTCGATTTCGGCGGCTAACACTTCCAAATCCAAAATGGTGCCGTTGGCAATTACCGCGTTGGCTTTTTTGCTGAAGATTCCTGAAGGAACTAAGTGCATGGGGAATTTGCCGAATTTATTAATTACTGTGTGGCCGGCGTTATTGCCGCCGTGGAATCTGACAACTATGTCGGATTTTTCGGCTAAATAATCAATTATTTTGCCTTTTCCTTCGTCTCCCCATTGTGAGCCGATAATAATAGTTGCGGCCATAGCCAAGAGGTATTCTAAAGAAGTTCACTTCGGTTGTCAATCGCCAATGTATTGAATGTGTTTTTCGTGCTACAATAGCCCTGAGATTATGGACCAAGTATCGGAAATCAGGGAAAAAATCGATATTGCCACTTTTATCGCCGACTTTTTGCCGCTTAAAAAAGCCGGCCGCAATTTTAAAACCAATTGCCCGTTTCACAACGAAAAAACTCCCTCATTAGTTATTTCACCCGAACGACAAATCTGGCATTGTTTTGGCTGTGGTAAAGGCGGAGACGTTTACACCTTCTTAATGGAATACGAAAACATGGAATTTCCGGAAGCCTTGCGAAGCTTAGCCAAACGCGCCGGAGTGGCTTTAAAAGAAAGCAGTTTTAAACAGGAAGAGTATTCGGAAAAAGAAAATATCTTCTCAATTAATAATCAAGCTTTAAAGTTCTACCATTATGTTTTAACGGAACTTCCCGCCGGCAAAGAAGCCCTGTCTTACCTTTTGGATAAACGCAAAATCAACAAAGGTACTATCGACACATTCCAGTTAGGTTTTGCGCCAACCACCGGCAGCGCTTTGTCAAATTACCTCTCTAAAAAGAAAAATTATAAAAATAGGGATTTACTAACGGCCGGCGTATCATTTGAAAGAGGAACTACTCTTTATGATTTTTTTAGGGGGCGGATTATTTTCCCATTGTTTGACCATCGCGGTAATGCCACCGGTTTTTCCGGACGCGCGCTTAACGATATAGATATGCCAAAATACTTAAACACTAAAGAAACGGCTGTTTATCATAAAGGCAGCATGTTTTTTGGTTTAAATACCGCCAAGGAAGAAATCAAACAAAAACAGGACGCGATTATTGTGGAGGGAGAATTTGATGCCATCGCTTTATATATGGAAGGGATTAAAAATGCGGTGGCAATTAAAGGGACGGCATTAACCGAAAATCAGGTGGCGCTTCTTAGTCGATTCACTCCAAAAGTTACGCTCTGCTTAGACCAGGATAACGCCGGATTTGAAGCAACCAGACGAAGTTTGGAAGTGTTGGAGAAAAAGGGGATGACAACTTCAATTATTGTGATTAAAGACGGTAAAGACCCGGACGAAGCGCTAAAGAAAAATCCGTCCGGATTCAAAAAAGCAATTCGTGACAATCTTGGCGTTTATGATTATTTGGTTGACAAATTTGTTTCCGAAAACAATAAAGATAGCGCCCAGGGTAAAAAAGCGATTGCCGATAATTTATTACCGCTTTTTGCCAACATCAGTAACGAAATCATCAAGGAGCATTATTTAAAGAAATTAAGCGGTATTTTTGAAATCTCACTCGATAGTTTATTGAAAGAGGTCGATAAATTAAAGAAAAAAGATCTGGAAGATAAAATTCTAATTCCCAAAAAAGATAAACGAACTCGGCGGGAAATTTTGGAAGAATATCTAATTGCTTTAATCGTGCAAAGCGATAATCCGCAGCAAGCGCTTGAAGATAATCAAGAAAGTCTTGCCTTGTATAAGTTTGTAACGCCGTCTTTGGGGAAAATTCTGGAAAATCTGAAAGCATTCTTAAAAACCAGTGCAAAGCTGGATCAGGAAAAATTCGCCGCCAATCTTTCTAAGGAATTAGTTCAGTCTTTTGACACTTGTTTTCTATTCCCCTTACCTAAGCTTGAAGAAGAAAAGTATAACGAAGAAATCCAAAAAGTGCTGAAGGAATTATTAACGATATTTATTAAAGAAAGAGTGAATATCATTACGGCTGAAATAAAAACCAAAGAGAAAAATAAAGAGCAAAATACGGGCGAATTAAGAGAAGAACTGTCGAAATTAATCGGGAGGCTACCGAAGGATTAATTTTTTCACTTCCAATCAAGTATCAATCGTGGTAAAATAGAGCCTATGAAGCAACCCAACATCTTAACGGAGATTGTTAGTGGTGCGAAAAAGCGCGGATATATCACTCAAGACGAAATTCTAAACATCTTTCCACATCCCGAAGAACACATTGCGGAGTTGGATTTACTCTACGATAAATTAATCAGGTCCGGCATCGACGTTTTCGAATCGGTCGCCTCCGAAACGGAAGACGAAAAACCGATTGAGGATTTGGAAAAAGAGTTAGAAGCCTTAACGGTTTTAACCGAAGGAACGGTTTCCGATCCGGTCAGGATGTATCTTAAAGAAATCGGCCGCATTCCGCTTTTAAAGTTTGACCAGGAAATCGAGTTGGCCAAAAAAGTCGAAAAAGGCGACAAAAAAGCCAAGCAAATGCTCATCAATTCCAATTTAAGATTAGTTGTTTCCATTGCCAAAAAATATGTCGGCCGGGGACTAACACTTTTAGATTTAATTCAGGAAGGAAACCAAGGATTAATCCGGGCGGTTGAGAAATACGACTGGAGACGCGGTTTTAAATTCTCTACTTATGCTACCTGGTGGATTAGGCAGTCAATCACCCGTGCTATTGCCGATCAGGCCAGAACCATCAGAATCCCCGTTCACATGGTGGAAAATATTAACCGCTTTCTAAGGGCCTCCCGAAAATTAATGCAGGAATTAGGCCGCGAGCCGACACCCGAAGAGGTAGCCAAGGCCTTGGGGATAGAACCGGATAAAGCTTTGGAGATTATCAAGATTTCTCAGGAGCCGGCGAGTTTGGAATCTCCGGTGGGCGATGAGGAGGATTCAAGGCTTGGTGATTTTATTCATGACACTTCGGCTCCGACGCTTTTCGATACTGCGTCAAGGGAACTTTTAAAGGAGCAAATCGATCAGGTGCTGTCAACCTTATCGGATAGAGAAAAAAGAGTGTTGGAAGAAAGATTTGGTCTAAAAGACGGCCGGCCGAAAACTTTGGAAGAAGTTGGGAAAATGTTTGCTGTCACCCGTGAGAGAATCAGACAAATTGAGGCTAAGGCACTGCGAAAATTAAGACATCCCTCCCGCGGAAACAAGCTTAAAGACTACCTGGGGTAAGGCTGCACTTGTAAAATCTATCTCACAACATAAGTTGGTAATAATAGAGTTTACTGATGTTTCCAAGAGTATTCTTAATTTTTGCCGCCAATCCCGATAATTTCCTTTTCACCATTAGCCACCTCCTTTCTCTTACCCTTTTTCCCTGTAAACTATTTATAGAACACTATATATTGGGTTTTCAGTAATTTAGGACACTAAATATATGTAAAGAAACTTACAAAAGACTCTCGAAACCACCTGTAAAGACTGATATAATTATCAAATGGTGGCGAAGCTCAAGCATAAAGTCAAACACAAAACAAATAAAAAAAGGCCTTTTCAAAAGCCAATTGCAAAATCAACTCTCATTACAAAACCAATTTTTATTTTCTTATTTGCGATTGTTGTTGTAGCTTTTTCCGTAGTAAGAATTAATCAGACTTTTGCGGCTAATTTTGCCGACAATGTATTAAGACCCATTATTGGGAATCAAGCCACAATTTATATTGAATCCGTTTTTTTTGGCATAGAAGATAATGTTAACCGGGTAAAGTACTCTTTCGTAAAAACCAATCCGTCACAATTATCGCCGGCTTATTCTATAAGTAATGTTTCCGTCAACCGTTCGGAAGGCTTCAATCTTAGTAAAATAACCGGTTTAAATTATTTTCCTCTTTTCCCGGGCGAGGGCGAATGGAATCAAATCTATAACGCAACGTCGGGAGCGCTGATGGCTAAAACTTTTGTCCGCCCAGACAAAAAGCGGTCTTATGCGATTGTTTATTTAGTGGAAATGAACATGAACAATTTACTGCTGT
>Ga0182027_10006254_pt1 | contig 17892 bp, 16 predicted proteins | sample 712E1DmetaG_FD_121300 | JGI IMG/M metagenome (GOLD analysis project Ga0182027, IMG submission 121300) | Permafrost microbial communities from Stordalen Mire, Sweden - 712E1D metaG (Illumina Assembly) | ecosystem: Environmental > Terrestrial > Soil > Wetlands > Permafrost | place: Sweden... | reverse complement strand
GAGCAATTCAATCTGAAAAACGGAGATGCCGGAAGGTTATCTTATGATGATGTCTTCATGAAAAGGATGTTCAGTAGTTTTATCTACAAAGAAGAAAATGTTTATGACAGGAAAATTGCTGATTATGCAACCGGGGTTGATGCACTCCTGGAAGCTGACAGGGCGAAGATTTCCTTGTTTGAATTTGAAATGGATGCCTGGGAATACTAGTAAAATTATATAGACAAGAATATTGAAAAACCCTCCACATACAGGAGGGTTTTTTTATTCTCATTACTTTAAAATCAATAACTTTGCTTTGAACCAATGGATAGAATTACGATGGGCTCTTTTCTTGAAACTCCTATTGAGTATCTGAAAGGTGTGGGTCCTACCCGCGCAGATATCCTTAAAAAAGAATTACAGATTTTCGCTTTCGGAGAACTACTGTCTTTTTTCCCATTCCGGTACATTGACCGCAGCAAAATATTAAAGGTTGCGGAGGTGAAGGATGATAGTTCGTATGTGCAGATTAAAGGGAAAATAACAGATGTGGAATTAATTGGAAGTCAGCGGGCAAGAAGATTAGTTGCTACACTGACAGATGATTCCGGCGATATGGAACTGGTTTGGTTTCAGGGTATTAAATGGATTGTGGATAAAGTAAAACCCGCAGCTGAATTTATTATATTTGGAAAACCCTCCTGGTTTAATGGCCATCTTACAATCGCACATCCTGAACTTGAACTTCCCAATGATCATGTTGCAACTGTCAGCGATTCATTCAGGCCATTATATAGTTCGACTGAGAAACTGAAATCGAGAGGTCTTGATAGCAGAGGGATTTCCAGATTAATGAAAACACTCATCCAAAGTGACCGATTCTATATTCCAGAAACCCTTAACCAAGAAATACTTACAAGTCTGAAATTGATCAATCGACAGGAAGCATTTCTTCATATACATTTTCCTGGCAGCCATGAAATGCTACAAAAAGCTCAACTCAGGCTTAAATTTGAAGAATTGTTCTATATACAGTTACGCCTTTTAAGGCAGAAATTTAAAAGGACCCAAAAACTGAGTGGACATCAGTTTAAAGTTGTAGGGCCTTATCTAAACAATTTCTATCACCAGTATCTTTCTTTTGAATTAACCAATGCCCAAAAGAGAGTGATCAAAGAGATCCGGAGTGATCTGGGTTCCGGAAAGCAGATGAACCGTTTACTTCAGGGTGATGTTGGCAGTGGGAAAACCCTTGTTGCTCTCATGACAATGTTAATAGCCCTTGATAATAACTTTCAGGCATGTTTGATGGCTCCAACAGAGATCCTTGCCCAACAGCATTATCAGAATATTTCAAAGATGTTATCCGGGCTAAATATCAATGTTGAACTGCTCACAGGATCGACAAAAACTGCTAAGCGAAAGGAGATCACGACCGGTCTGAATGATGGTAGTTTGCAAATCCTGATCGGTACGCATGCGCTCATCGAAGAAAATGTTCAGTTCAAAAATCTCGGATTCGTTGTTATTGATGAACAGCATCGGTTCGGCGTAGCGCAAAGAGCACGTTTGTGGGAGAAAAATACAATAACACCACATGTGCTTGTAATGACGGCTACTCCTATTCCCAGAACACTTGCCATGACACTATACGGGGATCTGGACACTTCTATTATAGACGAAATGCCCCCTGGTAGGAAGCCAGTGATCACGAGGCATGTTTATGAGTCTAAGCAGGATGAAATTTTTAACTTCATCAGGAAGCAGATTGATAAGGGAACGCAGGTATATATTGTTTTTCCATTAATTCAGGAGTCAGAAACTCTCGACTTAAAGAATCTTATGGAGGGGTTTGAATCGATAAAACGACTGTTTCCAGCGCCAGGTTATTCAATAGGAATGGTACACGGCAAAATGAAACAGAAAGAAAAAGATAATGCAATGGAGCGTTTCCTTAAGAAAGAGACCCAAATCCTTGTCGCTACGACGGTAATTGAGGTAGGAGTTGATATTCCAAATGCATCTGTGATGGTGATTCAAAATGCAGAGCGATTCGGACTGTCCCAGCTGCATCAATTAAGGGGAAGGGTAGGACGTGGAACTGACCAAGCTTATTGTGTATTGGTTTCGAGTTTCAAACTAACTATCGATGCAAAAAAAAGACTTGAAACCATGGTTGAAACAAATGATGGCTTTATAATTGCAGAGACGGATCTTCGTTTGCGGGGACCAGGGGATTTGGAAGGAACACAACAATCTGGAATTCTGAACCTTAAAATTGCAGATATAATCCACGATGAAAAAATCCTTAAATACGCCCGTAACATTGCTACTGATATTATCCGGGACGATCCTGAGTTGGAGAAAGAAAACAATGCGATATTGGCGAGGCACCTGTCTATCATGAATAAATACGGGCAAAATTGGGGTCTGATCAGCTGAGATTCAGGAAATTCTCAATACTTTTACAATCCAAAATTTTTTATCATTATGAAGATCTCCTATAATTGGTTAAAGGAATATGTTTCAGTGATTCCAAGTCAGGCAAGGGTTGCTGAAATCCTGACCGGATGTGGTTTGGAAGTTGAGGGGATGGAGACCTGGTTCTCTATAGAAGGTGGTCTCAAGGGTGTTGTAATAGGCCAAGTGCTGACCTGTGTTAAGCATCCCGACTCTGATCACCTCAGTCTTACTACGGTTGATGTTGGATTGCAAGAACCTTTAAAGATTGTTTGTGGTGCACCTAATGTTGCTGCTGGACAAAAAGTTGCAATAGCGACCGTTGGAACCACACTTTTTTTCAATGATAAGGAGATCACTATTCAACGGGCAAAGATCCGTGGTGAGCTTTCAGAAGGAATGATTTGCGCAGAGGATGAACTCGCTGTTGGGACTTCCCATTCAGGTATCATGATACTTGATCCGGAAGTAAGACCGGGAACGCTTGCAAAGGATTATTTCAAAGTTGAAGAAGATACCATATATGAAATTGGGCTGACACCCAACCGGTCTGATGCAACCTCTCATTTTGGCGTTGCAAGAGATCTGGTAGCTGTGATGAACAGTATGCCAGGCAATGACAATGAAGCTAATGCAAGCTTAAAATATCCTATTACCGAAAATGTTGATGTAACAAAAGAAGAACAAAAATTTAAAATAATAATTGAAGATCCGGAAGCTTGTCCGAGGTATACAGGATTAGCCTTTTCGGAGATAACCGTTAAAGAATCGCCGACCTGGTTGAAGAACAGGCTTAATGCTGTGGGTCTCAGACCTATTAATAATATTGTAGATATAACCAATTTCATCCTGTTAGAACTGGGCCAGCCTTTGCATGCATTTGATGCTGATATGATCAAAGGCCATAAAGTCATCATTCGTAAGTTTCCTGAATCAAAGAAATTTATCACTCTTGATCAGGTCGAACGTGAGATAACGAATCAGGATCTGATGATCTGTAATTCAGAAGAACCTATGTGTATTGCGGGCGTTTTCGGGGGTTTAAATACAGGAGTTAGTGCGAATACAACATCGGTATTTCTTGAGAGTGCTTATTTCAACCCAAGAAGTATCCGAAAGACTGCAAAATATCATGGATTACAAACTGATGCCTCATTCAGATTTGAACGAGGAGCAGACATCAATATCACAGTTTATGCTCTTCAGAGGGCTGCTTTGCTGATCAAAGAAATTTCCGGGGCAAAAAATATGTCAGGGATTTTAGATGTTTACCCTCAGCCAAGGAAGCTGATACACGTATTTTTGTCTTATACTCATCTTGATCGACTTATTGGTAAAGTGATTGATAGAGATAAAGTTAAAAAGATCCTGATCTCGCTTGGATTTAAAATTCTTTCATCAGCCGATGAAGGGTTGAGTTTGGAAATTCCTTCATATAAAGTAGACGTGACCAGGGAAGCTGATGTAGTAGAAGAGATATTACGGATCTATGGGTACAACAATATTGAATTCTCTTCTGTACTTCATTCGTCTATCTCATATTCTCCAAAGCCAGACCCGGAGAAGATCAAAAACGGAATTTCGGATTATTTATGTTCAAACGGGTTTAGTGAGATCATGAACAATTCACTGACCCGATCCTCATATTACGAAGACAATCCTGTATTTCCGGCTGAAAATAATGTCAGAATACTCAATCCTCTTAGTAAGGATCTTGATGTTATGCGTCAAACTTTGCTTTATGGAGGACTCGAATCACTCGTTTATAACCAAAACAGAAAAATCTCTGATTGTAAATTATTCGAATTTGGAAATTGTTACTTGCTTAAAAATGAAAATGACGACAATTCCCAACTTAACAAATACTTGGAACAAAATCACCTGACTATTTTCTTAGCCGGAAGGATTCAGAAAGAAAACTGGAATGCACTGAACAGGAAGGTCGGAATTTATGATCTTAAAGGTTTTACCGACAATATTCTTCTTCATTGCGGACTGCCTATTTCGAGATTTGAGATGGTTTCTAATGACACTGGCATTTTTAGTCAGGGAATAGATTACATGATAGATGGCGAAAAATTGGTGACACTTGGCTTACTTTCTCAATCAATACTAAAAAAGATGGATCTCCGTCAGGAAGTTTTTTATGCTGATCTCAACTGGACTATTCTCCTGAGTAAAATTGATGCAAGTGACAGATCTATTTCTGAATTGCCAAAATTCCCTGAAGTTCGCAGAGATCTTGCATTAGAGGTGAATCGATCTGTCACATATGCGCAAATTGAAAATTTAGCGTTTATAACCGAAAAGCAACTACTTAAGGAAGTCGGGCTATTTGATGTATACGAAGGTGAAAAAATAGAAGCCGGGAAAAAATCTTATGCTGTCTTTTTTATTTTAAGGGATGATCAGAAAACATTAACCGACGCAGAGATAGATAAGACGATGAATAGGTTGATCAAAGCATATACTGAAAAGCTAAATGCACGTGTAAGATAATTATGAGATAATTAATCTGCCAAAACATAGTACAAAGATGGAAAAAGACGTGATACAAAATTCTATAAGTCCTTTAGGAGAAAAATATAGCTTGCCACAAAGAAAGGATTATGAAATTGAGCTTAAGAGAATCAGCGATCTTGTTAAGAAGGCTAAGAAAGAAAAAAAAGAAATTGTAGTCGTCATGGGGCTTGGATTTGTCGGGGCTGTGATGGCTGCCATCGTAGCTGATACAAAAGACAAGAATGGAAGATCTTCAAAATTCGTGATTGGATGCCAACGGCCAAGTGTCAGAAGTTATTGGAAAATCCCCATGATCAATAATGGTCAAAGTCCTGTCAAAGCAGAAGATCCTGAGGTAGAACTTTTAATAGAAAAATGTGTAAAACAGTCAAAAACGCTTGTTGCGACTTATAATAGCGATGTTCTTCAATTTGCGGATTGCGTGGTCGTAGATGTACAATGTGACTTTTCAAAAAAGGAAATCGGGAACATGAGGACGGGAACAGCTGATATGGCTGCCCTGGAAGATACAATGCGAACGATTGGTGAAAAAATCCCATCAGAATGCCTGGTTCTTATTGAAACTACTGTAGCACCTGGAACCACTGAATTTGTGGCATGGCCGATATTAAAAAAAGCTTTTGTGAAAAGGGGTATTGAAAAGATTCCTTTGCTGGCTCATAGTTTTGAGCGTGTAATGCCGGGTAAACAATATGTTGCTTCCATTCGTGATTTTTGGCGAGTATGCTCTGGTTGCGAAGAAATTGCCCGTAAACGGGTAGAGAAATTTCTTCATGAAGTATTGAATACCAAAGATTATCCTTTAACTGTAATGGATAGACCAATTGAATCGGAAACAACAAAGATTGTTGAGAATTCGTACCGTGCCACCATTCTGGCTTTTCTGAATGAATGGAGCTTGTTTTCTGAACGAAATGGTATTGATCTTATTAAAGTGATCAATGCGATCAAGATCAGGCCAACACACAGCAACATGATTTTCCCGGGTCCTGGCATAGGGGGATATTGTTTACCAAAGGACGGTGGATTAGGATATTGGGCGTACAAGCATATTCTTGGATTTGAAGATGGTGATAAAATATTTCAGATCACACCTGTTGCTATAGATATCAACGATACCAGAGCATTGCATGTTGCTGAATTAACCCGTGATGCATTACGGAATATGGGAAGGTATATTGCCGGTGCTGAAGTGCTTCTTTGTGGTGCAAGCTATCGTCAGGATGTAGGCGATACCCGTTATAGTGGTAGTGAAATGGTAGTGAGGAAATTAACAGAAATGAATGCCGAAATTCGTATTCATGATCCTTATGTAGATCATTGGTATGAATTGGAGGATCAAGATGAATACCCATCACCTGGGCATTCCTGGAAACGTTTTTTCAGGAACCAGGAACAATTAAAAAATATCATTGTACAAAAGGATCTGAAAGAAGCATTAAAAGGTGTTGAGGCATTGATTCTGGCAGTACCACATGCCCCTTATTTTAAACTGAAACCGGAAGAAATTGTAAGATGGGCAGGTGGGCCAATCGCGATTATTGATTCATTCGGAATTCTTTCAGATGAACAAATTCGCTCCTATTTCAGGCTTGGTTGTGAAGTAAAAGCCCTTGGCAGAGGACACCTGGCAAGGATCAAGCGGGAAGTAATGGATAAAAAGAAGTAAAAATTTCGTAATTTTACATCAGTTTAAATTAATTAGATGGATATTCTGTCAATAAAGCAAAGGTTTGGGATCATTGGTAATTCAATGTTACTCGATAGAGCCATTGATATTGCGAGACAAGTAGCCACCACGGATATAACGGTATTGGTGACTGGTGAAAGTGGGACAGGGAAGGAATTCTTTCCAAAGATTATTCATCAGCTCAGTTCCCGGAAACATGGCCCCTACATTGCAGTAAATTGCGGTGCTATTCCTGAAGGAACAATCGATTCGGAACTTTTTGGCCATGAAAAAGGATCATTTACGGGCGCACACGAAGCACGGAAAGGTTATTTTGAGGTAGTCAACGGAGGAACGATTTTCCTGGATGAAGTTGCGGAACTTCCATTATCTACGCAGGTTCGATTGTTAAGGGTTTTAGAATCAGGTGAGTTCATGCGTGTTGGTTCTTCAAAAGTGCTCAAGACGAATGTCCGGGTAGTTGGAGCTACAAATATTGATATTCTTGGTGCCATCAACTCTGGCAAGTTCAGGCAAGATCTTTATTATCGTTTGAGTACTGTACCAATTTTTGTCCCAGCACTCCGGGATCGAAAGGAAGACATTTTCTTACTTTTCAGGAAGTTCGCATCTGATGCAGCAGAAAAATACAGGATGCCTACAATAGTTCTGGAGGAGGAAGGGCAGCGTGTGTTGATAAATTATCGTTGGCCTGGTAACATACGGCAGTTAAAAAATATCACTGAACAAATATCTATTATTGAGAAAACCCGGAATATATCTGGGGATACACTTACAAAATATATTCCTCATTCTCAGAATAATGATTTGCCAATGCTTTACAAATCTGAAGATGCAGGACATTTTTCTGAGCGGGAATTACTCTATAAGGTTCTGTTTGATATGAGAAAGGATGTAAATGACTTGAAACAGTTGGTCATGAACCTGATGAAAGCAGAATCTGCAAACGAGACCCTGGGTGAAAATTCACACATCATTAAACGTCTTTATAAGGATTTTCAGGATGTGAATGAACAGACAGCACCCATTATTGTACATACCCCGGATAAATCATTAGACGAACCTATTCAGGAACCTGAAGAAGTTGAAGAATCACTCTCGCTTGCAAAAAAGGAGATTGACTACATACGTAAAGCACTTCAGAAGCATATAGGAAAGAGAAAGGATGCAGCCAAAGAGCTGGGAATCTCGGAACGAACCTTGTATAGAAAAATAAAGGAGTACAATATCGAGTAGTAATGCCTGGGTTCAACAAAAATATAATTAGTTGGAAATCAAAAGTGGATCGCTTTTCAAACAAGTCTTTTCGAAAAACTGCATGTAGCTTATTTGGTTGCCTCTTTCTTTTTTTTCTGGTGACTTTGAATTCATGCAGTATGAGTTATTCATTTACAGGTGCTTCTATCTCAGCAGATGTAAAGACAATATCGATCGGGTATTTCGCAAATAATGCATCATTTGTCGTGCCGACCCTTAGCAGGGTATTTACAGATGGTCTAAAGGACTATTTTACTTCTCAAACCAAGTTAGTCCTTGTTGACAGAAATGGTGACCTCGATATTGAAGGATCCATTACTAATTATACTATTCAGCCTATTGCCATTCAAGGGAATGAAACTGCCGCACAGAACCGGTTGTCAATAACAGTGACTGTGAAATTTATCAATAAGAAAAATGAAAAACAAAACTTCGAAAATCAGACCTTTACACGTTATCAGGACTATCCAAGTTCGCAAAACATTTCAGCTGTGCAGGATCAATTGATCAAAGAGATTGACGATCAACTTATACAAGATGTTTTTAACAAGACTGTTGTCAATTGGTGATCAATGAACCGTCAGGATTTTACCGCTTATATACAGCATCCTCAGACTCTTACCAGCGGAATGAAAGAGGATCTTCTTGGTCTGGCTGAACGTTTTTCCTATTGCTCTTCGGTACAGGTCTTGTATACGTTTCTTCTTCATAGAGCCAACGACCATGAATTTAATTTCCAATTAAGGAAAGCGGCAGCATATTCGTCAAGCCGGAAAAAATTGAAGGAATTGATCGGGAGTATTAATGCTCCTGAAAAGGTAAAATTAGATCAACAACCATTAAAAGAAAGCATTCAAAGTGATATAGAATCATTCGAACCTGTAGTCATTATTTCACAAACTGCCAAACCAGCAGCAGAAACTGAAAAGTCCCCTTTCATTCAGCCGACAGAAACAAGTCTGACGCAAGGTCAAACTGGTGAAAATTCAAAATATCAATTAATAGAACAGGTAAGAAAAAGGCTGAATGAGATTGCCAAAGAAAAATATCCTGATAAATCAGATAAAGAAACAATAATTGACCAACCAAGAGTGTATCAAAAGGCTGATTTAAAGACGGATATTTTATCAAAGGAAGAGATTATAGAAAAGTTCATAAGAGAAGAACCCAGGATTTCGAGACCTAAAGTTTCTTTTTTCAAACCTTCTGAATTTGCGGAGAAGAGTAATGCAGACGATATAGATATCGTTAGTGAAACGCTGGCAATATTATATCTCGAACAGGGGAACATCTCGAAAGCCAGGATAATCTATGAGAAATTAAGTTTGCTTTTTCCGGAAAAAAGCAGTTACTTTGCAACCCAAATTGAAAAAATAAGCAATAAATAGTCCTTTTTAGGAGCAATAATCCGGGATTTAGTTAATAGAACAGTATTATGGGCATTTACATTTTAGTATCCGTTTTAATCCTTATTACATGCGTTTTGCTCGTCTTGATCGTATTGGTTCAGAATTCGAAAGGTGGTGGGCTTGCATCTAACTTCCAGTCTTCCAATCAATTCATGGGGGTACGCAAAACTGCTGATTTTCTTGAAAAGACAACCTGGACTTTGGCAGTTATTTTATTGGTTCTTAGCCTTTTTTCCATTCTTATTATCCCCAAGAACCAGGGAACTGTCAGTACACATGAGAGTGAGATGAAAAAACAAATCGAGAGTACCAAAACGCAGCCTGCAAAGAATTTCCAGGTACCTCCTGCCAAGAAATAAACAAAACAAGAGGGTAAAATACTAAAATGTCAGAATGTCATACCATTCTGACATTTTCATTTATACCCACGATTATACTGAAATAATGTCTCATTTCGATCAGTTAAGTTCATTTGGCATAAAATCTGATAGTTCAAGAAATCACTATTCAACCGAATCTTTTTTTAATGTTAAATTTAAAAATAATCGTTTATGGCTAAATTGAAGATTACACCTTTAGCTGACCGTGTGTTAATTGAACCAGATGCAGCTGAAGAAAAAACCGCAGCAGGTATTATTATTCCCGATACCGCAAAAGAAAAACCTCAGAAAGGGACAGTTGTCGCAGTTGGACCAGGTAAAAAAGATGAACCAATGACCGTTAAAATTGGGGATTTAGTTCTGTATGGTAAATATGCCGGAACTGAACTCACCATCGGTGGGACTAACTATCTGATTATGCGCGAATCTGACATCGTGGCAATCGTTTAAGTTGTAAGGAATTATTGTAAATTAAATCTCAAAAAGTAAGACATTATGGCAAAAGATATTATTTTTAATATTAAGGCAAGAGAAGCATTAAAGAAAGGCGTTGATGAGCTTTCAAATGCTGTTAAAGTGACACTGGGACCCAGTGGGAGGAATGTAATTATTGATAAATCTTATGGATCTCCTGTGATAACCAAAGATGGTGTTACCGTGGCAAAGGAAGTGGAATTGAAAGACCCGGCTGAGAACATGGGCGCACAGATGGTGAAGGAAGTAGCTTCCAAAACCAGTGAATTAGCGGGAGATGGAACTACGACAGCGACTGTTTTAGCACAGTCAATTTTCACGACCGGACTTAAAAATGTAACTGCAGGTGCTAACCCAATGGACCTGAAAAGAGGTATTGATAAAGCCGTAGCAGAAGTTATTAACTCTCTTAGAAAGCAGACAAAAAAAATTGGAGACAGTATTGAGAAGATTGAACAGGTTGCTTCGGTTTCTGCAAACAATGATACCTTTATTGGAAAGATGATTGCTGAAGCAATGACAAAAGTAAAAAAAGAAGGAGTCATCACCATAGAAGAAGCTAAGGGAATGGAGACAACGGTAAAGGTTGTTGAAGGAATGCAATTTGACCGCGGTTATATTTCTCCTTATTTTATTACAGATACCGAAAAGATGGAAGCCGTTTATGAGAATCCATATATACTGATCTATGATAAAAAGATTTCGGTTATGAAAGATTTGCTTCCATTGCTGGAAAAGGTAGTACAGACAGGCCGTCCTCTGATCATCATTTCTGAAGATATTGAAGGAGAAGCTTTGGCTACTCTTGTAGTTAACAAAATTCGTGGTTCGCTGAAAGTTGCTGCAATTAAAGCACCTGGCTTTGGTGACAGAAGAAAAGAAATGCTCGAAGATATCGCTGTTCTCACAGGGGGTATGGTAATCTCCGAGGAAAAAGGATATAAACTTGAAGATGCAACACTTCAGTACCTTGGTGAAGCTGAAAAGGTGACGATTGACAAGGATAATACAACCATTGTCAGCGGTAAAGGTAAAAAATCAGATATAGAAGCAAGAGTAAACCAGATCAAAGCACAGATCAGCACAACCACATCTGATTATGATAAGGAAAAATTGCAGGAACGTCTGGCAAAACTTTCCGGTGGAGTCGCAGTTATATACGTAGGTGCTGCCAGTGAGGTCGAAATGAAAGAAAAGAAAGACCGTTTTGACGATGCATTGCACGCAACCCGTGCCGCAATTGAAGAAGGAATAATTCCTGGCGGAGGTGTAGGTTACATAAGGGCCATTTCTGCTATCGAAAAATTGAAGGGCGATAATGATGATGAAACTACAGGTATTATGATCATTAAAAGAGCCTTGGAAGAACCATTACGCCAGATTGTTGAGAATGCCGGCCTTGATGGGGCAGTTGTTGTGCAAAAGGTAAAAGAAGGCAAAGAAGACTTCGGTTATAATGCAAGAACAGAAAAGTATGAAAACCTGCTCAAATCAGGTGTAATCGATCCGACTAAAGTTTCACGTGTTGCTCTTGAAAATGCAGCCTCTATTGCCGGAATGTTACTGACTACTGAATGTGTGCTTGCAACCCATAAAGAAGAAAAAGAACCCAAGATGCCGATGGGCCCTGGTGGTTACGGTGGAGGAATGGGTGATATGTATTAATATTTTCTTTAAATTACCTCAGGAAGCCGTCTCAAAAGGACGGCTTCTTTCGTTTTGCTTTAAAATTATATCTTCACAATTGATTTTTAATAAGTTTTCCCAATTGATAATTTGCTGATTTTCAATCAATTTTATAGTCTGCCTGCGTCGTGCCTGCGTCATGCCTGCGTCCATCCTTCGCTCATGGTTCGTCCATCCTTCGCTTATCCTTTGTCCCGGGTTTACCATCCTATCGCCAGGTTCTATTGATACTAAATTATATCACAATACAATGGGGCGCTGGATTAACAGGCACACATCTCTTAAATTATCCATAAGTTTAAGGCCGTATTTATCAATAAGATACAAATGAACACTGCATTGTTCTGACTATCTTCTACAGAATGGATATAACCCTTTACCGGTTAATAAGTTCCTGCAATAAAGGGTGAAAAATACCGTAATAAATGATAATATTGTGTTTCAATTTTAAATAAATCAAATCGTATGAATCGCCTCTTCAATATTATATTTTTTTTAGTGGGTCCAATCATTTCCTTTGCACAGACAACGACCCCTGCTGTTAATTTACCAATAGACCCTGATTCAAAGCTTATACAGTACAAAGATGTTGTCAACCAGGAAGGTACTAAAGACGTTCTTTACGATCGGGGAGCTGAATGGATGCGGTCTTACTATATAAATCCCGGAAATGTTACAAAAGTCCAGGATAAGGTGAATGGAAAGATTGAAGGAACAGGCAGATTACGCCTTTATTTCTTTGATTCGAATAATACAAGGACAGATGCGGGTTTAGTCTATTATGATATCCGTCTCGAATTCAAAGAGAACAAATTCCGGTATACGCTGACAAATTTCACTTTGAAGGGAATTTCACGTGTTCCCCTTGAAAAATGGTTGAATAAGAGTGATCCTTCTTATAGCCCACAAATGGAAAATTATCTCTACCAGGTAGATACCACCATGCAGAACCTGATTATCAAACTGAAGGATGGTATGAAGCCAAAGGTTAAAAAGAAGGATGAATGGTAGAAAATAAAGATATCCGGCACCTCTCTCTCTCAGAGATTGAAGCATTCTTTCACGATAGAAATGAAAAATCGTTCCGGGCAAAGCAGGTCTATGAATGGATATGGAGAAAAACCTGCCATTCATTTAATGAAATGACCAATCTTTCCAAGGAAGTCCGTGAACTTCTCGAAGATCATTTTACTTTCAATGTTTTAACGGTTGAGAAAGAACTCAGAGACCCGGATGGAACAATAAAATCTACATTTCGGATCTCTGATCAGACACTGGTAGAAGGTGTCTTCATTCCGGATAATGGTCGTACAACTGCATGTATCTCTTCACAGGCAGGTTGTGCTCTTAATTGTCGTTTTTGTGCAACAGGGAAACTCGGATTTTTTCGAAACCTGGGATTTACAGAGATATTTGATCAGGTCGTACACCTTAACCTCCAGTCAAACAGCTATCACGGAAAGTCTTTATCAAACATTGTTTTCATGGGAATGGGAGAGCCCTTGATGAACTTTGAAGAAGTAATCAGATCCATTGATAAAATAACATCTGGCGATTCGCTGGGCATATCGCCGCAAAGAATCACCGTCTCAAGTGTCGGAATACCCGAAATGATAAAGAAAATGGCTGATGACAATGTGAAATTTCACTTTGCTCTCTCTCTGCATGCAGCCACGAATGAAAAGAGAGACCAGATAATTCCTGTGAATAAGAAATATCCTCTGCAGGAATTAACAAAGGCCTTAAAATATTACCATTTAAAGACGGGTAAACGATTCACAATCGAGTATATACTTTTCAAAGACTTCAATGATGGTCTTGAGGATGCAAAAAATCTGGCTGTATTTTGTAAAAGCTTTCCGGTAAAGATTAATATTATTGATTATAATCCAGTTGAAGGGAGTGGATTTCATCAGAGCTCTGTTGAAAATGTCAAAGCATTCGTGAACTTCCTTGAGAATAAAAACATGGTTGTCAATGTTAGAAAAAGCAGGGGGAGGTATATTAATGCTGCCTGTGGTCAATTAGCATTGAATGATAATATAAAGGTTGATTAACCCCGGGAGAGAAATTACTCAAAAAAACTGTCTATGGGAATACAGGATTTTGACTTAAAAGGGAATATTGTAGATGTAGTTGGAAAGAGGATCTTTAAGGGTGTTGTGGTTGTAAAGGATTCTAAGATTGCAGAGATTCGTGAAGAAAATCATGACGGAAGCAAATACATACTTCCCGGACTAATTGATTCTCATATACATATTGAAAGTTCGATGCTTGTTCCTTCGGAATTTGCCCGACTTGCTGTGGTTCATGGAACCATTGGCACCGTTTCAGATCCACACGAAATTGCCAATGTAATGGGAATCAATGGGGTACGATTTATGATTGAAAACGGAAAAAACGTACCCTTCAGGTTCTGGTTTGGTGCCCCATCTTGTGTTCCAGCCACTACGTTCGAGACTTCAGGAGGCAGCCTGGGTATTGAGGAACTTGATGATTTGTTACAATCTGATGATATTCTTTATCTGTCAGAAATGATGAATTTTCCAGGGGTTCTTTTCGGGGATGAATTGGTTGCCAAAAAACTAGCCCTGGCAAGACATTATGGTAAACCAGTCGATGGACATGCTCCGGGTCTGACCGGTGAAAATGCAAAAAAATATATTCAGGCAGGAATATCTACTGATCATGAATGTTACATGCTTCAGGAAGCAGTCGAAAAGATTGAACTGGGTATGAAGATCTTAATAAGGGAAGGAAGCGCTGCGAAGAATTTCGAAACCTTGGCTGAACTCATCCCGGAACATTCCGCGATGATTATGTTCTGTTCGGATGACAAACATCCAAACGACCTGGTTCTTGGTCATATCAATCAACTTGTGAAGAGGGCTTTTGATCGCGGATATGATAAAATAAAAGTTCTCCAATGCGCCACCCTCAACCCGGTGAAGCATTATAAACTTGATGCAGGGTTACTTCAGAAAGGAGATGCTGCCGATTTCATTATTGTTGACGATCTTGAAAACTTCAACATCCTGGCAACTTATATTAATGGCCAAAAAGTAGCTGAAGAGGGAAAATCATTGATCTCCTCTGTTCCTGTTACAATTATGAACCGTTTTCATGCCGAACCGTTAAAGAAAAAAGATATTTTGGTCAAACCGGAAGGACTTAAGATGAGGGTAATAAAAGCTATGGACGGACAATTGTTGACTGAAGAGATGATGGTTGATACAAGGATCAATGAAAATGAAGTTAAATCAGATCAGGCTAACGATATTCTTAAGATAGTTGTACTGAATAGATACAATTCAGCTTCACCCGCTGTTGGCTTTATTCATGGCTTCGGTCTGAAATCGGGGGCTATTGCTTCCTCCATCGCTCATGATAGCCACAATATAATTGCCATTGGGACAGATGATAAATTCATAGTGGCAGCGATGAATGAGATTATTAGCAAACAGGGAGGAATTTCAGTGGTTACTTCGGATGGACACTCCAAACTTCCATTACCCGTTGCCGGGATTATGTCCGATGATAATGGATATAAGGTGGCTGAAAACTATCGTCTTTTAGATGAACTGGTAAAAACAAAATTAAGATGTTCACTGAAAGCGCCATTTATGACCTTATCATTTATGGCACTGCTTGTTATACCCAAATTGAAAATTAGCGACAAGGGGTTGTTTGATGGAGAGAAATTTTCGTTAACGGATCTTTTTGAAAAAAGTCATTAATACATATATATATTTATTTATGATTAATATTTTTATTACATTTGTGGCAACTTTTTAAAACGAAAACAACTATCTGACTATCAGACTAATTAACAACCAGATTTAATCGCATCCGAATGAAAAAAGTAACATTAAACGTCGAAAAGCTCGAATTAGCGGCCAGTAAATTAAGAGCCATTGCGCATCCAATGAGAATAGCAATCATTGATTTACTTACCGTAAATTCAAAAATGACTGTTACCGAGATCTACGAATATTTGAATCTCGAACAGGCTTCCGCATCTCATCATCTTAATATATTGAAAAACAAAGGATTACTTGATTCGAAACGTGATGGGAAAATGATTTATTATTCCCTGAAGTTTGAACATCTGACAGAAGTAATCGATTGTATCAACCGTTGTAGCGTCAACTAAATTCTATCACTTCAGAGTTCCCAGGATTCCTCGATATCCCAATTGGCGCGGACTTCGATTATTTTTTCATAATACATGACTTTTTCAGGCTGGATTTTCCTGGAAAAGTTACCTGAATCCCATTGGTCATTCTGATTCTTATCAAAGATGACTTTGATTTTATATTTCGCAGGATTCAGGTAATCAAATTTCAATTTACCTGAAGCAGTGATAGTTTGCTGTTCTAGGACGTTTTCTTTCTCATCCAAAAGTTGAATAAGATAATTACCCTTTGGATCAGGAATCGTAATCGTCATCTGAATGGATCCGAAATCTCTGAGAGCATGGCTACGGAAGACAATTATCACAGAATCATTCGAGTTCCCATTAATTGAACTGAAAATTGAATCCGGAATAATGAGCTGGTAAGGTCGGTCTTCCTTCCATTTATAAGTAATACGGAGTTTTCTTTTAATTGAATCAAGAAAGGCAAGTTTGGGACTTAAAGTGTCTTTGCCATCTACCAGGAGGATGCGAGACAGATCATAATCAGCAAGGGGATAGGAAAAAGTGATAATGGGATCAGTTTTAAACTGGTTTAACTTACCATCAGGCACATTGCTGGTAAGTCTTAGCTTCAATAATTTGGCAGCACCTTTATCCGTTTTCTTTTTCTTCAGTGATTTCTTTTTAAGGTCTATCCTGGCAGTGTCAAGGACTTTGTCTTTGTCAACTAATTTAAGCATAAGCGAGTCTTTCCAGGGATTCTTTAACCATAGATAAACGGAATCCTTGTTACGACTGATTTCCGGCACCATCCATCCTGAAATATCAGGAATATTTAGAGGGATAAATTTTGGGAACTTGGTCGGAAACTTGTAAAAAATCCCAATCTGGTTTTCATTCACCATATCGGCTTTTAGTATTCTTTGAGTGGAATCAATTTCATCAAAAAGCCTTAATGTGATACCGGGCAATAGTTTTTTGTTGAATTTACCAGTATCTTTAGTTTGGTTAAAGGTGTCAAGCTTTTTAAGAGAATCTTTTCTGAGCGAATCTTTTTTAAGGGAATCCTTTTTAACGGTATCTTTTACAGGTGGTTTAATATAAGTGCCCTTGATAAGACTGTCGTTAAATGCAACTTTCTCATTAGGCAAATCAAATATAAAATTCCCATTCATATCCTTTAAAGCGAATAATAAAAATGGTACATCCCTCAGATTCCTGAATGTGAACTCACCATTTTCATTGGTTTTTGCCGTATAATATGGTCTGACGTGAAATGGAAGTGAATCGAGTGGGAGGGTATCATTTTCATTGATGTATAGCATAGCTAATACATCCTTTTGAGGGATTAAATCGAATGCAGTAATAACTCTTCCGGATAAGCTAAGTGAGTCGACATAAGAACCTGTTGAAAATACATAAGTATAGTTGTGTAGAACATTACCTTCTGTCAAGTCAGAAATAGCATCACCAAAATTGATGGCATAAGTCGTATTGGATTTCAATGAATCAGATAGTTTAATGTAGATGGCTTTTCCCCGAAGCCTTATATCTGTATGAGGCAGCAGGGGCGGGGAAATATTGACCTGGCTATTTTGGTCTTTAAGTTGAATGAACTCATCGAATGTAATATGAATTTCTTTTTTATTGAAATGAGTTGAAAAAGAAGGCGGATCACTAAGAATAACCTTAGGCGGGGTAACATCTTTCGGACCTCCTTCAGGGGCTACAGGATTTGCACAGCGACTTAAAAAGATCCCTATAATTAATGTAGAAAGTAAAAAACACTTTGACCGGATCACCTCGACAGGATTTAGTTTTGGAAAATACCCGCATCAAATTTACCAAGGGTTTTTGTATAAATAAGCCAATTTTTACTATTTTTACACAAAT
>Ga0182027_10006253_pt1 | contig 17894 bp, 13 predicted proteins | sample 712E1DmetaG_FD_121300 | JGI IMG/M metagenome (GOLD analysis project Ga0182027, IMG submission 121300) | Permafrost microbial communities from Stordalen Mire, Sweden - 712E1D metaG (Illumina Assembly) | ecosystem: Environmental > Terrestrial > Soil > Wetlands > Permafrost | place: Sweden... | reverse complement strand
GCGGGAATGACAGGTCGGAATACAGCCCCTAAATCCAGCGCTGTCACCCCCGCGGAAGCGGGGGTCCAGCCTGGCCAATGCCAGACACGAGTTTTCACACAGACTCTGAAGCCCCGCCCTTCCGGCAGCCCCCATGAGCGTCCAATCGTGGCGAGGAATGCCTGTTAAAGCCGGGCGTGGTCGTTGCGAGTGAGCTTGGCGAGGGCCTCAATGTGGTAGGTTTGCGGGAACAAGTCAAACAGTTCGAGGGATTCCAATTGATAGGCATGGCCCGCAAGAAAGTCGAGGTCGCGGGCCAGGGTGGGCGGGCTGCAGGAGAGGTAGTGGATCTCGCGCGGCCGCAGTTCGGCCAGGAGCCTTAACGAGCCGGCATCGACCCCGGCGCGCGGCGGGTCCATCACTACCAGGTCAGGCTCTGCTTGGCCAAAGCGGCGCAGGAAATCGTAGGTTGTTTCGCCGGCGGCACGGAGATTCGGAAGACCGTTCGCTTCGGCGTTGGCTTTCAAGTCCGAGGCGGAGACGTGGTTCGCTTCCGCCGCTACAACGCGAATGAAGCGCCGGGCCAACGGCAGTGAGAACAACCCGACCCCCGCGAAGAGGTCCAGAGCGAGTTCACCCCGCTCCTCGCCGGTTACCGAAGTCACGAGTTCGGGCGTAAGAAACCGCGAGGCTTGAAAGAACGAGCCTGGGCTGACTCGATAGCTGAATCCACCTACGGAATAATGGAGCGCAGGCTTGCCCAGCAGGCGGAACCTGTTGCTGAATTCGAGCGCGACACACACCGCACTTGGAATTCTCTCCAGCAAACTGCGCCCGACTTGTTCGCCTTCCGCGCTGGCTGCTTCTCCTCGCAGCGTGATCATGACTTCCTCATCGCGCTGGTCAGCGAACAACTCAATTTCCCCGAAATCCGCGAGCCCTTCCGCCCACTCCGGCTGCCGCAATTCGGCCAGCACGGAATTGAGGCGCGGCGAAAGAATAAGGCAGCACTCGATGGGAAAGACTCGGTGCGACTGGGGCTCGAAAAAGCCCAAATCGAGTCGCCCGTCGGATTGCCGGGCGATCTTGAATTGGGCCTGGTTCCGGTAGTTCCATGCCGGGCCGGCGTGTAACGGGATCTCCCCCTTCCAGTCGATCCTCCCCAGCCTGCGCAGCGTCTCACGCAGAATCTCCCGCTTGGTTGTGGACTGTAATTCCGGACTGAGGTGCTGGTACTGACAGCCGCCGCAGCGGCCGAAATAAGGACAGGGCGGGTCTATTCGTTGCGGGGCGGCTTGCAGAATCCGCAGAGGTCGAGCATGGACTACTCTTTTGGCAGTACGAACTTCCTCCACCTCCGCGCGCTCGCCCGGCAGGACGCGCGGAACCAAAACGGTGCGGCCCGCATGGTGGCCGAGGGCCTCGCCTCCGTAAATCAGCTTGATAGGAGTAAGTTCAAAGGGCATGTGGAGCACCATCGGGAGATCTGGAGATCGGGTGAACGGGCGAAAACCGAAAGTCGCGGCGATTCTCGAATTACGATTGTTCGAATTTCGATTTTCGAGTTGCCTGCTCGACCGATCACCCGATCTGCTGTTACCCATCACATGTAAAACAAACTCAAGCGCGGAAGCTGGTAATGCTCCAGCAAGCGCCTCTTCAGGAACTGCCGCTGCAACGACTCGATCTGCGGTCCGGACATTTTCCGGCGGTAAGGGCCCAGCCCGCGTTCAACTTGTCCCTGGATCTCGGTCAGGACTTCAACGGAGGAGGCGCGAGTGAGAGAAGCGGTCAGCTTCTCTTCCAAGGCAGTCAGTCTTATCTCCAACTCTTCCAGGTTGGCAAGGAGTTTGGCAGGCTCCTGCGAGGCAGTTTCGCGAAGTGACGCCGCCGTGGAAGCCAAGTCGTCCGCCAGAACCTGCTGGTCTTGCTCCCTGGCCTTGCGAGAGGCGATCTCCACGCTCTCCGCGTTGCGAGTCAGGAAGCGCAGGATGTCCTCCCATGCGAAAGGAGGGGGGGAATCCTTCCGCCTGCCACCCTGAGTTTCGCCCGACTGCGCCTCCTCGGCAGCACGCAGGACCTCTTGCGTGCAATACGCCAGGCCATTGACCATCCTGTATTTTCGCTGCCGGGCCTTGAATTTCTCGAAAGCGCGCGCGATACCCGCCAGCACCGCTTGGAGCGGAATGCCGGAGTCCTTCCAGGATTCGATGAGAGCCCAATCAAGCGGTGAGAGGAGCGTCTTCGTCCCGCGGCATCGCTGATAGCATTCTTCGATTTCGGTGAAGTAATTGAAATAGTTGTCAGTCATCAGTTCTCAGTTCTCAGTTGTCAGCTAGCGTTATCAGCTAGAACCAGTGTGACTCGGTCATTCTGAGCCGCCGCGCCAACCACTGTCATTCTGAGCCCCGACTTGTCGGGCCGAAGAATCTCTGCAGTTGTTCTTTCTGCCCCTGCCCCTGGCGACCGACGAACTGCCGGCATGCTTCGCGGATTTTATCCTACACGAACTGCGGAGATCCTTCGCTTCGCTCAGGATGACAGCAAACGAGCTCAGCATGACAGCGTATTTAACTGATAACTGATAACTGACAACTGATTACTTCTTACGATTGCGTTCGTAGATTATCCGCAGACCTTCCAGGGTGAGCGACGACTCAACGGGGGGCTTATATTTTGAGGCGCCGGCCACCAGCGATGCCTGTCCGCCGGTGGCAATGACCCTGGTTTTCTTGCCCAGCACGTGGCAGAGGCGATCCAGGATGCCATCCACCAGGCCGACGGCTCCGTAGAAGAGTCCGGATTGCATGCTGGCCACCGTATTGGTCCCGATGACCCGCTGCGGCTCGCGTATCTCGACGCGCGGTAATTTCGCCGCGTGCTCGAAGAGCGCTTCTGCGGCGATGCCCAGACCCGGCGCGATGGCTCCACCCAAATACTCGCCTTTCTCAGAGACCACGTCGAAGGTTATCGCCGTGCCGAAGTCCACAATGATGCAAGGCCCGCCGTATTTCTCAAAGGCAGCCACGCTGTCGGCGATGCGGTCCGCGCCCACTTCTTGCGGGTTATCGTAATGGATGGCCATTCCCGTGCGCGTCCCCGGAGTGAGGAAAAGCGGCTTCAAGTGAAAGTACTTCCAAGCCATTTCCTCGAGCACGGGGTTGAGCGTCGGCACCACGCTGGCGGCCATGATGCCATCAATCTGGTCAACCTGGACGCTGTCCAGCGTGAAAAGGTTCCGGGTGAGGATGCCGTATTCATCCGCAGTCTGCAACCTGTCAGTTTTGAGCCGCCATTGAGCGCGCAGCTCCAGGCCGTCGAAGACTCCCAGAACCGTGTTGGTGTTTCCTACGTCGATGACGAGTAGCATGATGAAGTTATCAGTGGTCAGTTATCAGTTGTCAGTTATCAGTATTCAGTTATCAGTCCTGCCTTAATTGGCTGAAGACTGATAACTGAGGGCGGACGACTTTTTTCACATGATTCTGTCATCAGTTTTCAGTCCTCATCAATTATCAGTTGTCAGTTCCGCATGTATTGACTGAAAAACCGATAACTGAATACTGATAACTGATAACTGACAACTTTCTTCTCATTTCACTTCCACGACCTCACCGGCCACCAAGACTTCCTCGCGCTCGTCGTCATACCGCACCCGTAGCGCGCCGCTGGGATCGAGGCCGGCCGTTGTGGCGAGTGATTCCGCCTCGGTGGTCAAGATGCGGATACGCTTGCCATTGGCATAAGTGGATGCGGCCGCCCAGCGCTCGGCGATGGCGGAATTACCTTTTTCCAAGAGCAAGAGGTAATACCTTTCCAGTTCCTTCAGCAAGGCAATGATAATCTGCACGCGCGACCAGGGCCTTTGGCTCTCGATTCGTAACGAAGTAGCGGTTTGCTTCAGCTCGGCCGGCATCTCGCTGTGATTGACGTTGATGCCGATGCCCAGCACCACGGCATGCAGCCGCCCCAGTTCCGCATTCATTTCCGTGAGGATTCCGGCAACTTTCTTTCCGTTCACCAGCAAGTCGTTGGGCCAGCGGATATCCACGCTAAGTCCCGTGGCCGCACTCAGGGCGTTTTGGGTTGCCACACCGGCCATCAGGGTGAGAATAGGCGCCGCAGTGGGAGAGAACGGTGGACGCAGTATGACTGACACATAGATGCCGCTCGATTTTTCCGAGTACCAAGTCCGGCCCAAACGCCCGCGGCCCGCCGTTTGTTCCTCGGCCACCACCACCGTCCCGTGCTCTGCGCCCTTTTGGACAAGATCCAAGGCGGCGGTGTTCGTCGACTCTGTCCGGAAGTGGTGGATGATGTTGTGCCCAATCGTACACTCCCCCAATTCCGGACGGACTAAGCCGGGCACGAGAATGTCCGGAATCTTCAAGAGTTGATAGCCGGTGCCGTGATGGCCCTTGATCTCCACGCCCAGGTCCCGCAACTTCTTAACCCACAGGCCGACGGCAGAATGCGATACCCCGATTTGGGAAGCAATCTTGGGCCCCGGAACCACTACCGTAGCATTCTTCGCCAACAGGTGGATCATCCTATCGATCTTGCGTTCGGTGCTTCCGGCAGTCATGAATACGGACTCTCCCCGGCGCTCTGGAGTGCGGCCCGCCGCAGCGGGCTGCCGCTTTTCCCGCTCGGCGGGACCAGCTTGCTGGCCGTGTGCTTGGGCGCCGCACCCGGTCCAGTAAGGCGCGATCAAGCTCGCCGGATAAAAGCGGTAGTCGGCCTCGGCGGACCGAACTCCAAATCGCCTCGCCCTATGCCGGCTCGATGCGGAAGTTGATGTCCACGGCGGGAGCCGAGTGCGTCAGTGCTCCCACGGAAATATAATCCACACCTGTCGCGGCATAAGCACGGATGTTTGTGGCGTCGATTCCTCCTGAGACTTCCAACCGCAGGCGCCTCGCCGCCCGCTCCACGCACTGCCGGACTTCTGCGGGGGTCATGTTATCCAGCAGCACGCCGTCGGCGCCGCACTCCAGCGCTTCCTCGAGTTGGGCGAGGCTGGTTACTTCCACTTCGACATGATATCCCGGCGGGCGATGGCGCTTGGCATTCTCCACGGCGGCACGAATTCCTCCCACCAGTTGCAGGTGATTATTCTTGATCAAAATTCCATCGTCCAGCCGCAGGCGGTGGTTCTGGCCGCCCCCCAGCCGGACAGCGTATTTCTGAAGGTTGCGGAGCCCCGGGGTGGTCTTCCGCGTGTCGAGGAATTCCGTTCGGGTTCCCGCCAACTCTTCTTTAAGACGCCGCGCATAGGTGGCAATCCCGCTCAAATGTTGGAGGAAGTTCAACGCCACACGCTCACCGGCGAGCAAAGCGGTGGCGGGGCCGCAGGCGCTCGCCAGCACGGTTCCGGTGGCCACATCCTTGCCATCTTCGAGCGCGGGGTTCCACTTAACGGCAGCATCGAGGACGTGAAACACCATAGCCGCCACGGGGAGCCCGGCAATCACAAGGTTCTGCTTGCTGCGGAAGGTCCCGCAAGCTCTCATCCCCTCCTGCACTGTAACCGCGGTAGTCAGGTCGCCTTGGCCGAGGTCTTCTGCGAGCGCCATTTCGACAAGAGCCCGCAGTTCTGCTGAAGAGAGGTCCACGGGTCCGGAGAGATCGCCAGCGGTTGGAGGACTGAGGTATCCCAAGGTTCAGCCAAGCCTTTCCAGAGATTCGACCACTTTAGTGTAGCGGTCGCTCAAATCAGAGTGCCGGTGTTCCACCCCGCGCACCACTTCCCGCGGCGCCCGCTCGGTAAACTCCCGATTCTCGAGTTGCGCTTTCACTTGCGCAAGGGCCCGCTCCAGCTTCTCTTTCTCTTTTTTCAGACGCGACCGTTCTGCTTCGGGGTCCGCTGGCTCTTCATGGAAAATGCGGAGATCGAATATCGGGCCCCCACGCACCCCCCCTGCCGCCCCTTCCAAGCGCTCCCGAGTGAAGTTCAGGGCCTGGAAGGTGGAAAGGCGCAGGATGGTCTCCAGGTGCGAGCGGAACAGTTCCAGCCAGCGCAAGTCTTCGCACCCCACCTGCGCGCTGGGCTTCACCTTTTGCAGGCCCATTTCCGCCTTGGCGTTGCGCAGAGAAACAATCAAATCCTGGATCAACTCGAATTGCCTTTCCGAGATCGGGTCGGCGGCGCGCTCGCTGACCAAGTCGAAACCCATCAAAGATATGGAACTCTCGCGCCCGGCGCGCGGAAGGCGTTGCCACAGTTCTTCAGTGATGAAGGGCATGAAGGGATGAAGCAGGTGGAGCGCGGATTCAAAAACTCGCGTCAGGTTGATCCAGGCCGGCGGAACTTTCGCGCCGTCGTAGCCGCGCGTAATTTCCGGCTTGACCCATTCCAGATACCAGTCGCAAATGTCGTGCCAGAAAAAATGATAGACCTCGTAAGCCGCTTCGTGGAAGCGATAATCGGCGAGGGCTTCCTCCACTTTCCGGCTCACAGCCTGCAAACGCGAGAAAATCCAGCGGTCGGCCAGCGCCAGAGATTCCTGTGAAGTTACCGCAGTGAAGCCCAGCTCCGGAACCGGCCGCAATGCCTCCGCAAGCTGGTCGTGCCAGGGATCCGGCAGCTTTTCAAGGTTCATCAGGATGAAGCGCCCGGCATTCCAAATCTTGTTGGCAAAGCGGCGATAAGACTCAATCTTCTCTTCGCTGAAAGCAATGTCGGTCCCGGGCGCGGCGCTGATCGCTAAGGCAAAGCGCACCGCGTCCGTGCCGTATTTTTCTGTGACCTCGAGCGGGTCAATCACGTTGCCCTTAGTCTTGGACATCTTCTGCTTTTCCGCATCGCGAACCAGGGCATGAATGTAAAGCTCGCGGAAGGGCACGTCCTTCATGAACTTCAGGCCCATCATGATCATGCGCGCGCCCCAAAAGAACAGGATGTCGAAACCCATGATCATGAGGTCGTTGGGGTAGAAGCGCCGCAGGTCCGGAGTATCCTCCGGCCAGCCGAGGGTGGCGAAAGGCCAGAGCGCGGAGCTGAACCAGGTGTCCAACACATCCATCTCGGGCCGCAGGCTCACGGCCTGGCATTGCGGGCAGGCCGGCGGCGCCTCGTGCCCAACCATCACTTCGCCGCAAGCGTCACAGTACCAGACCGGTATGCGATGCCCCCACCAGAGCTGCCGCGAGATGCACCAGTCGTGGATATTGCGCATCCAGTCCAGGTAGATCTTCCGGCAGTTTTCCGGCGTGATGCGGATGCGCCCTTCTTCCACCACCCGGATGGCAGGCTCAGCCAATTCCTGCATCTTCATGAACCACTGCGCGGAGAGCAGTGGTTCGAGCACCGTCTTGCACCGCTGGCAGGCCCCGACGCTCAGGGGATAATCCTCGATCTTCTCCAGCAGGCCCTGCGCGCGCAGGTCAAGGACGATCTTCTCCCGCGCCGCGTAGCGGTCCAAGCCCCTGTACGGGCCGGCTTCTTCAGTCATGGCGGCTGAGGTATCGATCACTTCAAGGCGCGGCAAATTGTGACGCAACGACATGTCATAGTCGTTCGGATCATGAGCCGGCGTCACCTTGACAGCCCCGGTTCCAAACTTCGGGTCCACGAAATCATCCGCAATGACGGGGATCAGGCGCTTGAGAAGCGGCAAAACTAATTTGCGGCCCACAGCGGAGCGGTACCGCTGGTCGGCGGGATTTACTGCTACTGCGGTATCGCCCAGCATGGTCTCGGGCCGAGTGGTGGCCACCGTGATGGAACCGGAGCCATCTTCAAACGGATACCGGATATACCACAAATGCCCTGAGCGCTCTTCGTGCACCACTTCCAGGTCGGAGACGGCAGTGCCGCAACGAGGACACCAATTCACGATGTACTTGCCGCGATAGATCAGCCCTTCGCGGTAAAGCCGCACGAAGACTTCCTGGACGGCGCGCGAATAAGCCGGGTCCATGGTAAAGCGGTCGCGCGTCCAATCACAGGAAGCTCCGAGGCGCTCCATCTGGCGGCGGATGGTGCCACCGTTCTGCTCCTTCCACTTCCAACAGAGCTCCAGGAACTTCTCGCGGCCCATCTCAAGGCGGCGCCGCTGACCTTCGCGCCGCCAGGCAGCACGGGCTGAGGAATCGGGCTCGAGATCGGGCAATGCCTGCCGGCCGATTTCCTGCTCGACGATCAGTTGGGTGGCGATGGAAGCGTGATCGGTGCCGGGCAACCAGAGGACGTCCTTGCCGCTCATGCGATGCCAGCGCATCAGGGTGTCAATTTCCGTATGCTCCAGCATGTGGCCCATGTGGAGCATGCCGGTGATGTTGGGCGGAGGAATCACCAGGCAGAAACCAGGGCGAGCCGGGTCGTCGGAAGGGCGGTAGAGCTTCTGCGCCACCCAGGTCCGCGCCCAGTGCGGCTCGATAGTCTCCGGGGAATAAACCTTGGGAATTTCGTTGTCCAACTCCGCTCTCTCCTAACCAGGCTCGTAGAAGTATTGGAATCAAGTTACTATAGCGGCTCGGAGCGAGTGAGTCAAACTCTGGGTGATCTCGGCAGTGGGTCAATTTGACGTGACTAACCCACAGAATTTACAGAGGAGCCGGCGTTTGTTGTATAATGTCGCTTATGTCGGGGTCCGAGAGGCTTGTTGGTTTGGCCCGATGAGAGGGGAGGCCTATGGGGTCTGAGCTCAAAACGCTCTTCTTGAATCCTCCGAGTTTCGAGAATTTCGACGGAGGAGCCGGTTCGCGGTGGCCGGCGACGCGCGAGATCGCGTCCTTTTGGTATCCGGTGTGGCTCAGCTATCCGGCGGGGATGCTGCCCGGCAGCAGGCTGCTTGATGCCCCTCCGCACAAGATCACGGCGGCGGAGACCGTCCAGATTGCCCGCAGCTATGATTTCGTCGTGCTTTTCACCTCCACGATTGGGTTCGAAAGGGATCTGCGCCTTATTTGTCTAATGAAAGAGGCCAAGCCAGACCTCAAGGTAGCATTCGTAGGCCCTCCCGTCCAAGTGCAACCGGCGGAAAGCCTCATGGCCAGCGAGGACATCGATTTCGTCGTTCGTGGCGAGTTCGATTACGCGGTGGTGGAATTTGCGCAGGGTAAGCCCCTCCAGGAGATCAGCAACGTCAGCTATCGGAAAGACGGCCAGGTTGTCCATAACCCGTCGCGGCCAGCGCTGGGTACAGAAGAACTGGACCGGCTCCCCTTCGCCACGGAGGTGTACAAGCGGGATTTGGTGATTGAGAATTATAACGTGCCGTTCCTGCTCCACCCCTTCATTGCTCTTTACACCAGCCGCGGCTGTCCTGCCTTGTGCACGTTTTGCCTGTGGCCGCAGACGCTCTCCGGGCACGACTGGCGCGTTCGCTCTGCCGAAAATGTCGTCCAGGAGATGCGTCAGGCCTTGAAGACGTTTCCGCAGGTGAAAGAGTTTTTCTTTGACGACGACACCTTCAACATTCGCAAGGAGCGGGTACTGGAGCTTTGCACCAAGTTCAAACCCCTGGGGTTCCGGTGGTCTTGCACAGCGCGCGTGCACAGCGATTATGAGACTCTGAAGGCCATGGCTGACTCTGGCGCCCGTTTATTGATTGTGGGTTTCGAGTCCGGTGACCCCGAGATCTTGAAGAACATCAAGAAAGGTGCGAGCGTGGAAATGGCCCGCCGGTTCATGAAAAATTGCAAAGAGCTTGGCATCCGTGTCCACGGCGACTTCATCATCGGCCTTCCGGGAGAAACCAAGGAGTCCATTCAACGCACCATGGACTTCGCTCAGGAACTCGATGCCGAGACCATTCAGGTGTCGATTGCGCATGCCTATCCGGGCACCGAATTGTACCAGGACCTCATCAAGAACGGCTTTCTGGGCGGGCGCCCGATGTCCGACGCGATGGGACACCAACTTCCGCACATCGAGTATCCCGGGCTGAACCGCGAAGAGATGATGGGCGCGGTGAACCGCTTCTACGACTCCTACTATTTCCGTCCGCGAGTGGCCTGGCGGATCGTACGCAATGCTTTTCAGAGCTCAGATGAACGGAAGCGGCTTTACCACGAAGCCGTGGAGTTCCTGAGGCTGAGAGCCGAGCGGTTGAAGTACGTTCGGAGTGGCCTGAACAAACGGTCCAAAACTGCCCCAGCGGCAGCGGAACCCGCTGCGAATCCACCGGCCTAAACTCGAGTTGGAAGCCCATGATTTCACAGTCGTTGCGGGCGAGAACGTACCTCTTTATCGCCTTTATCGTCATCCTGAATCCACTCGGCAATACGCTTCTGCGGGCAGGGATGAACCGCGCCGGCGCCCCATCCCACTGGACGCCTGAGGCGCTGGCCCTTTTCTTTTGGAAGGCCTTCCAATCCGGCGCCGTTTGGCTTGGCATCACCCTTCTGATTCTGTTTTTCATTTGTTACATGTTGGTGCTTTCCTGGGCGGACTACAGCTATGTATTGCCTGCCTCCGCCGCCAGTTACGTTGTCGTGGCACTCTTAGGGTCCACGGTTCTGGGTGAGCATGTTCCCTTGAGGCGATGGGTCGGAATTGGTTTCATCTGTGCGGGAGCTGTGCTCGTGGGCCGGACGTTTCCTGCTACCGGAAGGGAGAATTGAACGTGCGAACCGCGCTTCTGCTGGCGGTTGTGGTTTTGTCAGGGTCCGGCGGAGACATTATGGTGACCCACGCCATGAAAAAGGTCGCGCGCGGGGAGCGATGGACATGGCGAATCGCTCCGCGCCGAATCGGCCGGGCCCTCGCAGAAGGCTCAATGTGGATGGGCGTCGGGCTGATGGCCTTGGCCTTCTTTTCGCTCATTACGCTGCTCTCCTGGGCTGACGTCAGCTTTGTGGTCCCGGCGACGTCAGCGAATTACATCGTCGGCGCCCTGGGCGCGAAATTCCTGCTTAAAGAGCGGGTAAGCAAGGCGCGCTGGGCCGGCATGCTGCTGGTGGCAGCCGGGGTGACGCTGGTCTGCACGGCGCATTGACTTGACCTGTATTCAGATCTTCCTGGGGCAGTGATTACGTGCTTGGATGTGCCCTCCTCATTATTGCGCTGGCCGGACTCCTATCTTCGTTAGGCTATCTCTTGCTGGTGCTGATTGTCACGTTGCGCTTCCGCTTCGCAATTTCAGAAACTGCTCCCGGGGATGATGGGCATGCGGCGTTGCCCGGCGTGGCCGTCTTGAAGCCCCTGCATGGAACAGAGCCGCTTTTAGAAGAGAATCTGGAGAGTTTTTTCCGCCAGCAGTACCCCTATTTCGAATTGATATTTGGCGCGCGCCAGGGAAGCGATCCGGCTCTGCAAGTGGTGGAAGCCCTGCGGCAGAAGTATCCCGGAGTCAGGGCAAGTATTATCCTCACCGGGGAGCCGGTCTACACTAATGCCAAGGTGTCCGCCCTGGAGAAGATGGTGGCGGCGGCATCCTATCCTTATCTGGTGATTACCGACAGCGACGCGCACGTTGCCCCCGGCTTTCTCGAAGAGGTGGTTCGCCCCCTCTTGGATTCGCGTGTCGGGCTGGTGACCTGTATCTACCGCGGCGTACCCACGGAAGGGTTGTGGTCCAGGCTGGAAGCGCTCGCCATGTCGGTGGATATGTCCTCCGGAGTGCTCGTGGCGGAATTCCTGGAAGGCATGCGGTTTGCCCTCGGGCCAGGCATGGCGACCCGGAAAGATGTTCTGGCCGGGCTGGGCGGAATCGAGGTGCTCGGCTCCTACTGTTCTGATGATTTCGTCCTGGGTCGGCTTACCTACGCGACCGGAAAGAGAGTGGTGCTCTCCCACCATGTCATTGACCACGTGGCCGTGAACCGGTCCGCGCGTGCATCGCTGCTTCACCAGGTCCGCTGGATGAAAAGCACGCGGTTTTCGCGTCCGCTGGGTCATCTTGGCACGGTTATGACTTTTGCCATGCCCTTTGGCCTGCTCGGCATGGCGGCAGGACTCACCATGGGGAATTCGATGCTTGGCTTCGGGCTTCTGAGCCTGGCGGTCCTGAATCGTATTGTCCTATCAGTAGTCGTCGGATGGGGGGTGGTCCGTGACCCGCGTTCACTTTGGTTCTGTTGGCTCTATCCGGCGCGCGACCTTCTCGGTTTTTTCGTGTGGTGCGCCAGTTTATGGGGCAGGGAAATAGTGTGGCGAGGTGAGCGTTACCAGCTCGAAGCGGGCGGGAAAATGACACGCAAGTCTGGCCCGCCCCCGCCAACCCCACTGCCCGCGGGAGCAGGAACGCAGGCGTCATTATCACCCTCGGTATCAAAGAGGGGAATCCCCGAGCGCGTTTCCATCTTCAAGTAGACCCCCGCCAACGCAGGGGTAACGACAACAGTGATTTTCACCTCCTCGGATGGGCCGCAGGTCCATGGATCTCTGTCCCTGGATCTTCTGGTTCATGGATGTTCTTGCGAAAAACTCCGGCTGCATTTAGTATGTGAGTGCATGTGCGGCATTACCGGATTCAGCCACGAAGACCGTTCCGTAAAGCCTAGCCTCATTCGCGAGGCCACTTCCTCTTTGATTCATCGCGGACCCGACCAGCAGGGGGTTTACGAATCCCCGCATGTTTCTCTGGGCGCGGTGAGGCTGACGATCATCGACCTCGCCTCGGGCGAACAGCCCATGCGCAGCGAAGATGGCGATACGGTCCTGGTTTACAACGGCGAGGTCTACAACCATGCCCAGCTCCGCGCCGAATTGGAGGCGCTAGGACATCGTTTTTTCACCCACAGTGACACGGAAGTGGTGCTGCACGCCTTTCTGGAGTGGGACACGGAGTGTTTCCGGCGGCTGCGAGGTATGTTCGGTCTGGCGCTCTGGTGCGAGTCGCGCAAGCGTTTGGTCCTGGCGCGTGACCGCGTGGGCATCAAGCCGCTGTATTTTTACCGCAAAGGACACGACATCTACTTCAGCTCCGAGCTAAAGGGAATTCTCTACCACGCGGACATCGATCGCACCCTGGACTTGGAGGGACTGAATTGCTATCTCCGCGTGAATTATGTCCCCACGCCATTTACTCTTGTGCAGGGAATAGAGAAACTCCTTCCGGGACACTTCCTCGTCTGGCAGCGGGGTAAGACGCAGGTCGAGTCTTACTGGAATTGCGTGACGACGCCGCCGGCGCAGAAGGTTTGGAGCCTCGACGCCGCCAAAGAGCAACTGGATTTTCTGCTGCAAGAATCCGTCAAGGAGCACATGGTTGCCGATGTGCCGGTCGGACTCTGGGCCAGCGGAGGTCTGGATTCGTCAACTATCCTCCATTATGCCGCGGAGGTGTCGAGCAAGCCGCTGAAGACGTTTTCAATCACGTTTAAGGGCCGCAGCTTCGATGAAGGCGCCTACATCCGCAAGGTGGCCGAGCTCTACGGAACGGATCACACCGAGGCCGACCTGAGCACCGATACCGACCTCCCAGGGGCCATTCAGGAATTCGCTTACTATTCCGACGAACCCAGCGCCGACGCCGGCTGCCTGCCGGTATGGTTCTTGGCAAAGATGAGTTCCCAGCAAGTCACGGTGGCTCTCAGTGGCGAAGGGGCCGACGAGTTATTCGGCGGCTATTTGACCTACCTCGCCAACCGTTATGCGCGAACCGCGCGACTAGTGCCTGCTGCTCTGAGAAAAATGGCGATAGCCGGCCTTCGCTATTGGCCGGTATCGAACGAGAAGATCAGCTTTGAATACAAGCTCAAGCGGTTCTTGCAGGGATCCTTGCTGCCCGCGGACGAAGCGCACATTTTCTGGAACGGCACCTTCTCCGAGGAGGAAAAGGCTGAATTTTTCTACGGCGCGGATGCGGCACCCATGTCAAGAATTCTCGCGCATATGCCGCCGGTATCCGAGGTCAACCGCTATCTCCTTTTCGATCAGCAGTACTATTTGCCGGACGATATTCTCTACAAGTCCGACCGCATGGGGATGGCACACTCGATTGAGATACGGCCGCCCTTTCTCGATCACCGCCTGGTGGAGTTTGCCGCCTCGCTGCCGGGAGACTACAAGCTGCGGGGATCACAATTGAAGTTCTTGCTCAAAGAACTGATGAAAGACAAGCTGCCCCCGGCTATTGTGCGCAGGAAGAAGGTCGGATTCGACATTCCCGCCCACGACTGGTTTCGCGGCGTGCTGAAACCACTGTTGCTGGATACGTTGACTGAGCAGGCCGTGAAGGAGACGCACATTTTCCGCTGGGAAGGTGTGCAGTCGGTGATCAAGAGACACCTGGAACGGCGGGACAATTTCGGATATCACCTGTGGGGCTTGCTGATTCTATTCTTATGGATCAAACGGTGGAACATTCAGACGCTCTCAGAACCGGAACAGGAGGACAAGCGATTCGTCAGCCTCTCGGCGACAGCCTGAAGTTCCGCAGCGAATTCATTGTCATTCTATTCGCGGCCGCGATTTTCCTGGGCTGCATTGTATCTCCCCCCTCTCTCATGGACGATGTGGATGGGGTGCAGGCGCAGATTGCTCGCAACATGCTGCAATCCGGCGACTGGGTGACGGCGCGTCTCGACGGCGTTCCTTATCTGGAAAAAGCGCCACTCGTCTACTGGGTGATCGCACTCTCTTACAAAAGCTTCGGTGCTCACGATTGGGCGGCGCGCATCCCCATCGCGCTGTCGGCGGTGGCTCTTTGCTGGCTTACCGCGGCCATGGGCATTTGGGCATTCGGGAAACGGGCGGGATTCTACGCGGGCCTGACCATGGCCACTTGTATTGGCCTGTTTCTCTTTACGCGCATCTTGATTCCTGACGTGATGCTCACCTTCACCGTGGCATTGGCGATGTGGGCATTAGTCCGCGCCCTTGATGAAGACGAACCTCATCCCCGCTTATGGGCGGCTGTGCTGGCGGTTAATCTGGGTTTGGGCCTGCTGTTGAAAAGCCTGGTTGGCATCGTCTTCCCCATCGCCGCCGGGGTCGTCTACCTGTTTCTGACGCGGCAACTCTTTTCCGCTGCGGCCTGGAGGCGGATCCGCCCCCTGAGCGGGGTATTCATCGTACTCCTGGTGGCCGCGCCTTGGCATGTACTGGCCACTTTGCGCAATCCGCCTTACTTCGACTTCACTCTTCACAGCGGCCCGGGCCAATATCACGGGTTTCTTTGGTTCTTTTTCATCAACGAACAGCTTTTGCGGTTCCTGAACCTGCGCTACCCGCGGGATTACGACACCGTACCGCGCCTCTACTTCTGGCTTTTTCACTTGCTATGGCTCTTTCCCTGGAGTGTCTACTTTCCGGCCATCGGGAAACTGGCCTTCAAGCCGGTGGACCGCGCCGGCCGCATGCGCCTGCTCGCTTTGTGCTGGGTGGGCTTTATTCTCATTTTCTTCACGTTTTCGACGACCCAGGAATACTACTCGATGCCATGCTATCCCGCGCTGGCGCTGCTGTTGGGCTCGGCGATAGCGACCGACAGCAAGTGGGTGCGGCGAGGCACCACCGCGCTCTCGCTAGTGGCCGCATGCGCTGCCGTAGCAGCGATCGTTATCCTGGCCTTGAGCCGAGGCATGGCCGCACCCGGTGACATCGCTTCCGCCTTGAGTAGCCACCCCAAAGCCTACAAACTATCGCTGGGCCACATGGAGGACCTGACGCTTGCGTCGTTCGCGTACCTGCGTCTGCCGCTCGCCCTCGCGGCAGTTGCCTTTGTTGTGGGTAGCATCGGCACTTTCAAAGCAAACACGCAACGCGCCGTATTCTCGGCCGCCCTGATGATGGTCTTGTTCTTCCACGCGGCACGCCTGGCCATGGTGGCCTTCGATCCCTTTATGTCTTCCAGGTCGGTGGCCGAGGCGTTGCAGAAGTCGCCGCAAGGAACTCTGATCGTCGATCGTCACTACTATTCTTTCTCGTCGATTTTTTTCTATACGAATCGTTCCGCGCTATTGCTGCACGGCCGCTTTATGAACCTGGAATATGGCTCTTACGCTCCCCGAGCCCCGGACGTCTTTATCGACGACTCACAATTCAAGGATCTGTGGCTCAAGCCGGAACGTTGCTACATTGTTGCCAACCAGTCAGCCCTGCCCCGGCTGCAAGGTATCGTGGGAAGTGCGCAACTCAACGAAGTTGCTACGAGCGGAGGAAAGGTTCTTCTCACGAACCATCCCTGGGCACGGTTGTCGGCAATGCATCTCAATTCGCGGTGTGCCTCCGGCGCCTCAGGCGCGTGCCCAGCAATCAACCCCGAATCGGCGCAGCTTGTGATAGAATCCGGCTTTCGACGTGGGGTTTTAGTGAGGGCGGGATAACGTCTGATTCGTTCCGCGTTCCAAGCCTCACCGCTGCAAGCGGGGATGAGTGTCCCCAAAATCCAAGGAAGCGGATGTACGTCGAGGAGGACAAATGAGGGTCGCTGTGCTCGGGGGGGACGGATACTGTGGATGGGCCACTGCGCTTTATCTGTCAAAGAGGGGGCATTCGGTCGCGATCGTCGACAACTTTATCCGCCGTCAGTGGGACCACGAGCTCGGCGTGCAAACCCTGACGCCGATTCGCACTCTTTCCGATCGTCTTAAGGTCTGGCAGGAGCTCACCGGGAAACAAATTGATCTTTTCGTGGGAGACGTGACGGAGTACGACTTTCTATCTTCCACGATCAAAGCTTTTGGGCCGGATGCGGTCATACATTTTGCCGAACAGCGCGCAGCTCCTTACTCCATGATCGACCGAAAGCACGCCGTTTTCACTCAGGTGAACAACGTGGTCGGTACGTTGAATCTCCTGTACGCTTTGCGCGAATTCCAACCCGATTGTCACTTGGTTAAGCTGGGGACCATGGGGGAATACGGCACGCCCAATATCGACATTGAAGAAGGCTACATCACCATCGAACACAACGGGCGCAAGGACGTCCTTCCCTATCCCAAGCAGGCGGGCTCCTTTTATCACCTTTCCAAGGTGCACGACAGCCACAACATCATGTTCTGCTGCAAAATTTGGGGACTGCGCGCCACCGACCTGAATCAGGGCGTGGTTTACGGTACGGTGACGGACGAGACGGCGCTGGGTGAAGCCCTGATCAATCGTTTCGATTACGATGAAGTGTTCGGCACGGTCCTGAACCGATTTTGCGTGCAGGCCGCCGTAGGAGCGCCGCTCACCGTGTATGGAAAGGGCGGACAAACACGCGGCTTCCTCGATATCCGCGACACCGTCCGCTGTATTGAGATTGCCTGCCTGAATCCCGCAGGGCGAGGTGAATTCCGCGTGTTTAACCAGTTCACGGAGCAGTTCTCAGTTTTGGAACTGGCCCGCATGGTGCAAACGGCTGGGAAAAAGCTGCACCTGGAGGTCCGAGTGGATCACATCCCCGACCCGCGTGTGGAAGCCGAGGAACACTATTACAACGCCAAACATTCCAAGCTGATTGAGCTGGGGCTAAAGCCGCATCTGCTTTCCGATTCTCTGCTCGACTCGCTGATGAACATCGCCCTCCGCTATCGTGATCGCATCGACAGCTCCAAGATGATGCCGCAGGTGAATTGGCGGGAGGCTCATAACGACCGTCGTCAGCAAGCGAGTATCAGTGCCCGTCCGTCTGCGCCGGGGCCGAAACTGGCGGAGGTTGGCGCGAACCTCGAAAAGAGCTAAAGAAATCAGGGCTCGGCGTGACCGGTGAAAAGCCGGGCCGAGTAGAGCAAGCGCTAGCGTAGCGTCCCGGCTAATTCTCTACAACAACCACCCCCTACCCCCTCCTTACCAAGGAGGGGAGCCAAGTCATCAACTCCCCTCCTCTTTGTGCTGATCTTTACCCATATCTCTTACTTGACACCGGGCGCTACGTGGGATGCACGGTTTCAGCCCCAAAGGGGCGGCCTAGCAAAGCCCAGGCCAGCGGCCCATAAGCGTTAACCTAAGGAGTTGCCCCTTCGATGGAATTGAGGTATGCTGGGGGCATGAGCACTGCGAACCAGGGTCTCGCGGAGTTGGAGAATTGGGAAATCCT
>Ga0182027_10006250_pt1 | contig 17902 bp, 14 predicted proteins | sample 712E1DmetaG_FD_121300 | JGI IMG/M metagenome (GOLD analysis project Ga0182027, IMG submission 121300) | Permafrost microbial communities from Stordalen Mire, Sweden - 712E1D metaG (Illumina Assembly) | ecosystem: Environmental > Terrestrial > Soil > Wetlands > Permafrost | place: Sweden... | reverse complement strand
TTTACAGTTTCTCCGGATTTTAAAGTCAGATCACCTGCTGCAGTTGTCCTGATTGCATATATTGGAGAACTGGGACCATGAGCGCTGTTGAAATATATAAGATTTTTACCAATAACCGGAGTCGGAATCGGAACATCGCCCCCACCCGACATCCGCCAGACTTCTTTTCCTGTTTCAAAATCATATCCTCCGCGATGTTTGTAACCATTGACAGCTATTCTTGTTTTATTGCCATCTTTATAAATGTTTGGCGTGCACCATCCCGGATATTCATCTCGTTTAGTTTTCCATAATTCCTTACCAGTTTTCAGATCGTAGGCTGCCAGAAAAGAATTTTCTAGTACATCACATTGGATAATAAGTATACCATTATATATTATAGGTGAACTGGCAAATTCCCATTCAGCTGCGTTATAATCAAAGGCGACTGATTTCAGAATGCCAAAATTCTTTTTCCAGATAAGCTTCCCATCATAATCATAACAATACAAACCTTCTGATCCAAAAAAAGCAACAGCATATTTACCATCAGTGGCAATGGATGTATTTGCGTGAGTGGATTTAGGATGACGCCTGATTTTTGGAATACCACTATATGCAGTCCTTTCCCATATGGTTTTTCCTGAATATTTATTGATGCAGAAAACCTTCCAGTCATGGGCAGAACTATCGGGCACTGGCATACCATCACCATAAATTCCTGGTTTAATACCCTGATTATCAGATTTGCTTATAGCTGAAGTGATGAATAATCTATCTCCCCAGATAACAGGACTTGAAAGGCCCAGACCGGGAATTTCAATCTTCCATAGAACGTTTATCATCTTCGGAATGTCAAACGTCTCCGGAAGATTAGCTTTGTCCAGCACACCTGAAGATAAATAGCCCCGATAGCAGGGCCATTGTTGTTCTGGTTTTAGCTGTGCAGAGACATTTAATAGCATAATAATAGAAAGGAAAATGTTTGCAAACAAGTATTTAGTTTTCATCTTTTTTCGTGAAAAAATTAATAAAACGAAATGGTCATAGGTTTTTGTCGTTTTAAAGAAACTAAAAAACTAATTATTACCTGTTACCTATCAGAGATATATTTCTAGAATTAATTTTAATAATAAATATAATAAATAACTGACCAATTAAACAAAATGGTCAGATTGATTGTTATATTTGCAACTTTTTATTGAAAATGTATAAAGCAGAATCAGTTTTTGATAAGACAAATAAGATTCAATTAATTATTGATGTTGCCCAGAAAAGGTTTGGAGTTTACGGGATTGAGAAGACTTCAATGCGCGAAATTGCAGATGATCTGAAATTATCAAAAGCATCTCTTTATTATTATTTTCCTGATAAAGAGAGTCTTTATAGGGCTGTTGTAGAGAAGGAGCAGAATGAGTTTATTGCCAGGATTTCAGAAAAAATATTGAATATCAGGGAGCCGGAACTTCTTTTGCGGGAATATGCTGTTTCCCGTCTCTCTTATTTTCGCACATTATTGAATCTTAGCAGATTAAGGTTTGAAGTTTATTCTGATCTTAAACCTGTTTTTAAGGAATCTATTATTCTGTTTAAAGAAAAAGAGAAGGAGATTATTGTGAAAATATTTGAGAAAGGCATTCTGAATGGAGTCTTTTCCATTGAAGATACTTATAAAACTGCTTCACTCTTTCTGGATCTACTGAAAGGGCTTAGGATTTCGGTTGTGAATAATAAAAAAACAATGTTCATCGAGCAGGAAGAATTTGACAAACTTCTTGAGAAAACGATAGCTTTTACAAATATTTTCATTGGAGGGTTGAAAAGAAATAACTTATAATAAGATTATTAACAATAAATATAAATAAGATCAATTCATGAAATCAGAATCAAAAAACAACAGATTAAAAGTTTACATTCCATTAGCAATTGTTATATTAATTGTTCTTGCTGGCGCATGGTACTGGTACAGAGATTATTCACTTTACATTACGACCGATGATGCGCATGTTGATGCTGATATTGTAAGTGTCAGCTCGAAAATAATCGGAAGAATATCTTCAATTTATGCAGATGAGGGAAACCTGGTAAAGAAAGGTGAACTTCTCGCAGATATTGACAGTTCTGATCTTGTTGCACAGCGAAATCAGACTATGGCTCTCAGGGATCAGGCACTAGCAAACCTGACACAATCGGAGGTTAAATATAGTTCTGATCAGAAGAGTATTAAAGTTCTTGAGATTAACCTTGACCGGGCAAATGAAGATATGATCAGAGCTAAAAACCAGTCAGAAGGAGGTGTGATCACAACAGAGCAATTCGATCATATTAAGAAAGCGTATGAAACAGCAGTAGCTCAGCTTGATGTAGCCAAAGCTCAATTAACAGTTTCAAAATCGATGATATCGAGCGCTTCGGCCGCAGTAGAAACTGCTAATGCACAGATAAAAGTACTTGATACACAGCTCAAAAACACAAAGCTGTATTCACCATCTGATGGAATAGTCGCAAAAAGATGGCTTCTTCCCGGTGATGTCGTTCAGCCAAGTCAATCAGTATTTACTTTAACAATCAGTAAGAATTTATGGGTTGTTGCATTTCTGGAGGAGACCAAGATTTCAGATGTTCATTCCGGACAAACAGTAAGATTCACAATAGATGCATTTCCCGGAACCAGATTCACAGGTAAGGTATTTCTTGTCGGTTCAAATACAGCATCAGTATTTTCATTAATTCCTGCAAATAATGCTTCCGGGAACTTTACGAAAGTTACGCAGCGTATCCCAATCAGAATATCTATCGACAATTCAGATAATAAGAAAGAAATAAGCTCATTTAACATATTATCGGGAATGTCAGCTGTTGTTAAGATCGTCAAAAAATAGCAATGGAAAGACGGAGAACACCATCTCACCGAATCAGAAGCCTGGTCAGAAACAGCAATTCAGCTTTTCATCCTAAGCACGATTCTTATAAATGGTTTTTACTTGCCAATGTCATGCTGGGGACCTTTATGGCCGTTCTTGATGCGACAATTGTGAATGTTGGTTTACCAAAAATAATGGCATCATTTGGAGTAGGCCTTGATAAAATTGAGTGGGTAATAACTGCTTATATGCTAGCCATGGCAGTAGCACTTCCTACTTCAGGATGGCTTGCTGACAAATTTGGTTATAAGCGGTTGTACTTCATCGGATTGTTCCTTTTTACATTAGGATCAATGTTATGCGGAAGATCATCAGATGAAAACATGCTGATTGTATCCAGAGTTATTCAAGGTTTGGGAGCCGGTACAATACAACCGCTTGGTATGGCTATCATTACACGGGAATTTCCACCTAACCAGAGAGGCATTGCACTTGGCTTCTGGGGAATTTCTGCAGCTGCATCTGTTTCATTCGGGCCTCTTATCGGTGGTTTCCTCATTGACCGTTTCAGCTGGCCTCTCATCTTTGACGTAAACATCCCGATTGGAATCTTAGCTATGATATTCACCATTATTATTCAGAGTGAGTACATAAACAGAAAGGCAAGAAAATTTGATCTTATTGGTTTCATTTCAGTGACCCTATTTCTGCCTTTGACACTTTACACATTGTCCCAGGGAAACGCTGCAACCAACTCAGAAGGATGGCATGCCCCATTTATACTGGCATTTGCCGCAATTGCCTTAATTGCTCTGGCGGTTTTTATAACCGCAGAATTAACTGTAAAAGAGCCATTATTGGATCTGAGACTACTTCTGAATCATAACTTTGGAATAGCCAATATAATTTTAGTTATTTTCAGTCTTGGTATGTTCGGAAGCACATTTTTATTGCCCATCTATCTTCAGAATTCTATGGGTTACACGGCGCTTCAGGCTGGATCTGTTTTTCTGCCGGTGGGGATAATCCAGGGAACAATGGCTCCCATTTCAGGGAGGATTTCGGATAAACTAAACCCAAAACTTCCACTTTTTATCGGAGTCATTCTGTTTTCTTTCAGTTTCTACCTTAACTCAAATCTTTCATGGCTTACTGAACTTAAATATGTGATGTTATCTTTATATATACGAGGATTTGCTATGGGGCTGATGTTCACTGCACTATCCACAGTTTCGCTGATGGAAATACCACGTGAAAAGATGGCGCAAGCATCTGCCATTACAAATTCGATCAGGCAGCTTGGAGGAAGTCTGGGTGTCGCCATATTAGCTACACTTTTGTCAACCAGGGTCAGCTATCATGCACAGATGTTTGGTGGCGCTGTCAAACCCGGCTCTGAGGTTTATCAGGAGACAGTGAATAAAATTAAGCACCATATTCAATATGAGGCTGGCAGTTCATCAACAAATGCTGTTAAACAAAGTCAGGCATTTCTACTTTCCAATCTTAATAAGCAAGCTTATATTCAGGGTATTAATGATGATTTTCTTATCGCTGGAATTATAACTCTTCTCGGAGGAATACCGATAATTTTTCTTCATACTAAAAAAAACAGAATTCAAAATCTTCCACCAAATGAATAATAGAGTAATTCAAAAATCAGTCTTTCAAGTTATATTATTGTTAGTTTTTTTTAATAACACTGTTAATGGACAAGTCGCTGATGATAATAAAATTAAAACAGTTAGTGATTCATTGTCTTTACAAACTATAATTGATAAGGTAATTTCCAGTTACCCTTCAGTGAAAGCTGCTGAAGAAGCAATAAATAATGCAAATGCAAGAATAGAACTGGCAAAGACAGGTTATTACCCTACGGCTGATGTAACAGCAAGTTTTGCCAATTTAGGGCCAGTCACAAAACTATCTTTTCCTGGTCTGGGAACTTTTCAGCTCTACCCTGCCAACAATTATTCTGCACAAATTAATTACAACCAGTTAGTTTACGATTTTGGAAGGACACGCAAGAATATTGAACTTGAAAATGAGAACAAGGCACTAGGTGAACAGACACTTGAGCTGACAAAGCAAAAATTATCATTATATGCAATAAACAATTTTTATACACTAGTTTATCTGCAGGCTGCTATAAAAATAAAGGACGAAGAACTTGCTACCCTCAGGGAACATCTTGAATACGTCGAAAAAATGATGGCTACAGGTTCAGCAACTGAATATCAGGTGCTGTCAACAAAAGTTAAAATCTCTACTGTAGAAGGACAAAAAGTTGACCTCACTGCTTCACTAACTGCTCAGCAGGCATCGTTGAACTCTCTGCTTGGCAATAATCAATCATCCAATCCTGTGGTACAAAGCAAACTTCTTGTTAAAGTGCCGGTTATTCAATCAGATTCATTGTTATCTTTCGCGTATCGTAATAGGGATGAAGTGCTCCTCAATGAGAAAAAAGAAGCACTTGCAGAATTGAGATATGGTATGATAAAACTTCAGAATATGCCTATGGTAAGCCTTCAGGCTGCTGCAGGAGCAAAGAACGGATATTTGCCGGATCTGGGCACATTTACTCCAAATTATGTTGTTGGTGTCGGGGTCAGAATTCCGATTTTCGATGGAATGAAGAACAAGTACAATCTTTCTCAGGCACAATCTGCAATAACTTCAATCTCATATGAATCTGAACTGACAAAACGAAACATTTCAAACGAACTTTATGATGCTGAGGCATATATGTCCGCAGCAAATAAAAAGATTATACAATTTGATCTTCAACTTAAACAGGCTTCAAAGGCATATTCGCTTGCCGAGACAAGCTTTAAGTCAGGGGTAATAACAAATCTCGATTTGCTTGATGCCAACACATCTGTTTCAGAAAGCGAGCTGATGCTGCTTAAAGCCAGGATTGACTATATAGCAAGTATTTATATGCTTAAAGCGGCTTTGGGAGAAAAGCTTTATTGATTTCGGATTGATGATTCCGGATTTCGGAATGTATGTTCGGTTTGATAATAAGCAATTTCAGATCCGCAATCCGAAATAATGTCTGTTTCATATTAATTACAATTTTCAGGTAGGAGGTTATATTCCTTCCAATCCTCAAAAGGCAACTGAAAACTTTGATATCTGGGGCTTTGAGAGCTCTTCAAAATAAGCAGGATAATCCTTTAGTCTTTCAGTAGCCAATAATTTATTATATTTCAGTAATTCAAGCTATTCGTTATGATGAATTGATATATTTCTACTTTGAAACAATGCATTCATTCAAGCCTAGTTCGAGTGAAGGTTTTTTTTCTGATTCCAATGATTGAAGAACGACCAGTGCTGCACCTAGAGCTGTGGCATTACTAACCTCTGAAGTATAGACTTTCATATGTGGATAAGAACTTGCAATAAGCTTACGGAACAGATCGTTTTTTGAAAAACCCCCGGTTATGTAAATACTCTTAGGTTCTTCATTTTCAGGTATCACAAGGTTTATAGCTTCGATTGTGAGATCACATAATTCAATCATCAGCTGATGGTAAGCTTCAACAAAATTATCAAATTCAAAGAGGTCGGGATCTTCATTCAGTTGTCTTGATTGTTCTCCGTCCATAAAGAAGACTTTTCTGTCACGGAATTTCATATTCAACTTATTAAACAATTTCAGGTCAGGTTTAATAAGTTTAAAGCTGTCTTCTCTGATCTTAAAGTACTTGCTGATCAATTCTAATGTTGTATCGTAAAAATGACCGAGAAAAAGCCTTGAAGATTTGACAGGTTGCATGTTAATGCTCATATAACAGAGGCAATCCATTGAAAGCTGCTTTGCAGTCAGTTTTTCAGTATTGAATGGATTCATATTAATACACCATGTACCAGTGGACATAAGAAGAAATTTGCCGTGGTCTGAAGCAAAATATGGAGTAAGCGAAGCTGAACTGTCGTGGATGCCTATTCCTACTTTAATTTTTTTTCTATCTATCTCTATCTCATTAAGAGTGCCAACAGAAACCGGTTCAGGTACAGGCAGACATTCATCTTTCACCCATGAATGATACTTCATGTTATCAAAATCCCAAAGAGCTGTATGGCAGCCAATTGAAGTATGTTCCGAATATACTTTTTCAGTAAGCAGGTAGGAAAGATATTGAGGTAAATGAAGAATATATTTTATCTTTGAAAATACTTCAGGTTTTGTTCTTTTAAGCCATAACGCCTGCAATCCGGAGTTAAGCATACCTAAAGCGGGAGATGCTGTACGACGACAAAACTCATCTTTACCGCCATATTTTTTATAAAGCTCCAGAGGTATACTTTCTTCTATGGGTTTTAGATAGTTGTAAACCGGTGTCAGTCTTTTGCCATTTGAATCAAGATAAACGAGAGTGGCTCCATATGTTGTAAAATTTACAGAAGTCAGATCGTACTCCTCTGATACAACAAGTTTAGCAATTGATTTCTTGATCCATTTTTCAATCTGGTCAATATCATCACATTCAAATCCGTCATCGTCCTTGATCTGCGTAAATTTCTCCTCAGTTTCGGAGACTAGCTTAAGATCATAATTGAACAGCAATATCTTTTTATTGGTTTTCCCGATATCGAAAACAGCTATAACTTTTTCTTTCATTGTCTGAAGTTTGCCTGAATAAACTGAGTTAAATCCAAATCAATTAACCGTTAAGGTCGCAAAGATTCTCAGCAGAGAAAGCAAAGAATTTCATAATAATGGCTTAGCTTCGCGAGCTTTGCAACAACTCAGCGCACTTTGCGGTTAAATAAAAAGTTTATCTTTTCGAAAGAACATTCTTTTCGTACTTCATTATTTCATTAACATAATCCTGCCCGGTTGGAACATCATTTACCATGCAATAATAATCATATATTGCTCCAAATGGCATGGTTTTAAGAAGTTCAAGCAATGCAAGCCTTTCGAAGTTTTTGCCTTCATTTTCAAATTTAACAAGCGAATCAAATGGTTCCAGCAAAGCATAAAGGAATGCCATCTGAGCTGAACGCGTGCCTATTACATAAGCTCCGATCCTGTTCAGGCTGGCATCGAAGAAATCGAGTCCGATATTTACTCGTTTCAGTGCATTTGCCCGAATAATCTCCTGAGCTATCAGCATTAATTCATCGTTGATGGTAAGGACGTGGTCGCTGTCCCAGCGAACACCTCTGGTAAGATGTAGCAGTATTTCATCAACATACAGAAGAATTGAAGATATTTTATCTCCAACCTGTTCTGTAGGGTGGTAATGTCCGTTATCGAGAGTTATAAGCTTATTGTTCTGGATAGCGTATCCCAGGTAGAAATCATAAGAGCCGACTACCATCGATTCGGAACCGATGCCAAATAATTTGCTTTCAATTGAATCTTTCAGGTATTTCTTCGGATACTCAACCGCAAAGATTTCATCAAGCGATTTTTTCAGCAGTTTTCTTAAAGTATTCCTGTCCACAGGGGTGTCTTTTGATCCATCCGGAACCCATATGTTATGTACAGTTGGTGTACCTAACTGTTTACCCATCTCTGCCCCTATTTCGCGGCATCTTTTTGTATGTTCAACCCAGAATTTTCTGATTTTAGAGTTTTTACTTGAAAGGGTAAAACCATCATCTGCATAAGGATGAGAAAAACATGTGCAGTTAAAATCAAGGCCCATACCTCTCTCCTTTGCCCAGTTTATCCATCCCTGGAAATGTTTAGGTTCGATCTTATCCCGATCAACCAACTTTCCACCAAACTCCCCGTAAATAGCATGAAGGTTTAACCGTTGTTTCCCGGGAAGCAGCGACATAGCTTTGTCGAGATCAGCTCTCATCTGTTCAATGGTCCTTGCCTTACCCGGAAAATTACCAGTTGCCTGGATTCCACCACCTCCAAGTACAGCTCCTGCTTTTTCAAAACCACCAACATCATCTGTTTGCCAGCAATGCAGACTTATAATTATATTATCTAATTTTTTCAGCACATCGTCAGTATCGACACCAAATGCTGCATATTGCTCTTTAGCAAGCTGATATGATTTTTCAATAAATGCTTTTTTCATAATTAGTAGTTATTATTTTATAAAATACTGATCTTCTATCTTTTGTTTTCTATCTTTTGTTTTTTGTTTTTTGTCTTTTGTCTTTTGTCTTTTGTCTTGAATTATCTTATTCCATATAAAATACCTGCTCGAGAGGTATTGAAACGGGAGAATTATCCGGATTTGTTTCCATAACTTCCGCCATATATTTCCACCATTTCTTCACTATATCTGTACTTCCAAGATCCTGTGAAGAACTTTCTCCCGATTGTTCCTGATAAGCAAACAATGTGTTTGTTTCTTCATCAAGAAATATTGAATAGTTACCTATCCCCTCATTCTTTAGCAATCTGACAAGCTCAGGCCAGATTTCGCTATGTCTTTTCCTGTACTCTTCTTTAAACCCGGGAAACATCTTCATCTTAAAACCAAATCTTTTTATATTTTTCATCTTAACCAAGTTTGACGATAAAAGTAGAAAGAATTAATACAACAATGCCAATAATAAGAACTATGAATGTCTTCTTCTGTACACCTTTCCATTCATTGAGGAATATTCCCCAAATATTACTGATTGCTATATTAAGCGCCATTAAAATACTCCATCCGAAAACAGCCATTGAAGGAGGCAGTTTGCTTGAACCCATCCCAAAGAAATGGAATTGGAGAAACCAAAGTAATCCTGCAAGGAATGTGAAAAACAGATTATTAAGAAGAACACTTCCAGGTACCGAAAAATAGTCTTTATAAGTTTTATTTTTAATATTCAGATAACCGCAATAAACAAGATTTGTAATAAATCCTCCAAGCAAATAAATATCAATGAAGGATTTTTAAGGAATAATGGATCTGTTCCATGGGCCTTAGCTACGTCTTCAATTGGTTTTGCTGATGTGAATCCGAAATTAAAACAGGCACTCATTATGCCGGCAAAAACAGCAATAAAGAGTCCTTTCTTAAGTGCAAACTCCTTCACGGCTGCTTTCTTTTCTTCTTCAGACATTTCCTTCCCCTTCAATGAACCTGCATATCCGATTATGGAAATTCCGGCAATGGTAATAGCCACACCTGTAATTATAAGAATTTTATTGGTGGACTGATCGCTTTTAATTAAAACCGGAATAAGAGTTCCAAAAGCTGCACAAAGTCCAAGAGCAATACTTTGTCCCAGTGCAATTCCAAGATAGCGGATACTAAGACCGAATGTAAGACCTCCAAATCCCCATAATGCTCCGAAAAACATTGCCATCAATTTTGCATTTAGCGGAGCTTCCTTAATTATAGTAAAGAGGTTGGGGACAAAAATCATAGCGAACACCAAGGGAGCAATAATCCAGGCAGCTAACCCCTGACTAAGCCAATAAGATTCCCAGGCCCAAATTTTGACTTTTTTGAATGGGACATAAAAACTTGCTGCGCCAATGCTTCCCAGAGCTATTAAAAAAATACCCGCGATTGGATTCATGTTAAAATTTTAAATTATTTATTCTGATATACTAAGATTTAATGACAAAATAAAAATAATTATTTTATCGTTCAAGTAACCGAAAAACAGACATTTTTATCAACTTTGTATTACTACTTAAAATTAAAAATCACATTCTGAGATTTTATAACTTTAATGCACTAATTATGAGATCAATAGTTTTTTTTCTTTTCCTGATGGCTATCAGCGTTAATTGCTATTCTCAGGTCTTGACCGTTAAAGACCTGACCATTGAGCATAAAAAGAATCCTATAGGCATTGATGTATTGCAACCAAGATTCTCATGGAAGGTTGAAGGGTCAGTGCGTAATCTGATGCAAACGACATATATGATAAGGGTTGCAACAGATGAGAAGTTTTCATCTGGTAAAATTGTTTGGCAATCAGGTAAAGTCCAGTCCGATCAGTCGATTCTGATTCCTTATAGCGGTCCGGCACTAATGTCAGGACAAAGATATTTCTGGCAGGTTAAGATTTCAGATAATAAAAAGAATGAATCAAAATGGAGCGAAACTGCAATATGGGAAATGGGGTTGCTTTCTCAAGCAGAATGGAAAGCAAAGTGGATTGAACTTGAAGGCGATACGTTGAGATACTCACCATCTCCACATTTCCGAAAAGAATTTGCGATAAATAAACCTGTTTTGAAAGCCCGGATTTATGTGACATCACATGGATATTATGAGCTTCATCTGAATGGCAAAAAAGTTGGTGACCAGGTATTGACACCAGGCTGGACAGACTATAACAAGAGACTTCAGTACCAGGTCTATGACGTTACAAATCAGATAATCAATGGAAATAATGCTATTGGCACTGTTCTTGGTGATGGATGGTACAGAGGAACACTGGCATGGGGTAATAACTGGGCTATTTATGGAAAAAGACTTGGACTCTTTCTTCAATTGAAAATTACTTATTCAGATGGAACTGAATCTCTTGTTGTCACTGATGAAACATGGAAAGGATTTAATGATGGCGCAATAAGGATGAATGATATATATAATGGTGAAACCTATGATGCCCGTAAAAAAGTGACCGGCTGGGATATGGCTGGATTCAGCGATAAAAACTGGATAAAGGTAAGAATTGGTAATTACATGAATGACAATCTTATAGCCTCTGAAGGTTCGCCAGTCAGAAAAATCCAGGAAATAAAACCGATCAAGATTATCAGAACTCCAAAAGGAAGCCTGGTAGTTGATATGGGTCAGAATATGGTCGGATGGGTAAGATTAAAAGTGAAGGGTGAAAAAGGGACGGTTGTAACACTTCGTCATTGCGAAGTTTTGGATAAATTCGGTGAATTTTATACAGAAAACCTGCGTGTTGCAAAATGCCAGCTTACTTATACACTTGCAGGAAACGGAGATGAAATATATGAACCACGATTTACTTTCATGGGTTTCAGGTATGTTGAAGTGAATGGTTTTCCAGGTGAGCTGACTCTTGATAATATTACAGGGATAGTTGTTCATTCTGATATGAAACCAACAGGAAGTTTTGAATGTTCCAACCCTTTGATCAATCAATTGCAGCATAATATTCAGTGGGGACAGAAAGGCAACTTTGTGGATGTTCCAACAGACTGCCCGCAAAGAGACGAACGTTTGGGATGGACGGGAGATGCTCAGGCTTTCTGCCGCACTGCAGCATTCAATCTGGATGTATCATCTTTCTTTACAAAATGGCTGAAAGATGTTGCGACTGACCAGAAACCAGGAGGAGAAGTTCCTGATGTCATTCCGGATATTTTAAACAAACAGGGCGCTACAACTGCTGATCCCTCAGCTGGTTGGGGAGATGTATCGGTAATCGCACCCTGGACAATGTATTTGGTATATGGTGATAAAAGGCTTCTTGAAACTCAGTATCCCAGCATGAAAGCGTGGGTGGAATATATCAGGAAAAAAGCCGGAGATAGTTATATCTGGAAGGGCGGTAGTAAATATGGTGACTGGTTGTTTTATCATCCTCCAATGAATAATCATACTGAACCTGATGGATATACTGATCATGATTTTATAGCTACTGCATTTTATGCTTATTCAACAAGCATTCTTGCAGCTTCAGCCAAAGAGCTGGGAAAAACTGAAGATGAAAAATTCTATTCAGAATTATATAAAAAGATCAAAGATGTATTTATTAATGAATATGTTACAAATGCGGGAAGGGTAGGAACCAATTCACAAACATCCTATGTGCTTGCATTGATGTTCAATTTGTTACCGGAGAATCTTCGCGCAAAGTCAGCTCAATTCCTTGTGGATGACATTAAGAGCAGGAGAAATCATCTTTCAACCGGATTTCTTGGAACTCCCTATCTGTGTCACGTCCTTTCAAGAAATGGTTACACGGATGTAGCTTATGACCTTCTGCTTCAGGAAACATATCCTTCGTGGCTTTATCCTGTGAAAATGGGTGCGACAACTATCTGGGAGCGCTGGGATGGTCAGAAGACCGACAGTACATTTCAGGATCCAGGGATGAATTCCTTCAATCATTATGCCTATGGTGCAATAGGTGACTGGATGTACAGAGTTTCAGCAGGCATTGAAACTATGGGTCCTGGTTATAAGCATATTATTATTCAACCTCATCCTTCAAAAAGACTGAATTATGCAAAAGCTTCATTTGAAAGCTCTTATGGCACAATATTATCTGGCTGGGAACGTAAAGAAGGAAAAGTAATCTATAAAATAAAAATTCCTGTGAATACAACTGCAACAGTCGTATTGCCAGGAAATGATATCACTAAAGTAACTGAAGGCGGGAAAACAATATCCGGAAACGGTGACTTTAAAGACTTAAAAACTGCCAATAATAAAATAACTATTGAAATTGGATCAGGCGAGTATCTTTTTGAGATAACAGAATAGGAAGTGATATTATTTTATCCTTTCCTGAACTTTTTTCCATGATTCGGTAATTAGAAAACTTTCATCCATATAACCGATCATCTTACTGAACTTTGCCATAGGAACTGAGAAACTCAGTACTCCTGCTGGTACACATGGTCTGGCTGATATATCAAACATGCCGATAACTGCTCTTGGCTTTTCGGCATCAATTTCAAGATATGGATAATACACGATCGATCCGCATCCGGGTCCAAATGGAGTAATTGTACCATTGGGTTCAATCTGATCATAATTAGCCAGTGTGAATAAACCTGAAAGAATATCAGGTGATGCAAAGAAAATAACAACATCCGGTATATCAGATTCATCAAGGTTATCCCATCTTTTAAAAACAATGTATTTCCCGCGAATGTTGAGCTTTATATGGTTTTTCATTGTTTCTCTGACTATTTCCGGAGTTTGTTTGTACCTCTCTCCCTCCATCACATTTTCTATTCCGCATGAAAGGAAATATTCAAAATTCGGACGCATTCTATCTGTAAACCCCAGGTAACGTTTTGCGCCACCACACTTTAAAGACTCCTTGTCAAAGGCAAGAGATTCACCAGAAACGACCTTTTTAAGCTGACAGATAATGCAGTTCCATTTGCCAGAAGAAGGCACTATTGAAGCATTCACAGGATTATCTGTATAAAATAATGTAATTGGAAGATCAGCATTGTTAAAGTATTTCTTCCATTGCTGAATGAAATGATCTCTGATTTCAGGCTTCATAGTATGCTATTCTAATAAGTTGACTCAAAATTAAAAACAATTTATGTATTTGAGGATGATTAAAATTTCCAATTTCTTTTACTTCAGAATAAATGTCAGATTTACATTTATTAAATTAACCTATTCATTATCTGGGTATTAAAAGCTATTATTAATTCCAGGCAAATTACAAACAAATAATATTAATTTTATCGGTTTTATTTTTTTATTCAAAATAAAGGTAAGAACGGAAAGTGAAATGAGTTTTATTAATGCACATCTCGGTGAATTTGCAGCTCTGGCAACAGCTTTCTTCTGGACAGTGACTTCGCTTTCATTTGAGTCAGCAAGTCTGAAAGTAGGTTCGCTTTCAGTGAATATAATCAGGCTGGTTATTGGCTTTTTATTTCTGACAGTTTTCAATCTGGTCAGGAGAGGAATGTTATTACCAACTGATGCAAGCCTTAATAATTGGATATGGCTTTCTCTTTCCGGTCTCGTAGGTTTTGTTTTTGGTGACCTTTTTCTTTTCAAATCATATACAATAATCGGGTCAAGGTTTTCAATGTTAATTATGACCCTTGTCCCTCCGATGACGACTTTTTTCAGTTGGATTATTCTTGGCGAAAAACTTAAACTTATTCAGTTTTTTGGAATGACTCTTACTTTCACCGGAATTGCAATGGCAATTTTCAACCGTAAAGGAAAAGGTGAAAAATTGTCTATCAAACTGGCACCGAAAGGAGTCTTATTTGCAGTGGGAGGAGCTGTAGGACAAGCTCTTGGTATGGTCTTGAGTAAACTTGGTCTTGTCGATTATGATCCGTTTGCAGCCACACAGATCAGGATAATTGCGGGAATAATCGGATTTGTATTCCTGACAACAGTAATATCAAGATGGAAGCAAATTTCAAATGCAACAAAAAACAGATCTGGAATGTCAGCTATTACTTTCGGAGCATTTTTTGGTCCCTTTCTCGGGGTATCATTCTCGCTGATTGCTGTTAAGTACACCGAAGCCGGAATAGCTGCAACCATAATGGCACTTGTTCCTGTACTTATAATTGCTCCTGCAGTAATTCTTTACAAACAAAAGGTAACTATTCCTGAAATAATTGGCGCTGTTATAAGTGTCGTAGGAGTTGCAGTCTTTTTTCTTTAAATTTTTAAAATGAAACCTGAGCAATTAAAAGAAAGGAATCTTGATAGAGAGTTCGGATATATAACATCCAGGAGCAGCGGACCGGGCGGACAGAATATCAATAAGGTCAATACAAAAGTTGAACTGCGGTTAAGTCTGATCTCAACCTCTATGTTCTCTGAAAATGAAAAGGAGTTAATCTTTAAGAAACTGAAAAACAGGATCAATAAAGATGGTGAATTAGTACTTTCTTCCCAGTCTGAGAGAACTCAGCTTATGAATAAAAAGGTTGTAACTGAAAAGTTTTATGAACTGGTTTCAAAAGCACTAACTCTCCCTGTAAAGCGCAAAGCGACAAAACCAACCTTAACATCAAGGTATAAAAGGCTTGAAGAAAAAAAGAACCGGGGTATGACAAAAAAATTAAGGAAAAATTCAACCAATTCATCTGACGAAGGCTGATCCTGATGTTCATTTATTCTGCCCTTCGCTTTTCTCCTTTATGACTTTGATCTATTGTACTTCAGTACTAATATCAAACCTCTTTAAGTTTCCATTTTCCTTTTCTGAAAACGATCCATGCAGTTACGGTCATTATTGATTCTGCAACAACTATTGCAACAAATACCCCTTTTTCATTCATCCCTGATTTTATAGCCAGCATCCATGCAAGTGGTATTTCAATAAACCAGAATGCAAAAATATTTATTTTCAAAGGAGTGGATGTATCTCCGGCTCCGTTAAAAGAGTTTACCATTACCATTCCAAAACCATAAGCTATAAATCCCATACTGACAATTCGCAGGCATTCAACTCCGGATCTTAATACGCCGGGATCATGAATAAATAACCTAATAAATGGGGAAGGAATTATCACGAGAATAATCCCAATAGTTCCAAGAAGAATCATGTTAGCCAGACCTGTGATAATTGCTGCTTTTTCAGCTCGATCAGGTTTTTTTGCTCCCAGATTCTGACCGACAAGTGTCGCCGCGGCATTACTTATGCCCCATGATGGCAGTAAAACAAAACTGACTATCCTGATTGCAATGGTATAACCAGCTACAACCTCACTGCCAAATGCAGAAATAATTCTTACCAGAGCAATCCAGCTGGTCGTCCCGATAAGGTTCTGTCCAATACTGCCGAATGAGAGCTTCAATATCTTGCCAATTAGTTTGAAGTCAATGTCTAAATGTCTGAATGATAGCTTAATGCGCTTCCTGCCGAAAAACAAAAGATAAAACTGATACAAGACAGCTATTCCGCGTCCCATATTTGTGGCAACTGCAGCACCAGCAACTCCAAGATGAGGAAACGGACCAAGTCCGAATATTAGGCAAGGATCGAGAATTATGTTAATTATGTTCCCGACCCAGAGAACCCTCATAGCAATTGCGGCGTCGCCGGCGCTCCTGAATATCGCATTTATTATAAACAGAAGCATTATTACAATATTGCCGGCCAGCATTATTGTCGTATAACCTGCCATTTTTGTTATTATTAAATCAGATGCTCCCATCAACCTGAGTAGTCTGGCAGCATTCATAGCTCCAGGTATACCTATTATTAATGATACTGCAATTCCGGTGAGAATAGCCTGGAAGGCAACACTTGAAGCTGCATCACGATTCTTCTCTCCCATCCTTCGTGAAACCATTGATGTTGTAGCTGTTGCCAGGCCAATTGAAATCGCATAAACAATAGTTATCATCGATTCGGTAATACCTACAGTTGCCACTGCATTGGCGCCAAGTTTTGATACAAAATATATATCAACGACTACAAAAACAGATTCCATTATCATCTCGAGTACAGCAGGAACTGACAAAAGCAGAATTGCCCGGCTGAGTTTTCCTTCAGTGAAATCCTGTTCTGTTCCTGAGACTGACTCAACCACATTTGTAAAAAATCTCTTCAATCTATCCACGAGTCCCTGTCCAGTATTAAAAGAGTTATTTTGATTATTATTAGTCATTTCTATTTTAAAAATAAACTTCAGTATTAACTATCATATATTCAATATATTAAATTGCATCATAAAGAGTATTATCTTCATGATTCATCATCCTGCAAGATTTGTTTGATGTAAAAAAAATTGATGGAAATACAAGACAAACAGCCCTTACAACAGCATTAAAGCTGCACAGGTGTCATTAACCGGATTTGAATAAACCGTTTCATCGGGCTGCAATTTATTTATCTTCAAATATATGGAATAAATTTAATTTCAAATTAATTTCATTTAAATAATTTTTAAGGAAGGAAATATCGCAGGAATCTGCTTATAATTATGAACTTTCCCCTGAGAACAAAGACACTAAAAAATTGTTATACATCTTAATTTTAATAAGAAGTTGAATTTGTAATTGGAAGTAACAATAAAAGTGAAGTCTTCAATATTTATAAATTTATATTGTATAACATCAGATAGATAAATTATTTTAGAAATAATTTACTTTAATTCAGTAATTCAGAATGAATATCAATAAAGGCTAGATATATATGAATATCAGGAATATAGGAGACAATAAATTATTATCTCAATTCTCAATTGTTAATAAAATGAAACATATGTTAATATTTCCGGTACCGATCTGGTACATTGTATTTATAGATTTAATATTTTCGTCAAAATTTTAACTATAAAAATTAATTTAAAAACAATTAAATCAAAGGTGAAAATTATCATCTGATATGAACGCTAACAGTAATGAGGTTATGGCCCTCCACGGCGAGGGCCGCCTCACGGGTTGTTCTTCTGATGAAGAGCCTGGCGCGAAAAC
>Ga0182027_10006249_pt1 | contig 17903 bp, 18 predicted proteins | sample 712E1DmetaG_FD_121300 | JGI IMG/M metagenome (GOLD analysis project Ga0182027, IMG submission 121300) | Permafrost microbial communities from Stordalen Mire, Sweden - 712E1D metaG (Illumina Assembly) | ecosystem: Environmental > Terrestrial > Soil > Wetlands > Permafrost | place: Sweden... | reverse complement strand
CGATAGCCAGCGGATGGGCGAGAAAGAATGCCGGCTCTTTCCAGACCTTGGTGATCAGTTCGTCGAAGTCGTCCGGGGTCGGCGGCCCGGTGAGGGTAGAGATGCGCTGACCAGGATCGGCGGCTGCCAGCATCCCGTAGTCCGCGTTGTTGATGAGCTCGCTCTCCTGCCGCTCTTTCACCGTTTCGATCGTCAGGCGTATCTGCTCGGCGATCTGGTCGAACGGGCTGCTGTAGAGATCGGAGATACGAGTGTGGACGTCAACGATGGTGGCCACTGTGTTGAGGAAGTACTCACGCGGCGTCTCGTAGTACCCGACATAGGTCGTCGGCAACTCCGACTCGTCCCGTGGCGGAGCGGCGACTGTCACCGAACCCGGGTCCTTCACGCGGTTGAGCCGATAGATTCCCGCTTCGACGGGCACCCACTGCAGCATCTGAGTCAGCCATCGCGGAGTGATCGTGTCGAGCTGTGCGGTGCTCTTCGTGGCATTGGTGAGTTGGCGTGCTGCGGCGTCAGTCAGTGCGAGACTTGCCGGCTCCTCATTGGTTGCTGCTCTAGGCATTGGTGAACCTTTCCCTGATTGACTGCCCCGCACCACCTATATCCCGGATGCGGGTCGGATGAGAGCCACCAGATGTTGGTGGGGTCGTGAACTTCGAATCACCGCGGGTGCCTATTTCTCCAAAGACCTCGTCGAGCCCGTCATCAGACAGCAGCAGCTGTCATCAGATTCTCCCCGAGATCCGTCCATTTACCACTATTGTCATGTGATTAGCAGACTAATTACTAGGGTACAAGGTCCTATTCGAGGATCTTGGCCCGCGCTGTTGGGAAGGTCAGATGAATAGCTGGATGTCAGCCTTGGCGGCCATGTCGATGAAGCTGGCAGCACCGAGGGTGGGCTGCACCCCGTCGATGAAATCTGACGTGGACAGCCCATACAGGTCCATGGTCATCTGGCAGGGGTGGAGCCTCACGCCGACATCGATTGCCATCTCCATCAACTCGGTGACGCTGGCCACCTTGTGCTGCTTGGCAAGCAACTTGATCATCGAGGTACCCATCCCCGCAAAGTGCACCTTGCTCAGTTTGAGGTGTTCGCTGCCGCCGCGATCGAACAGCGACTCCCCCTTCTGCATCCAGTTGTTGCCGGTGACGCGCTTGTCGTTCTTCTGCAACACCCGTAGGCCCCAGAATGTGAAGAAGACATCCACCTCGAGACCAGAGGCCGCCCCTGTAGTGGCCAGGATCATCACCGGCCACACCCGGTCCAAGTCGTTGCTCCAGCAGATGATCGCCATCCGCTTCGGTTCCTCTTCGTCGGAAGGCTCTGCGGAAGCGACCAATGCGATGTCGGTGCTTTCCATGTCACTTCTCTCCTAACTCGGAGGCGACGGCCCGCGTGCCCGCGTGCCGCGTCGCTTGCTGCGGGAGGCGGACACTCGGGACCGGCGCATATGCTAGTTTTCTACTAGAATACATAGTCATACTGTAGTTTATTGTCGACTATCACCCGCAACTGATCCCTTCGGCTTCGAGGAAGGTGCGGTATGCCGCGATACCCTCCGATCCGGTGACGAGGTTGGCGGCGTCGCTCTGCCAGTCGGAGGGTCGCATCCTTGCCACCCAGCCAGCGCCGTAGGGGTCGGAATTCACCAGGCTCGGTGAGGTCGCGAGAGCCTCGTTGACCTCCACGATCTCGCCGCCTATCGGCGCAGTAACCGGGCCCACCCACTTGCCGCTCTCCACCGTTGCAATGTTCCGGCCCTTTTGGACGGTCTTGCCTGCCCCCTTTGGCGTAACTGCGACGATGGTCTTGGCCAAGCTCTGCGCGACGTCGGTCATCCCGACTGTCACCAGATCCCCGTCGCGGCGGGCCCACACGTGCTTTCCCACTTCGTAGTACAGCTCTTCGGGCAGGTTGCATCCATTGACAGTGCTCATGACTTCCTCTCCCGTGCGGCATTCCCGGTGAAGCTCTCCTCGCGTTTGGCCATCACACGGTCACCTCCACCTTGCCCGGCTCGGCCGGCCGCACGATTGCCTCTTCAATCAGCGAGGCGATGTCCCGCACAACGAGCCGACCCTCAGCCCGGGTCGTCTTGATGGCATCGGAGAACATGGTCATGTCCTTCGGGCACGAGACGATGAACTGTCCGACGTCCAGCGCGAGCGCTTCGACGATGCGACTTTCGCTCGGGCGCTCGGCAAGGTAGCTGTCGTCCATCCAGATCCGGCCGCCGCCTGCTCCGCAGCAGAAAGTTTCCACCCTGTTGCGCGGCATCTCGACCAATTCGCAACCAATGGCGCTCAGTATGCGACGAGGACTGTCGATCACACCGTTGTAACGGGCCAAATAGCACGGGTCGTGATAGGTGACGCGGTAGTCCAGCGGCCTGACTACGATCTCGCCGCTCTCCAGCAACCGCGAGAGCAGCTCTGTGTAGTGCCAGACCGGATAGCTGGCTCCGAGTGCCGGGTACTCGTTGCGCAACGCGTTGAGCGAATGCGGGTCGGTGGTGAAGATCTCGTCAAATTGAGCCTCGTGCAACGCCTCGATGTTCCACTGAGCGAGCATCTCGAACAAGCCTTCTTCGCCGACACGGCGCGCATCGTTGCCCGTGTCGCGCTCGGCCTCATAGAGCAGGCCGAAATCAACGCCGGCGGCGCGCAGGATCCGGGCGAGGGTCCGCGAGCTCTCCTGCACGCGTTCGTCGAAGCTCGCGTAGTCACCGACGAACCAGAGGTATTGCACATGCTGCTTGCGGGCGTCGGGGATCTGAAAGCCAAGTTCGCGAGTCCAGCGGCTCCGCGTCCGGGCCGATTTGCCGAACGAATTGCCCTGCGTGGCCAGGTTCTGGAGTGCCTGTTGCAAGGTGGGCTCCATGATTCCGTTGTCCACCAGGCTGCGCCGTAGCTGGACGATCGTGGGCACATGCTCGATGCCAACGGGACATATCTCGACGCAGTGCATGCACGTCGTGCAAGACCAGAGCACGTTTGCGTCGATCACGTCACCGGCGATCTTGACCCCGTCGGCGCCGGCGAGCGGGCCCGTGGGACGTGGTCGCCGCTCGCGGTCCAGCAGTGTGATGCCGCCGGTCGAAGCGTCCACCCACTGGCGCAGATCGAGGATCAGGTCGCGGGGCGAAAGGGGGGCACCAGCGGCTCGAGCCGGGCAGACGTCGTGGCATCGGCCGCACTTGGTGCACGCGTCGAGGTCGAGCAGTTCCTTCCAGGTGAAGTCGGAGATCTCCTGGTAGCCCGGATGGCTCGGCGGTGGCGCGGGCAGCCTGAGCGTCGCCGAACGGTCCGAGGCGACAATGTTCACACCGTCGACCAGCATGTGCATGGCCTTGGAGTAAGGAACGTAGGCGACGAAGCTCAACGCAAGCAGGGCGTGCACCCACCACATGACCGCGTGAACCCTGACCGCCTCGGCAGGCATCATGCCCAGCCCCGAGAAGATCTCGGCAACGCAACGGCCGAAGGGGCTGAAGACCGTGAACCAGGCCATGTGCTGGCCAAGGATCCGAAGGCCGGTCAGCACGTAGGCCGTCAGCAGTATTGCGAGCAGCAAGCCGAGGAAGAGCCAGTCCCCTTGGACCATGGACTTGCGCGAGTAGCCCTCGGCGGGGACACCCGCTCGGCGGTAGGAGAGCCTGGGAGGTCTGCGCACGCCACGACGTAGCGCCATGTAGACGAGGGCGACGAGAAAGGCGAACCCCAAGGTGTCGATCGTGAAGGTGTAGACGATGAAGAAAGTGCCGTGAAAGAAGCTGTCCGGATGCCCGACGATGACACGGGAGAGGTTCCTGACGACGTCGTCATCGACAGTGAGGATGACCGTCGCAAGGAAGGCGGCGATGAAGCCCCAGAGCACGAAGAAGTGGGCGAGGCCGGTCGCTCGGTTGGCTCTGGCCACCGGCGAGCCCTTGCCGATGGAACCCAGTCGGCTGAAGATCGCCAACCTGATCGTCGGCCAACGCCCAGCCGGGCGGCCCATCTTGTACTTGTGCACACGGCGCCAGACGCCCCAGGCGAAGATGACCGTAGAAACAGCAGCCACGCAGTAGAAGGTCACCTTTCCCAGCGGACCGATTCCCTCGAAGACGGGCCTGGTCACTTGCGTCGCCACAAGGCCGATCGGGCCCGACATGATCAACCTCTGACCTTGTCCACGAGCTCCGGAACCAGGTCGAACAGATCCGTGGACGTGCCATAGTGGGCGACGCCGAATATCGGTGCACCGGGGTCCGTGTTGCAGGCGATGATCAGCTCGGCGTTCCGCATGCCTTCCAAGTGCTCGGGGGCACCGGAGATCCCGAAGGCTAGGTACGCCTTCGGCTTGACCTTCACTCCAGACTGACCGACCTGACGCGTCTTCGGCAGCCATCCCGCGTCCACGACTGGTCGCGAGGCGGAAAGAGGAACGCCGAGAGCGTCGGCCAGCTCGAGCACGATCTCTAGGTTGTCCTGCGACTCGATCCCGCGTCCCACCGAGACCAACATTTCCGCCGACGCGATGTCGACATCTCCTTCATCGGCCTCTATGACCTGGCGGAGTGACATTCGCAGAGCATCGAGTCCAGCTGGCGGCGCGATCGACACGAGCTCCGCGACCGTGGCGCCCTCACCGGTCGCACCACTGAAGGCACCTCCGAGAACGGTGACGATGCCTCGCTCGCCGGGAAATTCGACATCTGCGCGCACCTTGCCGCCGAGGATCTGTGAAGTTGCGACCACTGCACTTCCGTCGACCCCCAGTTTGGTGACATAGCCGGCAAGTGGTGCCTCCCAGCGCACCGAGAGCGCGGAACCGAGGTCGAGGCCGACAGTTGCGTTGGACATGAGCAACAACCGCGGGGACCTCCGAGACAGCACCTCGAGCAGGGCCTGCTCGTAGGCCTCCGGTAGATACTCGACCAGGCAGGCATGCTCGACCGAGACCACGATGTCGGCGCCGACGAGTTGGCCGGCCAAGCCGCCGCCGCCGAGCAGGGCCACTTCAGTCAGGACACCGAGTGCCGACGCGAGCTCACGCGCCTTGCCGATGAGCTCGTGGGTCCCCTCTGAGATCTCCGATCCAGTGTGCTCGGCGAGCACCATCACATTGCCGCTCACTTCTTTCACCCTTTCACGAGGCCACGTGCGCGAAGCAGGCCGATGATCTGTTCGGCCACCTCGCCGGGGGTGCCGGTCAACATCTCAGCCTGACCGCCCTGCTCCGGTCGATACATCCTTCGCACAACGAGGCCGGCAGCCGTCGGCGCCGGCGAGATCGCCAGCTCCTCTATTTCGCCCGACTGCATTGCTTGTCTGATTCGGCTGATCGGGGCGTAGCGGGGGGGCTGGTGGGCCGATTGCACGCCGATCACCGCCGGCGTTTGCACCTGCAGCTCGTGTGACCGACCGTTTGAGAACTCCTGGCGAACGATCATCGAACCGTCGCCGGCTTCCACGCTCACGACAACTGAGACGTGAGGAAGACCGAGCAGTGCCGCGAGTTTGGACGGCAGTTGGCCGTCAAGGTCGTCAGAGGCCTGCACGCCGGTGATCACGAGCTCAGCGGGCTCGTTGGCCAGATAACCCGCAATAAGAGCAGCCCGGTCGGCGAGTCTGATCCCGCTCGGCCCGCGCGCCGGTGTTTGCTCCGCGTCGACAAGCTTCACCGCCGTATCTGCACCTTTGGCCAGCGCCGTGTAGAGGATCTGGTCGATCTCTGGGTCCGAGGCAAGGCCAACCACAAAGACCTCCGCAGAGACCGCGTCCTTTAGCAACAACGCCTCCTCCAGAGCCTGGGCGTCCCACTCGTTCAGCACGAACTTCAAGTACTCGGGATCGATCGCGGTCTCGTCCGCGGTGAACTCGATCTCCTCGACGAGATCGGGCACTGCTTTCAGGGGCACCACGATTCGCATCTCAGGCCACCTCTCTACGGCTCATTTGACGATCTCGTCCAATTGCAGCTGCAGGCGGATCTCCTCGAGATCACTTGCCGTAGGCGCAAACGGGTAGTCGCGGAAGGCTTCGGTGGGCCGGTAGGAACCGTAGGGCCTGGTGCAGCCGGCCTGGCCGTCCTCGCCGGGGCATCCGTTGGTCATGAACGCCGCCCCGTTGGCGACAAGGTCCTCGATACTGCGAGCGGCGCCCCGGAGCCGGTCGATCCGACCGTCTCGGTCGAAGCCGAACTGCTCCAAGCCGTAGCCTTCGACCTCTATCAGGTGCCTGGCGAGCTGAACCCGCCTCCAACGCCGCAGCGAGGGCATCGGTTCGCTCGCCATACGCGTTCCCGGCTCCGGGTTGAAACAGAACAAGTACGAGTAGACCTGCCGGTCCCGGAGCCCGACGAACAAAGAGAGCAAGTCATAGTCGGTCTCACCGAGCCCGACCAGAGTGTGCACGTTGACCTTCCACGAGCCGAACAGGTCGCGGGCTTCGGTCAATACCTGCCAGTACTTCGCCCATCTGAGTCCGCCGCCAGCAACGTCCGTGCGGATTACGCCGAAGAGATCCTCGGTGACTGCGTCGAGCCCGATGCCTATCATGTCGACGCCCAGCGATCGGAGGTTCTCAAGTCGCTCTCTTGTAAGCGAGGGTGGAGCGACAAGGATCGACAACGGCGTCCGGACGCGCTCGGCAAGCCTGCCGATGATGTCGCAGGTGTCCCTGTACGCCCGGCCGTGGGTGACCATCGAGATACAAAGCCGGGTCAAGGCCGGTTCGAACCTGGCCACACGCTCAACGAGGTCGTCGGTCCTCACGAGCGGCCACTCCACCCTGATGAACGAGTTGGTCTCGTAATTGCCCGGACGGCTACGGGCAAGCCCGCAGTAGCCGCAGGCGGACCGGCACCCTTGCTCGTAGTTGAGCAGGAGGTTGATGCCACCGAACTCGAAGTCGCGGCCGAACCGGCCAGAGCGCATCCGCAGTGCGATGGCGCTCGCCAGGGATATGCGGACGTACTCGGGGCTTACGCGAGCTACGCCGACCGGTGACATCACGGGGAGCTGGCGAGTAGCCGTGTCCTCTCCTCTCAACTCGGCTCGCAACAACGGCGCGAGTCGGTGGTGAACTTCGCCGCCGGCGAGAGGTCGGAGCCCGACACCGGTAACTGTCTGGCTACTGAATACTCACTCGACTGCCGCCCTGCCTCCAACACGGCACCTGCGAGCTGTTCGGGCGCGACTCCAAGCGCATCTGCCGCACTCGACACTGACACCACGGCTGCGACCGACGCGCGATCAAGTCGCCGCCAGCGCAGATCGGACTCCATCGCCACCAGCGCAGGCGGCAGCTCGTTGAAATCCCCTGCCACCATCACGCTTTTCACAAGGTCACCGTGAGTAGTGAGAAAGATCCTGGCAAGCCCTGCCGGTGTCTTCAGCAGCGCCGACCCGCTGGCATCACCGACGATGCTGCGCTCGTTCACCCACGCTTGTGACCGATAGCGGCTGGCGGCCAGGAATTCGGCCCGCGCCAGCTCCTGGCCGTCGGGTCTGCCTGGCTCAAGATCCACCCCGAAGCTCACCGCAAAACCGTTCCCGATCACGGGCCTGAGAGTCCTTGCGTCGTGCAGGCCGGCGGTCTCGCCGGAGACTGTCGTGAGCCGCTCGCTCAGCGCGGCGGTCGCTCGACCCGCGAGCTTCGCGGCCGGTATCTGCAGCACGTGAAGCATGAACGCGATGTCCAGGTCGGCGAGGACGCTCGCGTGGAAGAGCATGGCGCCGGCTTGGTCGACATAAAGGCCCAAGCCAGCGATCTTGCGACCCGCGACCTCGACGTCGTTCTTGCCACGAAAGCTGGCCGCGATCCCGAGCTGAGCGAGACCTGCCACGAGCGCAGCGGAAAGCTCCGCGAGCATCTCGCGGGGGCGCCGGCCGGCCGGGGCGCGATCAACATATGCGATCCCAAGCTGGCCAGAACCCATGACGATCGCGCCGCCGCCGGTGAGCCGACGGTTCACCTGTGTGCCGGTGCGGCGACAGGCTGCAAGGTCAACCTCGGCGTCGAGGTTCTGGTAGCGGCCGATCAAAGCACAGTGGTCCCGATAGCTGTACAGCCGCAGAGTCGGCGGTCTGTCCTGTGAGCCTCGCGAGTAGCTCCCCATCAGAGCTTCATCCAGTGCGAGCCCTTCCGCCGCTGCGACGCCGTCATCGGCCAATAGTCGCCACGCACCGGTCACCTGGTCACCTGCACTCTGGCGAAGGAGGTCTCCTGCGCTCGGCTCCAGGTGAGCGAGCAGCAGTACTCGAACAGTCGCGGCTTTAGCCCGCGCGACCTGGCATAGGCGATGGCACCGTCCGCCGGATAGGCAATGCCGTTGAGACCTAGGTCGATTGCGGCCTCATCGAGCTCGCGCTTGTAGGCCCCGGGCGGGCTTGCGCAGCCGAGATTGACAGTGGTCCTTGGTGCTGCGACGCGAACAGTCGCGAAGAAGTCGGAAACCTCAGCAACTGGCGGTGGCGACACATGCTCCATGGGCGTACCGACAAGCGGCACAAGTACCACCAAGATGAGAGTCGAGACTGGGTACTGGATTACCATTTCCAACGCGCGGTGCTCACCCAGGAAGCTTCCGTAGTGCAAGCCGATGACAATGTGCGGTATGACTCTCAGCCCGTGACCCGTTAGCAACCGTAAAGAGCGGTCCACGTCAGCCACCGTCAGGTCGAGGTGATAGACGTCACGAAGCGTCTCGTCGGCCCCGATGACATCGAGCATGACACCATCTACGCCGGACGCGGCCAGAGCGGCTGCGAGCTTGGGCGAGACCAGGCCGGAGTGGACGATCACCTTCATTCCGAGCTCCTCGCGGATGCGCGGGATGTGTGCGAGGTGACCCAGCAACGGCACGGCTCCGGTTCGCGTGGAGCCTCCGGAGACCAGTATCCCCTCGCTCCCCTTGTCTCGTAGCCGTCTTGCGACCGCAAACAGATCCTGGTCCGCGCGAACCGACACCATGCCATCGAGCACCTTTGCCCGACAGTGGTCACAGGAAAGAGCACACGCAGAGCCGGTCACCGACACAGGCAGGAACCGGTGAGGGCTGGACGGGATCCACTCCGAGGTCTGCCAACGCTTCAGGCCCGGAGCATAGAAGTCCATTTCCGCAGGGAAGTTCTTCCGGCGCACGTCGAATGGCGACGCAAGGTCCGGCGCGGTCGTCACTCGGAGATCACCCCTTGCAGCCGGTACTCCGCGATCTTGTCGGCGAACCAGGCGGAGACGGCAGCCGGGTCCGCGAGCAGCCCTTGAAGCTCGTCGAAGGGGTCGTCCAGGCTGGCGTCGATTAGCCAGCCCGCCTCGTAAGGGTCCCGCTCCGCGAGGCTGGCGTCCGTGACCACATCGTCGTTCACCGCCAGCAGGGTGCCGGTAACCGGGCTGATCAACGGGCCGACAAACTTTGCCGCCTCGAGCTGGCCAAACGGACGTCCGGCAGTGAGCTCGCTCCCGACAGGAGCGAACGACAGCTGCGCAAGCGTGCCGCTCGTTTCGAGGCCGAGCGAATCCATCCCGATCCTCACATGCGCAAGCCCAGTCCGAAACACCCACATGTGGGACTCGGCGTGGTACGACCGGTCGAGAGCGACGGGAAAGCCCGCCACCTGGACCAGCGCGGACCCTTCCATCAAATTCTCCCTGGATCGGCTGTGGCAAAGGCCGTTGCCAGCCTTCGCCCCGGGTCACCGAAGCCGGCCAGCACCTGCGCGACCGAGTGCAGACCGATACCGGTGACGGCTCGTTCCACCTCACGGCTAGACCCGTTCAGTGCGCGGTCGTAAAGGTGGACCTGTTCGATCCTTCCTCTCACGACACTGGCGGTGACACGCGCGCCGTCGTATGTCGCGGCGAAGGTCCAAATCCCGGCCCGCACCTTTATCTGGCGGGCACGCGGGGCGGCAACGGTCGCTTCACCGGACCGCCTGGTCCCTGCCAGCCAGCCATCGCTCGAGAACCTCTCGTCGAGATCGGTCAGCGTCTTGCGTTCGATCCCGCTCAGTTCGCCAGGTGCGCCAGAAAGTCCGAAGGCCGACGAGTAAGCCTCGGCCATCGCGGCCCGAAAGGCTGCCGGATCGACCGGCGTTGCAGCCACGAAGCGGCGCATCAGTGCCAGCGTCACCTCACGATGCACGGGGTCGGACAGAGCTAGCACTCGCGTCGCGCGCTCGTGGTCGAACGTCTCGATCAGGTTCCCGCACACCACGACGCCGTCTTCGATCTGGCCGGCGCCGTGCCCGCAGATCTTGCGGTCACCGACGCAGATCTCCAGCTCGTCATCGAGCACCGCAGGGACCCCCACGGCGTGGAAAGCTGTCACGGCCGGCTCGAGAAGCCTCCGAAGTGCCTGCGACCGAATTGCGGGTAAGGATCGGCTGGGAAGGCAGATCTGGAAGAACAGCTGACCCTGGTCCAGGTAGACGGGACCGCCGCCGACCATGCGCCGGAGGAGAGGCAGCCGGTTCGTCCGGCAGTAGTCAAGATCGATCTCAGCGACGTCGCGGTGATAGCCGAGGCACACATAAGGCTCGGCAGGTCGTACGAAAGAGAGGGTGGCCGGCGCCCCGGCCGACACGCCGTAGGCGACCGCATGCCAAAGGGTCTGGGAGCGCAGAGGCGAACTGTGGCCGAAGTCGATGACTCGCAGCTCGTCAGTCACCGGGCGTCGCGCCCCGCATCGCTTCGTCGATCAGTTCGATGATGTCGCAGACGCGGAGATTCTCGTGACCGGTCGACTTCGCCGCATCACTGAATCTCGACACCTCATAAGGGCAACAGACAACGAGCACGTCGGCACCGGTCTGCGCGGCCTCGCGGACCCGGCGCTCCGACAATCGCTCGGTCGTGTGGTCGCGGGCAAATCCGTCTAGCCACATGCCGCCTCCGCCCCCGCCACAGCAGTAAGCGTTCTCACGACAACGACCCATCTCGACCAACTTCACACCGGGAATCGCTTCGAGCAACGCCCGCGGCGCGTCGTACTCCCCGTTCTGTCTTCCCAGGTAGCACGGATCGTGAAAGGTGACCTTCAGCTCCAGCTCTCTTGCCCAGGGGATCTGCCCTACAAGGGGTGCAAGCAGCTGTGTGTAGTGAAGTGCGTTGAAGCTGTGGCCTCGCTGTGGATACTCGTTGAGAAGGGCGTTGAACGCGTGGGGGTCAGGTGTCACGATCCGCTCGAATTCATATTTCGCCAGGGTCGCCGTCACATCTTCTACCAGCGCGTCGAACAAACCTCTTTCTCCGGCGAGCCGTTGCGAGTCACCGATCGTCTTCTCCTCTGGCCCGAGGATCGCCCAGTCGAGCCCGAGCGCCGAAACCACCCTCGCGAACGCCCGGGCCGCCTCCTGTCCGCGCGGGTGGAAGCTCCAGTAGTCCTCCACATAGAACAGAACGTCGACCGGACCCGGCTGCTTTGCCAGGATCCGCACCGGAACCCCGGCGCCGTCTGTCCACTGCGCTCTGCGCCGCTGGTTCTGCCCGAAGGCGTTGCCGTAGCGGAAGGTCTTCTCGAAGACGTCCTGCAGTTCGGCGGGCACCTCGGCACCGGTCAAGGCTGCTTCGCGGACGGCCGGCATCACGGAAGTCATGTCGACTTTCTTCGGGCAGACCCGAACGCAATTCCCGCAGGTGGTGCACAGCCACAGGTCGGCGTCGCTCAGCAGCTGGGTGCCCGTCTGGACCTTTCGGTGGATCTTGCGCGGCCCGTAGTCGCCCACCATGTCGATCGGGCAGACAGGCACGCACTTGCCACACCCGTAACACCATTCCAACGACTCGCCACCTGGCAGCGCCGAGATCGCGGCGAAGCCATCGGGTCCGTAATCGGTGAGAACCCGCGACTCGAACATGCGGTTCCACATCGCCGGAAGCTCCACCTCGCGGCCCGAAATGGTCGAGGCAACCGTCGCCCGTTCCTTTTCCACCGCAACAGGCGGGACCTTCCGTCCAGCTACGGGCATCTTCTTAAGCCTCCAGGTGGTAGACGCCGAGCAGGCGACGTACCAGGTCGGGCAGCGGCGGAATCACCCTGTTGAACTCTCGGGACATGCGCATCTGCAGCACCGTGTACATGTAGACGCCGTAAACCGCGGCAAGCAGGACGTCGACCCCGAACAGGCCGGGACCGGCCGGAGCAAGACCTACGGCTCTGCCTGTCTCGTCGACAAATGCCGTCGCCTGCCCGACGGTGAGGTACGCCTCGCCCCTTGTCGCACCTGGGTTCAGGACCATGTCCGTTGTCAACAGGGTCAGCGCCCCCGTCCCGGCATCGGGATCCCAGATCCATCTTGTCCACAACCAGTACTGCCCTGGTTCGGTGAAATGGAGCAGCTCTGCGGGGAGGTCGAACGCGCTTCCCGTCAGGGCTCCCTTGGCAAAGTGACCCTTCAAGGCGGCATCGAAGTGATCGATTCGCACCGCGACCGGCTCGCCGGGGTCGAGAAGACCGGCAATCGCTGCTGCCAGCGGCTGCGGGCCGATCGAGTCCAGGATCTGGTCGGCGTGGCGCCGCGTCGCGAACACCAAACGCAGCACCTTCCGCATAACAGCACGATCCGACCGCCATCGCTCGCCTGACAACAGCTCGCGGAGCACCGTGGACTTGCGCTCCAGGTCTTTGGCGATCGCCTGCAGATCGGCTTCGCTGATCCGGTCCAGGATCTCCCGCTGGAACTCCAGCGCGCTCGGGGTGTCGACGACGGGACCAGCGGTCACTGTCCCAATGCCTCAGCTTCCTACCGCGAGGGTGCGTGAACGAAGGTATCCGACCGCTTTCAGCGCCGCGCCGGCAGCCGAGGACACCGTGTCCTCCAGATCGGCAGGACCAAGTGCCGCACCGCAAGCGAAGATCCCCTCCCGGTCGGTGCTGACCGGGTCCAGCGGTGCACCTTCGGCGTCGATGAACCCGTACCGGTTCGCCTTGACCCCGAGCAGCCCGACGAGCTCTCTAGTGCCGGATGACGGTTCCATTCCAACTGAGAGGACGACCAGGTCCATGGGAACCTCCATTGGCCTTCCCATCGTGGTGTCCTCGCCGCGGACCAGCAGGCGATCACCCTTGGGCAGCACCTCGGTAATCAGGCCCTTGACGTATTGGACGTGGTGCTTCTCTTGAGCTGGCCAGTAGATCTCGTTCTCCCAATAGCCGTACATACGCATGTCGATGTAGAAGATGAGCACCTTGGAATCGGGGAGCAGCTCCCGGATCTCGATCGCCTCCTTCGAGGCCACAGCGCAGCACACCTTCGAGCAGTACTCGTTGCCGATCTGACGGTCACGACTGCCGACGCACTGTATGAAGCACACCCGCTCCGGCGGCTGGCCGTTGGAGGGACGCAGCACACGTCGCTCGGAAAGCATCGCCTCGAGATCGGCCTGGGTGATGACGTCGGGGAACTCGTAGTACCCGTACATCTGGGTCGACCGGCCCGGGTCGAAGTGGCTGAACCCGGTGGCGATGATGATCGCTCCACACTCGATCGTCTCTTCTCGCGCCGTCTGAACCTCGGCCTGAACAGCATGGCGCAGGGTCAGAGTGAACGCCCCTGGCTCACCTGTCATTCCGGCAAGCTCAGTCCCGAGCCGGACCCCGATGAGCGGACTGGCAGTGACCTCGTCGATCATTTTGCGGATCTGCGGCTGTGCGGGCTCGCCGCGGGGAGTCAGGCCGCAGTAGCGCTCAGCGACCGGGGTACCACCGAGGAACTCTCTTTGCTCGATCAGCAGGACCTTGCCACCTACTTCTGCAATGCCACGCGCCGCTCGTAGTCCTCCCGGTCCTCCGCCGATGACTACAATTGTGTCCGAGACCATTCGTCACCTCAATCGTCGTGCTCGTGACCGGCAGGCGAAGGCGCGGGTACGTGCTCATCATGTACGCCGTCCGCGTCGTCCCAGTCGAGATACCGCTTCTCACCGCTGGCGAGCCGACGCAGGTCGCCTTGGAATTCCGCCCATGCTTTCTCCCAGTCGATGCCCATCTTCTCGAGCAAGGGCCTGTAGTCGGCCGAATGCCAGTGCAACTGGCACACTCGGTAGGGATGTGCTCCCATCGCCAATGCTGCGAACTGCGCGTCGCTTAACACCGCGAGCCCCACGTTGCGCCCGTGCGCCTGCGCCGCGAACTGGCTCTTGTCGAGAGTTGTAACGCACCCGGTGTCGTGGGTCAGAACGACATCGGGGTTGGCTTCCTCCTTCATCACCTCGATCTTGCGTAGCGTCGCGAACGACCGCGTGAAGTCGCGCTGCACCAAGATGTGCCTGAAGCCGAAGCCGCAGCAGTCGAACCACGTCGAGTAGTTGCGCACTTCGGCACCGAGCGCCTGGGCGAGGCCCGTCACCACGGCCATGCGCTGCCCCCCGTAGATGTCCGGGTCGTAGATCGCGTCTCCGGAGACGATCTTGTAGTAATGGCATGCCGGGTGCACGGTGACCACGATCCGCGACACGTCACGAACCTGCTTGGCCGCGATCTCGTAGCGCAAGGCGTGGAACCATTCCGAGTAATGCACGATCTCCTCGGGCAGCACCAAGGGCTTGCCGAGCTTGGCCATGATGCGGCGGACCTGATCCCGGAGCTCAGGGTGGTGTATCAGCTGCTCCCTCACCTCTTTGTAGTGCCCGTACGAAGTGCCACAGTGAATGAGGGGGAAATAGCCACTCTCGTAAGCCGCGGCAAAGTTCCTGACAGCGACCGCGGCTTGGGCGGCTGCGTTGGAGGTCGCGCTCGCGTAGTAGTTCCACGCCGTGCAGGACGTCTGGTCGTGGGGATCGTGGTAGTCGTATCCGAGCTTTCGCATCACCCAGAAGATCGAAGTGGAATAACCCGGGATGTGGCCGCACTGGCCGCAGGACTTGTGGTGCCATAGATGCGACTTTTGGATCCGCTTCTCGCGCCCGTACTTCGTCGCGACGCTGACGGCTTCCCGGTCGATCTTCTGCACGATCAACTCGCCTTGGCGCTCCAGCTCGAGCAGCTCGGCGCGCGGGTCGTCGAGTGAACGGTGGTCCACGATCGCGACGTGGCTTCGCGTGCACGCGTCAATCGGAGCTTCAATGGGAATAGTCACAGCTCGATGCCTTCTTCCTCGAGACGTTCCTCCATGAGCTCCCGCAGGATCGAGTGCAAGCCGCCATCGACTTCAGCGATCATGTCGAGGGCTCCGGTCTCGAGCCAGATGAGGTAAAGCTCGAGAAGGGTCTTGTCGGCAACCGACCAGCCGGCCGAGGTCGTGTGCATCGTCTCGGGAGGCAACGCCCGGCGCCAGAGGTCCAAGTTGTCGGCTACGTCGCCGGTCTCCGGACCCCAGTCTGGAAACGCGTCCGGCCGAAGCATGTCGGGAGAGACCTGGGTGCCGCTCGACATGATCTTGTAGATGATCCGGGTGTAACCGACCAGGGCCTCTTTGGCCGATGCAAGCCCGTTGCGAACGGCCACTTCCCGCATGATCGTGACGATCCCGCCCGGGTTGTTGCCGCGCGGGCATCGCAGGCAGGAGAAGCACTGGGAGCACTCCCAGATGTCCTCTTGAATCTGCTGATAAAAGAGCTCGATGTCCTCGCGGGCGGCCGCCTGTGCGATGCGGCGCGGGCTGAAGTCGTAGAACTTGGCCGATGGGCAGGCGGCTACACAGATTCCGCACTCGTAGCAGCCGTAAAGGTAGTCGCTGAAGCGGATGTCGGCCCTTACCTGCTCGAACAACTGCTTCTTCGCTTCATAGGCCACTTCGGTGTACCCGGCGACATCTGGGACCTTGTAGTGGGCGTCCGTCTCGACGTGCTGGTCGGTCGCGACGTTCACCGCGAGGCCTAGAAACTGATTACCGCGTCAGCGGAGACCGCGAGGTCATTGAACGCCGCGCCACCGATCATCTCGACACCGTCGATCAGGTCGTCGAGACGCAGGTCATTGAGGTCGAGTGACGGCTGACAAACAAGTAGCCGGACGCCGAGGTTAGTGGCCTGCTCGACGAAGTAGCGCAGAGGCTGGCCCTGGTCGCCCTTCGGGCCGATCTTGTCCACGACGTCCTTGCGCAGCAGGCTTGGCCCGTACATCGTGAAATAGATCATGACCTCGAACTCCATAGCGGCCGCAGAGGCGGCAAGAAAGAACGGGGTTGCGCTGCGCCCCGGGTCATCCATCCCGTGCGTTTGCACGTAGAGGATCTTGGTCTCAGAGTCGTCAGCCCACATCGTCGGCCTCTCTCACCTCATCCGGCGGATGAGGACGTGGAAGACATCACCCTGCTTGGTGATGCCGACAAGCTCGTTATGAGTACGGCTGCACCATGCACGCATGTCAGGCTCGACGCCTCCGTCAGTCGCGAGTAGCTCGAGAGTTTGCCCAAGAGCGAGATTCTTGATCGCCTGCGCAGTCTTGGCTACCGGCAGTGGGCACGCCAATCCTGTGCAGTCGAGAACCTGGTCTGCGGCCTGAGCCGAGGGTTCGGGCACAACATCCTCCTTTTCGTCTCAGATCGAGAAGTCTTCGCCGGACCACACTCCGGCTTTGGATGGACGCACGTCGTGGTGCTCCTTGTGGCCCTCAACCACCATCTCCAATTCGTCGACACGTGACAACAACGACTGGAGGCTGGAGCCGAGGAGGTCCGGCATGAAGGCTGACTCGAGGTCGGGTAGGTCCGTAACCAGGTGCGGTCGACTCCGCGCGATGATCTGACCCGGCACTCCGACCACCACCGAGTTGGGGGGCACTGACTTCACAACGACGGCGTTAGCCCCGATACGACTGTCATCTCCGATGGTGATGGGTCCGAGGACCTTGGCCCCCGCTCCTATGGTCACCCGGTTGCCCACGGTGGGGTGGCGCTTTACGCGGTTGAGGCTCGTACCGCCAAGGGTGACACCTTGGTAAATAGTCACGTCGTCACCAACTTCAGCCGTCTCGCCGATCACCACACCACTAGCATGGTCGATGAAAACGCCTTGGCCGAGGATGGCGGCAGGGTGGATCTCGACGCCCGTCAGCCAGCGCGCCAGGCTCGAACAGGTCCGCGCCAGAAATTTGAAGTCCTTCTGCCACAGCCAGTGGCAGATCCGGTGGCTCCAGAGGGCGTGCAGGCCCGAGTAGCAGATTGCGATCTCGATCGAAGAGCGTGCTGCCGGGTCGCGGTCACGCGCTGAAAGCAGATCGCGCCGCAGGGTGGCAAGCATGCTCAGTCGCCTAGGCCCTCGAACAGAGCCGTGGAGAGGTATCGCTCACCGAATGAGGGGATGATGACGACGATCACCTTGGCTGCGTTCTCCGGGCGCGCGGCCACCTGCAGTGCAGCCCAGATGGCGGCTCCTGAGGAGATGCCCACGAGCAGTCCCTCCTCGCGAGCCGCACGACGGGCGAGGTCGAAGGCGTCAGCGCTTTCAACGGTGATTATCTCGTCGATGATTCCTGTGTCGAGGACCGTCGGGACAAAACCCGCGCCGATGCCCTGGATGGGATGCGGACCCTTCTGGCCGCCCGACAGAACTGGAGAGGCAGCTGGCTCGACGGCAATCATCTTCACCAAAGGCTTGCGCGCCTTCAACACCTGACCCACACCGGTGATGGTCCCTCCGGTGCCGACGCCCGATATGACAATGTCGACCTTCCCGTCGGTGTCGTTCCAGATCTCCTCGGCGGTCGTTGCACGATGGATCGCGGGGTTCGCCGGGTTTTCGAACTGCTGTGGGACGAAATACCGCAGGTCGCTCTTGGCGAGCTCCTCCGCTTTGGCGATCGCCCCGGGCATGCCGTCCGGTCCCGGGGTGAGGATCAATTCTGCCCCGTAGGCACGCAACAGCGCCCGCCGCTCCTTGCTCATTGTCTCGGGCATCGTGAACGCGCACCGGTAGCCGCGTGCGGCGCAAACCATTGCCAACGCGATCCCGGTGTTCCCGCTGGTGGG
>Ga0182027_10006248_pt1 | contig 17904 bp, 12 predicted proteins | sample 712E1DmetaG_FD_121300 | JGI IMG/M metagenome (GOLD analysis project Ga0182027, IMG submission 121300) | Permafrost microbial communities from Stordalen Mire, Sweden - 712E1D metaG (Illumina Assembly) | ecosystem: Environmental > Terrestrial > Soil > Wetlands > Permafrost | place: Sweden... | reverse complement strand
GTGGAAGCTAAAACCATACATTCCTTCTTTTGGTTTCCGCATAACTTTATCCAGCAGCAGGACATCAAGAAACATCGCAAGATTGGTGAGTTGCTATATTGTGCTGATGCTGTAGTGATAGACGAGGTATCCATGGTTAGGACGGATTTAATGGATGCTATTGATTATTCCATGAGGATCAACTTAGGCAACGATGAACCATTTGGTGGCAAACGGATGATATTCTTTGGCGATATGTATCAGCTGCCACCTGTGGTTGAGAAGGGGTTAAAGCCGGCATTCTCTGAAGTCTATCCCAGCCCTTACTTCTTCGATGCCAAGGTTTTTGATTCAACTTCTGCCATATATTTTGAGTTAACTACATTCCACCGCCATAAAGATCGTTCTTTTGTTGAATTGCTCAATAAGATTAGAAATGGTGCTTTAGGATTTAAGGATCTCGCGACCCTCAACCAGCGTGTAACCAGCGGAATGATAGAAGATAGCAAGAATCCGATAGTGCTTACTTCAACCAATGCTATCGCAGAAAAGATTAACGCAGATGAGCTTAAGGGATTAAAGAGCAAGGAATTTTGTTATGAATCCGCGATTACCGGAACTTTTATGGATAGTGGGAAGAACCCTCCAGCTCCTATTGATCTTAAATTAAAGAAGGGTGCTCAAGTAATGTTAGTCAAGAATGACCCTTCTGGCCGCTGGGTTAATGGAACTATGGCTAAGGTACGTAAGCTGTTAAAAGATAAAATAGAGGTAACTATAGGAAAATCTAATTACGAAGTTGAACAAGTAGATTGGCAGCAAGTAGATTATGAATTTGATCCTGAAGCGAATAAGATTGAAACCAGAACTACGGGCACCTTTAAGCAATATCCCTTGAAATTAGCTTGGGCGATAACAATTCACAAAAGTCAGGGCAAGACTTTTGATAATATAGTACTAGCCCTTGGCAATGGTGCGTTTGCACATGGACAGGTTTATGTTGCTTTGAGTCGTTGCAGGACATTAGAAGGTATATATTTGGTAAGTTCTATTCGCCAAAGAGATCTTATCTTTGATGAACAGGCAGTTCAATATAAGAATAAATTTAAAAAGTTAGAATATATATAATAACACGGGTAAGGGTTTATAATTCTAGATTTTCAGGTTGTTTTTTTCTTGACAGAATACAGGTTTATAGGTTATACTTGAATTGTTGAAAGGTACTAGTTGTCATTCCTGCTGAACCAGCTGGGGGGTAAGGTGGGTGAAGACGCTAGTGCATTGCGCCAGCAAACTAAACGCCTATTTAATGGGCGTTTTTTTATTTGTCTTCAAAAGGTTCCCATCTTTCAATATATTTCAGGAAAGTTAAATAATCAAATATGGGGTAAGCGGTAACGAATTCTATCTCTTTTAACTTGTATTTTCTTCTAGCTACTACCACATAATAATTAATATGAGGTAGCAATATTTCCTTTTTTTGGGTGTCCGGTCTTAAAACTACATTAAAAGTTCCTACATAAAAAAAGTCTTCACATCCCCATCCAGGTTTATTTAGTCTATATATTTCCTTTGTTTGTTCTATAGTTAAGGGTATCCATGGTATTCTTTTTGCCCGTTCAATCCTATAATTTTCAGTTTTGACTATATGTTGTTGGGTTTCCTCATCTTTATAGATACAATCAATATCTCCCTCTTTGATGATAATTTCTCGTTTGTAAGTATCAATAATCTTCTTCTTAGTAACAATATTATCAATGAACCATTCTTGAGCATTAGATTCTTTGGGTATGCCAAATAGAATTCTAAGTGGATCTGATAAACCTAAATTAAACTCAGTTTTTCTTGTCTGATGGAAAAACGACAATTTTAATAAAAAGGCCACTTCTTTATTGTTTAGTGTTTTATCGCCTTTTTTGATTTGCCTAAAATAGGCTAGTTTAATAGTTTCAATTATTAGGCATGAGACTATTTGCTTATTGTCTTCATTAAGGATGTTTAATAAATCTGATATTTTTTTCTTTAATAAAATTTCTTCTATCTGGGGAGCTAATATACAATCTTTGCCCATACCTATCCTTTCTAATTTAATTCTATAACCAATATAGGATATGTCAATACACTAAATCTTGTGTTATTAAAAGTTTTATTGTTAGATTTCTTCATTTCTTACGTCTATTGCCTTAGGAGGTGGAAATATGGCTAATTGTCCAGATAATAATGATATAGCTTGCTATGTTGACGGGCTGTTATTTGACGATGAGCTAAGGCAGATAGAGAGGCATTTGCTTGATTGTGATAGGTGCAGAGAGGAAGTAGAGGTCACTAAGAAGGTTGTTGCTTGGGTTGAGAGTTAGGGGTATAATCTTATCAATACACAAAGGAGTGGTAATGGGGTTTAAATAAGTTAATTTTAAAGGCATCTCTCTAAAATAGAGTTGCCTTTTTTAGTTTAGATAGGCAATTGGAGGTAAGGTTATATGATAATGAAAAGCTATTATAGGATAATGCTTGGTAGAGGAAGTATGTATGCGAATGAATGCTTTAAGGGTAACTTCATTGGGGCTGATTTTGGTATTACTATTGACCTTACTGGAAAATTACCGGAAAATTGGAAAGATTTTAATAAAAAATATATTCCTATCTTTCTCGAAAAACATCTTGATAAAACCAGAGTAACTGCTGGTCTTGCCTGTGGTGCTTTGTATACTATTGCCAAGGGGATACAGAATGGCGATATTGTTTTGTGTCCAAATGGTGAAGGAAGTTATTTTGTAGGAGAAGTACTGAATAACTATTTTTATCATCCAGGAGAAATCCTGCCTCATCGCAGAGCCGTTCGTTGGTATACTAAAACAATAGAACGCTCTATAATGAGTCAATCTTTACAAAATTCTACTGGTTCTATTGGTACCGTAAGCAATATTACCAAATATTCAGAAGAAATCGAATCGCTTATTGTAGGGAATCGGCCACCATCAATTATCGCAACAGATGAAACCATAGAAGATCCATCTGTTTTTGCTCTTGAAAAACATTTGGAAGATTTTTTAGTGCAAAATTGGAAACAAACTGAACTTGGTAAAAAATATGACATCTATGAAGAAGATGGAGAACTTGTTGGACAGCAATATCAAGCTGATACTGGTTCCATCGATATCCTTGCCATAAGCAAAGATAAGAAAGAATTACTTGTTGTGGAACTCAAAAAAGGCAGGGCAAGCGATAATGTGGTAGGGCAAATATTGAGATATATGGGCTATGTGCAGGAAGAATTGGCAGAAGAAGGTCAAGTGGTAAAGGGAGTAATAATCGCCTTGGAAGATGACACAAGCATTCGTAGAGCAATGGCGGTGTCAAAGAATATTGATTTTTACAGGTATAACGTCAGTTTTAAACTCTTCAAAAATTAATAGATAAGCGGTCAAGAAAGGTAAGATTTAACTATGGCAATCAAAAAATCACAACTTTATAGTTCGATTTGGAAAAGCTGCGATGAGCTTCGTGGCGGGATGGACGCATCGCAGTACAAAGACTATGTGTTGGTGTTATTGTTTATTAAATATATTTCTGATAGGTATGCTGGAATACCCTATGCTCCTATAACTGTGCCCAAAGGCTCAAGTTTTAAGGATATGGTGGCGCTCAAAGGCAAGCCGACCATTGGCGATGACATCAATAAAAAGATCATTGGACCTATTGCCGAAGCCAACAAGCTTTCGGAAATGCCAGATTTTAATAATGCGGAAAAGCTGGGCAGTGGTTCGGACATGGTCAAGAAGCTGTCAAACCTGATTGCGATTTTTGAAAATCCCGCTCTCGATTTCAGTAAAAATCGTGCTGAAGGTGATGATATTTTAGGGGATGCTTATGAATATCTGATGAAAAATTTTGCTACCGAAAGTGGTAAGAGTAAGGGGCAATTCTATACTCCTGCCGAAGTGAGTCGCATCATCGCCAAAGTCATTGGTATCGCAAGTACAATTAACAAAACCCCAACTGTATATGACCCAACATGTGGTTCTGGTTCTTTGCTTTTGAAAGTAGCGGATGAAACAGACAAGAACGTAAGACTTTTTGGTCAAGAAATGGATAATGCAACTGCTGCTTTGGCCAGGATGAATATGATTTTACATAACAATCCAACATCAATCATTGAAAGAGAAAATACTCTTTCGACCCCGCTTTTCAAAGACGGTAATCAACTCAAGACATTTGATTTTGTCGTAGCAAATCCTCCATTCTCATTCAAATCATGGAGTAATGGTGTAAAAGATCCAGATGAATTTGGTCGATTCAAAGATTTTGGAACACCACCTCCCAAAAATGGTGATTATGCCTTTCTTTTGCATATTATCCGTTCTCTAAAGACTACTGGAAAAGGTGCATGTATTCTTCCTCATGGTGTGCTCTTTCGTGGCAATGCCGAGGCAGAGATCCGTACCAACATTATCCGTAGAGGATATATCAAGGGCATTATTGGACTGCCAGCCAACCTTTTCTATGGCACGGGTATTCCGGCGTGCATCATTGTGTTAGATAAAGAAAACGCAGATAATCGTAAGGGTATTTTTATGATTGATGCGGGCAAGGGCTTTGTAAAGGATGGCAACAAGAACCGTCTGCGTGCTCAGGACATTCACAAGATCGTCGATGTGTTCAATAAGCAACTGGGAATCCCAAAATACTCACGCATGGTTAGCGTGGTGGAGATTGAGAAAAATGAATTTAACCTTAATATTCCTCGCTACATAGACAGTCAAGAAGCCGAAGACATTCAAGATATTGAAGCACATCTCAAGGGTGGTATTCCAAATCAAGACATTGAAGATTTACAAAACTATTGGAATGTGTATCCGACACTCAAGAGTTCGCTCTTTGGTGAAAGTAAAAGAAAAGGATATAGTAAGCTCAGGATCGCACAGGAAGAAATCAAGCATACCATTTTTTCACATCCGGAATTTACCAAATATGCCAAAACAATGGAGTTCACTTTTACCACTTGGAAAGAAAGAAATACCGTTCTTCTCAAAAAATTGAGCATTGGTGCGAAACCCAAAGAAATTATTCATGGAATATCCGAGGATATTTTGACGGCATTTAACAAAACCAATTTGATTGATAAGTATGATATCTATCAGCATTTGATGGAGTACTGGGCAGAGACGATGCAAGACGATATGTATCTGATTGCTGTTGATGGCTGGAAGGCGGAGCTTGTGGTAGTTGAAGACAAAAAGGGAGAGGTGGAATGTGATCTCATGCCCAAGTATTTGGTAATTAATCGTTATTTTACCAGCGAGAGGCAGGCAATAGAAGATCTACAAACTAAACTTGATAATGAAAGTCGAGAAATTGAAGAGTTGATTGAGGAAAATAGCGGAGAAGAAGGATACTTTGTGGATTTTGATAAAATAAACAAAGTGAGTGTCACATCTCGAATCAAAGAAATAAAAAACAAGTCAGCAGATGCTGAAGAGCTAAAAGTAATGGAGCAATGTCTTGCGCTTGGGGAACGAGGATTTGAGTTGAAGAAAAAAATCAAAGAAGCCGAGAACGTACTTAATGATAAGGTGATTGTCAAATATAAGAAACTCACCGAATCGGAAATCAAGGTTTTGGTGGTTGATGATAAATGGATGGCGACTCTCGATCTGGTGGTCAAGGGCGAAATGAATCGCATCAGCCAACGACTTACTCAACGCATCAAAGAACTTGCTGAGCGTTATGCCACATCTTTGCCGACACTTGTTACAGAAACTGAAATGTTTACCGTTAAAGTAGAGACGCATCTTAAAAAAATGGGATTTATATGGCAATAGATATAACAACCAAAAAAAATCTGTCTGCTGAATTTTCAGAAAAGGCAGGTTGTAAGCAAGCTGATATTGGTTTCTTTCCAAGAGATTGGGAAATTAAAAAATTTAATAAAATTGGGCAAGTAATTGACGGTGATAGGGGCGTTAACTATCCAAGTAGTAATCATTTTCTTTTAGATGGTGATTGCTTGTTCTTGAGTGCAAAAAATGTGACTAAAAAAGGATTTAAATTTAATGATTGCGTGTTTATTTCAAAAGACAGGGATTCTTTACTTGGGCAAGGAAAACTAAAAATGTGGGATGTAGTATTAACTACTCGTGGGACAGTTGGTAATTTCGCCTATTTTGACAGCGCTGTTCCTTTCGAGAATATCCGTATAAATTCGGGTATGGTTATTTTGAGAAAGGAAAGCGATAAGGTCGTCAAAGAATACCTGTACGAAATTCTTAAATCACAAATTATAGAAAACCAGATTTGTAGAGTAGTCTTTGGCAGTGCGCAACCTCAGTTAACTGTGAAGATTGTTAATAACCTTCAAGTGCCCTATCCTGAAGATAAGTTTGAACAAACCGCCATTGCCACTGTTCTTTCTGATACTGATGTGCTGATTGGGCGTTTGGAAAAACTGATCGCCAAAAAGAAAGATATTAAACAAGGTACTATGCAACAGCTACTCACCGGGAAGAAAAGACTGCCCGGGTTTAGTGGGGAGTGGGAAGTGATGAGTTTTGACCAAATCGTTAGCAGGACAACAGGCGCTTGGGGCTCTCAAGACTGCGACGACAATCATTCCAGATGTGCAGAGATTATACGAGCCGGAGACATTTCATCAGAGGGCATGTTGATGGCTACGGCTTTGCGTTTCTTGTCAGAAGTTGAATTTTCAAAAGCGAGGTGCCATTTAGATGATTTGGTTATCACAACGAGCGGTACTGGTCTGGGTAAGGTCTGGTGGTGTGACGGACGTGCAAACGTCGTTGCGTCAAATTTTGTGCGAGTGTTGTGTCCGATTAAATCCAAAGCGCAAGGCAGGTTTCTATTTTATGTCCTAAGAAGCGAAGAGGCCTTGCGGCAGTTACATGAGCATACTGCTACGAGCGCTTATCCGAATCTCCGGCTATCATTTTTTTCTGCTCGCTGGGTATCATTACCATCTGTCTCAGAACAAGCCGCCATTGCTACTGTACTTTCGGATATGGATGTAGAGATTGAGAGTTTGGAGCAAAAGCGGAATAAATATGTCATGCTCAAGCAAGGGATGATGCAACAACTATTAACAGGAAAAATACGAATACATGCCAATAACTAATCAAAATGTTGGTCAAATAGAAAGAGCTACGCAAAACAGAATTGTGGCGTTGTTTCGTGATCGGCTTAACTATGAGTATTTGGGCAATTGGGAAGATCGGCCGGATAATAGCAATATCGAGGAGCAAGAGGTCAGGAAATATCTGGTCAATCGTGGTTATGGCGATACTTTGATTGCCCGCGCCTTGGATAAGCTTCGTGCCACTGCCAATAATTACACCGAAAGTCTTTACACCAATAATCAGAATGTTTATAAATTGCTTCGATATGGAGTTGGGGTTGTTGAAAATGCTGGTGAGAATAATCAACAAGTACAATTGATTGATTGGAATAACCCAGAAAAGAATAATTTTGCTATTGCTGAAGAAGTTACTGTGCAGGGCAATCGTGAAAAACGACCTGACATTGTTTTATATGTAAATGGTATCGCCATTGGAGTAATAGAGCTCAAGCGAAGCACCGTGTCTGTTGGTGATGGTATCCGCCAGAGCATTGTCAATCAACAAAGAGAATTTATTCAGTCATTCTTTTCTACGATCCAATTTGTTTTCGCCGGTAACGACACTGAAGGTTTAAGATATGGGGCTATTCTTACGCCAGAAAAGTATTTTTTGAAATGGAAGGAAGACGAGCAGGATGATAGCGTACTTCAACTGGATAAGTATCTGCTCAAGATGTGCGATAAAAAACGACTTTTAGAAATCTTATATGACTTTGTGTTGTTTGATGGCGGAATCAAGAAGTTACCAAGAACACATCAGTATTTTGGTATTAAAGCGGCGCAGGAATTTGTTCGTAGAAAAGAAGGCGGAATCATTTGGCACACCCAAGGCAGTGGTAAAAGTTTAATAATGGTCTGGCTTGCCAAATGGATACTAGAAAACAACCCTAATGCTCGGGTGGTAATCTTGACTGATCGTATTGAGCTTGATAAGCAGATAGAGCGTGTATTTCATGAAGTTGGTGAAAAAGAAATGAAGCGCACAACAAGCGGTAAGGATTTGATGGAGCAATTGAACAATTCTTTGCCACGTTTGCTTTGTTCGCTTATTCATAAATTTGGGGCTCGCAATGTAGATAATTTCGATGAGTATATTGAAGAGTTGAAGAGCGGTCCAAGTAATACTGTGGGAGAACTGTTTGTTTTTGTAGATGAATGTCATAGGTCTGAATCCGGTAAGATGCATAAAGCAATGAAAGCGATTTTAAAAAATGCAGTATTTATCGGCTTTACCGGAACTCCACTGCTTAAGAAAGATAGGCAGACGACCCATGATGTGTTTGGAAAATATATTCATACCTATAAATTTAATGAGGCAGTAGAAGACGGTGTAGTTTTAGATTTAATGTATGAGGCACGTGATATTGATACAAAACTTTCTTCAGAAGAAAAAGTAGATGCCTGGTTTGAAGCTAAAACTAAAGGACTTAATGATTTTCAAAAATATGAATTAAAGAGAAAATGGGGGACAATGCAGCAGGTTTTAAGCTCTAAATCACGGTTGGAGAAAATTGTACAAGATGTGGTATTTGATTTTAGTACTAAGCCACGTCTTAGTTCCGAATTTGGAAATGCTATTTTGATTGCTGGTAGTATCTATGAAGCGACTCGATACTTTGAAATGTTCCAGAGTACCGCCCTCAAAGGCAAGAGTGCTCTGATTACTTCGTATAATCCTGCTACTAAAGATATAACTACTGAAGGTACAGGTGAAAATACAGAGACCGAGAAAGAATATGTGTATAAAATATATTCTGAATTACTGAAAGACATATCACCAGAGCCAAGTAAATCGAAATCAGAAACTTATGAAGATAAAGCTAGGAATAAGTTTATTAAAGAACCGGCAAATATGAGGCTACTAATTGTGGTTGATAAACTTCTAGTTGGGTTTGATGCACCGCCATGTTCTTATTTGTATATAGACAAAAAGATGCAAGATCATGGGCTATTTCAGGCGATATGTCGTGTGAATCGTTTGGATAGCGTAGATAAAGATTTTGGATATATCGTGGACTATAAGGATCTATTTACCAAATTAGAAGGCGCCTATTCAGTTTACGCTTCTGAATTGGATTGCCCTGAAGATTTGGATAAAAAAGATATTGATATTTTACTGAAGGATCGTCTAGTTAAAGGTAAGGAGCGATTAGATGATGCGCTGGAAGCCATAGCTTTGGTGTGCGAACCAGTATTGCCACCAAAAGATACTTTAGCGCACATTCGGTATTTCTGCGGGAATCCAGAAAACAAACAAGATTTGAAAGATAGCGAAATGAGACGAACTGCACTCTACAAGCATGTAGTTGGATTGCTACGATCTTATGCCAACATCGCAGAAGAAATGGGCGAAGCTGGATATAACAACGATGAAATTGAAGTGATAAAAAATAAGATTGATAAATATTTGAAATTAAGAGAAGAGATTCGTATGGCTAGTGGTGAGAAACTTGACCTTAAAGCCTATGAGGCCGATATGCGGCACTTAATTGATACTTATATCCAAGCGGAAGATAGCAAGAGAATTGATCCATTTGGTAATCAGTCGTTACTTGATATTATGATAAACAGTGGCATTGCTAATGCAATTAAGAATCTTCCCGAAGGCATAAGAAGTAGCAAAGAAGCAGTGGCTGAAACAATTGAAGGTAATGTGCGTGTTAAAATTATCAAAGATCATTTGATTGATCCTGCATATTTTGATGAGATGTCTAAGCTCTTGAGTGAAATTATTAGAGAGCGAAAAGCAAATGCTGTGAGTTACGAAGAGTATTTGAAAAAGATTGCTGCACTGGCAAAGCGAGTGATGAATCTTACTCGTGATGATCTACCGACCGAAATAAAGACAAATGCGCAACGAGCTTTGTATCACAATCTTGGGAATAATAAGGAATTGGCAATTTCGGTAGATATAGCAGTTCAAAGTAGTTTAAGGGCTGATTTTAGGGGAAATATGCCAGCTGAAAATTTGATTAAACAAGCTATATATAAAATATTGAAAGACAAAGTTGAAGTTGAAAGAATCTTTCAAATTATAAAACAGCAAAATGAATATTAGCCATAATACAATTGAACTAGGTGATGTTTGCTTAGATGTTATTCATAAGGATATTAAGAATGTCCATTTGAGTGTACATCCTCCTCAAGGGAGAGTCACGATTTCTACGCCTTTGCGTATGGATATGGATACTGTTAGGATGTTTGCCATTTCAAAGCTGAGTTGGATAAAGAAGCATCAAAATAAGTTTCGTAGTCAAATAAGAGAAACTCCAAGAGAATGTATAACAAGAGAAAGTCATTATTATTTGGGTAAACGCTATCTGTTGCGAGTGATTGAGCATGACGCTCCACCAAAGGTAGAAATAAAGCATGAAACAATGGAGATGCATGTTAGATCAAATACAAGTTTAGGTAAGCGGCGGGAGATATTAGATGCATGGTATCGTCAAGAGTTAAAGAATATTATTCCTGAAATAATTGATCGGTATGAAAAAGCAATGGATGTTAAGGTGAGTGAATTTGGTATTAAAAAGATGCGAACTAGATGGGGTACGTGTAATAGAGTTGCGAAGCGGATTTGGATGAATCTTGAATTGGCAAAGAAACCAAAAGAGTACATTGAATTCATAGTTGTACATGAGATGACGCACCTGTTGGAACGTCGTCACAATGAAAGATTTGTCGCTTTCATGGATCAATTTTTATCAAAGTGGCGATTCCACAAAGAGGGATTGAATAGAATACCACTTCAACATGAAAGTTGGAGCTATTAAAATTCCTTAGGAGTAAGGTCGCCAAATCGACCAGATTGTTTATAAATTATATAATTTAAATGAAGATGAATAAAATTGTGGAGGGAATAATAAGATTATGTCATTAATACCGCCGCATTATTTAAATTCAGTTATATCAATTGAAATAGAGAGTTTAGATAGCAAGGGAATGTTGCAGAAGAGTTCGATTGCGACGGGTTTTTTGGTTGGAAATCCAACAGGTGAGAGCAATGATAAGGGGCCTCTTTATAGACTATTTATTGTGACTAATAAACATGTATATCAAAATCAAAAAACAAAAGTATTCCTCCGAGAAGTATTTTTTAGATTTAACACCTTAGACAATAAAAGTCATTATTTTAAAGTGGATCTATTAAAAGATGACGGCAGCCCCCTTTGGTTAAAGCACAAGGATGAGAAGGTTGATTTGGCGGTGCTCCCCATTAATGCTGCTGCAATAAATGACGCAAAAATAAGTTATTACTTTTTTAAGGGAAATGATTTATTTTATGCTAAAGATTTTTCAACAAAAAACATTTCAACTGGAGATGGGTTATTTGTACTTGGATTTCCAATGCGTATAAGTGGTAAAGCGAGAAATTTTGTCATTGTTAGGCAGGGCATAATAGCTAGAGTTGACGAAGAAGTATTAGAGGACAGCTTCTTTTATATTGATGCTTCTGCCTACCCTGGGAATAGCGGTGGTCCAGTTATTCACAAGCCGGAAGTGGTAGCAATTACAGGCACTCAAAGTAATTCTTCAGCAGGATTAATCGGTGTTATTAGTTCTGGAGAAACTTATTCTGATGCTGCTATTAGCCAACAGACGGGAGAACCTAGGGTAATATTTACAGAACAGACAGGATTGGTGAGGGTTGTGCCTATTGAATTAATATTTGAAATTATAGATGGAGCTCCTTCGCCTCAAAAAACTGATGACGCAAAGGTTCAAGATGCTGGCCTTGAAAAAACTGAAGAGCAAAGAAAAACGATATAATAGAAGTTTCGAGGACACATTACATAATTCGGAATTAAGTATAATATCTCCAGAAGTAAGAATATATGTCTAAATATTATACCGGCAAAAAAACCAAGAATTTATTCGATCCCCAAAGCAAAACCCCATTCAAGTTAAGTCGCTCCAGAATCGAAGCATTCATGAATTGCCCGCGTTGTTTCTATTTGGATAGAAGATTAGGCGTAGGTCAGCCGCCAGGATATCCATTCACCTTAAATTCTGCAGTAGATAAGTTATTAAAGAAAGAATTTGATATCTATAGAGAAAAGCAGATATCTCATCCTTTAATGGAAGCGAATGGAATCAAAGCGGTTCCTTTTAAGCACGAAAAGATGGATTCTTGGCGGGATGCTCTTCATGGCGGTATTGAATATCTGCACACGCCGACAAATCTCTTACTTTCAGGGGGGATAGATGATGTCTGGGCTGCAGCAGATGGTCAATTATTTATAGTAGATTACAAGAGCACCTCAAAAGTAGAAGAGGTAAGCTTAGATGCGGATTGGCAGATCTCTTACAAGAGGCAGATGGAAATATATCAGTGGTTATTCAGGAGGAACGGGTTTAATGTATCTTCAATTGGTTACTTTGTGTATTGTAACGGATTGACAGATAGAGATACATTTGGAGCTAAGTTAGATTTTGATATTAAAATAATAGCTTACGAGGGAAATGATTCTTGGATTGAAGCTAAGATTATTGAGATGCATAAGTGTTTAATGAGCTCTATAATCCCTGAGCACACTGTTGATTGTGATTTTTGCACTTACGAGAAAATCCTGAAAGAAGTAAACGGGTAGAATTTTTATATGCAGGATTCAGATTTCTTAGATTTTATAATGGATGGCGGCGATGAGCTGCTGAATAGCGAGCTATGCCCTCACTGCGGTGATGTGATATATCTAGACCAGAAGATCGAATGGATTGATGAGGAGAAGAGAATAGCCAAATGCCCTAGCTGCGGAGGAGAAGTAAAGATTAATGGATAAATAAGAACAAATTAAAGAATTTTCGCGATTATACGACCGCCAGGTCGTCAAACAAAAGAGGTAACACAATGATAGAAAGGTCTGACAAGAAAAGTACAGTAGAAAACATCTGCAAAGAGATAGAGGACTCTAAAGGTACCCATATATGGAGCGACTATGTCAACGCCTTGAAGCTAATATCCCAGGTTATTTTTACCAGGAGCTCTGGTTTTATACTTGAATTAATACAAAATGCCGAGGATTCCGGTTTAGGTCTGAAGAGCCAGGGCGTGTTTGAAATATCTATTAATACAAAACGAATCAAAATAGCTCACAATGGAAAACCATTCGATGAAGCCGATATAAAAGCTCTCTGTGGTATACGGTCGTCAAAAAAGCCAGAAAAAGGGACATTGGGCTATCTTGGTATTGGATTTAAATCGGTTTTCAAGGTGACCGATTGTCCGGAAATATATTCTAGGGGTCTTCAATTCAAATTTGACAGGGATCATTGGGATGATCCTGGAAAAACTCCTTGGCATGTTATACCTATCTGGATGGATAAACCATCGGAAAATATAGATGCCGAAAAAACCACTTTTATCATACCTTATAGGGAAGAAACCAATTATCCTGCTTTACTTGAGGAAATAGAAAAAATAAGGACAGAGCTATACCTTTTTCTCAGATGGTTGAAGAAAATAGTGATAATCGATGAAGTTTCTGAGCGAACTTGGGTGTTGGAAAACGCAGGAGAAGCAGAGGATAACATCACTATTCTTAAGCACGGTGGTACTCAACAAAGATTCAAATTTTTCCGCCGCACTCTGGAACCGATACCGGATTGGGTAAAACAAGATAGACTTACACAGGAATATAGAGCCAATGTCGCTAAAAGAGAAATAGCGATAGCGTTTGCCCTAGATGCGGAAGGTAATCTCGATCCTTCAGAAGCTGGAGCAATGTATGGGGGAGTCTACTCTTTTCTACCTTTGGGTGAAGCGAAGAGCGGCGCTAAATTTCCAATCCAAGCCGATTTTCTTGTGCAGCCGGGTAGGGACGCTATTAATTATGAGGCTAAATGGAACCACTGGCTATTAGGTGAGGTGGCTGGTCTCTGTAGGGAAGCGATAGAATGTTTTAAGAAGCATGATAAGTGGAAATATCAATTCTTGCCCGCATTCGAATTCACTAAATCTGAAAACCTCGAACCTTATGAAAAACTATTCGGACCCAAATTGATCGAGCCGATAGAGAAGTTTTTAAAAGATGATAATTGTATACCTGCGGTAGATGGTAGTTGGGCAAAACCTGATGACGTAGTAAAAATAACGGAGGAAGCAAATGCTGTTGAGGCCTTTGTAGCCATGAATATTTTTGATAGAGAGGAAATGGCTTCCAAGTTGGGAGGTAAAGACGGTTTAAAAATCGTGCATCCTCTTGTCCGCGAGAATAATTCAATGCCTATCAGAAAAGTCGACCGCTATGATATTTTGAATAACGAAACGTTACTGAAGAGAATGAGCCAAACACCAAATGCGCCTGCTTGGTTTCGCGCGCTATATATGTGGCTTTCCAACTATCCAAAGTACGAAGAGTATAGACAACCATATGCCCGTAGGCCCAGTAAAAGACCGAAAGGGTATCATGATATCAAATTTGTTTTAGCGGCTGACAAAAATCTTCACAAAGGTGGAGATTGTTTATTGCCAGATTTGCCACCCTCCGATCCTCTAATCAAAGAGTTAGATACTATTTTGCAAAAGGAAAAGCCAATGTTACACCCTGATATATTGGCGGGAGCAGCAAACGAAGATGACCAGAAGCTTCTTAGAGGATTTTTGACTTCCTTGACAGGAGTACAATTATTAGATAGCGGAAAGGTTTGTAGAGAAGTATTGCTTCCCAAAATTCTTACGGATTTACCGAAACCATTACCCGATGATCTCTTGGGGTATACTATTAAATGCCGAGAAATATTGGGAGATGCAATCGGGGCAGGTCTAGAATTTTGGGTGCTTTCAAAAGACGGGAATATCAGAGTCGCTAAAGAAGTGTTTTTTTCGCAAGAATTCAAGCCAGAAGAAAACTGGGAGGCCAATAAAAAATATGTTTCGGGGGTCAATTTTATAAGTCCAGCCTATCTGGGAGATGTTACCGATGATGGCCAACGTAGAAAATGGCGTGAATTTTTTAAATGCGGTGGCGTAAAATATGGTCCTGATAATGGCGTTGAAGAATTTGCAATGAACTACGTTGAAGAGAAACTGAGAGATCAATGCCAAAACATAGTTCCTGTAGATAAAAGGAATTTCGGTTATGATTTAGAGGCAGAAGACCGGGCAGGTAATAAGATGCACATAGAGGTAAAAGGGCTAAGTGCCGAAAGAGATGTCGAATTAACAGGCAATGAAACTGATGCGGCGGATAAGCACAAAGATAATTTCTATTTATGCGTTGTTTCTGGAATTCCTGAAACGCCAGCAATGTATATGGTAAGAAATCCGGCAGCACCAGGTGTAGGGAAAAAAGATAAACTAACCATACAGGTTAATGTTTGGAAAGCATATAAGCGATAAACAAGAGCAAATCGAAAGTTGGTCTAAGCTTTACGGTAGGCAGATAACTGAAGAAGAATACAGGGAAATCTGCGATAACTTATATGGATTCTTAAAGACGTTGTATGAGTGGAATAAGGCAGTAGATGGCTAAAGATCACTATGTCGCGCAGACTTATTTGAAAAGTTTTAGTGTTGAGCATAAAGAGGGCTTCGTTAACGCAATTAGGAAGAACGATTTAAAACAGTTAAATGCTATCCCTGTGAAGTCAATTTGCTACAAAATAGATTGGGGTACCAACTCGTATTTTCCAAACAATCCCAGGGTTATCGAAGATTATCTTAAACCTTTTGAGTCTAAATGGACGACCTGCATAAAAGCTCTCTCGGATGAAAAGTTTGATATAGAAATAAAATACTTGATGTCCGGGTATATGGCCTATCTTAAGACTTATACCCCAACAGCAACAAGGTTGGGGGAGAAGGGGTTGTCAGAGGTAGTCCGTCAAACATATGAGGTTCTTGAAAGGAAAGAACTGTTAAACCCAGATTCTAAATATGCTTCTATCATTAAGAAAATTCAAAAAGGTGGCGGCGTTCGGGTTGATGTAAAAACCGATTATGCGAAAGCGTTAGGTGTCCAAAGTCTGTATAGTATCTTGCAGTGGCATCTCCGGTTTCCTTGGAGAATACTTATGAATGATACCAGTATTCCTTTTATAACAAGTGATAATCCAGTTTGCTGGCAATACTGGAATGAGCATTATTATCCAGATTTGTATTTTCCTATAACACCAAAAATAGCATTATTGATTCACCCTACGCGAGAAGTAAACACAACAGTTGTTGATGCCTCTATGGCTATAAATCTTGAAGGCGTTAAATTATTCAATACGCTAGTAGTAAAATGTGCGGAAGATTTAGTGATTTTTAGTAAGGATTTTGGTGTAGAGGCATTAGTTAGAGAATTTAAAGACTGGAGAGTGGAAAAATTAGTTACTAAATTACCACATGAGAAAGGTACTCTGATTTGGACTCAAGATCGACCAGTCAACAATATAGAACAAAAGAGCTAAAGTTTACGAGTATAAGCCACTAGTATTATGAATACAAAAAGTATACATTATATAAAAGAACTCATCAAAAAGCTAGATGATAAACTTGTGGTTTCGGACATACAATCGGAAGCCAGTTTAAATTATAACTTTTGCGTAGAAAGTCAAGGCCAGAGAGTTGTGATTATTTTTGGGAGAGACATAATTGAAGATTTTGAAATAGCAATAGAGAAATATGCCGGGACAGACTATTACTATACATTAGAAAATACTATTAAATTCAGAATCTATATTGCCTTAGGTCAAGAGGGACTTTTACCAAGATTTGATATTTCTAGCGAAATGTTAAACGAAAGAAGAGACTGGCCAAAGAACTATAGCGCCAAGGTAAGATTAGAAAAATCTGTATACGAAATTTTGTATAGAGGACTTAAAAAATCTGATATTTTCCTGAATGGAACACTCAAAAACTATAAAGCACAAGGATTAGAACTGAAAGAAATTGAAGAAGAGAAAGAAGCTGTTATTTATTTAATGGCACACTATGCAAAGAATAATTCTTTTGATGAAGAGAATGCAAGTGCAAGGAACTTGGGATTCTTAAAAGCCGCAGCTGTCTATGATATTATAGATAAAGAAAATATAAAAAGGCAAGGAGGTATACCACCTCGGGTCTTAAAGGAAATTGATAGAACAATCTATTCTACTGTAGCGATATTACGTAAAGAGCCATTCCTTGAAGTAAAGTTACCAGAATTTATACGCGAATATGCTGCTGAAAATAAGGAGAAATCTCCAAAAGATCTAGCAATTAATATCCACGATGATGTAGTAATTAAGGATAAAAAAGAACACAAAGGGCTTATCTTTATAGCGTGCGGTCAAGTGACACCTGAAGAGATAGAACTAGGCGGTAAAGTAAGAAATCTTTTAGAAGAGCATGGTATTGATGTATTTTTAGCTGAAGCAGCCAATGATCTGGTAGACTTAAACTCTCATATATTTAAGAATCTTAATGAATGTACGGGGTTTATAGCTATTTTACACAAGAGACATAAACTGAATGGAACTTATGATACATCTGTCTGGATTAATCAAGAAGTAGCAATAGTTGCATACTTAAGGTCACAGCAGAGCAAGGAAATTCCATCTTTAATACTATATGAAGAAAATGCAGAAGAAGAGGGACTTATAAAATACACAATCGCTAATCCCCCAACATTTGGATCGAATGAGGAAGCTCTATTAAAGATTGAGAAATGGATTAAATCTCAAAATGTTAACTACAAAAATAAATTCCCAGAGATTGATATCGATTTAAGTAAGGCGCATAAAACAATGGGGTACACATCTGGAGGCGGATCAAATGGGTATCACGATATTTCATACCATCTTTTATTTAGAATTAGAAATAAAAGAGATAT
>Ga0182027_10006247_pt1 | contig 17905 bp, 17 predicted proteins | sample 712E1DmetaG_FD_121300 | JGI IMG/M metagenome (GOLD analysis project Ga0182027, IMG submission 121300) | Permafrost microbial communities from Stordalen Mire, Sweden - 712E1D metaG (Illumina Assembly) | ecosystem: Environmental > Terrestrial > Soil > Wetlands > Permafrost | place: Sweden... | reverse complement strand
CGTCGAGCGTCATCCAAATCAGGGCTCCTTCAAAGGTCTTTGACACCTGAATACGCAAGCCATCGACGAGCGGGTAAAGTTGGTAATCCTTCCCACTGACAACGGTGGGCACGGAGAGCATGCATTTTTCGGCAATATCCGAGAGTTGGCCTTTGAAGGATCCTGCCACCATATTGCAGATCTCTCCCAAGGCATCGCGAACGCACTCATCCGAGACGTGTTCATCCGTACCCAGCATTTTGCCGGCGATCAGCATGGCTGAGTTGTTGCCGCAGCGGAAGCTCAATACGCCGCACAGGTCCCCTGCCAACCCGATCATCGCGGTATAGTCGGCGACGCGCGGGTGGGTGGCTTGGTCGGAGGGACCCAAGGGCGTTCCCACCATCATGGTAAAGACCTCTGATGCGGCGTTATCAAGGGATTGCGTAAATCGCTGCGCCATTTCCTCGCGGGGAAGTTCAGCCAGTTTGGAGCTACTCCCGGCGGGGCCGAAGGACTTCGCCGAGAAGATCAGTTGCACGCGTTTTGAACTATCATCCTTTTGTTCGGAGTTCATTATTACCCCTGGAGAAGTGGAGTGATTCGCTCTTTGATCTGATCCGGACTAAAAGGCTTCCGGATGTAACCGCGTGCGCCGCAGGACAGTGCCTGCACCACATGCGCTTCACCCGCCTCCGTCGTGATCATCACAATAGGCACGCCTTTAGCGTTTGCGACTGCCTGAAGTTGGTGGACCAATTCGAGGCCGTCCATAGTCGGCATATTGATATCGCTCAAGATCAGGTCCACACGAGTTTGCTGCATTCGCGCCAGCGCTTCGACACCATTACTCGCCTCGAAGACCTCTTTGATTTCCAGTCCCGCCTGGCGGAGAGAGCGATCAACAATCTTCCGCATGACAGATGAGTCGTCCACAATCAATACCCTTAGCGCGTTCATAGTTGGCCTCTATTCCCGGAAGGGATTTTGGGGAATTCCGCCACCAAATAGCCCGGAGGCCCCAAATTCCATTAATTGAATCAGATGGAGAAAGTCTGTCTCGATCATTTCCGCCAACTTTTCTGCTTCGGGTGGTTTGAGTTGGGGCAGGCAGGCAAGGAAGATGCCTTGATCCTGATTATCAGTGGGCTCAGTCAGTTCGGGCGGCTCTGCCCCCAGCACGATACCGCGCCGGACGCAGAACTGATCCGCCGCAGCCACCACGCCCACCAACCGTGGATCTTCTATGGCTTGCAGCGGGTTATGATGCCTCACCATGACTTCCAACAGCGTGGGAGAGAAATTCCACGAAATCCCAATCCAGTGACCCACCTCGCAATGGTCCATTCCAAAGCGTTTCCGCTCCAGTTCAACCGACTCACCCCAACCGCATGAGGCCACACTCTCCGGGTTACTTGACTCTGCGGAATTAACCACGAGAAGAGGCAGTGCCCCAATGTCGTGCAAAAGACCGGCCAGGTAGGCCTCTTCCGGGTGAGGGTAGGAGATCCCCCGGGCGAGTCTTTCGCTGAGTGCCGCCGTTAGGAAGCAGTGCTGCCAGAATGACTGCACGTCTTCCGACGCCACCCGATGCCCGACATACTCCACCAGCGAGCACGTCAGGACCATCGTGCGGAGCCTTTCCGTACCCACCAGAATGACGGCATGCTCGATCTTGTTCACGCGGTCACGAAAACCCATGAAGGCAGAGTTACAGAGTCGCAGAACCTGCGCCGCCAGGCTGGGATCGGTGCGAATGACTTCCGCAACGCGTTTAAGGTTCACCGGAGTTGCCGCCAGCAGGCTATTGAGCTGGAACACAAAGGCAGGGAGAGTGGGAAGTCCGTCGGAGAGAGCGGACATTAAGGCGAGCTTGCGACTCTGCCTTGCCTCCGGGTCATCGGTACGATGCGGAGCCAGGGGGATCAGCCGGGGTTCGAGCGTGGGACTGCCCATCATCTCCGTAGACTCCAAATCGACGTTGTTACTCGACAAAAGCATTGTCTCCACCCACCAGAGGAGCACATCGGCAGGATCGGCAAAGGCTTTAGAGACGGGATACGGGACGCGGGGTTAGGGGTTAGGGAAAGAACGAAATTCAAAACTCGAAGCTGGAAATTCAAAGCTCGGGATTCGCCATGTGCCTTACGATTTCCGAGTTTCGAATTTCGATTTTCAGTTTCCTCTTTTCCTGACACCTGACCCCTGGCACCTAAAACCTGTCTTGTAACTTTTCCTCGTCGGCGTGTACCATTAATTCTTCCCGATTTAGGCATTGCCAAGACCAATTCTACGAGCGAGGTTAGAAATGGCGGAGCTGCCCGATCCAACACCGGTGCTGGATCTCATCCAGGCTTTTCGGCGGTCGAAAACCATGTTTACCGCGGTATCTCTGGGAGTTTTCGATCGTCTGGCTGAAGGTGCGGCTGATGGCACAACTCTTGCGCAGAAATTGAGCGTCAATCCCGACGCGCTGGAACGATTGCTCGACGCGTGTGTGGGTCTGGGCCTGCTGAAGAAAGATGGCGCGCTTTATTCCAACATGCCAATCGCCAGGACCTACCTGACACGCTCCAGTGAAAATACTCTGGCAGGTTACATTCTCTATTCCGACCGCGCGCTCTATCCGTTGTGGGCGAACCTGGAAGCAGCGATTCGCGACGGCACCAACCGTTGGCAGCAGACCTTTGGTGGAGGGTCGTCGATTTTCAGCCAGTTCTTCCGCACGGAAGAGGCCCGGCGGGATTTCCTGAGCGGCATGAATGGCTTCGGCCAATTAAGTTCCCCCGCCGTCGTCGCGGCTTTTGATTTGGGACGGTTCCAGCGCCTGGTGGACCTGGGCGGCGGCACCGGTCACCTGGCCTTGACCGCCTGCGCCCACTACCCCCAACTGCAAGGCGCGGTGTTTGACCTGGCTGATGCTATTGCCACCGCGCGCGAGTATATGGAGCGCTCACCCCAGGGAAACCGCGTCACCTTGATCCCCGGCGACTTCTTTAGTGATCCACTGCCGGAGTCTGACCTCTATGCCTTGGGCCGCGTTCTACATGACTGGGGGGAGGACAAGATTCGTACTATTCTTAGAAAGGTATGGGAGCGGCTGCCCTCGGGCGGGGCACTCTTGATCGCCGAAAATCTGCTTAACAATGACAAGAGCGGTCCCATGCCGGCACTGATGCAATCACTCAGCATGCTGGTCTGCACGGAAGGAAAGGAACGCACGCTCGGTGAATACACTGCCCTGCTGCGCCGAGCGGGGTTTGCCAAAGTGGAAGGAAAAGTGACCGGCGCTCCGCTCGACGCCATCCTGGCAGTGAAAGAGTGAACGGGTCATCTGGTCATTCGGGCATTTAATCATTGAGCGATTAGGTAGGTAATAGATGGCGTGTGGACAATTGGAAACCGCTGTAAAATGCTCTGGGCAGAATCAGAGCGATCATTCGATTTCCCATAAATGGAGGAACGATATGGCAGGAACTTTCAAAGTCATTGAACTGGTAGGGACATCACCGGCCAGTTTTGCCGAAGCCGTGCGCGCCGCTGTCGCCGAGGCGGCAAAGACCGTGCGAAACATGGCATGGTTCGAAGTGGTGGAAGAGCGCGGGCGCATCGATGAAGGCAAAGTGGTGGAATTCCAGGTAACCATCAAGGTCGGGTTCAAGCTGGAGAGGTAGTTTGCGAACTGCGGAGGGCAAAGGCATTTCACGCAAAGGCGCGAAGCCGCAGAGGGCGCAAATAAAACAAAGGAACTCTTCTGCGGACCTTTGAGCCTTAGCGTCTTTGCGTGAAATTGTTATTTTTTTACCACCGCACAACCACCCCGTCGCGCCGGGTGCCTCCCCTCCTTATCTAAGGAGGGGAGTTTTCTTGACCCCGTCATAAGGAGAACTTAATGTTCTGTTGCGATCTGCTTGAGAATGCAGTTGAGCGCGGTGCGTTCTATTTTGGCGCCAAACATCGGATTGATGATGGGCGAATTGTGAACGACATCAACACGGAGTACTTTATCCGCGCCGCCGCGCCGCATGGGTTCGATTACCTGGGGGTCAATTATTGCCCGTTTTGTGGCCGGGCACTCTCCATCGGTCTGTGGCAGGCGGAAAAGAAGAAGTAGTAGCTTCTATTCAAACGAAATCAATTTCAATTGGGACAGCGGGACGGAAAAATCAAAGACCCGCGGATTTTCCGGGTTGTACTCGTCCGTAATGCCCAGGACGCGGACCTCGGCGGGCTTGGCAGTGGGCATCACGAATTTCCCCACAACGGTTTTCTCCTCGCGCAGGTTGATGCTGAGCCTGTCTCCATGGATCTCCACATGATCGATTTTGTCGAATTCGATTTCATCCATTCCCTCATTCTCGGTCTGGAGGGAAAAGTTGGTGCGAGGGGGAATGGACTCAAGTAGTGAACCGCGTCCTCCCGGCGGATAAAAGTCGAGGTAAAGATCATAAACCTTGGTGACCTTGCCGGCTTGATCGGTGATGGTCGCCTTGTACCCAAAGCGCTTCCAGACCCCAATGATTTCCGCGCGCTCACGGGGGCTGCTGGCTTGGACGCGAATGGGCAGGCTGCCCCGGTTCAAACGCACCACTGTGACGCGGCGCTCTTTAAGGTCAAAGTGTTTGTAGACCACAAACGATGAATCCTGCGTGACGACAAGGGCGTCGCGCTGCAGGACAATTTCCTTGCCCTCGGAATTGGTCTGATAGATGGTGTCAGCCAGCAGCGGTTGCACCAGGAGGGCCAGGCACGAGCAGATCAGCCAGGGCGCTTTCATCTGAAATCCCTTTCAATGAAAAAGCCCCGCAGCGCGGCTGGAGCCGAAACTGCGGGGCCGGGGTTCGGAAGAGTCCGTGCAAAAAACACAAATCGTAGCGGCGGTCTATGACCGTCGTTTCGGCCCCTATTGAGCGCCGCTACTGCGAGTCAACCACGGTTTTCACATAGCCTCTGAAGAAAGAACTATTTCTTCTTCTTCGCGGCTTTGTACTCCAAGCTGGTTTTTCCCTGGAGTGAATCAATGCTGGCTTGCGCCGCCCCGGCCCATTGCCCGGTCGGTGCAAGCTTCAAGTATGTCTGGAAGGCTTCAACAGTACCTGGGGCCGGGATCATGCTCCCATCGGGCTTCACCTGGGCCTTACCCATCAGCGCCATCCCGTACCAATACCAGGCCAGGGCGTTGGTGGGGTCAAGCTCGGTAGCCTTTTTCAGCGCGGCCCCAGCTTCATCCATCTGTCCCTGGTTCACCATGATGGCGCCCAAATTGTAGTAATACTGGGCTGCGTGAGTGGGATCCAATTCTGCCGCCTTTTTGAATTCCGCAGCGGCATCCGCCGACTTGCCCATATTGGCATACAGACTGCCCAGGTTGTTGTGCAGGCTGGCCTCATTGGGATCTATCGCAAGAGTCTTTTGATAATAATCGAGGGCTTTGGCTTGATCCGCCTTCCGCGTGTCAGCATTAGTCTCAATGCTGGCGGCCTTCCCCCATGTGTCAGCCAATTGGCTTAGCATGATGGGGACGTTCTTTTCCTTGGCCAGAGGCAGCGCCTTCTCATATATCGCGGCCGCTTCAGCGTATTGCTTCTGCTCGTAGAGCGCGCGCCCCTGGTCGAACAACTGCTTCAGACCGGCGCTTTGCTTTTGTTCCGCCACCGCCTTCTGATACTCAGGATTGGTCTCCTGCGCTTTCTTGGCTTCCTTCACTGCTTGCCCCATGTCAAAGTCGACTTCCGTGGGATCGCCAATCCCCACTTGTTTCTGAATAAAAAACATGGGCTTGCCATCAGGACCCAGGAGAGAGATTTTGTACATCCCAGGCGCCAGACCAATATAGTTGTATTCCCCCTTCTTGTTGGTCTTGACCTTGGAAGTCCACTTCATTTCGACGCGATCAACCAGAAGCGTGTAGCCGGCCAGCGGCGCTCCTTTTTCTCCCACAACCTTTCCCGTCAAGCCTCCGGTCTGCGCGAAAGCCGGAATGCAAGTCAAAATCGCCGCGAAGACGATCGCAACCCCCATCACTCTCCGCGTCCAAGAACTGAACATAAGTGCCTCCTCCATTAATCTTAAATAGCCCACATTCTATCTGTTTGGAGCCTGGGACTCAACAGGTTCGCAGCTTTTTTAGCATCCTCGGGATTTCTGCTTCCGCGAGTACTGCGGGCGCTGAAGATAGGGGATGGGATCGTCCAAGCCCGCTTCATCAAAAGCCCGCAGCCGCAAGGCGCAACTATCGCACACGCCGCAAGCCACCTCCTGGCCTTGGTAACACGACCAGGTGAGTTCAAACGGCGCGCCCAGTTCACGCCCACGACGCACAATCTCACTCTTCCGCAGGTGAATAACCGGCGTCACGATTTCGAGCTGCGTCTCGGGTTTCGTTCCGATGGCAATCACCTGATTGAACGCCGCATAGTATTCCGGGCGGCAATCGGGATAACCGGAACTGTCTTCCGCCACAGCCCCCACAAAAATCTTTTTCGCTCCCAAAACTTCGCCCCAGGAAACCGCAATGGAAATGAAATGGGCGTTGCGAAACGGAACGTAGCTCGAAGGAATATCCTGCCTATCTAGATTCGCGGTTTCAACTGCTATTTTGAGGTCAGTCAAGCTGGACCCGCCAATTTGCCTGAGATGGTCCAATCGGCAAGCCATTCGATGCTCGGCCTCATAGAAATCCGCCACAGCGTTGAAAGCGCGGAGCTCACGAGCCTCCGTGCGCTGCCCATATCCCACATGCAGCATGGCAAGCCGATAGTCAATATTCGCAATGGCCGTCGTTACGCAACTGTCCATGCCGCCACTGGCGAGGATGATGGCCAATGGCTTGTCCGGAGTCCGAGGTCCGTTGTCCGTGGTCAATTGTTAACCATCCCTCCTGCCTGTTGGCACCCTTCGTCTTCCGCTGTCTACTGCTTATTGCTTGCCGCCCGCTTCGTTCTACACTCCGTGTGTGGCCGGGTCCCAGATGAATTTGTGAATCTGGAGACCAAGGCGGACGTCCAGTCCGTCCCGCAGAATCCACTCGGCGAGTTGCCGTGGGTGCAATTGCCCAAAGACTGGCGAAAGGATGACCTCATTAACCCGTCCGCCAAGATCATGCTGCGCCATAAAATCGCGGGCGTAGTGGTAGTCATTCTCGTTTGCAATCACAAATTTAACTTGGTCTTTTCTTTCCAGAACTCCCAAGTTATCGGCGCAAAAGGTCCCCCCCTCGCCGCTGCCGGGGCACTTAACGTCGAGCACTTTGATGACCGCTTGGGGCAACCGCCCAACATATCGCTCCCCGCTGGTTTCCACCAGCACCCGGAACCCCGCGCCCAACAATTGGTCCGTCAGCGGGTAAACATCCTCATGGAGCAGCGGCTCCCCACCGGTCACCTCCACCAATTTACATCCCAACTTGTGCACCTGCACCATAACTTCATCCACGGTCATCTTCTGACCGCCACTGAACGCGTAAGCCGTGTCACACCAATGGCATCGCAAATTGCAGCCGGTAAGACGCACAAAGACACAAGGCAATCCAGTAAACGTGGACTCTCCTTGAATCGACTTGAAGATTTCCGTTATGACCATAAGATCGACGACTCACCTCTGTCCTCAGACTCCACTAAGCATTTTAACCTAATTTCCAGTGTACGGTGGACGCTAGGCTGCGGAGAACCACGGGTCGAAATGGGAACACACGTTCCAAATTGAGCCAAATTACGTGCAAAAAGTCAGTGACGCAATTTGACTTTTGACATGTATCAAACTTTTTTGGCAGCCCCTAATCAATTGAATCTAAGACGATTCACATTCCTGCCGATATTGTTTATAGGATGGGTGCAAATGATGGCCCCTGTGTTGCATCGGATTTGGTAGCTGAAACGAGGGAGCTGGTTATGCTAAGCCACGACGAACTCGAAAAAATCAGGGAAGAACGCGAAGTAATGGAAACCTGGCGGAGTGTCTCCCGGCATGTTGTCGCCGACATGCTGGAAGCTTGTGCCATCTGCGGGACCGTCCGCGAGAAGGTGGAGTTGGGCCGCTGCCGCTGGTGCGAAGACACCTATATCTGCAAGGACGGTGTCTGCGCCCAAAAGCATCAGGCAGAACTGCATCCCGCTGTGGCGTTCTGGACCTGGCAGCAATGCGGAGGAAGCTAGAAGCAAGGAGCCAAAATTCATACTTCGCCTTCGCGCCGGCTGCGGCATCATCTCGCTATTCGTTCCTGACTTCTAACTCCTCACTTCTAACTTCCAGCTCCTTATTTTGGTCGGTAGGTGGCTGAGGTCGTATCCGTCTCCCATATGGTTACGGCCTGAACACATTGGCCCCGGCTCTTAATCTGAGGATCCATCTCATCAAAGAAATACTTGGCAATATTTTCCGCTGAAGGATTCAGCTTGTCGAAGGGCGCGAGGTCATTCAGAAAGTGGTGATCCAAACGTTCCACCAGCCCTTTGATCGTTCTGCGTATTTCCACAAAATCCATCAACAACCCTGTTGAATCGAGTTGCTCGCCGCCCACGACCAATTGGACCCGGTAATTGTGTCCGTGGACATTTTCACATTTTCCTTTGTATCCACGCAGGGAATGCCCTGCCGCAAACGTATATTCAACTGAGACTTCAAACATGTAAACCTCAAAAAGGAGTCAGGAGTCAGGAGCCAGAAGTCAGGAATTGGGAGTTAGGATATAACCTTAGAAGGCAGGAGCCAAGTGTTAGAAATCAGGAATCGAAATCACAATTCGGTGATTGCACTGCTCCTTCAAGCTTCCAGCTTCTAACTCCTGTCTTCTGACTTCTGTCTCCTCAGTTTTCATTCTCGCATGAAGGCCTTCACGTCTTCCAGCCGATTCGTCTTCTGGTAGGGAGGGAGGCTTTCCAGGAAGACCCTGCCGTAAGGCATGCGCATCAGGCGTTGGTCAAGCATCACCAGGATGCCGCGGTCGGTTTCACTGCGGATGAGCCTGCCGAACCCTTGTTTCAGGGCGATCACGGCCTGCGGCACCTGGTAATCCGTAAAAGCGTTGCCGCCCTCATCATTAATCTGGCGGATGCGCGCGGCGGTAACGGGATCGCTGGGCACGGCGAAGGGCAGTCGATCGATCAGCACTGCGCTCAACTGCTCGCCCTGCACGTCCACGCCCTGCCAAAACGAACTGGTGCCGAATAGCACGGCGTGGGGGGTGGAGCGGAAACGGTCGAGCAATTCCGTCCGCGGCATTGAGCCTTGCATCATCATGGGATAGCGCAAGCTTGGCCGGATGCGTTCGTAGACGTCGCGCATTTGGACGTAGGAAGTAAAAAGCACGAAGGCGCGGCCGCGCGTGGTTTTCAGCAGTTGCACAATTTCTTCCGAAGCCATGCGGGCAAAATCCGGCTGGCGCGGGTCAGGCAAATGCATGGGGGTATAGAGCAGCGACTGGTGAGCGTAATCAAAGTGCGAATCAAAAATACGCTCCTTGGCGTTCTTGACTCCCAGTCGGCGTTTGAGAAAATCGAAAGTCCCGCCCACGGCCAGCGTCGCCGAGGTCAGGATCACGGTTTCCACCTGGTCAAACAGGCGCTCGCGCAGCAGCGTTGAGACATCAATGGGGGTAGCTTGCATGAATACCCCTCGTCCACGCCGCTCCCACCAATACACCATGTTGCGCTCATGGCTTTCCATCACGATTTCAAAAGTCGCGCGCAATTCCTGGGCGCGCCGCATCACGTTATTGATTTCTTCCGGACGCTCGGGCACGCGGCTAAGTTCCGTCTGAAGAAGCATCAGCGCGTTGGACAGGGCCGAGTAGGCGCCGCGGTTAACTTCCAAGAAGCTATCGCGGTTGTCGAAATTGGAGCGGCCTTCCGTGCGTGGGAAAAGCTCGAAGAACAAATCCGCGCGCCGCCTGAGTTCTCCGACGGCGGACAGGACCTCGTTATTCCTGATGCTCTTCATCCGCAAGGTTGCTTCCGTGTCGCGCGCCAACTCCTCCACCCGGTAGCTGCTAACCTCCACGCCGAAGTACTGAGTGGCCACGTCTTCCATCTCGTGGGCTTCGTCGAACACCAGTGCCGCATAGTCCGGCAGCAGCGCGGCGTAGTCCATTTGCCGCAGGGCGAGGTCGGCAAAAAACAGGTGGTGATTCACAATCAACAGGTCGGACTCCGCTGCCCGCTGGTGCATCTGGGTAATGAAGCAACTCTCGAACAGTGGGCACTTTTGCCCCGTGCAGGCCTCGCGGCGGGCATCCACCTTCTTCCAGAGTTCGCTCGCGTCCGGCAGCCAGCGCAGTTCCGCCCGGTCGCCGGTTTCCGTGCTTTCTTCCCATTTTCTCAGCTTCGGATATTGCTCCACCTCGTCCATGCCATCGAGGACGGGCTGTTTTTCCATGTCGTGGAGTTTCTGCCGGCAGAGATAATTCTGACGCCCCTTCATTAACGTAACGCGCATCTGCGGGAACAGTTTCTTGAGAAAGGGCACGTCCTTATAGAAGAGCTGCTCCTGAAGATTCTTGGTGCCCGTGGAGATCACCGTTCGCAAACCGCTGCGCAACAGCGGCACAAGGTATGCCAGCGTTTTGCCCGTTCCGGTGCCGGCTTCCACAATCAGATGCTGGCGGTTTTCCAGCGCCATTTCAACGCTTTCCGCCATCTCGAGCTGGCCGGCCCGAAATTCGTATTTCGGATGATGGTGCGCGAGCCATCCCCCCGGAGCAAAGACTTTGTCGAGGGGGAGTTTGTCAGTCGTTTTTTGGTTTAAAGAAGCCATAGGATGCTTGCCGCAACTAACTATCATAGTCCATAAGCTTAAATTCAAGAGTTTAAAGTCTATGCGGTAAAGGGTAAAGGCGCTGCCGGCTATCACGAACAGCCACACTTCAGCTCATTCCCGTATCGGCGGATGCGAATTGGGTTATTCTAGCCTTTCCCCACTGGAGGTCCCCGTGAATCGATGCCGCTATCTCATTCTTAGTGTCATTGCCACGTGCGCGATCGTGGCTTTCGCGAGCGCACAACAGTACTCACCGGCACTCTGTCAGGAGATGCGCTGGCGCATGATAGGCCCGTTTCGCGGCGGCAGGACGCGTGCCGCCACCGGCGTGCCCAGCCAGCCCAACGTTTTCTACATGGCCCAAGTCAATGGCGGCGTGTGGAAGTCGGACGACTACGGCCGCACGTGGAACCCGATCTTCGATGATCAGCCAACGCAATCGGTTGGAGCCATCGCCGTCGCTCCCTCCGATCCCAATATCGTTTACGTGGCGAGCGGAGAGGGTTTGCAACGTCCTGACCTCTCCGTGGGTGACGGAATCTATAAATCCACTGATGCCGGGAAGACCTGGACTCACCTCGGCCTGCCCGACGGGCAGCAAATTCCCGCGCTCGTCGTTGATCCTCGCGACGCAAGCCATTTGTTTGCGGCAGTGCTGGGCCATCCGTATGGCCCCAAGGCCGAGCGCGGCATTTATCGCTCCACCGACGGCGGCGCGACCTGGCAAAAGGTCCTCTATAAAGATGAGAACACCGGCGGGTCGGACATTGAGATGGACCCCGCAAATCCCGACGTGCTTTATGCGTGTTTGTGGCGCGCGCGCGAGGGGCCTTGGGAGGACGAGAATTCGTACGGCGGCGCGGGCGGCGGCATCTTCAAATCCACAGATGGCGGCAACACGTGGAATAAACTCGCCGGCGGCTTGCCCGAAGACCTGGTGCAGGCTGATGTCGCCATTGCCCCCAGCAACCCACGGCGGCTCTATTCCAGCCTGGCCACGACGAAGGAAACACATATTTATCGTTCCGATGACGGCGGTGAACATTGGTCCCAAATCACCACCGACGCCCGCCCCGCAGTACGCATCGGGGGCGGCGATTTGGCGGTTCCCAAAGTGGATCCCAAGAACCCCGACGTGGTCTATACCACCAGCATCGTCACCTGGCGTTCGAATGATGGCGGCAAGACGTGGACCGGCATTCGCGGGGCGCCGGGCGGCGACGACTACCAGAATATCTGGATTAATCCCAACAACCCCGACACGATTTTGCTGGTGAGCGACCAGGGAGCCATCGTAACCGTGAACGGCGGCCAAACATGGAGTTCCTGGTACAACCAACCCACGGCGCAGCTCTACCACGTCATTGCCGACAATGAATTTCCCTATCGCATATACGGCGCCCAGCAGGAGAGCGGCTCTGTGGGAATTTCCAGCCGCGGAAACGACGGTGAAGTCACTTTCCGGGAGTGGCACCCGGTGAGCGCCATTGAATACGGTTACATCGCGCCCGACCCGCTTCACCCCCGCATCGTCTACGGGGCCGGGCGCAACTCGGTGTCAAAGTATGACTGGACCACAGGCCAGACGCAGAACGTAAGCCCAATCGTGCTCCACAGCGGCAAGTACCGCACGGATCGCACCGAGCCGCTCATGTTTTCGCCCATCGACCCACACATCCTCTACTACGCGGCCAACGTGCTCTTCCAGACCCATGATGGCGGCGTGTCGTGGCGAACCATCAGCCCCGACCTCTCGCGCCCTCACCCCGGCACCCCCCCGAGCCTTGGCGAACTGGCGGCAAAAGATAAGTACGCGGCCAGCGCGCGGGGTGTGGTTTATGCGTTGGCCCCGTCGTTCAAGGACATCAACACGCTTTGGGCGGGCACAGACGACGGCCTGATCTGGACTACACGGGATGGGGGCAGGAACTGGAGCGAAATTACGCCCCCGGAGTTAACTCCGTGGAGCAAGGTGACACAGATTACTGCATCGCACTTCGATAATGACACCGCGTACGCCTCGGTCAGCCGGTTCCGGATTGATGACCTGCACCCCTACATTTACCGTACGCGCGACGGCGGCAAGACTTGGCAGAAGACGGTCGCGGGGCTGCCGGATGCGGGGCCGGTGGACACGGTTCGCGAGGATCCCGTAGCAAAGGGCCTGCTGTTTGCGGGTACGGAGAATGGCGTGTGGGTGTCGTTCGATGCGGGCGACCATTGGCAGTCGCTGCAACTCAATCTGCCCCACACCTCGATGCGCGACCTGTGGATTCATAACGACGATCTTCTGCTGGCTACGCACGGCCGCTCGTTTTGGGTGCTTGATGACATCACTCCGCTTCGGCATTTGGCCGAGGCCGCGAATGTCGATGTTTACCTGTTCAAACCCGCCTCCGCGTACCGCATCCGGCGCGACACCAACAGCGACACGCCTCTGCCTCCCGATGAGCCCGCGGGACAGAATCCTCCCGACGGTGCAATTATCGACTACGCGCTCGGTGAGGGCTCCGCCGGCCCCGTCACTCTCGAAATTATTGACGCAACTGGCAAGCGGGTTCGCCACTACTCGAGCGACGATAAACCCGCCTTCACGCTGGAGTCGCTGGGGAAGACCTTGACCGTTCCCACCTATTGGTTGCGCATACCAACCACGCTCTCCAGTGCACCCGGGATGCATCGTTGGGTTTGGGATCTGCATGAGACTCCGCCGAAATCGTCCGGGTACGGCTATCCAATTTCGGCGATTCCGCATGACACTCCACGCGAGCCGCACGGGCCGAACGCGGTGCCGGGGCGGTACACGGTTCGGCTCACAGCAGGCGGCAAAGCTTTATCCGCTCCGCTCAATGTTGTGATGGACCCGCGCGTCATGACGGCCGCCGCGGGTCTGCGGCAGCAGCATGAAGTTGAAACCCGGCTGGTGGCGATGATGAATGAGAGTTTTGATGCGCAGGCTGAACTGCGCGGGCTTGACCACGAACTCGATGCGCTCGCCAAGCTGCCCAGTGGGCCGGTGGCAACCTCCGTCACCGCGCTTCGCTCAAAAGTATCCGGGCTTGCAAGCGGCCATGGTGAATCATCCGATCAACCCTCCCCGGAGATTACGCTTTCCCATGTGGCGGAGGAATTGGGCCAGATTTATGCCCAGGTGGGCAGCACCGATGCAGCTCCCACAGCGTCGCAGACCGCGGCGCTCACTGCCGTCGAAAAGGATTATGGGGCCGCAATGGCGCGGTGGAAGGCAATCAAGTTAACTGACCTTCCTGCGCTCAATCAACAATTGAGCGGAGCCAGGCTTGCGGTGGTCCAACTGAAGGCTGAACCGGAACCCGCGTCGGAATCGGAGAATGAGGAGTAAGTTGCGGAATCTGAACATGGATAAACAGGATGGACAAGATGCGGAATAGCCACCAACCCTGGATTGAGTTTTGGTCGTGACAGTGTTTCCTGGCAAGAATGTCAAAGATTGACATCCTTGAGATTTAAGGTTAGGTTGGAGATGTGAAAAGGGTCAATGCAACAGTAGAGGGGTAATGATGGACCAGATGAATGTGTCGATTACAGATCGTCTCGCTGGATACGTTCGCAAAAAGGTGAAGAGTGGGCGGTACAACAATGCGAGCGAAGTGGTGCGCGATGCATTGCGGAGGATGGAAGATGAGGACACCAGAGCAATGCGCCTGGCAAGCCCTACCACCGAAGATATTGTCTCTGACCTGACCGGAGAACAACTCGCAGGTATTCGCCAACGTGTTTGGGCCAGCATCAAGTCAATTGATGCGGGTGAATTCCAGGAGTATGCGGGGCGCGAAGGACTAAGAAAGCTGGCAGACGGGGTGAAAGCGAGGGGTCGTAAGATTCTTGCCCAGGAAGCCTCCGGCCGATAATGCGCTATCGTGTCAGCAGAAATGCAGAGCGGGATCTCGACGATATTTTTCTGTATTGGGCAAAGCGGGCAGGGCTGAAAGTCGCAGACCGGCTCATTGACAGCATCGCGGATCGTTTCTGGCTGCTCGGCGAACACCCTGATGCCGGCAAGCGCGCGGAGGACATGGCAGCCGGGGTGAAATGCTTTCCGGCTGGTACATACCTCATCTACTACCGCAAGACGCGGCGCGGAACAGACATTCTACATATCTTCCACAGCGCGCGGGATCAGAAGATGGCATTCGGAAAGGCAGCAAAGAACTGAATCCACAAGACGGACTTGGTTCGGTTCCCCTGCACTGATAAACGCCGGCTACTCTGTTCCCGTAACCTTCGCCAGCCACTTCTTTGCGTCTCTTGCCGCTTGCCGGGGCAGGCCTTTCATCAACCAGTCCATCACGGGTGCTCCGGAGAGTTGGCGGAAGATTTTGGCGCGTTGGGTTTCATCAGGCACGGTAGCCATAACATGTTTGCGAGCTTCGCGGAGAAACTGCAAGTAGGTGCGGTATTCGCGTCCGAGGGTGAGCTGAAGCTGCCGGCGCAATCGCCGGGCCAGCGCCGGACTGGCTCCGGAAGTTGAAATCGCCACCAGCAAATCACCTTGCACAAATGAGGCGGGCACAATGAAATCGGATTCCCTGGCATCATCGGCGGCGTTTACCAGCGCCCGGACGGCCTCCGCGTCTTTGCGGACGGCCTTCTGCGCTTCAGGATCATCCGTGGCCGCAAAGACCAGCACAGGGGGGATTCCACTAGCTCCCTCCTGCGGCGCCGATGCCGGCCCTTCCAAATCCGTGGCGCGGTAAGCGCGGGGAGTGAGCTGGATTTTCTCGCGCGCGGCCAGTATTGCCAGGCGGGGTGTTACCGTGGGACTGATCACCTGCACGCTGGCGCCCGCGCGCAATAGCGCCTTGACCTTGCGCTCCGCCACCAGGCCTCCGCCCACCACAGTGCAATGCCGTCCCCGCAGGTCGAGAAAGATGGGATAATAGCGCATCAGTTTGACACACCCCCGGCAGGAAACCTATGTTGGTTCAGCGAATATAGGATACCATGCCGATGATTGGCTTATGGTGGTTGGCGATTGATAATAACCGTGCGCTGACAGGTGAGCGCTGACCGCTCCTTTACACTTTACCCTTTAACCCTTAAACTTCAACTCTAATGCCCAACCTTCCCCGTATCGTGATTCTCGGCCGTCCCAACGTTGGCAAGTCCACGTTGTTCAATCGCCTTTGCAAGCAACGCCGCGCCCTGGTGGGCAATGAACCCGGCATGACTCGTGACCGTCTGTACGCCCGCGCCGAGTGGCTGGGCAAGCCCTTTGAGGTCATCGACACGGGGGGAATTATCCCTTCGGACAAAGAACTGATCCCCATTGAGATCTACCGCCAGGCGAAGGTGGCCATTGATGAGGCGGCGCACTTGGTCCTGATGGTGGACGCCCGCGAAGGCGTGGTGCCGTTGGATGAAGAGTTGGCGCAACTCCTTCGCCGCACGGGCAAACCCCTTACCGTGGTTGTAAACAAGGTCGATGCGGAGCAGCACAAGGCCCTGACGGGGGAGTTTCATCGGCTCGGGATCAAACACATCTTTCCGATTTCCGCCGAGCACGCGCTGGGGTTGGATGATCTACTCGACCATCTGACGGAGGGATTCACCCACGATGCCCTTGAGAAGGATGAATCGGCCGAGCCTCGCCAGAAGCGTGGGTCCCTCGCCCAGTCTGCGGCGGAATCTGAGGCCGAGGGCTTGCCCCCTGAGGAAGAAGTCAATACTCGTCCGGTCTCCGGAACAGCCGATAACCCGATTCATGTGGCTATTATCGGCCGGCCCAACGTCGGCAAGTCCACGCTGCTCAACAATCTATTGAACGAAGAGCGCTCGATTGTCTCGGCCATTCCCGGGACAACGCGCGACGCCGTGGACGCGGCATTCGAGCGCGACGGCCTGCACTTTCGCTTTGTGGATACGGCAGGGATCCGTCGCAAGGGCAAAACCAAATTGTTGGCGGAAAAGCTCAGCGTCATCCAGGCGCGCAAACACCTGGAGCATGCGGACGTGGCGCTGCTGATTCTGGATGCGCAGGAAGGCGTCAACGCGCTTGACACCCACATTGGCGGCTACGCCCACGAAAGCCGCCGCTCCGTCATCATCGTGGTGAACAAATGGGACGCCGTTCAGAAAGGTCCCACCACCGCGGAGGATTTGACGGCGCAAATTCGCGATCGGCTGAAATACCTGGATTATGCGCCCATCGTTTTCATCTCGGCGTTGCAGGGCCAGCGATTGGGAAACTTATTAAAGGCCATCGTGCAAGTTTCCGAAGCCCGTCAACATCGCGTCACTACGGCGGAGATGAATCGATTCCTGGCGGAAGTGGATTTTGACAAGGCTTCATCGCCCTCAGGCAAGCCCACCCGGCTCTATTACATGACCCAGGGGGGAGTGGCGCCCCCGATATTTATCGCCTTTACCAACCGCTCGGGAAAGCTGCATTTTTCCTTCGAGCGTTTTCTTGAAAACCGCATTCGGGAGAAGTTTGGTTTCACCGGCACCCCCATTGTGATCAAGGCCAAGGCCAAGGAGCGGCGTTAAGGTACGGCGGAAGCTCATTTCTATAAGCAATATTTATCATAGAGTACACACCCGCCTTATTAACGCACTTTGAACCCGCTGGAGGGAATGTTATACTCCGAGTGATCTTTAGCACTCATAAGTGGGACCAGTGTGATCATGTCGGCACTCGTGAGCTGGTTCCGGAAGGGGGGTCAAACCTCATGTCGTGGGAAATGCGAGGAATCCGTGTCATTTTCGTCATCGTTACGGTTGCGGCTTCCATACATCTTAGTCCCTTTGGTTTTTCCACATTAGAATCTGCCATTTTAGGATTAGCCCTTGGGGTATTCGTAATTCTCTTTGAAATGCGGTTGGAGCAAGCGAGCCTGAAAACCCTGATCGGTGCAGCTTTTGGCTCGATCCTGGGAATCCTGGGAGCCCTCATGATCAGCCATCTGCTGAGCTTGACGGCGATCCGCAACGTCTCGTTTTTTCAGCTTACTTTGCTGCTGTTGATGGCCTACGTGGGATTGGTGCTGGGCGCCAACAAGGGTGACTTGCTCAACCTTGGCGCGCTGGGGGGGCTTTTCAACACCGAGAAGCAGCCTCGCAAGAACTACAAGATTCTCGACACCAGCGTTATTATCGACGGCCGCATCGCCGACGTTTGCGAAACCAGTTTCGT